>SMTZ1_10002870_pt1 | contig 17325 bp, 16 predicted proteins | sample DeeMarSWOR136_30_FD_25667 | JGI IMG/M metagenome (IMG submission 25667)
ATAATTGATAATAGTATCGCTAATAAACAAAAATTCGTATCTATGGCTTTAAAAACTCTTTCAGACGACATTAATAATGAAATACAGAAATTAAGACAAGATTTGGATAAAGTTATTAATAAAATCGTAACAGAATTTTTAAAAGATCGTAAAAATTTGGAAAAAAGCGTTATTGAGAAATTGGGGTTTGATTTTTAATGGTTGACGATCAAAAGATACATATTATTGGAAATGAGGATACAGTTTTACTATTTGGTCTTTTAGGAATAGAAGGTACAGTTATCAAAAAGGATGATAATTTCCTAGATATTCTAAAATCTTTATTAAATAAGCGGGAAATAGGGATTCTAATTATTTCTATGAATTTACATACAGATATTCTTGAATATTTGATAGATTTAAAGTTAAATAGTAAAAAACCACTTATTCATTTTTTACCAAATGTATTTCAAGAAGGTATTGAAAATGATTACATTTTTCGAAATAAAATTTTCGATTCAATAGGTGAAATAATATCTCAAAAAGAGGATTTAGTGATTCGGAAGAAAGGGCAATAAAAGAACAATTTGGAAAATTAGGTCTATATTTCATAGAACAAGCTAGAGAAGAGATTAAAAAGATAAACGAACAGACTTTATTTCAAAAAGCGGATATTAGCAAAAAATATAGAGAACAATCCGAAAAACACTCAAATCAAATAAAAAATCACTTTATTGAATCTTACAATCAATCACTAAATACTATACTATCATCAACTCTATTAGAAATAAAAGAAGCGTTTCTAAAATTGAAAAATGGCCTTCTTGAAGAATTAATAGATGATATATATGTCTTAATAAAGGAAACAATTGGAAAAAATTATGATAAATATGTTAATTTTTTAATAGATACTTTAAAGCGGATTAGCACTAATTTCGATAAAAGCCAAAAGACTACTATTTTATTTGATTCCGAGGATTATTCTTATTTCTTAGACCATTTCGATGAAATTCAAAATTTCTTCGGTTCAAAAATCGAATTAAAACAAATTGAAGAAAATATTGCTGGTGGCTTTAAAATTATGTCTAAGGGGGGTTTAATATATTACGATTTCTCCCTAAATAATTTAATTGAGCAAAAGTCAGCCTCCATCCAGATTGAATTTTCAAAATTCATGTCTGATACTGAGATTAAAAAATTAGAGAATAATTTTAGCGAGTATATTCAAAATAAAAAACTTGAAATACAAAAATATTTAACAGAATATGACAGAATCTAACCTTGGCTATATAACTGGAATAAATGGATCTTTAATTGAGATAAGAGGTTTCGAAAACCAGGTCAGACTTCACGATCTAATTAGAGTTTCTGAAGAAAATATTTTAGGTGAGGTCATTCAAATATATTCAGATTATGTAGTTGCTCAATGCTTTGAAAGTACTACAAATCTAAAATTAATGGAACAAGTTATAGATCTTCAAGAACCACTTTCGATGGAGTTAGGTCCGGGGCTTTTAGGTAATATTTTTGATGGTATTCAAAGACCCTTGCGACAAGCATTTCTAAAATTAGAAGATGGTAGATTACAGAAAGGAATTAAATTTTCTTCCTTGTCAAGAACTAAAAAATGGCATTTCATTCCTTCAAGGAAAGAAAATGATGTTGTTGAAAGTGGTGATATAATCGGAAGTGTACAGGAAACTTCATTATTAGAACATAAAATAATTGTCCCTCCGTATAATTCTGGAAAATTGTCTTTTATCGCAAAGGAGGGAGATTATTTAATAGCTGATGAGATTTATAAATTAAAAAAAGGGAATGAAGAAAAATCTTATTCAATGATGCAAAAATGGTCAGTCATTAAAAGTCGACCATATTTACAAAGGATAAAACCAGAAATTCCATTAATTACTGGGTTACGTGTAATTGATTTGTTATTTCCCGTGGCAAAAGGGGGGACTGTTGCTGTTCCAGGAGGTTTTGGGACTGGTAAAACTGTAATCCAGCAGTCTTTAGCTAAATGGTGCAATGCAGATGTAATCGTTTTTGTTGGATGTGGGGAGAGAGGAAATGAGATTGCTGATGTATTAAAACAATTTACTGAGCTTATCGACCCTAAAAGCGAAAGACCTCTTTTAGAACGTATAATTCTAATTGCAAATACCTCGAATATGCCAGTTTCTGCACGAGAAGCCAGTATTTTTTCGGGGGTTACAATTGGTGAATATTATCGCGATATGGGATATGATGTAGCAGTATTAGCTGATAGTACTTCACGGTGGGCAGAATCTCTAAGAGAAATTTCAGGTCTTCTAGAAGAAATGCCGGCAGAAGAAGGTTATCCTGCATATTTGCCATCAAAACTCTCCAGTTTCTATGAACGAGCTGGAGTTGTTAAAGCTTTAGGTAAAAATCCCTCAGGTCAAGAAATTAAGGGATCATTAACCATAATCGGATCAGTCTCTCCTCCAGCAGGAGATTTTAGTGAGCCGGTAACGGCGACAACGAAGCACTTTGTCCAAGCATTTTGGGCGCTCGATGCCAGCTTAGCATATTCAAAACATTACCCTGCAATAAATTGGCTTAATTCTTATTCAAACTATCCTGATAATTTTTCAGACTGGTGGTATGAGCGAGATATTGATTGGCCTGAAATAAATGCAGATTGGTTCAAATGCCGGGTACAGATAAATGAAATTTTATCAACTGAAAATGAATTAAAATATATAACGCAGCTGATTGGAGAGGAGAATTTACCAGAAGATCAACAATTAATTTTGTTTATTGCAAGGCTAATTAAAAACGGATTTTTAATCCAGAATGCATTTGATAAGATAGATAGTTATACTAATGTGCAAAAATTATTAGCAATGGTTAAACTAATAATCTTATTTTACCAAGAATGTGTTACCCTTTTAAATCAGGGTTTTATAATTGAAGAATGTAAAAACCTTAAAGCCGTAAATAATATTTTGAGAATCGCTCAATCCGTTTCTAACGAAAATATAGATCTTATAACTAAATTTAAAGACGATTTATTAAAAGAAATAGATTACTTAAAGTTATCACATGGAGTGTCTAGTAAATAATGAGTATATCATACAAGAAAATAAAACAACTTGTAGGCCCACTACTATTTCTAAAGAACGAACACGATGTAAAATATGGTGAAATTGTTAAAATCCAAACGAAAAATAATGTTAACCGTACAGGTCAAGTAGTAAAAATAAATGAAGATTTAATTGTTATCGAAACTTTCGAAGATACATCCGGGTTATCTTCAGAAAACGCCGAAATCGTTTTTACGGGGGATATTTTCAAAATAAATATATCTAACGATATGATTGGAAGAACCTTCAATTCTTTAGGGAAACCTATCGATATTAAGACAAAAAAGTTTTTAGAATCTGAGATTTTAACAGATGTTGAGCGAGATATTGATGGAAGCCCAATAAATCCATTTGCAAGAGAATATCCATCCGAAGTTATTCAAACAGGTGTATCTGTAATAGATGGTTTATTTACTTTAGTAAGAGGGCAAAAACTACCTATATTCAGCGGACAAGGTTTGCCCCATAACAAATTAGCTGCGCAAATTGTTACTCAAGCAAAGGTTTTAGCTGAGGAACCTTTTTTAATCGTATTTTGTGGGATTGGAATAATTCAAGACGAGGCCTTGTATTTTATCAACCGCTTTCAAGAAAGTGGAAGCATACAAAATATCATTTCATTCATAAATTTTGCTGAAGACCCAATTATGGAGAGGTTATTAATTCCAAGAGTCGCTTTAACAACTTCAGAATATTTCGCCTTTGATAAAGGTATGCACGTTCTTGTTATTTTAATTGATATGACAAATTATGCGGAAGCATTAAGAGAATTAAGTTCCGCTAAAGAAGAGATACCGAGTAGAAAAGGATATCCTGGATATTTATATTCCGACTTTGCATCAATTTACGAGAGAACGGGAAAAATTAAGGGTAAGAAAGGATCCATTACTCAAATTCCTATTTTAACCATGCCTAACGATGATATAACACATCCAATTCCCGATACATCTGGTTATATTACTGAAGGTCAACTGGTTCTTAGCCGTGATTTAAACAAAAAAAATATTTATCCTCCAATGGATGTATTAGCATCAATTTCGCGACTCATGAAAGATTCCATTGGAAAAAAAAATACTCGCGAAGATCACGCTGATATAAGCTCACAACTATTAGCTTCCTATTCAAGTGCGCTAGAAGTAAGGGACCTCATTTCGATTATTGGAGAGGAAGGTCTTAATTTAACTCAAAAGTCTTTATTAAAATTTGGTGATGATTTTGAAAGAACTTTTCTAAACCAAGGAGAATTAGAAAATCGCGATTTTAATACAACCTTTAACATTGCATGGGATGTTTTATCTAATTTAGAAAGAAATCAATTACTAAGAATCCACGAAGAGTTTATTAGTAAATATTATTCTGAAAAGGTGTGAAACATTAGCTTTCGACAAATTAAACCAACTAAAACAAATTTAATTGCTTTAAAAAAGAAATTGAATTTTGCTGTTAAGGGCGAGCATTTTTTAGAGTTTAAACGCGAGCAATTAATAGCTCAAATTAAAGATTTTTGGTCGGAATATTTACAATCTAAAAATGAATTTATTTATCTTTACAGACAAGCCTTATATAAGCTCTATAAAAGTTATAAAGAAATGGGAAAGATACAATTAAATCTAATAAGTAATCTGAGTAAAATCCAACATACGCCAATAATTAATGTACGCTATAAAAAGAAAATTGGATTAATAGTTCCAGAGATAATATATGAATTAAAAAGAGAAAGAGAACTCCCAGCTTATTCCTTTGAAAATACAAGTCACTATTGTGACGAATTAATAACTATTTTAAGAGTACTTTTTGAAGTTATGCTACAACACGCAGAAAGAGAAGATTTATTGTTGAAAGTTGCATTAAGTTTTAAAAAAATTAATCGTAGAATAAATGGTTTAAAAAATCTTGTCATTCCTAACTTAGAATCAGATATTAAGCAAATTAAGGATATTTTAGAAGAGACTGAACGAGAAGGATTTGTTAGATTGAAAAAAGTTAAAAATTTGATAATTAATAAATGAAAAATAAATCACATTGAGATTAAAAATGAAAGAAAAAAACGAGATGAGCTTAGTTAGATTAAAAATTAATAATATTTACAGATATGGCATTTTAAATTATTTATCCGAGCAAAATTCGATATATATTAAGCCCAAAAAGCACGAAAAACTTCAAAAAAGTGAAAAAGATGCTCTACTAATTGAACAAATTGGCTTATTGAGGCAAAGTGTCGAAACTTTATTTAGAGACTTTGATATTCAATTATCTGAATTTTTTCATATTCAATGCGATGAAAAGGATAAATTCATATTTGAAGTAAAAGATTTACAGGAACTAATGAATAAAATCCAAGAAGAAATTAATTTCTTTGAGCGACGACACTTAGAATTAGAAAGGAATACTGCTCGATTAAAAATAGAATTGGAAAATTTAAACTTCTTAAAATTAAGTTATAGTTTCTTAGAAAATTTTAACATAACACGAGACGGTGTAGATCATTTTCAGAGACTTAAATTTAAAGTCTTCACTACTTTTACAAAAAATCTAGATAATTTAAAAATACTACTCGAATTTTCGGAATTTCCATGTATTTATCAGACGCATCAAATAAGCGACGATCGAATATGTTTTTTCGTTATTTATCCAAAGAACGGAGAGGAGGAATTAACTAAGAGATTAAACATAATTTTTGCTGAGGAAATTCCGATCGTAAAGAAATTTTTGACACCTGACGGAGTAGATTTTGAAAGAATTAATGAGTCGATTAAAGTAATAGAGAAGAATCAAATAAAATATCAAAAGGAATTAGAAAGAATAAGAGACGACAATATTTTAAGAATTGCAGCTATTTATGAAACAATTCAAAATATAGAACAAAATTTGTGGGCACTTAATCAATTTGAGCAAGAATCTGTTGATCGTATAACTGTAGAATTTTTCGTGCCAATAGATAAAAAAAAAGAAATAATTGATGGTATTCTTCATAATTTTAGAGAAACACCATTAATAAACTCTATAGACATTTCAAAAAAGCATCCAATTTTTGAATCTGAACTTGACCAAGATTATTCTGAAAAAGTAATAAGTGATAAAGAGTCAAAGGAACGTAAAGAACTTTCAGAATCTGAAGTTAAGGAAAAGGATTTGAGAAATCAAGCACCCACAATTATGAGGAATAATTTTTTAGTAAGACCTTTTGAAACGATAACCAGAATGTATGGAACTCCTTCTTACCACGAAATTGATCCTACGCCGTTTATAGCCATCACTTTCCCATTGATTTTCGGTTTAATGTTCGGTGATGTGGGTCATGGTTTTATTTTAGTAATTTCTGGATTAATTGGTGCATATATATTCAGAGCAAGAAAGGGCACTGATCTTTACAATCTGTGTTGGATTATCTTTTATTGCGGATTAGGTGCAATTTTAGGTGGCTTTTTATATGGGGAAATCTTTGGAACGCATGAATTGGAGATTTTTAATATAGTCATTTGGCAGTTACATCCAATTACTATTCCAATTCTGAATATTACGCTCTACAATCCATTAAATAATATAATGACAACTTTTAAATTTGCAATATTAATTGGAGTTTTTCATATTAACTTAGGATGGTTAATACAAGCAGTAAATTATTGGAAGCAAGAACGAAAATATTTAGCTTTTTCCGACTCTATAATGAAAATATTACTTTTAACGGGAGGTACAATATTACTTTTTACCTATGGTTTCGATATTAATTCTTGGTTAATTTTTCCTTATCCAATTCTTTTGCCACTCGTACCAGGGATACTTTTAATTGTTTTAAAACCTCTTGGAAAAGCACTTCGCGTGCCTTCTTTAAAACAGGAATCATATGGAGGATTAATTGGCGAAGGATCAATTGAAACTTTTGAAACCCTATTATCAGTAATGAGCAATGCAGCATCTTATATCCGGTTGCTTGCATTATCTTTAGCACATATCTCTTTACTTTTAGCGATAAGAGCAATGGTTGATATAATTCAAGGAGAAGGACTTTTATTTCAGAGTCTTCAAACTTTTGGGTTAATCTTTGGAAATATTATTGTAATTTTACTAGAAGGCTTGCTTGTTTTTTTAAATACAATGAGGCTTCACTTTTACGAATTCTTTTTTAAATTCTTTCAAGGATCTGGAAAAGAATACGCTCCTTTCCATTTGACCTCCCAATTCTCTGTTATTAAATTTGAATTAGGTTTAGAGCGGGATTTAATTTCAGAAGACATAGAGAAAGAGATTGAGACTAAAAAGACTATTGAAGAAATCGAAAAAGCAAAAAAATACATTATGAAAAAATACCTTTAAAAGAGATTAATTCTCTCGATATTTAAATTATGACAATTCAAGACAACAAGAAAAAAAAGTCTTGGAAACAATTGATTTTTCGATTGTTGCTCTTAGTCTTGAATATAATTATAATAATCGTTCTATATGTTCTTTTAACTGACTTTGGTGCAAATCCTTTGATCATTATTTTAGTTCTTAGTTTTGTTTTTTTAATCTTCTTGGGTCCTTTATTAAGAGGACGACGTAAATCTCTCTACGCTAGTATGTTTCCTGATAAAAAAAAGGTACAAAAAGAGAAAATGCAAAAGAAAGAAGAAGAAAATAAGCGAAGAGAAGAAATGAGATTATTTAAGATGAGACATCTGAACAAAATAGATCTTGATTTTGAATATCGTGAACCCATAATTCGTAAGTGTGACAATTGTGGTTTAATGATCCCAAAATTTGCAAAGAAATGTCCAATTTGTGGGAAATGAATTAATAATTTTTAATAATATAATATATTACATAATAGAATATATGAAAATTCTTTAAATGATCGATTCAAACATTGGTTACATCTCTGCTATTAACGGAACATTAATAAATATAAAAGGATTGGAAGGATCAACTAGAATACACGATTTAATTAAGATATCTAATCATAATATTTTGGGAGAAGTAATTCATAAGTACTCAGATCATGTGGTTGCGCAATGTTTTGAAAGTACAATAAATGTGAAATTACGTGAAGAAGTAATTGACCTACAAGAACCATTGTCAATGGAATTAGCTCCTGGATTAATCGCGAACATATTTGACGGGATTCAAAGACCTTTAGAAATGATCTTTAAAAATACCGGAGTTGGAGAATTAAGCCGAGGTATTGAATTTCCTTCGCTATCCAGAAATAAGAAATGGCACTTTAAACCAATGAGTAAAATAAATGACCTTTTGAATGGTGGAGATATAATAGGAACAGTTCAAGAAACTTTATCGATCGAACATAAAATTTTAGTACCACCTAACGCTTCGGGAATTTTATGTTACATAGCTGAAGAAGGGGATTATAAAATTGAGGATAATTTGTATATCTTGAAAAAAGACGATAAGGAAGTATCTTATTCGATGATACAAAAGTGGCCAATAAATATAAAAAGACCATTTGTACACAGAATCAATCCTTATGAGCCGCTTATTACGGGAATACGCGTCATTGATTTATTATTTCCCATTGCAAAAGGTGGTACAGTTGCGATCCCTGGCGGGTTCGGAACGGGTAAAACCATTTTACAACATTCCATTGCAAAATGGTGTAACGCAGATGTTATTGTATATATCGGGTGTGGAGAACCAGGAAATGAAATTGCAGATATTCTCAAACAATTCATTGAAACTATAGATCCTAAAAGTGGACAAATTCTTTTTGATCGCGTTGTGTTCATTGCAAATACTTCTAATATGCCCGTTTCTGCACGAGAAGCCAGCCTTTTTTCAGGAATTACTATCGCAGAATATTATAGAGATATGGGATACGATGTTGCCGTATTAGCGGATAGCACTTCAAGATGGGCTGAGTCATTGAGGGAAATTTCGGGATTATTAGAGGAAATGCCTGCTGAAGAAGGTTACCCAGCTTATCTTCCATCAAGACTCTCTAGCTTTTACGAACGCGCGGGTGTTGTTCAAAATTCTGGAAAAAATCGCTCTAAGGAAGAAAGTACCGGCTCAATCACGATTCTTGGAACCATTTCCCCCCCCGCTGGCGATTTTAGCGAACCAGTAACTGCAATCACTAAACGCTTAGTTCAAACTTTCTGGGCGTTAGATCCTAAATTAGCTTATTTGAAACATTATCCAGCCATAAATTGGTTAAACTCGTATTCAAATTATGCTGAATATATTTCTGAATGGTGGAGTAAGAAAGATATTAATTGGGACGACATTGAACTCAATTGGTTCGAGTGTCGAAGAGAAATTAATGAAATTTTATCAAAAGAAAACGATTTGAAGTATTTAACGCAATTAGCCGGCGAGAAAAATTTACCTCTAAATCAGCAATTAATTCTATATATAGCAAACATGATTAAAAACGGTTTTTTAATTCAGAGTGCATTTGACGATATTGATAAATTTACGGATTATAAGAAATTATTAGGATTTATCAAAATCTTACTTCTTTTATATTATAAAGGATTAGAAGTAGTAGAGAAAGGTCTAATATTCGAGGATGTTGTAGACGAAGATTTGATAAACGAAATCTTAAGAATTGGTTCTTCTATACCCGATAAAGATTTTCGTAAAATAGAAGAAATAAAAGAAAAAATACTCACCCAGTTAACTATTTAATTAAAAGAATTAAAATATTAGAAAATTCTAACCTAAGATAACTCTTTTTTGAAAAAGTTTTCTATATCCATTCGATTTATTTTTTCGCCTTAATTAAGAATTTAAAATATTTTCCTAAATTCTTTGGTCTAACGAGAAGTGCGGGAACTTTTTTTCTATACTCAAGATACGAATCCCCAAACCTTTTAATTAATTCTTTTTCCTCAACTAATCTAATGTGAATGAGTAGACCTGTTAAAAGAATTGCGAAGATAAAAATCGAATATAGAGAAAACCGTGCAAAAAAACCTCCAAGACAAAAAAGAAGAATAGCTAGATAAGTTGGATGCCTAAGAATTGAATATATTTCATGTTCTTGTACTTCAGATTCTTCAGGATAATAAAGATACACCACAGCCATGTAATCTATTCCAAAAGAAAAAATAGCGCGGCGCATGGTAAGTAATCCAATAAAAATAAAAAAAAAGCTCCCAACGATTCTTATTATGATTTCGATTGTAGCAAATCCTGCTATGATGGATAATAGGGAGGTTGAAAGAGAAACTGTTATTCCATTCACGGGTGCACTTGGAGGTAATAACTCATAAGGAATATAAGCATGAAGAACTAACACAAAAACTATTGGAACACCAATTAATCCAAATTTAAAGGCTCTTTGATATGCGAATTCTTTAAATTTCTTTAAATATTTCTCTTTACTGTGCCATACTTTGAAAATGCATAAAAATCCAATGGTTCCAATCATAAGAGTCCCCAAAATTGGCATGATGGGTTCAATTACAATAAAAAATTCAATCGTAGGGAAAAAGCGGGGAATGACATCAAGTATCAGTAATGAAATTAAACCCAAGAAGAACGATGATGTCGCGAGAATTGGAAAAAAAAGAATTTTTTTACCAGGATAACTGGGAAGCTTTTCGCGTAACTTTTCAATACCTTTTAGTTTCATTTTTAATTCATTGTCTCCTAAAACAGTCCTTAAAAAAAAATCAATCCCTCTAATAAAATAAACAGTATGTCTGTTTATAGAAGTTATATCTATAAAAAGAAATTTCGTATTTAGACTTAACTCCTTTTTAGACATTTAAAATATATATTAGTTATATTTTGATACGCAAAAACCTAATACAAGGTAATTTCATTTTTTTATATAAATTGATAAGTATTTTTAATGGGTCAGTAGTGAGTTGAGATGGAAAAAGTAAGAGAAAATAATCTTAAGGAAGATAAAATACCTATGGTTGCACATAATTTAATCCATGTAGGCATCGCGGGGATTGATTTTTATACTTTCGGTCACATTATTATGGGAGTAGCAGGATTTACAATATTAGTTACATTTCTTAATACCCCAAGCGCGTTTTCGTTCGTTCAATTAGGAGCTCTTTTTTGGGACTTATTTGAAAATTTGGTTTTATTAAAATTGGGATTTAAATTTGAGGGAAGACGTGATTCTCCAATTAATTCACTTTTTGATATTTTATTTATAGACATCGGCGCAAGTATTTCCTTTATTTTATATGTGATATTAATAGAAGATATACAATTACAAGAGAATTTCTTTATAGTAATTAATTTGATATTGGCGGCGATATTTTACATTCTTTTTTTTGTTACTAAGAAGAAAATTATCGATAAAACGATAAAAGAAAAATACGATGAAATGTTTAAAGAAGACGAGGAAGTAAGGGAAAATATATATCTAGCTCAAATCTATAGCGATTTATTCCAAGAAAAAGTTGAAAATGTAAAAAAGAAAATTAAATCAAAAAGCATAGACTATGATTTGCTCTAAAAAATAAAAAAAGGAATTAACTCCGTTTTCTCGTGTTGTATTAATACATTATATCCCTTGATATTTCTACATTATATTTAAGAATTAAAATTTCGGAAGTTTTTAGAATACTTTTAACCTTCGTAGAGATCATCTTATACTCTCAATTATTTTTTTCCCCAATTTTTTTATAATTGGTACATGCCCATAAGAAAAGATTTCTTCATTTACGAGAATTACTGGTGTATCCAAATTACTGTATTTTTCTTGATATAGTTGAGAAGATGTATTTAGGTAAGTAAGTTCAATTTTATTTTTAAAATTTGAAAATGCATCCATCATTCTCTCAATGACTTGTACAGCTTTACAGCACTTAGCACATTGATTTTCACTATTTTCTTTAATAAATACTGTTAATTCAACTTCATTATTCTTCAATCCCCAATTACTTCCTTAATTTATAAATACACAAATTAATTAAAATTTTAAAAATTTTCTATATAATTAAGGATAGGCACTTAAGATTTTCAAGTTTTGTAGGTTTTCTAAACCTCCTTTTCCATTTGCCCTGGAATAATCGAATTTTTACTACTAAAAATAAATGCAACAATAGTTGTTATTCCCGCAGGTATGAATAATAAAGGAACCCAAGTCATTTCTACGATTATAAAAATAGCCGCTATAGGATTTTTTGTTCCAGCTCCTAATACAGCAGAAATACCTAATAACACGAATAATTCGGGATTTTCTGGATAAAGAATTATACCAAAAAAGCCACCAAAAAGTGCGCCAATAATCATCAGAGGCATTATTATTCCCGCACTTTGTAAGGTACCGATTGAAAGAAAAGTAGAAACTATAATTATAAATAAAAATATTAAGAGAATAATCCAGGTTAATGTTGGAATATTAGCAATTAAATATCCTAAAAGTGTGATATCGGGGTGAGTCAAATCATCATAATAATCCTCGAAAAGGTAAGGTATAGTTAATAGGAGGAAAATACCATACCCCAATCCTCCCAGTAATGGTAGAATCCATAGGCCAATTTTCTCTCGAGACCATTTCCTTAATAGATTTATAAATTTCCTTAATAAAATAACAAATATTAAAACAAATAAACCTGAGACAATACCAAAGAGTACTAAAAGTGGAATTAAGGACAAATAATTAATTTCAAGTGGTGAAATTGAGATTAAATTCGTATCTATGAAAGAAGTAAAGCCAAAAAACAAACAAAAAGTAATGTAAGCAATCGTTGAAGCCATTATTGAGGGGATTAATGATTTATAGTGGATGTAATTATTATATGGCAGTTCTGCGCAAAACAACGCTCCGCTTATGGGTGCTTTTAATAACGCAGCAGTACAAGCACTCGCCCCAATAAAGGAATAAATCTCTCGATCTGGATTATCCTCTTTTGAAAAAAAATAACCTAAATTAGCGCCGATTAATAATCCGGGACCTTCTCTCCCACAAATCATCCCTGATCCATAAGTCCAAGATGTTGCACAGGCCTTTGCAACTAAATTAGGGATTCTTTTATATTTCTCTTCTATTTTAGAGACCTCCTCAATGAATTTATCTGAGCCAGTACCGAGTATTCTTTCAAATTTACCAAACTTAACCAAAACACTTGTCAATACCCCGGCTAGAAGTGGAGATACAAAATAAGGTAAATAAGAAAAACCGATTTCAAAAACGATTAATAGATAATTAAAAAGAACCATAATCATTCCACATAATATCCCTAAAATGATTGATAAGAAAAAGATGTAGATATTCTTCCTAAACCATGAAAATTCCTTTTCTTTTGAATTTTGAAAATTAGATTTTGCTGTTTTTTCATCCGACATTTTTTAATAATATATCTAAGATTTCATAAAAATAATATATGTATTGTGGCAAACATCAAAGCTTTTATTAAAGACTTGAGCGAAAATAAATTTACTAAACTTTTGATTTTAAAATTAAAGAGAGATCCTATCGTTTATAATAATATAAAGGAGATGATGTTTTATGGCATTGATTGGAAGTGAAGAGTGGCTTGAAAGTCTTTTGGAGAATTTGAATGCTAATGAGGTTTTCGCTGAAGCTGCATCAGATTGGGAGGGAGATTTTACTTTCATTATTACGTCGGAAGGAGCGTTAGATCACGATATATATTTTTATGTCGACCTGTGGCATGGTACAGCTCGTTCTGGACGTATATTGAAATCTCCAGACGAAGTTGAGTCGGCATATACCTTTAAAGGTATTTACTCGAGTTGGTTAGCGGTAATGAAGAGAGAACTCGATCCTTTAAGAGGATTACTCGCAGGGAAGTTTGAACTACAAGGAGACATGGCTAAAGTCTTAAAAAGAGTCAAGGCAGCCCAAGAGATGGTTAATGCTATTATAGCCACGGAAACGGAATTGTATTAAGTCTTTTTTTTCATTTTATTTTGGTGCTTTTAGATTTTTTATTAGTTGGGACGATACCTTCAGTGCACTATCCGCAGCTAATTCGGTGCCAATCCCCCTTCCTTGTACATCCGCCCCTACATAATAAAGGCCTTCAATAGGTGACTTTGCTGAAGGCCGTTTTTCTCCCACTTGATCTGGCGTTTGGGCTAAACCGATTGCGCACCCACTTACCTTTCCAAGCCAATTAGCAATGTCTTTAGGCGTAGTAACTTCTATCCATTGTGCTTTCTCAATTATTCCAGGGAACACTTCATTAATACTCTCTTTAAGGCTCGAAATCCAAGGTTGAAAATCGGTGTTTGGGTCCATTGGACAAGGCGTTCCGACGGTTATTAACTGCATCCCACTAGGGGCTAACTGTGGATCCAAGTTTGAAGGAATGGGTATAAAAAGGAACTTTTCTTTTGGTGGTTTCCCGGCGTCGATATTTCTAAAGGAATTTTCAGAATTTTCCGGCATTACAACAACGCAAGGTTTTTCAGTGATTTTTTCTTTTAGGGCTATCTTTATACTGAGGTATGCCAATGAATCTTTAAGACTTTTAATATAAAATACATATTCTATTGGAAAGTGCTGTTCGCCTACTAAGTTTAGCACGGTTTCTTTTATGCCCGCATTACTAATAATCAAATTAGATTGAATAATCTCCCCATTCTCTAATTCAACACCAATTACTTTCCCTTCCTCAATAAGTATTCGCTTCACGGAAGCGTTAGATCTTACCTCAGAACCAAATTTTTCTGCTAATTCTATAAAAGCTCGCGAAATCGAACCCGAACCACCCTTAACATAGCCAAACGACGAGTCCAAAAACATATTTCTGAAGCTATAAATAAATTCCCCGGCAGAAGCAGTATAATATGGTAAACCAAAATAAAGAATACAAACGCAGTTGAAAAAATCGTGTACGGCAAGGTTTTCGGTATATGTTAATATCCAATCCTTAAGAGTTATGCTGTCGTAGTTATTAATATCGGCTTCGCTTGCTGATAACAGCGTTAAAAACATGGTAATTACTTTATCCATTTCTTCTGAATCCAAAGAAATAAAATCTAAAAATTTTCGTATATTTTCTAGTTCTGAAAAGTGTAACGGCATTTGAAAGGTTTTACCGGCGTATTTGATATCTGTTGCTGGGTCGTTATATATCCAATTAAGAGCTTCTTTTGCTCCACACTCGTTTAAAACTTGGTAATGTGGTCCGTTTCCGGACCTTGAAAACATATGTACGCCAGCTTCGAGGGTAAATCCTTCTTTTTCGTATGTAGAAGCTTTTCCTCCAAAAAAATTGTTTCTTTCGCAAATTATCGTTTTCAAATTGGACTTAGATAATAGGGCCCCACACGCGGACCCGCCAACTCCTCCTCCAACGATAATTATTGGTTTTATATTATCATCACTCTATTAGATTTTCAATATACTCAAAAAGATCAACCATTTCGATGGGTAAATCGTATTTTTTTATTGCATCTTGAAGATTGCGCTTACAGAATGGGCAACAAGAAATCAGTTTCGTCGCTCCCGTGGCTATTGCCTCCTCAACTCTCTCGCGAGCTGACCACAAGGCGAAATCTGGTAAGGCAGCTTTAACGCCCGCGCCTGCTCCGCAACACCATGAAAACTCTTTAATTCGTTCCATTTCAACCAATTTAACGCCGGGAATACTGGATAAAATCTTACGAGGTGCGTCGTATACACCTAGATGCCTTCCCAGATGGCACGGATCGTGATAAGTTACAGTCTCGTTAACCTCTTTCAATTTCATCGAATCTATTATCTCAGCAAGAAACTCGACAGCGTGAAGAGGTTCAAATGAATACTTTCCCCCATATTTTTCGTAATCCTCCTTAAATGTTCGAATGCATCCGGCACATGAAAAAAGTAGTTTTTTTACACCTAAGTTTTCAATTTCCTTTAAATTGTGTTCCATCACTTTTAAAGCAAGATCTCTTTGACCGGTTCTGAAGAGTGGGCTGCCGCAACACCACTCGTCTGCAAGGACGGTAAAATCAACATTAAGCTTATTTAAAATATTGGCAACTGCTTCTACAGAGTCAATTGTTCTGTAAGACGCAGTACAACCAATGTAATACCCAATATCAGATTGCTTCCCAATTACACTTTTATCCTTAAGCCATTGAAGTCGCTCGTTGTGAGGCTCGTTGTATGCATTATGTTTTTGTTCGACGCTACTAGCAAAATTTTTATGCTCGGGAAGTGGACCAAAACCATCTTCTACAAGTTTTGCTTTTAACTCTTCAAAAATTTCAAGAGGTTTCAATCCTTTAACATAATAGCATTGACTATTACAAGCTCCACATCCAGTACAAGAGTATAGGATATGTAAAAGTCTGTCTGTGTAGTCTAAATCTCCATCGGCAATCGCTCTAGCAATCTCCATCTTCCCCGAAGCGAAATAAGAATCAAAGCGAAAACGCGTACCACTGGGGCAGACGCGCGAAAACTGAGCGCTTTTAACGTCTACTGGTAGAACTATCTTGCATATGGAGCATTTACTGCAGCGAGCTGCTTCATCTCTTCTTTCCTTTAACAATTTAACCATCTCTCATTTTAAGTAATAAGTCTATTGGGATTCATAATGCCTTTCGGATCAAATTGATCCCTAACATATTTTAAAAAGTTGCTATGCACTGGATTTTTCGCATAGACCATACCAGCTACTGGTCCATACGGTCTATCTACATTTCCTCCAAGGTCCACAACTTGTTTATATATCTCAAGGTATAGCTTTTCGACTTTTTCTTTCTCACTTCCATCTGCAAAAATTAAATACTCAATGAAACAAGCGCGTCCCAATTCTATCGGAGTGATTAATATGCCTAACTCTTGTTTTGGATAATCTTCTGCTTGAAGAATTGTACCTACTTTCTCGTGAAATTCAGACAATCTATCTATGATCGTGTAGAATGAAATTTTACGGCAATTTTCCTTATAGTTGAGAAGTTTTGATATTCTGTCAGGACACGAAAGCTCGTCTAAGACGATTTTCTCGGATGATTCTGACGATGCTATCGAAGAACTTGGAGTAATACCAATATCTTTAAGATCTTCTACTTCGTATTTAATCTTCTCTTCGGGTCCCGCCAGATAGAGTATAACGATCCATTCTGGTAGTTTTTCTAATAACGCTTTCTGATCTGATGAAATTTCACTAAATAGCGTGGAGAAGCTAAATTTATTTAGAAGAAGGCACATCTCTCCAATTTCTGTACGTTCTATCTTGTACAAAGGATCGATAAGATCTTGAATTTTATCGAACGAAAGAAATTGAATTTTTCGCGATTCAGGCATTACTTTTATTTTAATCGACGCTTTTGTAGCAAGACCGAAAGTTCCTTGGGAACCCGAGAT
>SMTZ1_10002871_pt1 | contig 17324 bp, 17 predicted proteins | sample DeeMarSWOR136_30_FD_25667 | JGI IMG/M metagenome (IMG submission 25667)
GCTGGAATTTTGTTCATCGCAGAGGGATTAGGTGAACCCGTCTCGCTTTTGCAAGCTTTATATGTTGATCTAGGAAATACAATCTTGCTGGTAGGAATCGGGTTTTTTTTCGTATCGCTGGATGTAAAGAAAAATAACGGAATTGCCTTAATGGGTATTATAGGGAAATTCATTGCTTTCATAAGCGTTTTGATATATTTCTCTTTAGGCGTAGGAGATACATTTACAGTTATTGCTGGAACTATAGATTTAATCTTTGCACTCCTATTTATTGAATTTTTAAAAGGTGTTAAGAGACTAGATTAAAGCATTATGATCTTTATGAAAAATCTTTATGAAAATCTCATCTTAATAAACCCGTTTGAATCGTTTCTGGTGTACTACGTAATTAAAGGGAAGTCTTATCTCGGACTAAAGAAGTTAAACCGCTCTTCAAACGCTATAAAGGATAATGCCGAAATTTGGGAAATCCTGAATAATGCAGTCAAAAGCGGTGAAGAATTGGAGTTGGATAAGCCGAACTCTCTGCGATCTGTTTTGAATGAGATTTTTAACCAATAAGTATCAGATTAAAGATAGAAGACATTCAGATAGCGTCTTAATTTTACATGTATTTTATTATTTTACTACTTCCTTTTCAAAAGGCTTTTCCCACTTTAACATTTCAATAAATTTTTCAACTCGGTCTTCGGGGATTATCAATAAATCATCCTTAACAGAATAGCCAAATTTGTTCGTCCAGGGAACCATTTCATTTTGGTATGTCCGTTTATCCATTTTTAAAACTTTTCTTATTAACTCAAGAGGAATTTTATTGGATTCGTCAACTATTTCAATAATTTTTTCCTTACGCGTTTCTTGTATAGACTTATTTACAAGAGCTCCCAAATAAATTATCGAAATGATAAATTCTGGTATTAACTTATGAAGCAAAAGGATTATAATAGCCGCTATAAAAGAACTCGCAGCACTAATAGAATAATGAATATCCTCCCACGCATAGCCAATGTAATATAAATATATCTGTATAATCATTCGAATAATATTTACCAAATAGAAAATTACTGATGAGATTACTAATGCTTTCGTTTTTCTCCATATGATATCTTCACTTGTTTTACGATCTTGTGAATGAGGTATACAAATAATTATTCCTGCAAAGACACATATAGCCTGAACCCCCGTACAAAATGTCTGAAAATAAATGTAACCTTTACCAGGAATTGTAAAACTCCAATGGTGTATTCCAACTGGGACGTACTCCGTACCTGCTCCCATCTTAAATAAGAGATTTAAAAAGAATACTGTTTGTTTTACTACAATTTCATGGAGCCAATAATTTATTGGCATATCAAAGAATTGGTAAATTCCATATGATAAAAGGGGGGCACCAACAGCCAATATAATAAGCGATCTTACAGAAAATATATATTTACCCTCTTGAAATTCGATTACAGGTTTTTTATTTTTTGGACTTTCTTTCTCTTCTTCATTCCTTAATTTATTAGCTTTATTTATTTTTTCCGTATTCTTAAGGTAATAGTGGAATCGGTCAACAATTATATAATTAAGAATTATTAAAAGAGGTAACATCACAATACCCATGTTATATTTCGCTTTTGATTCCATAAAAAGAATCATAAAGCCCATTATAAAAGCAAATAAAAAATTAAGAGATAAAAATGCCCAGATCAATGATTTCTCATATATAATTGATGTTTCATATTCATTTTTTAAGAGGTCTAATATAAAAAAGTTAAAAACCATTAATACTAAAATTAGGATAATTCCGAGTGAAATATAGAGATTTGTTCTCATTTCTGGAATTGCTAAGCCAATAAAAAAAGCAAATACTAAATTAATCGATAGTATTATCCATAAAGTAATTTTTTTTTTGATAAGAGTGTTCATAATATTTGTTATTCTTGATTTTCTGAATCAATTAATTATTTAATAACCATAAATTTGTACTTAGAAAAAGTGTTGTTTTTATTTAATATTATTTTTAATTATCGTCAAGAAGTAATATTAAATACGAATTGATCTTTATATATTACTAGATATTGTTTTTGAGTTTTAATTAGAGTTCAACGTTATATCTAATGGAAATCAATAAGAAATCCAAAGAAATAGCAAGGAGCTTAACTTATACTGTTCAAAACATTGTAGTTAAGGTCAATTTAAATCTAAAATCAGATCTAAAACTCGATCTCGAAAAAATAAAAAAACAAATGGATAATGTTGAATTTGATAAAAATCGTTTTCCTGGATTGTTTTTAAGAAAATTAAATCCTAAATGTGTAGCCATCATTTTTAGGAACGGAAAAATGATTTTGAGTGGTTTAAAGTTTTTTGAAGACGTTGATATAGTAATATCTAGAATTGTTGCTGAGCTTAAAAGTAAGGTTAAAGTTCATATTAATATAAAGGCAGTGAAATCAGAAATCGTAAATATTGTTACAACGGCCGAAATTGATGATAAAATAGATTTGGATTTAGCTGCGATTAGACTTGAAAATACGATGTATGAACCAGAAGTTTTTCCTGCACTTATATGGAAATCTGAAACTCCAGTTAAGTGTGTCTTTTTGATTTTTAATAATGGTAAAATTGTACTTACTGGTGTAAAAGAAAAAGAAGCTATAGAACCGGCTTTACTAAATTTTGGAAAATTACTTAAAACTAATAATTTGTTTATGAGAAGTTAATATAATTTAAAAACTAAAGATTGCTAATTGCTGATTTTAAATCCTTCATTAAAAAGGATTTTAATAAATTTATAGTATGTAATAGGTCTTGATATTCAATGATTTCCACATTAGTATGCATATATCTTAAAGGTACTGAAACTAAAGCACATGGTATACCAGATTTTGTCACCTGAATTGCCCTAGCATCTGTTGGTGTTGGACGAGGTTCAGCGATTAAAGTAAACGGTATTTCTTGTTCCCTTGATGTTTCAATTAATAATTTGGTAAGTTTTGGAAAGAGATTTGGGCCAGTTCTAATTGATACTCCTGAGCCTAATGAACATTCATGATGTTTTTCTTTACTTATCCCTGGAAAGTCTATTGCATGAGAGACTTCTACTACAATACCCATATCTGGTGATATTTTATAAGCTCCCACTGTCGAACCCCTTACGCCAATTTCTTCCTGAGCAGCAAATTCGAAAATTAAATTTTTATCTATCTCTTCTTTTTCTTTTGAGAGCTCCATTATGAGCTTAATAAGAACAAAACATCCCGCTCTATCATCAAATGATTTTGAGCATATTCTCTTGTCTCCCTTAAAAGCAATACAATCTTGTTTTAAAATGATGTAATCCCCAACCGAGATATATTTTTTAACTTCATCAGCACTCGACATTCCCACGTCAATAAAAAGCTCTTCCATTTTAATAGATTTTTTTTTCTCTTCCTGTTTTATGAGATGAATAGGTGTTTCTCCAATTATTCCTATGATTTCTTCTCCCGAATTTGCATGGATAGTTACTTTTTGACCAGGAAGAATACGAGGATTTTGACCTCCTATCTGTGAAAAACGTATAAATCCCTTTTTATCTATGTAGCGCACGATGAAACCGATCTCATCCATATGAGCGTCAATTAATATATTTAATTTTGACTCCTCATTCTTAGCTCTTCCATAAATGAAACAAAATAAATTCCCTAAAATATCTATTTCAATTTTATCACAGTATTTTTCAACTATTTCTCTGATATATTCTCGAATTTTGCTTTCGTCTCCAGAACAAGCTTGAATCTCAGTAAGATTTTTAATTATTTGAAAATCTGATTCAAATGTCATATTTTTTACAAACTCCGAGTATATTGTAATTTATATATTATTTAGATATAATTTTAACTCTTTTATTATTCATAAAGATAAAATTTTTTTTCGATGATTAATTTTGAATTTTCAATAAACCTATTCATTAGATAGCATCCTAAAATTCTAAGAGGAGAGATGTGAATTGACTGAAAATAATCAAGAAAATCAAAATTCTGAAGAGAAAGAAGAGATCAAAAAAGAAGAACCTTTAGATGAACAGGCTGAACCAGAAAAATCAAAAGCCAAATTTACATTTAAATGTACAAGATGCGATAAATGTTGTTTAGCTAGAGGTCCTATCCCTATTACACTTTGGGATTTAGAGATGTGGGCTCGAAATGGAGTAGTAGCGAACTTTCTTCCCTACTTGGATGTATATAGTAAGCCTGATGGTGTTTTTGACCTGATTTTAAAACCACTTGCCCCACCAAAAAAAGATGAGGAAAAATCACCGAAAGAAACACTTATAGGAACTCCTATAGAGGAACTACTAGAAGTAAAATGTCCCCTATACAGTGCGGAACAAAATAAATGTTTAATCTATGAAAATCGTCCGTTAAGCTGCCGAACATACCCATTAGAGTTTGACGGAAAAAATTTCACAGTTGTAGATGTAGAATGTCCGGGAATAGGACAAGAGGGCATGACAAAAGATGAATTGAAAGAAATGAGAGATATCGCAAAGATGATGAATTATGAGCTAACTAGAATGCGAATTGCTTTACCTGTCTTAAACCAAATTATAAGTAATAATTTCATGAGAATCCTAATGCAACAACAAATGGAAGCAATGAGTAAGATGTCTGATGAAGATAAAGCAAAATTAGATGAAATTTTCAAAAAGGATCAAGAACAAAGCTAATTTTTTTTTTAAATTATTTTTTTTCTCCTAAATTATTTTTTATGTCTTTTTGATCTTCAGAAATTTTTTTTATGTCTTCAAATTTCATAATAGCTCCTTTCGGCACAAATTTGGATTCTGGTCTATATTCAGTCTCTTCCTCAGATATTAAAGACGTATCTGCTTTAGGTTTTTCTTTCATGGGTTTACTGAATAAAAATAAGCTCTTTTTTTCAATCCTCTTTTTATGAATAAAATAACCAATAATTCCCCCACTAACCATACCTAAAGAGGTACCAACTATTATTAAACTTATATCAGGTCTTTCTTGAATTTTAGTTTCCTCCGTGTCTTTATCTTTTTCATCATCGTTTTCAACTGAATCATCGAGAATTTCTGGTGCTAGCGGATCAAATTCATATTTATTATCGCTAATAATGTTTCCATAAGACCAGAACTGATAAATACTTATATTATTATTAACCAAATAATTAAAAGCGATAAAGTTATTATTACTCATTTTTAAATTTATACCGTTTTTATTATAATTGATTTCATTACCCGTAATATTATTTTTTTTACAAAACCAAAAAGATATACCATTTATCTCATTATGATTAATCTCATTTTCTAAAATATAATTATCATCGCTTTTCCAGCTATAAACTCCATGATAGGAATTGTAATTCACTATATTTTGCGAAAAATTATTATTGCGACAAAGAAATTGTAGAATACCATAGCCATTATTATATGAACAGTTGTTATTAAGTATCTTTCCATTATTAGTATTGATTAGTTTGATTGCTGAACCCCAATCAAAAAATGACCAACCAGAATTGTATAGTATACAATTTTTAATTATAAAATAAACATTAGAATTTCTAATGGTAATGCAACTTCCAGAATTTTTCCCGTTAATAATTACGTTTTCAATAATATATGGATCTTCCAAAGTTCCACTACCATAGCACCAGTCATATTTTGATGACATTTTTTCCCAATTACAATTTGACCTGCAATCATCAATATATATTGGAGATCCTGTAAGATTCCAGAATTTTGGATTTTTTAAATGATTTAATCTTACAAAAATTTCATTTTTATCTTCAGTATTTTGGAGTTCATCGCTGATAATCTCTGTTTTGATGAAAATGAGAGATAAGAATAAATTTATTAGTAAAAGAAAAAAGATCAATGCATTTTTCTTTCTTATATTTACTCTCATTTGAATCCACCAAAATATATAAGATTTTAATATGAAATGATTATATTAGAAAATATATCGCTATTATGTTTACTTAACCTGTTATTAAATATCATTATATCATGATTAGTAAATATATTAGAAATTGACAATATTTAAGTTTTTAATATGAAAGAATTAATAATAAAACATTCAAAAATTAAGTTAGTCCAAGGAGATATTACTGAATTAGATACTGATGTGATTGTTAATGCTGCTAATGCGCAATTAATTATGGGGGGCGGAGTAGCGGGTGCAATTCGACGGAAAGGTGGTCCTAAAATTCAAGAGGAATGCGATAAAATAGGTGGAACCTTCGTAGGAGGTGCTGTTATTACAACAGGGGGAGATCTAAAAGCGAAATATGTAATTCATGCAGTTGGTCCACGAATGGGAGAAGGAAATGAAGATGAAAAATTGAAAAATGCTACTTTGAATAGTCTAAAATTGATGGATGAGCATGGGCTAAAATCGATTGCATTCCCCGCAATTTCTACAGGAATATTTGGTTATCCTATTGAAAAATGTGCAAAAATAATGATCGCAACAGCAAAGAAGTATTTATCTGAAACCACACAGATCGTAGAAGTTATTTTTTGTTTATACTCTTCTTCTGATTTTCAATTATTCGTTGAAGAATTAAAATAAAAAATTTATTTTATCTAATTTTTTTATAAGCAAGAAAAATTAGAAAAAATGTTTGACCTACTCAATATTGAATAATTCGTTAAAAACTTAATAGAAACTTAGCTTAAGAGTTCTATATCTCGAGAGAGTTCTTTTAAAATTAGGCCTCCCATTCCTAATTTTACGTTATCAGAAAAAAATAGAACTAAAATAACCTTTGTATCTTTAATATTTTTTAATTCAATATATTGAGAACACACTTTCTGGTTATTTTCAAGTTCAAGATACATTTTTTTTATACGAGTTAATTTTTCCTTGTCTCTTATTTCGAACTCTCGAATGGTATTAAACAATGCATTTTGGGGTAATGAAGTGTATAATACTTTTCCCTCTACAGTAAATAAAGCACTCCCTAAAATATCTTTATCATCCACACTATTTCTTAAAAGCTTTAAAATGTTGTTGAAAGCCGGTAAAGAACTAATTGAACTCGCATCTTCTTCTAAATATTCTAATTTAGAGAATTCAAAGTCTACTGTTTGGTATCCTCTCACTTTAAAATTCTTATCAATAAACGCTTGGAAATTATGTTGACAAACTGTTCCAGCTGGTAATGAAACGGTTGTCAATTGCTTACTTTGATTGATAATTTTTTCAGGGATTTTTAGGAAATCTGTATTAGAACATTTGGGACAAATGATTTTTATATTTTTATAAATTTCTTTCTCATCAAAACTCATTTTTATCTACAATAGACTTTTATAACTAAAATAATGAAATCTAATGAATTAATCTTTTGATAGAATATTTAGCTATTAATAATTATTTAAAGAACTTTTTTTCATTTTTTTTTGTATCAGAACCTAGTACATTATTCCATTTCATTAATTTTTTAAATAATTAGTTTATAAGGATTATAAAAAAGTATATGTCAGTTGAATTTACAAAAATTTCTAAAATTTTAGGAATCAAAACATTATAATTTTCATGAAAATTTAGGGGAATGTTAATATGTCTAAAGACAATAACAAAAAAAAGGTAATTATCGTTGATGATGCTGGATTTACGAGGGCTATGCTTAAAAAAATTATAAACGATACTAGTTATGCTGAAGTTATCGCGGAAGCAAAAAATGGGAAAGAGGCAGTTACATTATATAAGAAATTAAAACCTGATATGGTCACAATGGATCTTATTATGCCAGAGGTAGGAGGACTCGAAGCTATTGACAGTATCCTAAAAATCGATAAATCAGCCTCCATTATAGTAGTGTCTGCTATCGGTCAACAAGATTTAATTCTTGAAGCAACAAAAATAGGAGTAAAGGATTTCATCCGCAAGCCCTTTAAAAAAGATCAGGTTAATGAGATATTAGAAAGACACATTAAGGCAAAAACGTAAAAGTGGATAAGAAACTACTTTTTTTCATCATTTTAAAGGATTTGATTTCAAAGTAAATTTGAGTTATTTATGAGTACTCTTAAGAATGTAAAAACTGATGATAGTTCTTATAAGAAAGTTAAACTATTAATTGCTGAGGATTCCAGCTATCAGAGTAAAGTTATTTCAGATATGCTTTCAGAACATCCTCAAATCGAGATAGTTGATATTGCGAGAAATGGAGAAGATGCTATTGAGAAAATTGAATCATCTAATCCAGATGTGTTGTTTTTGAATTTAATTATGCCAAAAATGGATGGATTAACACTTTACAAATATCTTTCAAAACATTATCCTGTGCCGACGATTGTTTTTTCTGCTCTAGATCGTTCTGTATGGTATGCTAAGAATTGCCATTGAAAGTGGTGCCGCTCAAATACAAAGTCCAAGTTATAGAATACCAAAACATATGGTAGACTTTGCTAATCTTAAAAAAATAAAACAGTCAGTTATTTAGACCTTTTTTTAGCTAAAATACTAGTAATATTAAATCTTTTTGACTATTTTGGTCTCAATTTCATGAACTTGAAACTCTTTCTCAATAAGTTTCTCAATTTTATGTTTAATTCTTAACAACTGAAAATCGTCATAGATATAATCAGTTACGAACTTAGATTTTATAGTTATACTTTCTAATTTGTCTCGTTCTTCTTTGGTAATTTCTAATGCGTGTAGAACCTTGCTTAATTCTTCCATTCTCTGATTTCTTTCCTTTTCTCTACGTTTTAAATCTGTTTCATCTGGCTTCTCTAGTTTTCCACCTTGCGTAAAGAAATCTATGAGACCTTTCATCATCTCTTCTCTTAATCGTGGAGTATCCCATTCAGAAGGGAACTTCTCTATCCTCCCTAATTCCACTTCTTGATCTATATAGGGCTCTTTTGAACTCATAGCCTCTAAAGCTCTGGCGGCGGCAGTATAGGCAGTTAGCATATTTCCTTTTGGTTTTGCAAAAACGATGACTTTTCTTTCATCATCTTTTGCCCCCAAAATATGCCCCTTTCCTTTAATTGAGGTTGCTACTAATCTTTCTGGTGTCGCTTGGAGAATAGAGTATTTATTTTCAGAAACAGTTAGAGATTTTCCGTGCATCGAATCCCAGATTCCAACCAATTTCCTGATATCATTGCTAATATCCCAATCGTCAGTTGAATATACTATCTTGTATTTCCCCTCTATAATTGCTACAGACTTTATATCTGATTCAGTTTTTAAATCTTTAACGGCTTGTTCGTAATCTATTGTCATTTGTTTTTTCACCATCGATATCTTGTTAATATAATTAAAATCGTGAGTGATTAAAATTTGTAATCTTTTTCTATTTTTATTTAGTTATATAAAATTTATAGAAATTCGGGTATTTAATATTATAATGAAGAATGTTGATCTTAAATGGGATGCAAAATTCTATCAAAAAAATTCTCCTGTTCAATATGAACTGGGTCTACGGGCTCTCGAAAAATTACATCCTGGATATAATGAAGATATTTTAGAAATCGGATGTGGAAATGGTGTCCTCACTATGTTACTCGCAAAAAAAGTACCGAACGGGAAAATTATTGCACTTGAATCCTCTAAAGAAATGGCCCAACAAGCAAAAGAAAATCTTAAAGATCACGGAATTAGAAATGTTAAAGTGATTAACACAGATGCGATCAAAATGAATTATGAAAATCAATTTGATGCTGTATTTTCCAATAGCGCTATTCATTGGATAAGAAAGCAAGAATTAGTTTATGAGTTAATCTACAAATCTCTTAAAAATAACGCGAGAATCATGATTCAGACGGGTTTAAAACAGATTTCAGCATACTCCCAAGCATTAATCAACGTTGGTATAGAATTTAAGGACCATTTAAAAAATTTTAAACCTCCATGGCGTTTTCTCACTAAGAAAGAAACTGAAAAAATACTCATTGAGGCTAAATTTAAGGAAATCTCTGTAGAAGTCTACCCGTACACTGTAGAATTTGAAAGTGATACGGAGTTGATTAATTATTTTAAAGCTGCCGGATTTGTTCCCTTTGCGGCTGTATTACCTAAATCCCTTCATGATGAGTTTATTCAAAGATATAAAACATTACTTTTTGAAATAAATCAACCTAATCCATTACAGCTTAAGTTGGATAGACTTTTTATCAGTGCTAAAAAATAAAATCCTTAATTTTCTTTTTACTTAAATTTTTAAATTCCAGCTTTATGGTTTTAATAGAAAATTAATTGATTTGTTAGATTCATATAAAGGTAGCCAAGAATAAAAATTGATTGAGAGAGTAAAACATATCCTTAGGAGAATAGAATTTAAAAGTAAAAAGTCATCATCTAAAGAAGATCACATACATTTAAGTGAAGAACAGATTCAAATGATTGCCGAATATGCAGTAGCGAAGCTTTCCGAAAAACTAGGAAAAGAAAAATCCTCAACTAATGGTTTAGAAGGTAATTTTGGCACTATTAGCTCCGATATATTAGAACCTAAAAGAAGGGTGATAGACCAAAAAGAATTTTCCACAGGTGTTCGAGTAGGTGGAATTATTCTTTTGGGGATATGTATTTGGTACTGGATATGGTTTTTCTTTATTGTACAGCAGCTCGAACCTTTAACCTATTCGGTATATATCACAATGATTTTGGTGGCATTAACACTCATCAATAAATTTGAATCTGTATTACTTAACTCTATTACAAGTATTACAGTATATGGGTTCATCATGATTTCGATTGGGTCTATTCGTGTAGTGAGAGATGTATACAGCCTTTTTACAGGTCCAATTTTGTACGGACTTGTTGCAACTTTCCAATTATTTCTTGTCTTCCACCGAAAAATCGCAGTATCTAAGAGATATATGTTTTGGGGTTTTTTATTTTATTTATTATTCATAAGCAGCTTTGAATCTTTCACCCATCTGAATGTTATAATCGGAACAGAAGAAATTTTTCCTGAACTTGTGACTGCTGTCTTATCTTTCTATATTCTGGGAATTACATTAATTGTTATATATTTTTACAAAAAGAAATTCGGAATTCTACTTCCCTAGAATGAGATGGATTATTAAACAAAATTTTTTTATAAATATTATATTTATTACAATCAAAATTTTCTAATTTTTTTTTGGCTATCGGTTTTCATTTAATAGTTATTGAAATACATGGAGAGAACCTTATTGAAATCAGAGAAATTAAGAAAAGTAATTGAGTCAGAGAAAATTAAAAAAGTAATTGAATCATTTCCAATTCCACGTAAATGGCCAATTAGCGTGGTGTCAGGGCTCTTTGCAATTATAATTTTTTGGAGTTTTACATTTATTTCAATGGCATTTTTTCCTGGAACATACAATCCTTTTGTAAATTGGATGAGCAATCTGGGAAATTCAAATTTAAATCCAGAGGGGGCAATTTATTTTAATATTGGTATTATTGCCGCTGGAATCGCACTCTTTCCGTTCTTTATTGGATTGTATGAATGGTATATTGGGGGTAAAAGGAATAAGAGACTTACGATGTTAACTCAATTATCGGGATTATATTGCGCATTTGCGATGGTTATGTGTGGAATATTTCCAGAAAATTATTTCCTTATCCATATTTTCTGGTCAATGAGCCTCTTTACTGTGAGTGTATTAACTTTTCTCTTTCCATCAATCGCCTTATACAAATATAAATTTACGCGAAATGTTGCAAAATTCGGTTTTTCAGCAGCAGCAGTTAATCTCGTTTTGTGGTTTTTTATAATTCCTATTATGGAATGGGCCACAATTCTCTTATCGTTCCTATTTATTGGTGTAATTGTGCATAGCATGAAAGTACGCATCGAACGACTTCGAATGGTACGCAAACAGGGAGTGGTTATCCCATCAAGAAAAAGGAAAAAGAAAAAAAAAGTATAAAGATTATTAACTTCTACTTTTTTGGAAGAAAATTTAAGGGATAAATACTAATTTTTACTCGTAATACAGAACTCTAAATATAGAAAGGAGGTATTTCTTTAGAATATAAAATAAAGTTTATCTATTGGCTTTTCTAATTTGTTTTACTGTACTAAGGAAGTCAAGAAGCTCTTCAATAGTTCGCTCTGGATTCTCAATAGCAGTCATATGACCAATTCCATCTATAATTACATGTTTTACATCGGGGATTTCATTTGCCATAATTTCACTTGGTTTTATAAATACTATATCGAATTCTCCAAGAAGAACAAGCGTGGGACATTTAATTTGTCTAAGACCCTCAACTCTAGGATCAGGATCCGTGTAAAAATTAAACATAAAAGTCACTATGTCTTGTGGATTTTGACGCCGTAGAAATCCTTCAAAAATCTTCCACATTCCTTTATTGTTAGGATGCTCAGCCATTTTAAAAAGGAAAGGCCCAGGAATCGCTTTAATTACCCTCAGCTTCTCTTCAACAGACGCAGTCACCATCCATTTTTCCCACACAGCGCGTTGTTTATCCGTGGGTTCTCTCTGATCAGGCATTTCTGGTTTGGTAGCTGAACCAGTATCTGTTAACATGAGACTGATAAGACGTTCAGATCTGGTCATAGCATAACGCACACCCACCATACCCCCAGTAGCATGAGTTAATATATGAAACCTGTCTATAGCTAAGAAATCAGCAAGTGCATCAAAATCATCAGCCATAGTATCTGCGTCAAAGCCATGAGGCTCACCTTCTACTATAGTACGACCATGACCCCTCATATCCATCGAGATAACTCGATAACGTTCTGCCAATCTCGCTGTAACACCAGTCTCACTCCAATATGTCCCATCTTCGGATAAACCATGGTTAGCTATAATTGGTTCTCCCTTTCCAACATCCTCATAATATATCTGCACATTACCATGTTTAAAATAGGGCATGATACATCCTTCAACTCAAATTTTTATTAATATTTGCTTATTTTATTATCAATTGATAAGAGGATATGAGGAAAAAGTCATTTTCACTTTTTGTGTAAATTTCTTATTTTTTGTACAAATTTTAGCGATGCAACTAATGTGATATTTAAATGAATCAAAATTTTTATAACAAAACATTTAAATATCTGATTTTACATATTCTTATTAGTATTATTTATTTTTTTTTTTTAAGTTTTTACTAATTTTCTTCACGGGGTTGACATAAAAAATAACCAAAATTTCCAAAGGAATTAAAGAAAATAAAAATGTTGGTGGTTTGCCAGTTAAGAAAGAACCCAATCAATTCCAAATCAGCGATAATGAAATAAAAATCATAACAGATAGAATAATTATTCGCATAAGTGAGGAATTAAATAGAAGCGAACGCTCAAAAAATACTTCCTATAATTATTTAACCTCATTAGAGCCAAGAAAGAAAGTTTTTAAAAGGAAGGAATTTTCTACTGGAGTAAGAGTATTTGGAGTAGGCTTGCTCGGTTTGTGTGTAGTTTATTGGATTTATTTCTTTTTTATCGCACGAGATTATGTTCCCTTGACTCACACTACATATTTAACACTAATTTTAATTTCTTTAACGTGTATTAATAAGTTTGAATCGGCGCTATTAAACTCATTTGTTTCAGTTTCATCAATAGGCTTTATGTTGATTTCCTTGATTCTTATTAATACTTCTAAGGATATTTACTCGTGGATTGGAGGTCCTATATTACATGGTGTTATGGCATCATTTCAAATCTATATTGTCTTAAATAAGAAGGTATATACCAGCAAACGTTATCTCTTAATTGGTTTTCTCTTTTATATAATATTCCTGAGCAATTATGATAATTACTCGAGATTAATTGAGATTACTAATATGGGAGATTTTTACACGGAATTGAGTGCGGCAGTTAATATTTTCTATATATTTATCCTTACTGCTATTTTTACTTATTTCTATAAGAAAAGGTGCAAAGTATTATTGCCTTAATAGTACATTTTCTATAATTTTAAATCCTGAGTTAGTTGAGTTATTGAAAATTGGTTTTTTAAAGGATATTCTTTATTTAGACAAGTATGTCTTTTAAGAACGACGATAATAAATTTCATCCATATTTTTATATAAAAAATATATTTCTGTAAAAAAGCTCGTGTTAATTATCCATACAACATTCAATTTTGGTTAAAATACTAGATATATTTTTTTCTTCTATCCATTTTTTAATTGAAATCGACAGTTTTGCTTAAAAACTCACATTAAAAGTAATACTTTTATGTTTCTACGATTTAATAAATAATTAATTGAACCATAAATTTTAATATAAAAATTAACTCATTATTGAATTGGAATGAGTGACTATATAAAATTTTTCGAAGATCTTAGAAAAACAGATGTGCCTTTAGTTGGGGGTAAAAATAGCTCCCTTGGAGAACTTCTAAGTTTTGGTATTCCAGTACCACTAGGGTTTGCCATTACTGCGAAGGCTTATGATTATGTGTTAGAAGCCAATGACATTTTGTATGACGGAGAATTAGTTTCATTAAAAGCATATATTGGGCAACAAATTACACGAATATCTGAAGAATTGAAAAAAGAAGATATTGAATCGATTGCCGTTGTTGATAAAATATGTGCTAATATTAGAACACACATCGAGCAGGCAAAAATACCGGATAGCTTGGCTGATGAGATATTGGATGCATACCGTAAATTGGTAATAGAGATTGGAGATACTTCGACGTTTGCAATACGATCCTCAGCTACTGCAGAAGATCTTCCGGACGCTTCCTTTGCCGGACAACAAGACACTCATTTGAATATTAGCGGGGAAGATGAAGTTTTAGAATATATTCTTAAGGATATGGCATCAGTATTTACCACACGAGCCACAATGTATAGAGAAAGAGCTGGATTTGATCACTTTGCTGTCAAATTGAGTGTAGGAGTTCAAGAAATGGCCGGAGGGATTGGGGGTGTAAAGGCTTCCGGAGTTATGTTCACTGAGGATCCTGATTCTGGTTCTCCCAATGTTGTATCTATTCGCGGAACATGGGGATTAGGAGAGCTTATCGTTCAAGGAGTGGAAAAAGGCGATGAATTTTTAGTTTTTAAACATGCGCCCGAGTTAAGAATTATTAGACGGGAATTGGTTAAAAAAGAAAAAATGATGATCTTTGATCCTAACAAAAAAGTGGGTACTATAGTAATTCCCGTTCCTCAAGAGAAACAACAAAAATTTTGCTTATCTGATGACGAGGTATTAACTTTAGCAAAACATGCTATAAATATTAGAGAGCATTATCGAATGCCGATGGATATTGAGTGGGCACTGGGTAATAATAATAAAATCTATATAGTTCAAGCCCGGCCTGAAACTGTACATTCACAAAAAGGTGATACAGAAGAGATTTTTTATCTTCTTGAAGATCCCAAGAAACTTGCAGAAGATGGATTGTTAATAGAGAATACAGGTACGGCCATAGGCAGAAGAATCGACTATGGTAAGATTAAGGTAATCGAATCAATCAACGATGCCCATCTTTTAAGGGAGGGAGATATTTTAATAACTGAAGAGACAAATCCCGATTGGACTTCCTATATGCAAAATTTAGGTGGGGTGATTACAGAGAGGGGTGGTCCTACCTGTCATGCAGCGATTGTTTCGAGAGAGTTAAATATCGCTTCAATAGTAGGAGCAGATAATATCGTTGAAATTATGAAAGGAAAGCAACGGGAAGGTCTTCAAAACGTAACTATAGACTGTAGTGAAGGTGAGCCGAGGATTTGGCTTAAAGCTGTTGAATATGATTCCGACACTATTGAATTCGCCCAACTTCCAATGACAAGGACCCAAGTACTAGTTAATTTAGGAATTCCAAAAGGAGCCTTGTCTTCGGGGAAATATCCAGATGGAACAGGTCTTGCGAGATTAGAGTTTATTATAAATGATGAGATTCAAATGCATCCAAATGCGTTAATTGATTATGATGCGCTCCAAATGAGGTATGATATTTTAGTCGAGCAAAGAAAAAAAATTGAGAACATTAAAAAGAGTACTCTTTATTATAAAGATCCTTTTAATGAAGAAATTAAAAAACTGAAAGAAACATTGACTAAAATTAAAGATTTAACTATCGGTTATGATAATAAAGAGGAATTTTATGTTGAAAAATTAGCAGAAGGAATTGCCACGATTGCCGCTGGCGTGTGGAAAGAATTGCCGGATGGATCAATAGCTCCCTGTGTAGTAAGGCTTTCAGACTTCAAAACAAATGAATATAAAAATCTCATAGGAGGATGGATATACGAGGGAGAAGAGAACAATCCTATGTTGGGTTTCAGAGGCGCCTCAAGTTATGTATCCGATGATTTTCAGAATGCATTTATTTTAGAGTTGCGTGCTATAGCCAAAGCTCGAGAATGGGGGTTAACTAACATCATTCCTATGATTCCCTTCTGTAGAACACCTGAAGAAGCGAAAGCTATAGAAGTAATAATGAAATCGGAAAATTTAGTTCGGGGAGAAGATGGTTTACAGATATATTGTATGGCAGAAATTCCCTCAAATATAATATGTGCTGATTTATTTTGCAATTATTTTGATGGATTTTCAATTGGATCTAATGATTTAACCCAATTAGTTTATGGAAGTAGTAGAGATGAGGCCATATTAATACCGCTTTCTAAGCAATTCAATTATATAACAAATAGTGAATCCATTCGACGTTCAGTAACCCATCTAATCAAAGTCGCACATGAAAATGGAAAAAAAGTGGGAATATGTGGCCAAGCCCCGAGCGATGATCCCGATTTTCTTAGATTTTTAGTTCGAGAAGGAATAGATTCCATCTCCTTGAATTTTGATACCTATGCTAGTGGACGCATCAATACCTGGAGGACCGAAATTATTGAGGCTAAATTAAAGGATGAGGAAAAACGTAAATCCTATGAACTTCTTCATGATTGCGATGATTTAATTGAAAAAATTCGGGTACCTCGTGGAAAGTTGCGTAATATGGTGAGAAAACAGAGGAGTAAAGGAGTAGATTCGAAAGTTGTGGAGTATGCGGAAAAATTCGATGAGGTGTTTACTGCCCTTCAAAATGCTTCTTATGATTTTATAAAGGAAATAGATAATGAAGAAATTTCAAAATTCAATAACATATATACTAAATATAGCAGTCTTATAAATCAACTCGGAGAATCTATTCCGGAAATAAAGAAAAATATCCGTGAATTCGGGATTTATTAATCTGAACTCTTCTAGTAATATATTTTAAAATTATATTTAATCCTTTTTTCAATATTATTAACCTTTCCTATTCCACAGTCCAAATGGATTATATAAAATCAAAAAAATTAAATTGTTTTATTAATTTAAAAATTTAAATTCCTACGATTATCTCGACTTTAATTCTACTACTAAAATTATTA
>SMTZ1_10002872_pt1 | contig 17324 bp, 15 predicted proteins | sample DeeMarSWOR136_30_FD_25667 | JGI IMG/M metagenome (IMG submission 25667)
AAATTATACATTAAGAGAATTAATGGCGGTAGTTGCAGCAAGACAATTAGAAGATGGTAAATCTGTCGCTGTAGGAACAGGATTACCTCTAGTTGCAGCCATGCTTGCACAACAAACTCACGCGCCAAATCTAGTTATATTTTTTGAAGCAGGCGGTATCGCACCTCAATTACCGATTCTTCCGATTTCTGTAGGCGATTCTCGTACAATACATAGAGCTTTATGTACAACTACCTTGATCGATATAATGGATTCTATGCGAAGAGGTTTTATTGATTATGCATTTTTAGGAGGAGCTCAAATAGATATGTACGGAAATTTAAATTCTACTATGATAGGTGACGATTATGAAAAACCAAAAGTACGTTTCCCTGGTTCAGGGGGAGCAAACGATTTTGGTTCTCTAGCATGGGAAACTTTAATCATAATGGACCGTCATAGTTCACGAAGATTTGTTAAAAAAGTAGATTTTATAACTACGCCCGGTTATTTATACGGTCCTGGAGCTAGAGAAGAAGAAGGTTTATCAGAAGATACTGGTCCCTCTCGAGTAATAACGGATTTATGCTTAATGGACTTTGAGCCTGTCTCAAAAAGAATGAGATTGATCGCTACTCATCCAGGAATTAAAGTTGAAGATGTGATAAAAGCTACAGCGTTTGAATTATTAATTGCTAATAATGTGGCTACAACACCACCACCGACAGAAGAAGATTTAAGGATATTACATGAAGTAATTGATCCGCAAGGATTTGTGTTTAAAAAATAACTTTCTAGTACTTTTTTATTCTTTTATTTTACAATTTTTTTTTATATTCAGTATATTCACATACTTTTGCTAATGCATTAACTGGACGATCCCATAATTTAAAAAGGGTAGCACCATTGCTTCGTAATCTTTTGGACCAAGGACTATTAATGGGCATTGGGCTGACATATAATATTGGAATTCCGTATTTTTGAGAATTATTTATTGTTGGTTGAAGTAACTTACTTGCTAACCCATCCATTAATTCATCTGGTTGGTGGGTGAAATCTGCATGTTTTGCAATATTTTCAATGTTAAGATAATCATCCATCACATCTTGGAAACCTACAACCCCATATTGGATAATAGCATCAATTTCTCCTGATTTCATTAATATTTCCGGTAAAGTGATGTAAAAATAAGGTAGATCCATATCAAAGGTACAATCAACAGGATTCTTAAAACTTGCTGTTAGTGGTAACACGCTTTTTAATTCACCTTGTAAATTTTCTGAAAATTCAGGAATAATTAACCCATGTTTCTCAGCATTATTTGCTACCATCGCACCCGGACCTCCTGAGTTAGTAATTATACCCAATCTTTTTCCTCTTGGTAAAGGAGAATTTGATAAAATCATAGCAATATCTAAAAATTCTTGGACATAATCTGTTCGTATTATGCCAGCTTCCTTAAAAACAGCATCAAATATTTTTGAATCTCCGGCTAAAGAACCAGTATGACTTTGTAACGCTCGATTTCCTGCTTCAGAACCTCCTACATAAATTGCAATAATTGGTTTTAATGGACTTAATTGTTTAGCTAACTCAATAAATTTTTTACCACGTTTCAATTCTTCAATATACAATCCAATAATTTCAGTATATTTATCTTTACTATAATATTCTAAACAATCAACTATATCTATATCCGCTTCATTTCCAATAGATAAAGATTTACTTAAACCAAAATCTATGCTTTCTGGGTCAAACCAAATATGACTTGAAAGCGTTCCACTTTGTGAAGCTATGGAAAATGTACCTTTTTCTAGATTTTCCCATATTGCTGTATTAAAAGCTTTATTATCTGACTCATTACCGTACCAATTGTTGAAAACTCCTAAACAATTTGGTCCAATAAATCTTATCCCATATCGATTTGCAATATTTATAAGTTCTTCAGTTAGATTATTTTTTCTATCCTCGATAAGTTCCCTAAAACCTCCCGATATTAAAATAATTCTTTTTACACCTTTTTCTCCACATTCCCTAAAAATTTGAGGGACAATATTGGCAGGTAAAACAATAACTACTAAATCGGGAATCTCAGGAACATCTGCTATAGTTTTATAAGCTTTAAAACCCATTACAGATTCTAATGTTAAGTGAATCGGATAAATATGGCCATCATAACCCGATTTAATAAGGTTCATAATTTGGATAGCTGCTAATGAGCCTCCTTTGTTGTTGGCCCCATAAAATGCAACACTTTTTGGATTTAAAAATCCATGTAGAAAATGTTCCTTACTCATAAATTTTCACTTATTTCAAAAAATATTACATGATTTTAAAATCTGAAGATATTGATAGATTTGAGAATTCTATTCCTTCTGCATTAACAAAGTTTTCACTCTGTAAAGGGGCTGTGGATAAAATTGGTCCAGAATTCAAAGAAAACAATGAAGAAATTTACTGTGGATTGCTTGGTTATTCTAAGGAAGATTTAAAGAAATGGAAAAGTAAAAAAATTATTTAGGATTTATAATTCCATATAAATAACCTTCAATTTGTCAAAATACTACTAGAAGGTTATAAATAAAATTTTTAAATTTTAAAAGAAATAAGATGAAAAGTGATGAGTAAAGTATTAATCCTATATGGGACAAGATATGGTACCACTAAAGAAATATCGGATGAAATTGAAAAAATTATCCAAGAAAAGGGAATAACTACTGAAAGTTACAATTTAGGAGAACGTAATTTAAAAGAAATTCCTCCCTTAGAAGAGTATGATGGTATAATAATAGGAACTGGAATTAAAATGAAAAAGTGGACAAATGCAGTAAAAAAATTTGTTCAAAAAAGAAAATCAGAATTACAGAAGAGGCAGAGCGCTTTGGGATTTTATGTATGCTGTGGAGAAGCTTCCAAAAAAAATGATATAAGTAAAGCAATCAATAATTATATAACTCTAAAGTTACAGAAGTTAGGTATTGAACCTGCTTTAATTGATGCATTTGGAGGGTGTTATGACTTAACTGAAGGGTCTTCTTTAACTGGCATGACACGAAAAATAGTAGTCGCTATTATGAAGAGTGAAGAAGGAATTGAGAATCCTGAGGGCAAATTGCATGATTATCGAGATTGGGAACAGATCAAAGACTTTACCAATAAATTTGGTAAATTATTAAATAAATAAAGGGACGCTAAACAAAATTTTTTCTCAATTTCGAGCGTATAATAAAGAGATTTATTAAGCTCTAGAAAAAACAGAAAATAATATAAGAAAGATGATTATAAATTTGAAAAAATTATTTAACAGATGCGAATTTATTTTAAAAAATATCAAATTATTAACCAAAAAGGTAAGAAAAAATGAATGAAGAAGGAGAACGAAAAGAAAAAAAGCTCTTAGATAAACTTAATGATGCATTTATTGATTTCGTTGGTGGAGCATTTGGAGAGAGTGGAAAAGAGTTTATTGAAGAAACATCAGAAAAAATGAAAGATTTTTCATCATCTTCAATTAAAAAATTCATGGAATTCTCAGATTCTGTGTTAGAAAATCTCAAATTAAATGAGAATGAACAAGTCATGAAAGCACGCGATTCAGTGGAGGATCTTTTAAAACAAGCGGGTCTTTTAGAGGAAGACGAGGAAGACTTTTAATTATTTTAGAGTGACTTTTTTCCAAAAATTACAATTTTCTATTTATTTTAACTTTTTTAAAGAATTTTAGATTAGAAGTAAAAAAACCAGATTATAATGCTTCTTTATTCTTTAAAAATGATTTTATTTCTTCTTTGGTGGCATTAAATAATTCAGATATTACCGTTAAAGAAATATCTTCATCCATTCCTAATTTAGTGTAGTCCTCAAATAATTTTACCCAAGTTTCTTTTTGTGCATATTTTTCGGGGTGTTCTTTTTGGACATGTTGCCAATAAGGATGCTGCAATTTTATACCACAATAGGGACAGAATCGCGATTCTTCTTCATCGGACATAAATTTAACCACTATTTTTTTTAAAAGTTATAAATATTTTTAGAATAATTTTAATAACATAATATTTGATTAAAAAATTATTAATTTTTTATATATAAATTTATACCCAAAATGAATAATATAGATTTAATTGTTTTAGCAATCGATTTAGGAGCAAGTTCCGGAAGAGCAATTGTTGGACTTCTTAAAGAAGATAAATTAACAATAGAAACCTTATATAGGTTTTCAAATGGCGGTATTCAGCTATTTAATTCTTCTTATTGGAATGTTTTAGGCCTTTACCAAGAAATTTTGCGCTCTCTTAATCTTTTTGTAAAAAAGTATGGAACTAAACTTAATGGAATTGGAATAGATACTTGGGGAGTGGATTTTGTCCTTCTAAATTCGAAAGATGAGATCATTGGATACCCTCATCATTATAGAGATAAAAGAACAGAGGGAATATTAAAGAAAATGTTTAAACTAATTTCCAAAGAAGAAATATTTAATCACACCGGTATACAAATGATGTCTATAAATAGCTCTTCTCAACTTCTTTCAATGCTCATGGATAATGCTCCTCAATTATCCATTACAAATTCATTTTTGATGATCCCTGATTATCTAAACTTTCTTCTTTCTGGAGTAAAAGCCTCGGAATACTCAATAGCAACAACTAGCCAATTGTATAATCCAATAACTAATGATTGGGCTTATGATTTAATCCAAAAATTAGGGTATAATAAAGAATGGTTTTGTAAAATAGTGAAACCGGGAACCATTTTGGGCAATTTAAAAGAATATATCACTAAAGAAGTAGGATTAAATAAAGACACAAAACTAATTACTCCATTATGCCATGATACAGGTTCTGCTATTGTAGCCGTTCCAGTTGATATGGAAAAATATAATCAAGGAGAATGGGCATACCTAAGTTCAGGAACGTGGAGTTTATTAGGTGTAGAATTAGAAAAACCAATGATTTCTAAGAAAGCATTAAATTATAATTTTACTAATGAAGGAGGCATAAACAGATCAATTCGCTTTCTAAAAAATATTACTGGAATGTGGATAATCCAGCAATGTAAACGTATATGGAATCAACAAGGTTTAAATCTAAGTTGGACGGATATCGATAAAGAAGTAAAAAAAGTTGAAAAATTTAAGTTTTTTATCAATCCGAATGATTCTGTTTTTTTAAATCCAACAAATATGATTCAAACACTTCAAAATTATTGTATAGAACATAATCAAATGCCACCTGAAGGTATCGGAGAAATCTCTAGAGCCATTTTTGAGAGTCTAGCTTTCTGTTATAGACAAACTATTGAAAACTTGGAAGATACCATAGAAAAGAAGATAAAGGTTCTTTATATTATTGGGGGAGGTGCTAAAAATGTTTTATTAAATCAATTTACTGCTAACGTTTTAAAAATCCCCGTAATAACGGGACCAGTTGAAGCTACAGCAATAGGTAATATTTTAGTGCAGTTTCTTGCGTTAGGAAAAGTTAAAAATATTAATCATTTAAGAACAATTGTACGAAAATCCTTCCCTATTAATCAATATTTACCGAAAGATACTGAAAAATGGGAAAGAGGATATAAAGTCTACAGAGAAAAAATTCAATAATGGTTATTAAAAAAATTTAAGATATAAAAAAATTACATCCATTTTCTTTCTAAGTCTTCTTTAGTCAATTTTCTTACTGTATCAACAGCCCATATAACAAATTTATAGCATGTGGTTTCCCAAGCCTTGCTTTTTTTATATTCCAAGAATCCTTCTGGTTGACTAAAGTCATAACCGCAAAGTTGTGAACACACGATAGAACTAAATTCTCTTTCAAATTCATTAGCATATTTTGCAGCCTTTAGGTAAGCCATTTCCATTGTCTCATTATCCATCTTTGTTTTACCTCCCATAATTACTCCTATAGCTGCACAAGCACCTACAACCGCTCCACAAGCGCCCATCCATCCTTCTTTTGATTTATATCCTCCGAAACCTCCCGCTAAAGGCATAGCTAAATTATGAAAAATATAATTATCTACTCCTAAAACATCTAATACGCTAGTTAAGGTTAATTCAGCACAATTTTCATCCCCTTTCACAATCGGTAAATCCCTCCTTAACTCTTGGAGTTTCTTATCAAACCGAGTCATAATATCCTTTTTTTCCGTCATGATATTCTCTTTTATTAGTCAATCTTATAACCATTTTTTATTATGATTTTCGTTGCAATTTTAGCAACATTTCCTACAAGATTAGAGCAGTGATCCATCATACCAGATTTAAAAGCTTCTTTTTGCTCATTTACATCCCATAAATTATAGGTTCTTCCCATCTTACTTTTTTGCACATCATAGCAACGACAGGAACCATATTCCTTTAAATATTTATCATGTAACTTTTTAACAAGAGCATAAGACTTCATAGGTTTATACATATCCTTGAAATCTTTTCGCTCCCTTCCAAAGAGATAACTTATAACCATTGATGCTCCAACAAGAGCTCCACAAGATCCATCTCCTGTTAAGCCTAATCCATCTGCTAATCCACTTGCAGCTTTAAATACATCTTCATTCCAAATCCCAAGTGATTCGAATATAGCAGCAATGGCTGTCTGCGCACATCCTGTGCATTCACGTTCATACTTTTTCCCTAGTTCAAATGCTTTATTATAAATATCTTCATTTGTATCAGTCATATGAAATCATAATACTCTAAAGCTTTTAATATTCAATGGTATTCTACAAATTTTCCGTATACATTTAAGTAAAAAAATAATAAGATCGATGGATAATCCTTTTGCTATAAAATATTTCATATTTCTCGTATTTCAAAATAATAATAATTATATTTTTTTAAAAATTTTACCAACTAAATTAATAAAGGTACAATTTGAATAAATTGGCAGTTTTATCTAATAGAATATTTCATTCTAAGCTTGATAAGCTATTAAAGAGAGTTCCTGCGCTCGGGAAGATTCTCTCCTCAATTTTTGGCGCTCAGGAATGGACAATGCTAGAATTCTTCAGATTTTTAGATCGAAAATTAAAAATTAATACAATTAAATACGTAAATCGTTATATATTTAAAGGTAGATGGGGGGGAAAAGTTATTCCACTTAATTTAAATATCTCAGCGGATTCAAGATTCCTTCCTACTCAAGAAATATTAAACATTTTAAGCCGATCTAAGGTTAGGGGGATCGGGGAATGTTATTGTAGGACAACTCAAAGAAAAGAGGGAAAAAAGCCTAATTGCGATCATCCCACTAACACTTGTATTCATATTGGATTTGGTAAATCTTTATACGACATACCCTATAAATCAGAGAGCTTAAAAAAAGTTTCTAAACATAAGATTAAAGAGGTTTTAGAAGAATGCGATAGAAGAGGGTTAGTTCATCAATTGATTTATTATCCAAATCCTCAGTTTTATTATATCATTTGTAATTGTTGTCCTTGTTGTTGCGTTGTTATGAATAAATTTCTTAAAATTGGATCACCTCAAATGATCAAAAGTGATTTCCTTGCTAAAACAAACTCTAAAAGATGTAAGAGTTGTGGAATATGCGAGACTTGGTGCTATTTTGATGCAAGAAAATTAATCAATAATACATTACATTTTGATTCTGAACGATGTTTTGGCTGTGGCATATGTGTGTCAAAATGCCCGGAGCATGCGATAGAGCTGGTCATCAAACCATAATCGTAGTTTTATTAATTTAGAGATTGTTCTTTCAAAACCTTACCAATAACTTTAAAATTAAATATACAGAATACTATTAAATTTGTAAGAAGTGAATTTGATTTTTAAAATAAAGATCCGAAAATGAGATTTAATTGAAAGAGCTCTATGAACTGGGTATTGTCTTTAGAGGATTTGTCTTGGTTAAACATAAATTTAAAAAATTTTCTCAGCAAGACGGTTCTAAGCAAAGTAATAAAGATCTTAGAGGAGCTTTCATAGATGCAATAAATACGTTTGCAAAAAGTGCATTTAATAATCTATCATTAGAATATTTAGAATCGAATAATGCACTCTTTATTCTTAAAGTTGCGGAGATTAAATCTGCAGAGTGCAATTTTTTGGAACCATTAATTTTATATGGATTAACCATTAAGAAGAAAAAAGATGCTGATAAAACAGTAAAGAAGTTTTTAGAAAAGGTTGAGCCTATTTTACAATTGTTTATTTCTAGATATAGCAATAAAGATTTTACAGAATTAGATCAATTTGAACCATTCAAGGAAGAGATAGAAGGTTTCTTTAGCTGAAAGATAGAAATTAAACATTACCAAGCATCCATCCTTTAGGTTCTGCTCGAGAATATATAATTACGCCTTCATTTTTCATTTTATTTATCAACTCTTCAACAACTACTTCTTTATAACCGAGAATGACAATATCCTCTATTAATTTTGTTTTGGAGGATACTATTTTATTCTTTTCTAAATAATGAATAATAATATACTTGAGATTTTCAGTGGTTACTGATTTTTCTTCACTCTCCTTTTCCTTAGATTCTTTGTGTAAAGCATTGATCAAGGATGCTCCTTTTTCTTTAACCTCATCTTCGATAACAACTGGTTTTATTTTTAGAGGTTTTTTACCTGTAGAGCTAGTAACCACGACGCCTTTTCCAAGTTTTTCTTCCGGAATTTCCCATACAGAATAGGTAATTTTTTCGTAATCGACAACCTTTTGAGAAAGCATTTTTTCGAATTCCTCTACAATCGTCTCCTTAACATACCCTTTTTTTTCTAAGTCCTTAGCAATCCCTTCAATTACTCGTTTTTCTATTAATATTTTAAAGATATATTCTCGAATATTTGTTGGAACTGTTTCCATTTTGACTAGATCTTCAACTTTTGATTTTTGTTCGGTTAACAGAGCTTCTGGAATATCAACTTTATTAGGAATTTCAAGTTCTGGTTTTTCACCCCATTCTAAGTCGGATACACATCTAAGACTTCTGTCGTATCCGCCATATAATATTTTTTTCGTTCCTTCTTCTTGGTTATCCATTAGAGAAACCACTTTAATCGAGGAGTTAGTAGAAGTTTTCCACTTTAATTCAAAATCAGTAGAGTTTAATTTAGGATTATGATAAATTTTTAAGGAGCCATCAGCACATCCCACAATGATCTCTTTTGCATGGTCTCCGTCAATATCTTCTAATTTGAGTGAAATTGGTCTACCTCCTTCAATATCGATAGATTTTATTTCTTCTCCGTCACTATTTAATATTATTATCTGAGAATTATCAGTTCCGGCAACTATTTCATTTAATCCGTCATTAGTCACATCTGCAATATCTATTACATTAATCTGAGAACCTAAATTTTTTTGCCATATAATATCTGGTTTTTTCTCATTAGTTTGAATTAACTGCATGATACCGCTTTTAGTACCTGAAACGATTCCATAAATAGGAGTCTTTTGAGTTGATGGTGTAAGCCAATTAAGATTACATGCTGTTACCCATGAGTCATAATAGAGTATGAATTTGGGTTCAATAGAATCGATATTTTCAAATATTTTAAGAGTTTTATCTTCACCTCCTAAAATCAACTCCTTATTTCCATCTCTTGTAAAGTCTCCAGCACAAACACATAAAACCTTTCCAAAGGTTTTATAATTCATAATTCCTGCTAATTTATTTAATCCTTTGACAAATTTTACAACTAAGAAATTACCATCGCCAGCACCAACTAAAATTTCATCGGAACCGTCATTTGTTAAATCAATTGGAAAACTAGTTCTTACCCATCCATCAAATGTAATTGAATCTAAAATATTTAATTCAAAATCCATCAAATATAACGTTCTATCATGACCCCCGAAAACTAAAAATGACTCATCCCCCGATTTTAAAATAGAACAAGTTAAGATTGCTTCAGGGCATTCAAACATCCAATGTAGAGTTATTTGATCTTTTTCCATAATTATATTATTATACCAAATAGATAGAATCTAGAATTATTTCTACTTTAACTTAATTATAGAAGTAATGCTAAATTTATTTAATTCTTTTGAAATACAAAAATGTCAGTAAATAAGAGAAAATAAAAAAATTTTAATTAAATTTTAATTTTACTTATAGTGCTAATTGAGCATCACTGGGACTATATTCTCCAGTTCCACTAATTTCATAAGTAATTTCTATACTTTCTTCAGCATTAAGTAAATCAATTGTCCACTTGAGCGTGTCTTGACCCACTTCATCTGTAATCTGAGGTTGCCCTCCAGTATAGGTCCCATATTCGAAATTATCAGGGACTTTATCTAGAAGAGTAATCTTTTGTAATGGAGCGGTACCGATATTCTCAAGAGTCAATATAATCTTGTAATTTCCTAATTTTCCAATAGGAAGCACTTCTTTTCCAATTCTGAACCTCCTCCTTAAATGGAGAGCTTCTACTGCTGGAACTACTGGTTTAAATTCTAATTCTTGAGAAAGGGGAAATGTATTTGCTAAATAAGTAATTTCAGATTCAAAAGTTGCATCCTGAATTGGGTTGATACAATGAATAGGATATTTGAATTGAATTGACGATTCTGGTGTAAACATACCAGTATTACTGTTTTTCAAATCAGTAAGTGAAATTTTAAATACATTACCATCAAAATTAACTGCGCTCGATTCTAAATCAACTTCATTCCCGTCCCATATTAAGGTAACTTCATCAGCCTTAGGGGGTTGAAACTCTTTAGTAAAGGGTTCTTGAAGAATATGGATTTCATTTAAAGGGGCAGAACCATTATTAACCAACTTTAATGTAGTTATTACATCTTGTTCTTTATATGTAGGAACTTGTGTAATATCATAACCCATATCTCCTGTGATACTCGCAATTTCTAAGATCACATCGGATATTGCTATAGTACCGTTTACAATAGTCTGAAAATCAGGCATTACTCGAAATTCAAGTTTTTTTCTAAAAGCAGGATATTCTTCTGATTCGAATCTCCACTTCTTAGAATGCCACTGTGCTCCCGCAGGTAAAAGGGGAACATCTTTAGGGTCAATATCAACATATTTTATTGACTCATCTTCAGGTGAGTAAACATCTGCATTGAATAATTGAATAATAAATTCGGAAGGATTTTCAAACACTAATTTGCAATCCCAAACTCCAGGTTCTTCATCTCGTTCTACGGTGTCTACATAAAATTTGTTTCTTGTATATGCATCGTATTTTTCTATATCTAAACCTCCAGCAAATGAAGATGCGGCTTGATAGTCTAATTCAATTGTTCCAGTTTTCCTTTTTTCTATATCAGTCACATAAATAGTGCATGTAAATTTTAATAACGCAGTTTGTTGGGGTTCTAGCTTATCAATTGTCCATATCACTTTATTACCTTCTGATTCTGCTCTACCAATAGATGTATCTCTAATTAGAACATTTGTGAAATCCGGTGGAATACTTTTTATAACTTTCACATTAGAAACAGCTTTCTCGAATAGGTTTATCAGTCCAATCGCAAAAGTGACTGTATTTTCCTTATCAATTGAGATACCAAAGGATTGTAGAGAATAATCTGTAGTCCCTCCATCTGACCATGTATCTTCATCATCCTCTTCCTCCTCCTCTTCCTCCTCTTCCTCTTCTTCTTCCTCTTCTACTTTTTCCTCAGCGATCACTTGTTTTTTTACTACGTTTGAACCAGCTTTTGAAGTTTTGTCTTTCAGTTTCATAATATCATTTTCAATATCTCTAATATTTAAAATTTCATCAGCATTCGATAGTGTATTTACATATTCTTTTATTAAAAGGAGATTTCTTGCTTCTTGTTTCAAAAGAAAATCCTGAGTTTTAACATTTGTTTTCTGATCTGTACCCAGTTCCCTAATTTTAATCTCTTTTGTTTTAAGATTTGTACTTTCAATATTTTTAAGTTCAATATCAATATCCCATAATCTATCTTCTTTACTAGGATTCTCTACATTTAGTTTTCCTTTGAAGTTCATGGATCCAATATTTCCATCATGATCAAGTTTTGCATTAACGTCCTCAATGATTTTTACTAAACCTAGTAAACCTTCACGATTCCCATCTTTAAGTAATATAGATCCCTCTAGTTGCCCCGTATCTGCGTCGTAAGTTTCAATAACGGGTGTGGTAAGGTCTCTATCTACTAATGTTACTTTACCCTCGTCTAAATCAGATCTTTTCAGACCTTCTGCCACTTTGGCTTCTTCTACTTCTTCTCTTCCCCAAGTGCTTCGTGTCGTTATTTTTTCTTTCTTCTTTTTATCTTTTCGTGCCATTTTGAATTACCATTTTTTACATTTTTGTTTAATAGAATTAATTATATTTACGCATTGATAAATATATGTCGGTGTAATAAATATAAATACTATAATTAAAAAAGATTATTTTCCTAAGGTACAAAATTAAAGAATTACCTTTGAAAATAGAAGTTATTATTTTAATTAAAATCGATACATAACTATAAAAGGGGTTAATTCTTAAAAAAAAGGTTTATCGAATTCATTTGGTTTTTTTGGTAAAACTTCAGTTTCGATGATAGTATGACCGCACATCGGGCATTTCTTTGATTTTTTTCTTGTTTTTGGATCAAATACTTGAAAAGTAAATCCGCATACAGGACATGTTCTAATTAAATTATTTCTTACCGCATTTAGTTTTAATTTTTTATTATTGTTTTTCATTATTTATTTAATGTAAAATTAGTCTATTTAGTTTTTTCTATCAAGATTAAAACAAGATCGTTAACGTTGCATCCTGTTGGACCCGTAATTATTTCACCCTTCATTTTTTTGAAAAAACTATTAGAATCATTATTTTTCAAATAGAACTCAGGTTCAAGATTCATGTCTCTCATCTGATTTAAAAGAAAATTATCAATCAAAGCTCCCATTGCTTTGCTATTACCCTCGATTCCATCAAGATTTACGCTAACTATTAGAAATGCATGAGTGATTTTTACTTTTCGCATTGAATCAAGAAGACTTAATAACATTTCTTGATTTCTACCTCCTATTCCATTACCTTTAATTGTTACGGTTAACTCTCCTGTCCCAATTAGTGCAATTTTTGACACAGGATTTTTTGTCTCAAATAAACTTAATTTCTCCAAAGTTAAGGAAGAGAGCATTTTTCCAAATATTTTTGCTTCTCCAGTTAATTCGGCTGGTAGAAATTCTACGTCAAAATTTTGTTTCTTTAAAAATTTTGAAACTTCCTTAGCTGCTGAATCAACGCTCCCTATTAAATAGTTATGTACTTTATTAAAACATTCATCTCCCTTTTTAGGATTTTCTAATTTCGGAGTTTTAATCCCTTTTTCAATTATGAATTTAGCAGAGAGGGGAATCTTATTAAATAAGTTATATTTTAGCAACACTTTTTTTGCATCTTCAAAAGTAGTTAAATCTGGCACAGTGGGACCAGAAGCAATTGAATCTAAATTATTTCCTACCACATCAGATATAATTAATGAGATTAAAGTTGCTTTACTCGAATTATATATCTTTTTAACTAAATTACCACCTTTAAAATTAGACAAATGTTTTCTAACAGCATTAATTTCATGAATAGAAGCTCCAGAATCTAATAATAAGGAATTAACTGTTTGTAACTCCTCTAACATAAGACCCTCTTTTGGTAAAGGAAGTAATGCGGACCCGCCTCCTGAAATTAAGCAGAAAATTAAATCATCTTTTGTTGCTTCCTCAGCAAGTTTCACCATATCCTTTACACCCATCATTCCAACTTTATTGGGAATGGGATGTGAAGCGTAATTTAATTTAACTTTTCCTGAAAGATTAAGATTTTGAACGTCTAGACCCAAAGGAATGTTGATTAACCCTTTATAATTAACTATAGATTCACTTTTTAAAAGTTCTTCAATTGCAAATGCCATTTCGGCACCTGCTTTACCTCCTCCAATGATTATAATATGTTTGTAATTTTCAAGCCTAAATTTATCATTTTGAATGAATAATGCTTTATTTTGAACTTTAAGTGCTTTCTTTATTAATTCATGTGGTCTAACTGTTTCTAACGCAATTTCTATCGATTCTAAACCGATTCTCCTTAAATCTAATGATTTTCCGTCCAAATTATCTGCTAATAATATTGATCTATTTTTGATAATCATACTTTAACTATTCGCTTTCAAGATAATTGTATTAAATGGGACAAATTTATTTATTAAATTTAATATTGTATGTACTATTTATATCATTTAATATAAGTATTTATTACATAAAAATAAAAGAAGTTGATTAAAAGATGTCGGATACTGAAATATATGATCTCGCTGTAATTGGAGCAGGACCCGGAGGATATCATTCTGCGATAAGAGCGGCTCAATATGGAGCTAAAGTTGCTTTAATTGAAAAAGAAAATTTGGGGGGAACCTGTTTAAATTGGGGTTGTATCCCAACAAAGGCACTATATGCTTCTGCAGAGTTAGTTCAAAGGATAAAAGAACATGGGGAAGAATTTGGAGTCAAATGTGATCCCAAATTAGATTTTGCTAAAGCAGTCGAGCGAAAAAATAAAGTAGTACAAGAATTAGTTCAAGGGATAGGGCAATTAGAAAAGGCTTGGAAAAATGACGTTTATATGGGACATGGTAAAATTTTGGGGGGTAATGCAACTGAAGGATTTGATATTTCTATTGAAGGTGAACAAAATCAGAAAATAAAGGCAAAAAGAATAATCTTAGCTACAGGATCATCTCCTGCTTTAATCCCTGCTTTTCATATCGATCATGATCGAATTTTAACTAGTGATGACATTTTAAACCCAAATTTTAAAATCATACCAGAAAGATTACTAATTATTGGAGCAGGAGTAATTGGATGTGAATTTGCTAATATTTTTTCTACTTTTGGAAGTAAAGTAATGATGTTAGAATATCTTTCTTCCCCTATAGCCACAGAAGAACCGATGGTTGTTAAAGAGCTGGAAAAGAAATTAAATTCTTTAGGTGTGGAGATCTATGTTTCTCAAAATGTTCTTTCGGTTGAAAATACTGGATCTGGAGTTAAAGCAACCACATGTTCTGCAGATGTTTCAAGAGATCAAATAGAGAGTGCTGAGAAATCCTTTTTTGAAGCTGATTATTGTTTAGTATCGATTGGTCGAGCAAAAGAATCAAAAAATCTAGGTTTAGAAGAACTTGGAATAGAAATGGAAAGAGGAGCTATAAAAGTTAATCTTAAAACTCTTGAAACCGCTACGAAAGGAATTTATGCTATCGGTGATGTTACGGGGGGTATAATGCTGGCTCATGTAGCTAGTTATGAAGGAGATGTTGCAGTTGCAAATGCCTTAGCTAGTTTAGGTGGCTTTCCAGTTGAAACAAGGACTCCCGAGTATGGGGTAGTTCCTGCAACGATATTTACAAGTCCAAACATCGGTTCTGTAGGATTAAGAAGGAAGCAAGCTAAAGATTTAGGAATTGATTTATTAATGGGGCGCTTTCCATACGTATCATTAGGAAAAGCAAAATGCATGGGTGAAGAAGAAGGATTTATTCTAATTTTAGCTGATAAAAATACCCATAAGATTGTTGGTGCTTCCTGTATCGGGGCAGAAGCTTCTGAGTTAATCGCAGAAATTGCTTTAGCTATGCAACACGGATTAACTGTTCATGATATAGGAGAAACTATTCATAGTCATCCCACTATTTCAGAAATGGTATTAGAAGGAGCAGAAGATGTTTTTGGATTGGCAATACACAAAAAGGGTCGACCTATCTTTCATTAGTCTAAAGTCATTCAAAGATCTTTTATACATCTAATATTTTTTATTTTTTCATTTTAGTTATTTTAGATAACAAGTATCATTTTTAATTATAATATATTTTATTAGCATAGAGGTAGATCTTTTTTTAACAATATTAGTATAATAAAAAATTGAAAGTTGCTGAAATTTTTCGAGATGCCCCAGGAAAGAAGGCGTTAATGTCTGGAAATGAGGCTTTTGCTAGAGGTATTTATGAATCAGGAGTAAGATATTCTGCCAATTATCCCGGAACCCCTTTAAGTGAAGTAGGAGATTATTTAAAATTCCTTTCAGAAACTTCTTATAGTTTTACATTTGATTATGCTTTAAACGAAAAAGTAGCTTTAGAATCTTGCATTGGGGCGAGTTGGACAGGAGTAAGAACCGTGGTCATGTTTAAGCACCTAGGGCTGAACGTAGCAGCGGATCCCTTACATACTTTTCCGTACTCTGGAGTTAATGGTGGAATGCTAATATTATGCGGAGGTGATCCAGGAATTCTCTCTTCTACCAATGCTCAAGATAATAGATTATATTCTTTACATACTAAAATTCCAATAATAGAACCAGCAACAGTTCAAGAATGTAAAGATTATATTAAAAAAGGTTTAAGATTTTCAGAATTATACGATATTCCTATTTATTTACATGTTACAACTCGGTTATGCCACAGTTACGGAATTGTTACTTATGGAGAAATAGAACCACCTAAAGAGAGGGGTTTTTTTGAAAAAGATCCAAATCGATACATCAATACGCGTGGAAGGGCTTTAATCAATCAAAAAAAGTATTTTGAAAAAATAGGACAAGTTGCAAAAAATAACAAAATATTCCATTTATTCAATTTTATCAAAGCGAAAAAAGAACCAGAAAAATTTGAAATTCCTAACGATAATAGAATAGGGATACTGACAAGTGGCAGTTCTTATAGCTATGTTGTCCAAGCATGTCAAAAATTGGAAATTAATCCTCCTATCCTCAAATTAGGATTAATTTTTCCGATTAATAGAGAAGAGATTTGTCATTTTGCAAATCAATATAATCTAAATACATTGTTGGTTGTGGAAGAATTAGAACCATTTATTGAAACATTTTCAAAAAGTGTCTTTTGTAATTATTGCAATGCTAAAAGAGATCTTACCATTCATGGAAAAGATAATTTACCTAATATAGGAGAACTAAACACAGAAATAGTTATACGCTTTCTTACACAGCATATTAAAATAAAATCTACTCCTTTAATAGAAGAAATTAACAGAAAGGAAGAATTATTAAAAGAAATTTTACCCATTCTCCCAATTCGAGAGCCCACATTTTGTTCAGGATGCCAATACCGTCCGGTGTTTTATGCTTTGAAAAAAACCGTCAAAAAACTTTCTAATCAATTGGGGATTGATTTTATTTATGGAGGAGATATCGGTTGCTACACCTTAAGCGAAGCGTATCCATATCAAATGTTAGATTGGGTTATTTGTATGGGAGCGGGAATCGGAATTGCTAACGGTATCGCACAGGTTGTCAGTGAAAAGCAAAAACTTATTGCGTTCATTGGAGACAGTACTTTTTTCCATACTGGTATACAAGCATTATTAAAT
>SMTZ1_10003627_pt1 | contig 17323 bp, 14 predicted proteins | sample DeeMarSWOR136_30_FD_25667 | JGI IMG/M metagenome (IMG submission 25667)
ATGTGTGTAGGAATGAATTTTTATTCAAAAATTTCATTTGCAACTCCATTTCAATATATATATGCATTATTTTATAAAAATAATATCATCCCTCCGGGACTCCCTATTCTAATTATATTAGAATTTTCTACAATAATGTCACCGCTGCGCGGTTTTATATAATTATTTTTTAGTAAATGCGTGGATGCGTATATGCGTGAATTGGAAATTCTGATAACTACTTATAATATAGATAGATAAATACCGAAATGTCCATAAAAAAATCAGGAATTAGGAATTAGAACTTACGGTATCTTTTTAGAGTTAGATATAATTCATGGTTATTATAATTTTACCAATTTAAAAATCTTGTATGGTTCGGTCCGGTTCTGGCCAAGATGCAACTGCGATGTGGTTACATAGATGGAACCGTCCTCAGTAAGGGAAAGACTATCGGGCCATTTTAAACGTGCATCCTGTATCACAATTTCTACCTTTTTATTCCTGGTAAAGCGCCTGATGGCGTTATGTTCAATAGAGGTGAGATAAATATTTCCATCATTACCAAAAGCAATGGCATCGGAAGCACCGGCCTCACCCATAAACTCAACCTTTTCTCCTAATTGTGCTGCGTTTAGCGTTGTATCGTGCAGCCATTTCAGGGCAATACGATACAAACTTCGGCCAGTTAAGGCCTGATAATACAGATATCCGTCCTTTGTATCCAGGGCAAGACCGTCGGAATGGATTTGCGGCTTGCTGCCATCGGGCCGCAGCCACTCTTTTCCTTCGATTATTAAAGTAACATCTTCAGCTTTAGTAGACGGATGATCTGCCAGTAAGCGCCTGCTCTCTCCCGTTGATAAGTCAACAACAACGATAGCACCCAATCCTGAGTCGGTCAGGTAGGCAAAATTCTTTTCCGTGTCCACGCGCACGTCGTTCAAATAACTGCGCTGCGGGGCGATAAGGCTGTCAAAATAGATTTTTTGCACAATTTGGTCAGATTTCAGATCCACTTTTATCAGTTTTGGACCATCTTTCATAATGCCTTGCAGCACATTCAAACCGGGGTCTAGTATCCAGAGGTAATTATCTCTATCCACATAGACACTTTGCACACAAACAAAATAATCTTTGGCTGGCAGTGAAAAATTCCAATCATTCCATTTTAAATCAGGATAAGGCTTTACTTCACCGGATTTTGATATTTCCCCTACTGAGTAGTCTAGAGTATTCGACCAGCGGGGATAATTGACAAAGATTCTACCCTCCTGTGACACGGCCACTCCGGTCCATAAACGCTGCGATTGGGCAACCTCAATTAATTCGTATTGTTGTATGCTATTTTTTGTACAGGAAAGAAGAATCATGGTCATGAGCAGCATTAAGATGGAAAAAATTTTTGTTTGAATCATGTCATTCTCCTCAATGTGATTATCAAATGTGAAATTAGCACTCCCTTTTTTTGCTGGGGCTTTTGTAATCAGGATTCAATTCCTGTCCATAATTAAATCCCGTCAGGGATTTTATATTTATAGTAAAATATTATACACATGAACTATCCGTGCCCAAATCCGGTATATAAATCCCATTATAGTATAAATATTGTGCACCTACGGCTCACTAGCTTTTTTTGGTGGTTTATTTTAGCTATAAATATTTTGTCCTTACCGGGACAATAATCATCACCGAATATTAATTACGACGTTATAGGATAGGTGTTTCATATTTTATAAGGAAGATATATGAAAAGCGAGATTTCCTATTTCTACCGACCTCATCCCCGTCCTTACCAAGGAGGGGGAAGGGGATTTTCACTCAATTGATCGCTCATATATCAGCTGTTTCAAGAATAATCCCCCTCCTTACCAAGGAGGGGGAAGGGGATTTTCACTCAATTGATCGCTCATATATCAGCTGTTTCAAGAATAGATGTATGCCGCATCCTTCTGATGGGATGACGAAATTCATTGACACAAATGCCTTCAAAGGTACCATTCTTCATAAACCGCATTGGTGCACCTGTCATAAAATATCCCTTACTCTGTGCTAACAAACCGAAAGCTTTCCAATGTATGTCAATATCTTCATACGCGCATTCAACTGTGCTGTATGCCACCAATTGTTCCGGAATGTATTTGATTTCAAAGGGAGACTTCGCACCGGTTCCCTTTGGGACAGCTATTCCTACCTCCCAAATAATTTCATCCAATGGAAAAACATTGGGATCGCTGTAAAAGCGATAGAAGGGATCACCTGTGGGTATAATATTATTTTCAGTGAGATATGCCTGCAGTTTCTGATAAGCCTCCTGGTCTTGATCGGTGAATCCGTGCATGGGTAATATCAGGGCAACAATCGGCTCAGTCCATTTGGTAAACACTTCTACTTGTGGAAAAGACTTTGTGACTTTTTCTACAGGTATTTGAAATTCCCACTTATCACGTGTCATCCAATTGTTATAGAGCTTATCAGGACAAAAAATTAAAGCGGCTCCCTTAGGCCAAAAACCATTTTCATAAAACCATTGTGCCCCTCTCTTATTGAATTCATCTTCCTCAAATTTACCTGTAATATGGCTATAAGCAACCAGCGTGGATGCATTCGTGATTACTTTAAAAGGTTGCTCAACCGCTATTTTCTCGGATATTGGATACCCCACCTCCCACAGTCGTTCGTCTTCAGGAGTGATACCGGATGGAGTAAACTGGCGGATCATTGCGGGACCACTGGGTTGAATATTTTTTCGTTTTAGCAGCTGCTGTACTTTATGCATATGTTCAGATATTTGTGCACCAGGACCTTTATACGGTAAAACCACAGCATGGAATGATTCACTCTCTTTCACACCTAATACAGGATCACTTTGATCAATATCTTCCCATTTTTGACTTTGACTTACATCTTTGGATTCTTTCACATCTTCTTTTGCTTCAACCATACCTTCCTGTTTTACGGCTATATTTGAAATTTGATTATCTTCTTTTTTCTCGATGTTAGAATCATTATCTGTGTTTACTGTACTAATCATTGGGGATTCTTCCATAGCATAGTTCACCTCAGCCATGGGCAGTATAAAAATTACCATCACAATTACAACCATAAATGCCGTTGCTATTTTTAGCCAATAATTCTGCCAGGTTGTTTTTTCCAACCATTTTAATCTGGCAACCAGTCGGAAGGGCTCTTCAAAAACTCCTAATAATCCCATGCCGGGTTCAACGGACTCCGTCAGTAATTCACGTGCAGTATCTACCAGAGTTTGGCGGTATTCTTTAGTCTTTTCCTTTAATATATGCGCAACACTCAGATCACAACAGATTTCTCGGATGTGTTTTATATGTTTACGAACCCATAATAATAGCGGATTAAACCAATAAATGATTTGCAGTGCCAAGGTTAAAGCATGTAATAACAGATCACCCCTTTTGATATGGGAAAGTTCATGTAACAGTACATGTTCTGCTTCTTTGTGCGAAAGGTTATCAAAATAATTGGCTGGGAACAGCAATACCGGATGAAAAATACCATAAATAGCAGGCGTTACCGCTTGATCTGAGAAGACTATGGCGGGTAATCGTTGCATTTTTAAACGTTTACTTGTTTGTAAAAGAAGTTCATGAAACCATACCGGTATTGTCTTTCTCTCTTTTTGTTGCCGATGCCATTCATGTAACTTCTTGATCTTAATAGTCAGCATGGTTATAAATATAAGCATACCCAGAATCCATGTTGCCATGGCAAAAACCTGCCAATTCGCTTTTGGTGCCTCTTTGCTTTTAAGTGACTTTATATCTTCAGGTGTAAGTTTGTCACCTCGTTTTTGTATGTCTTGAGCTACCCGCGCCACGTTCGTTGGCGTCGGAAATGTTATTCTTGACGGAATTTGTTTTCTGGTGATATCACCGGAAAATACAACGAATTGACCATTTAGAGTCTTACGAACCACAGGTTGTACTAAAGATGATATACTGTTTTGCGAAGACCAGGTTGGCGGTAAGATTAATTTAATCAATACTATAATCCATAAAGCATAGCGCACCTGTGGCCATACCCATTTGCGAATTACAGCATCAACTGCAAAAATCACAATGATTAACAGGCTTACCTGCCAAATCATAGAACTCATCCATTTCCACCAATCCAGGGCAATTTGATTTAATACGATGATCATTTTTTATCCCCTTTCTTTTTATCTTCCGCCTGGAGGAACTGTATGAGTTCACGGCGTTGTTTTTCGGTTAAGTTACGCTCTTTTACCATGAAGTTTAGCATCGGTTCAACAGCGCCATCAAAGGCCTGATTGAGTAAAGTACTTAAAGCACTTCCGCGGGCTTTTTGTTTGCTTATTAAAGGTTCATATACACTTGTATTGCCGCGTTTTCTTTCACCTATGGCCTTTTTTTCCACTAGCCTGGTTAGCATAGTCTTAACCGTGGTATAAGCCCATTGCACATCCGATGGTAAGTATTCTATTAGTTCACGCGCCGTCGCAGGATGGTGCTTCCACAAGGCATTCATCAACTGCCATTCAGGATCAGTGAATTTCATATGACATCCTCCTTCTACATTTGTAGTAAAATCTACTACAATTGTAGAAGATTGTCAAGAAGAATATTATTTTTTTACCTCCCCTGCCCCCTCCTTGGTAAGGAGGGGGATCAGGATAATGTGTCTTAAAGGATTAAATCTCAATAATCTTGGTGAGTTTTTTTCACCTCCCCTTCCTTGGTAAGGAGGGGGATTAAATTGAATGCTGGGTATGGGGGGAGGTGCCGCTATTTTTGCAGCAAAACCTTCTGGGTTTGCGCATAACCACCATAAGTCAAATGAATAAAATAAATTCCGCTGGCGCTACCCCTTGCGTCCCATGTAATTTTATGCACCCCTGCACCCATTTCATTATTAATTAGCGTAGCAATAACTTCTCCCAAAATATTGTAAATTTTTAAAGAGACATGCCCTGCCCCTGGTATTGAAAATTTTATGGTTGTGGTTTGATTAAAGGGATTGGGATAGGCCGGGTGTAATCTAAGCTTTTTAGGATATTGATCAATTTTTGAAATATCGCTCGGTAATTCTGTGATATAAGATGTAAATACTCCATTACCATGGGTTGCGACCGCGACGAAACCATCCGATTGACGTGTGTCAATCATGTCAATTACAATGTTACCTATGGTCTCAGCTCCTTCTTGCACCCAGACTGTATTCATACTATCCAATTTTGCAGTAGAAAATAAACCAACACTTGTTCCGGCAAAATAAACCGGTTTATCTTCGACATAAAGGATGGAAACCCAACGCACAGAAGGTCCGCTTCCTGATCCATCGGGATATTCTTCCAGATTACCGCTCACCGGAATCCAGGTAGCACCCCCATCCTGAGATGAAAAAATACTTATAATGCCATAATTGGGATATACTACAAGGACTTTATTAACATCTTCAGGATCCACGGTAATGCAATGAATGTAACCACCTGGTGGCAAATCTTCGCTGGTTATATCTACAGGAACTGCTTGACCCTCATGCGGATTATCTAGAAATAGTAGTTTTCCATAAAGACATCCATAGTAGAGTCTTCTGGGTTCTTCCTGCGACATGCCCAGTGCCGTAATGTAATTGTCCTTCACATTTTCCAATCGAGTCCAGTTCACATCAGTAGGTACAGGAGGAAATACATGGGGAATTTGAGTCAGATCTGAATTTCGCCATAGTTCAGTGCGAGACGGCAAATACATAATTTTAGTATCGTGAGGATCGAGAATAAAGGGATTCATCCACAAACCCATTCCTATTGCGGAAGCCGGAGTTATTTCTGTCCAGCGATGTACTCCCTCAGGAAATGAATGCCGCCAAATCAAGAAAGTCGCCGCTTGACAGGTATAGTAGTACTCCCCGCTATCACTAATGGCAGTGAATCCGCCATCTGCTGATCCACGAAATATTGCCATCCACGGTTCCAGGGGATCAGCCGATGTTGTGTATAACCAGGCGTTATCCTGAGTACCTCCAATAACGGTTTCACTATTTGGCGTGCTGTGATCAATGGCAACACTATAGAATTGGGTGCTCAGATAGCCATTGTTCAATGATTCCCAGGCTATATGATACTCTCCTGACGAAGGATCAAGCTGTGCTTCCGCCATATTATCATCGGTTTTAAATAATCCACCGTCATTTCCAACAATCATAGATTTAGGATCGGAGGGTAAGAAGACAATAGCATGCTGATCAACATGAAAGTCACTATAAGCACCAATCAGTTCAAATGAAATACCGCCATCGCTGCTGCGATAAAGACCAACGGTACCCAGGAATATCGTATTCTCATCATCAGGTTTAACATAGAGAATTAGCATATTACCACCATACGTTATCATCTCTGCATTGAAGGGAAGATTTTCGGTTAAGTCGGTCCAACCGCTTCCCTCTTCGTATTTCCTTAACTGTTGTTTTAAATGAGCCACTTCAGTAAAGAAGTATATGGTGTTCTCATTTGAAGGTGCAATAGCAATTACAGTTCTGGTAGTTGAATCCGGCCAATCGGGGGGTGAGATATCTTCCCATTGCTCACCATCGCTAGATCTGTAAATCCCATTATCGGGTCCCGCGCCGCCAATTGTTACATAACAAACCTCCTGGCTGGTTAAAGCGATTTCGCAACTGGGATAGTTCTCACCAAAATTAAAAATGTGATTCCAAGATTCACCCCCATTTTGACTTCTATATAATCCAGTAGAAGTTGCTGCATAGATACCATTTTCGCCGAACGTAGCCAGGTTCCCTATAAAATCAAATTGATCGGTTGCATCTGCAGATCGGGAGACTGTCGACGCCAATTGTAACCATGTATCACCGTTATCTGTGGATTTAAAGATGCCGTCTCCTCTATAGTAAGCATTTGTTCCCAGTGGTCCGGAAGCACTCCCACCCCTCACAGAACCAGCATATTCACCTGTACCATAGTACCAGATATTTTCTTTTCCGGGTGCTTTATTCTGCGCAATACATGAAACACTATGTAACTGATCTGATGCTGTGGTTTTTTCCCAGGAGTCTCCGCCATCAGTTGATTTCCACATACCGCTGGATACTCCACCAGCCAGAATAATATTTTCATCCATAGCATGTAAGGCGAGCGCTTTAGTACGACCCCCTATATTATACGGCCCCTTTGAAATCCAATTTTTACCTAGAGCAAGCATTTTATGCCCATTTTTTTGATTTACCTTTTTAATATATGCCAGTTCTTTAGCAGCAATATTTCTTGGAATTACCTTGCTTGCTGGATCCTGCAGTCGCAGCCAATCATACTGCTCACTCTCTATTACAGCACCAAATGCAAGAGTTATCGATTTGCCAGCTATTTTTTGATTTGAATCCCCTTTGAGTACTATAGAGACCAATACTAAAAGAGGTAGCAGTATTAGTAAACCATAATATAAATTTTTCATTCTCATATACTTTTCCTTTTCTTCACAAGGGGTAGTACATTGCTCCGTGTATGTTTATTGATCTCACAAAGAACATGAAAAATCCCAAAGATTAACTAAGGCAATTCTATTTACTGGAATTAATAGTCATGGTTGATCCGTAACTCTAACATTCGAAAGGAAATGCAGGAACTCTTTAATCTCTTTCGTATTCCAATCAGCCTGACCGATCTTGTGATATACGATTTTTCCGAAGCGATCGACGATATATGTGCGTGGAATATATTCATTTCTGAACTGCTGGGGTAATGGACCGTGGATCATGTAAACAGGTAGGGGAATTTGATTAGTAATTAAAAATTGCTGTATCTTGTCTTTATTTTCTGAAGAAGCTATTACAAATACTACCTCTCCTTTGTTTAAAGTGTTATATAACTGTTGTATACCCGGTATCTCCTTTAAACAAGGTGGACACCAGCTAGCCCATATATGTAAAAACACGACCTTATCTTTAAATTCAGAAAAAGGTACGGTCTTTTCCTCAAGTGTACTCAAATACCAGTTATAATCAACTCTCGGGTAGGTCTGTGAAGAGTCGACCGTTTTTTTACCAGCGCCGCCGCAACTTAATATATTTAGTATTGCTATGGTGAATATGATTAGAAAAGGTGTTGCTCTTTTTGAATTAGCTAGTAAAACATTTATTGTTAGCTCCCTATTCATACCTTAATGCCTCTATGGGATTAATTTCAGCGGCACGTTTAGCCGGAAATGTACCAAAAATAACACCAACCGCTCCGGATACGACAAACGCTATAAATACCGAAATAGGTGTAATAGCGGTTTTAAATTCAGCAATACTATCGATTATCAGGGACAGAATAAATCCTAAGGTTACCCCGATTACACCACCGATCAGGCTAAGACTTACTGCTTCAATAAGAAACTGCATTAAAATTTCTTTACGGCGTGCACCCAACGAACGTCTGATTCCAATTTCACGCGTTCTTTCAAGAACGGTTGCTAACATGATGTTCATTATTCCGATACCGCCAACCAATAACGAGATTGATGCAATCGAACCTAGTACAATATTATAAATCTGTCTTTCTTTTTCTTCCTGTCTTAACAATTCATAAGGAATAATCAAATCATAATCATCATTTTCATGATGTCGTCGCTGCAGAATGCGTCTTATAATGGTGGCACTTTCAACTAATTGTTCGGTATCCCGGATTTTAATCGTTAACTGGTCTATTTCGCTGGCCATCTCTTCCTTTTTCGTGAAGCGCAATAAGAAAGATGACAGAGGAATATATATATCTTGATTTAAGTTTCGCGCTGCCAATTCACCTACGGTTTCTGTGAATAAAGCCTTACTGCCCATTATTCCAATCACCTCAAACCATTGATCCTCAACCTTTATACGTTTTCCCAGCGGTACTTCCACGGGGAACAGTTTTTTTGCAACTTCTGACCCTATTACACATACCCGCATATTACGTTCATGATGTTCTTCATTTAAAAATTCACCCTGTGTGGGTTGATAATTCAAAATATTCTGATATTCAGGGGTGACACCTACAACGGTGGCCTTGACGGATTTATCTTCATATTTCGCCTCCAGGTCTAATTCTGCTTGTGGTGCGATACTCTCGACAGTGGGTAAGATCTCCATAATTGCTTCTGCATCTTTGACAGCCAAGCCCCGGGAGAATTTTGCACGCACCTCTTCCAATTCCTCCTCGCTGAGCTCCTTGTCTCGAACGATGATATTATTCACACCTAGAAATTTATATTTTTCGAGTGCTTCCCGTTTGGCCCCTTCACCGATAGACAACATGGCAATGACCGCACCAACACCAAAAATAATACCCAACATAGTCAGCACCGACCGTAGCCTATGTACTTTTAATCCTTCAATACCCATGATAAACTGTTCTTCAAATTCCATCATGCTTTCTCCTCTTCCTCATGCGGTAGAATTAGTTTGTCATTTTGTTTAACAGCCCCATATATTACCACCCGTATCGCATTGCGCGGCCCCAGCTTTACGGCTATACGCTCTTGTTTCAGCCCACGTTTGACATAGACATAATAACCATTCTCGTCCTCCAGAATAAAGGTTAAAGGAACATGAAATACTTCTTCTAATTCTGCAGTGGCAATTTCACAACTTACAGTCATTCCAGGTCTGAGGATGGGATCTGATTTTTCGAGCAATAGTTCGATGTCAAATATTTTAATATTGGAATCCCGTTCCTTATCACGACAGATTTTAGATATAAAAGTAACCACCCCCTGAAAATCAACTTTAGGAAAAGCATCCAGCCGTACAGAGACTTTCTGCCCTGTTTTTACTTTGCCTATATCTGCTTCATTGACCGATGCAAGTACTTTCATACGACTCAAATCAGGCAGACCGACAATCGATTCCCAGGGATAAACTTCATCACCGATGCTAATTTTTCTATTCTCCCTGCGTTTTCTGCGATACTCAATCATGCCGTCTGCAGTAGCAAGTAAAGTGAAATTATCTATGGTAACCCTGGCTGTCTCTATAGCTCTTTTGCTTTTATCTATTTTCGCTTTTTGTATCAAAAGATCTTCTTTTTGAATTTCCCGGGTACGATTAATTTTTCTTTCCAGTTTTTCTACCTCTAAAGTATTCAAGGTAAATTCAATGCGTGATATTTTTCTCTTAACAGGGGACTCAAACTGAACACTTTGTGTGTCGACAACTGCCAGGCGCAAGGCGGCTTTAGCTGTCTCTAATTGAGCTTCCAACCGCTCTATTGCAGACCTTTGTTCCACTATTAGCTTTTCATAGTCTGCTTTTGCTATAGCCAATTCGGCTTTAGCTTCTTTTAATTTTCTTGCGACATTGGAAGTATCGAACTGGGCAACAAAATCACCTTTCTTTACTATTGCACCTTCTTCTTCCAGGGCAATAATTTTCGCCTTGCCGTATATCCAGAATTGCCAGAAATGCGGGTTAATCACTTTCGAGTTTACAGCTAGAAGCTCACCAGTTTCTGTAATGGTGGCCTTAAACGATCCCTGTTGTACACGTTCAGATTCATCGGAGAGCACACTACACATAGTAAGCATAAAAGACAAGGGGCATACCAATACTAAAATTATAAATAGTTTTTTCATAGAGACCCCTGCTTTTCTTTTTTATCTTGTTTTTCATACAGTTCAAGGGTTGGATCAACCAAAGCAATTTGATCATCTTCACTTAAACCTTTTACAACAATAACATAGTCATCATTCTCCTGCCCCGTTTCAATCGGGACTGCTTCGAATCCACCATTATCTTTGAGGTAGACATAGGTACCTTCTTCATTCTTAAATACAGCTTCAATTGGAATAAATAAGGTATCTGCAATTTTATCAATAAGTATTTCGCAGCTTACTGTCAAACCCGGCATGAGTTTATCATTTCTTTCGTCTAACAATAGCATCACATCAAATATTTTTACTTTTGAATCTCTATCTTTATTACGAGCAAGTGCCGCAACATCTGAGACATGAGATTTAAAAGTCGTATCGGGATATGCATCTAATTTTATGTTTGCGGTTTGAGCGGTATCGATCTTTGAAATATCGACTTCGTTGATCATTACCTTGGCCTGCATGGTCGATAGATCAGGTAACTGAATAAGCCTTTGGCCACGCCATGCCTGGTCATCGGTTTGAAATTTATTGCCTGTATCCCAATTTTTTTCAATAATAGCGATTCCGGGAGCAGGGGCTTTTACGGTCAGTTTATCGAGTGTTGCTTCAGCCTCTTCCAGCTTGGTCTGTGCTTGATGTACTTTTAATTGCAGTTTATTAATTTCCTGTCTGTTAATCTTTTTTTGATTTTCAAGATTTTCCTCAGCTCGTTGCAGATCTATGATGGCATTATTAAGCTGTAATTCAATTTTTTTACGTTCGATTGCCGATTTATAACCGGCCAACTCAAGATTTAACTGAGCAATGCGATTCTGCAAACGGGCTTTTTCTAAATCAGCCTCCATTTCCTCAATCTGAGATTTCTGGCTGGCGATTGCCTTGCGTAATTCTGCTTGAGCAATTTCCAGCTCGGATTGGGCGTTCTCCATGCTCCTTCGAACCTCAGCTTTATCGAATTCAACTAAAACATCGCCTTCTTTTACTTCATCACCATCTTCTACAATCTGAGTAATTTTTAAAGATCCCAGATCCCATGGTATCATAGGTGCAGAAATCGTTAATGCATTTACAGCCTCTAATTCACCTGTTTCGGTTACGGTATGAAGGAAATCACCTCTTTTGACTGTATATGTTTCTACTTCAAAAGAGCTCTTATTACCGCAGTTGGAAAAGATAAGAAGGGAGCAAACTAATAGAATTTTAATAACAATCTCTCCAATAACTTTTTTCATTTTATTCATGTTTCATAATCCTAATTATGTCTGATGAAATCTTGTCACTAATTTGCACACTATCTGAATCGCTTTTCTGTTCCTGATTGATTGGTAGTTCTATCTTGGGAGTTATTAAAGTGTCGGGCCAGATAATCTGCTTTTCGGAAGGTTCATTTAAAGCTAATTGCACTCCTTCGTGTAAATCACCTTTTATAATGATAAAATCTTCACCCTGATTTTCTATAGCAATTGGGCATGCCTCAAACATGTCATCGTTCTGTTTATATACAATTTTTATACTATCTTTTTCGTACATGCATTCATAAGGAATGGCATAGACATCGTCAATTTCATTGGTAATGATCGTGCCTTTAGATGAAATTCCGGGTACCAATACCGTATCAGTAGAATCAAGTTCAATAATTACTTCAACTTTCTTTATTTTTGATTCTCGATTAACCGGTTTCGCCATGCGGCCAACTCGAAACACCTTTCCTGAGACCTTTAAATCTTTAAGAGATGGGATTGTAACCGTAGCCGCTTGTCCCTCTTTGCATTTCTGGGCTTCGGTTTCACCCAAAAGCAGTTTAACTTGCATAACAGATAAATCCGGAATTTCAACGACTGGTTGTGCTGCCCAGACTTGATCCCCTTCTGTGATTTTATACCCCCACCATGTTTTGGCATAAACAACAAACCCATCTACCGGTGCTTTTAGCGTTAATTGTTCCAGGTTTTGTTTAGCTTGATCACGTTTACTTATTTCTTGCTTAATCTTGAGTTGATAATGGGCACGCTCCTCTTTTTGAATTGATTCGAGTGCAGCCAATTTATTCTTTATTTTGCGCAGTTCGATTTCATCTTTTTCTATGTTCAATCGTTCAATTTCTTGCTTTCGCGGTGGTTCAAATTGCAAATCTACCAATCTCAAGCGAGACGCTGCAACCGTAGCCTCAAGACTCTTTAATTGTGATTCCAGGAGTAATTTTTCTAATAACAGCTCTGAATCTCTTTTTATTGCTTCAGCACGTGCTATTTCCAATTGATCACAGGCACTTAGATAGGCAGTTTCGATAACCTGACTTTCAATTTGTGCCACAATGTCATTAGTCTTCACCCATGTTCCTTCCTTTATCAGCCATGAAATCTGCATGGGTTCCCAAATCGTGGGACTGGTAATGTTATGGGTCTTTTTAGCTATTAACTCTCCAGTTCCTTCAACAGTATAGCTAAAACTTCCTTTCCGGGGTGTGAATGTTATCTCTGATCCCTGGTTACCTGAGACAGTACAGGAATTCATGGTTAGCATGATAAATAAATAAAAAATAATCAGAAAAAAACACGCCATGAGCAATTTGCCTTGCATTAGCTACTCTATTCTAATAGTAAAATTTTATTTGCCAAGAAAATGAGATGTCATAGTAAATTAGCCAATTAATTGCCAAAGAAAAAGAAAAAATAATATACATTATACACGGATAACATGATAATGTTTCAGATGGTTGGTATTAATCGATATTCTCAGAGATTTGGCATTAGCCCATCCAGAATCCCTTACGGTGCGAAACCCCCAAAACAGCCCTGCAATGTTGGCAAAAGTATAAATAACGCTTACCTAAAAATCCGGAAATTAAGCGGAACCAAATTCTGTTGATTTCTTTTTTACAATGGGGACATATCGGGAAAACATCATTTTTTTCTTCGCTGTTTATCATATTTCTTCTCCTTTATCATTAGATAATTAGAAATGATGGTCATACTAATGCTAAAGCGTAACATGAAAAAAAAAATTGTTAAAATGAGGAATAAAATAATCGAATGATTTGTTACTAACATTACCTTCCAAAACCACACCCTTGTGGTGTCTAACGTCTGGGAAGCCTGTCCAGTCCATGCCCTGGGCAGGTTTTCTTTTTTATGTTTTTTAACGTTTTTCTTTGTGTTTCTTTTTCCAGGTATCATATGAGCGTATAAAAGAATCACGAATAATTGCTCTGGCTTTTTTACTTGATATTGCTTTATCTTTTAAAAGCCTGCTGGCAAGATCCTGAACCTCCTGCCATACAATGGGATCATCAATTAATTTTTTTGCTCGTACAGTCAGCAAATCAACATAAGGAATTAATTCTTCTTCCCAGGTAACAAACGGCATCATAAAATTATGGATTTGATCTAATGCTTTTTGCGATAATTCCATATTTTCGGAGTTCTTAAATTTCTGCTGCGATGCGAAGCCGGATAAGTAAGCTACGATTATTTTCTCCATTTGCCAGCGGTCAGAAGGTGTGTCTTCTAATGCTGGAAATTTCTTCTTGAGTAAATTGCCATGCGCAAGTTCTCCAGAATTATTTTCAGTCTGTAATATGCTCAAATCGTCAATATTCAGCTTTAAATCATAACAGGCTACTGCATGTCCCGCCTCACGAAAGGCGATAGCTTCGATATTATTATTCATTTTACTAACATTCGATTACTGTTTTGGCTTAAAAAATTAGTATATTAAAGCGATTCTTTTTTCGGAAACGATCATCTGAACGACATAGATTTTTCGGTTCAATATGGGTACATTAAACTACGTATGTATATATTCTATAGCAAGATAAATTTATGATTAATCAGAGATATAATTATTAATTTTAGCATTGATATCGATATGCCTACCAATCTTCCACCAGAATATTTTGAAGCAGATAGACGATTTCGTGCTGCGAAATCGACACAGGAGAAAATTATCTGTTTGGAAGAATTGCTCAGCACCATACCCAAACATAAAGGTACGGATAAACTTAGAGCTGATTTACGCAGGCGACTGGCAAAACTCAAGAGCGAGAATCTGGTAAAGAAGAAACCGGGCAGACATGAATCAATTTATCACATTGAGAAAGAAGGAGCCGCAAGAATTGTTATTTTAGGCCCTGCAAATGTTGGCAAATCATCATTAACTTGCGCACTGACAAATGCCACGCCTAAGATATCACCCTTCCCGTTTACCACCTGGACACCTACACCGGGGATGCTGATGGTAAAAGATGTCCAGATCCAATTAATTGACACACCTCCATTGAGCAGAGAGCACATAGAGACAGAATTGATTGATCTTGTTCGTAATAGTGACCTGATCTTATTGATTGTTGATTTACAGACAGATCCCTTTCGGCAACTCGAAGAGACAACCACCATACTTAATGATTACGGCATTTCTTTACCTTGTGAAGGAATTCACAGCAACGGACAATCAAACATGATAAGTCACCCTTTTATTGTTGTTGTAAACAAAACTGATAATGAAAAATTAGACGAGGATTTCCAGGTTTTTTGTGATCTTTTAGACCAGGAATGTACTTTGATAGCTATATCTGCCCAAAGCGGTCGAAATTTGGAACAATTGAAGGAGCATATTTTCACCAATTTGGGGATCATGCGCATCTATGCAAAGCCGCCGGGAAAAGAGCCGGATTTCAGTGCACCTTTTGTACTTAATAAGGGGTGTACGGTGGAAGATTTAGCTGCAAAAATTCACAAAGACTTTTATTCCCAGCTTAAAACAGCCCGCGTATGGGGCAGCGGTGTATATGAGGGACAACTGGTCGGTCGCGATCATATCCTGCAAGATGGGGATGTCGTCGAATTACATCTCTAACTAATCTATATAGCTCCCCCTCTCACCCCCATTCCCCATTATTACCAATTCCTAATTCCTCATTCCTAATTCCTAATTATTTTTGTTCAGATATTGACCAAAATAGCAAATAAAGCTACAAATAAAGGATTTATGCCGATAATAAATATTGGAGAAATATTTTATCTAATGGATATATATATGAATAGTGAAGACAGAAGACACATGGTCCGTCTGGAGGTCAAAGGTGCTGAGGTGTTTTATAAGTTAGAAAGTGGTCAGAGCAGCTATAAACCTCTAAGGGATATTACAAAAAGCAGTGCCCGCTTTGATGTTGATCATACCATTAAGCACGGAGACTTCATTGAATTGGAGATAATTGTACCCGGCAAGGTGAACATAGTCGTAAAGGGAAAGATAATCAGATTATCCGATCCTGCATCTGAATATCCCTCATACGCTGTGGTACAATTTGTGCCTTTCGGGACCGATGAGCGTTACAATTCTATGCTAAGTTATAACCAATTGAGTGCCCTAATCGAAGAACAATACTTAATATTGCAATCACCCTGAGAAGATTAATTGATCTCACTTCAGGGAATTACTAAGCGAAATGGCAACACCAGATCTTCCATCACATGCGACTATGAATCTTAATTAAAACCCCCAATAAATTCAAAAGTACTCCAATACCACACAAAATTTTCCCTGTATTAGAGATAAGAATAGGCTAGATTTTACCTTTCAATTTCATTTAATTTAAAAATTTTGTAAGTTGACAGTTGAAATTTGAAGGTTTTGTTTCTTCATGTGGTTCGGAGAGAAACTTAACTGTTGCAACTTCAGGTATATATAAAAGTCAGATATCAAACCAATCAGGAGGTGCTATGAAGAAAGGCCTTATTGTTATTATCGTCTTAGTTATACTCGGTGTAATTATTTATTCTGTGTTTAAGAATACTTATAACAAATTTGTTTCCCTGGATGAGAACGTGAATCAGAAATGGTCACAGGTCGAAAATGTATACCAGCGCCGTGCAGATTTAATACCCAACCTGGTTGAAGTTGTTAAAGGGTACGCCTCACATGAACGGGAGACCCTGGAAGCTGTAGTTAATGCCCGGGCCAAAGTTGGAGGCCAGGTAACAATCGGTAGTGATATTTTAAACAATCCCGAGGCCTTTACCCAATTTCAACAGGCGCAAGGGGCTCTAACTTCTGCATTGCAACGTCTTATGGTAGTGGTAGAACGATATCCTGAGCTCAAAGCAGATCAACGTTTTGCCGATTTACAAACGCAACTGGAAGGAACCGAAAATCGTATTACCGTAGAACGGGGCAGGTTTAATGAATCAGTGCAGGAATACAATACCACAGTTCGTGTATTTCCTGCAAATATAATGGCCGGCATATTCGGATTTTCACAAAAACCTTATTTCAAAGCAGAAGTGGGAAGCGATAAAGTGCCTCAGGTCAAGTTTTAATAAAAAAAATCTAAAGCATTGATTTAAAAATAGCATTGAAAATGTGTTTAAAATCTAAAGTCATATATAAAATATTTCCCATAATATTTGTTTTTGGTTTTTTATCCCTCGAGAGTCAAGACATTATACCTGATAGGCCGGCGTCCTGGGTAAACGATTATGCCCAGATACTCTCTGCCGCTGAAAAAACGACGCTTGATGATATGCTTAACGGATTGGAAAAAAGATCGTCTAACCAGATATTCATTGCCCTATTCGACAGGTTGCCTGAAGACCAATATCTTGAAGATTTCGTGGTCAAATTGTATGACAAATGGCGTCCCGGTTTACCTGACCAGGATAATGGTATTTTAATGGTCATTTTTATTCAGGATCGCAAGATACGTATTGAAGTGGGATACGGAT
>SMTZ1_10007777_pt1 | contig 17322 bp, 6 predicted proteins | sample DeeMarSWOR136_30_FD_25667 | JGI IMG/M metagenome (IMG submission 25667)
TGAGCCGCCCGAAGCCCTGCTTGAATTTGATTATCGCCGAGGGCAATTGATAGTCGTTAAAAGGACTACCCCCCTGCTCTCGTATCTGTTCTAATCTGCCTGCAAGCAGCGGCTTGTCGGGCACCGAAAAAGGCAGACGAACGATAATCACATTGCTAAGCGCCGCTCCCGGTACATCAACCCCCTGCCAGAAACTGTCCGTCCCGAACAGCACGCTGCTGCCCTTGCCTTTGAAGTGTTTCAAAAGCACCGTCCTGTCGATACCCGCTCCCTGTTGCAGCAGTTCGATATCATTTTCCTCCAGCCAGTCGCCGAGTTCCTCCGCCAGCATCCCCAGCATCTTGTAGCTTGTAAAAAGCACAAATGCCCGCCCCTTTGTTTGCTGTATATATTTTTTCAGCTTCTCGGCCGCCGCTTTTATAAAACCAGAGTCATTCGGATTCGGCAGCTCCTTTTCGATATAAATCGTTACCTGCTTTTCGTAATCGAACGGTGAGCCCAGGCGCAGGGCATAGTAGTCTTCAAGACCGATTCGCCCGGCGAAAAATTCAAAGCCGCTTTTTTGAGAGTCTTTTCCCGCCGCTCCGCAGCTCAAAGTTGCGCTCGTCAGTATCACCGATTCATATTTATCGAAAAGGCACCTCTTCACATCAGGCCCGACATTCACCGCCGCACTTTTCAACACCACCTTTTGTTGACGTCCCCTTCCCTCGCTGCCCGCTTCTACCCAGTAAACGTAATCAGGCTGCTTCTGTTCCAGAAAGCACTCGAGTTCCAGGGCAAGCGCTGCGCACCGGTCGACGAACCGCGTAATCTCGAATTTCTCGTCAACATCCTCCGTCTCTTTTGCCAGCTTGGCCAGTTTCAGCCGAAGCTCCTTCAGATGTCCCCCTATCCTGTCGTCAACAAAATTCGCATAACATCTGCCATTGGTATGCTCTTTGTTTTCTTCGAACCACTCCCGGACTGTCTTGAAAAACGCCCTCGCTTCCTTGTCGATTTGCCTGACCATTTTCATCGCCGCTTCCCTATTACTACCCGAATCCATATAGGCCAGAAGTCCTCTGTGCGTTCGGGGATTATAAAGCCCATCCAGCAGAAATCTTACCCTGTAATTGCTGATATCTATTCCGAAGTGCTCTTCGGCCACATGCTCAATATTCTGTGCCTCATCGATTATCACATGGCCGTACTCCGGCAGCACCGATGCCCCCTGCTCTTTCAGAACAAGGTCACTAAACAGCAGCGCATGATTTGCCACAACGATGTCGGCTGCCTCCAGTCGCCGCCTTGCCCGCCAGTAAAAGCATTCGCGATAATGCCGGCATTTCCTACCCCGGCAGTTGCCGTGTTCGCTCTTGACCGCATCCCACACCTGGCTCTTCGGCACAAACGTAATGCTGCTTAGCGAGCCGTCTTCCGTGTTTCTGGCCCAGTCGTTTATCACTGCCAGTTGCGAGCCGAACTCATCGAACAGCCTCCCCTGTCTTCGAATCGCAAATTCCAGCCGGCGTTTACACAGATAATTGCCCCTACCTTTTGCAAGCACCGCCGTGAATCCGCGAGGCAGACACTTGTTCAGAAAAGGAATATCCTTACCCGTCAATTGCTCCTGCAGCGTGATGGTAAAAGTACTGATCAGCACCTTGCCCGCATTTTTGTAAACCAGTTCTATTGCCGGGATAAGATATGCAAAGCTCTTGCCGACCCCTGTTCCCGCCTCAACAGCCAGATGCCGCCCGTTTGCAAACGCTTTCTGCACCGCCCGCGCCATCTCGACCTGTTCAGCACGTTCCTCGAACCCGCCAAACGACCGCGAAATCAATCCATCCGCCCCAAAAACATCTTCTATATCTAATCCTGTATTGGCCTTTATCATTGCAAAAAATATTATCCATTATTCATCACTCATAGCAAGCATCGAAAGTCATGAATCCCCTATTAGGCGTCAAATATCCGGCATCCGGAATCGGATATCGACATAAGTCCCATAAATCTGCTTGATTTTGGCTTCATAATAAGATATACTACTTGTGTCTAATATATAGAGTTGGCGAAGCGAGACTTTCAGCTTCCGCCGATAGGCGTCCCATAGCGGACTGACTGGCATTCATTCGCCATAAAGAAGAGGGGTTTGAGCCCCAAACGGGGCGAAAAGAGGTTCGAAATGGCTGCTAAAACATTTCTTAACGCAGCACTGACAATTTCACTTTTCTTGGTTGTTCTGTCCGCGTCCGCCACCGCCTTTGCAAAAACCATCTATGTCGATCCTAATGGAAGCTCCGACTTTACCGGTATCCAAGAGGCAATCGACGACGCCAACGATGGGGATGAAATCGAGGTGGCGCCGGGGATTTACTATGAGAGTATTGATTTCAAGGGAAAGGCGGTGTGGCTGTACAGCAGCGCCGGACCGGAAGTTACTAAAATCGACGGCACCGGTTACTATCACGTTGTCGAGTGTGTAAGTGGAGAGGATTCTAATACCGTCCTTGAGGATTTTACCATTACCGGCGGCAATGCCAACGGCTACAGCTGGCGAAATAACTGCGGCGGCGGGATTTACAATTATACTGGCAGCCCGACAGTTAGGGGCTGTATCTTCAGTCACAACTCGGCTACTAATCAGGGCGGCGGAATGTTCAACCGGTTTAGCAGCCTTACCGTGGAGGATTGTACCTTCAGCGAAAACTCGGCAAAATCCGGCGGCGGGATGGCTAACTTCCAAAGCAGGCCTAATGTGAGTAGCTGTACCTTCAGAGACAACTCTTCTACTAGCAGGGGCGGCGGAATGTACAACGTCGACAACAACACCGGACCTACTGTGGAGGAATGTACCTTTAGCGGTAACTCCGCCGAATATGGGGGCGGGGTTGTAAACTACAGCAGCAACTCAATTTTGAAAGGCTGCACATTCATAAACAATTCTGTCACTAAGAGAGGTGGCGGGATGTATAGTATAGGCGTCGACCGCTCTCCAACCGTTACCAATTGCATCTTCACTGAAAACTCGGCCGGATATGGTGGGGGGATGTGCAACAGTGGCAGATCGACCGTTATATATTGCGAATTCAGCGGCAACTTGGCTGTAGGTGGCGGCGGGATGTACAATGGCCAGGGAAGCAGCCCGATGGTAGTGTGCTGTACATTTAATGGTAATTCAGCCACAAGTGGTCCCGGAGGTGGAATGTACAATTTCTTTAACAGTCCGTCGGTGACAGGCTGTGTCTTTATAGCTAATTCAGCCACCGACGGTGGTGGGATGTTCAATGACTTAAGTAGTCCGGTGATTGAAAGCACATCTTTTACGAATAACTCGGCCGTATACAATGGCGGAGGGATATTCAATGACGAGAGCAGCGCAACGCTGACCAACTGCATTTTTAAAATCAACTCGGCTAGAGGCGGCGGCGGGATAAAAAACGCTAAAAGCGATACGACCGTGTATAGTTGCGTCTTCAGTGGCAACTCAGCCAACAGTGGCGGTGGGATCTCCAACACATACAATATACCGACTGTGTCCAACTGTATATTCAACGGAAACCGGGCCCGATACTTTGGCGGCGCGATGTGCAATTCCTTCAGCAATCCGATCGTGACAAACTGTATTTTCTGGGCGGATATACCCTCCGAGGTATACGGTGGAACGCCGATTTTGATATTCAGCGACGTCCAAGGCGGCTGGATAGGCGAGGGCAACATTGACGATGACCCATTATTTGTTGATCTCGGGTATTGGGATGCTAACGGAACGCCTGAAGATGCAAATGATGATTTCTGGGTTGATGGAGACTATCATCTGCTGCTGGATTCACCGTGCATAGATGCAGGCGATCCGAACTATATAGCTGGCCCAAATGAGACGGATTTGGATGGCAAGCCGCGTATAGTGGATGGAGATGGCGATGGTGTCCCTATTGTTGATATGGGTGCTTACGAGTATAGCCCGCCGATATCGGCGGCGGTCAGGATTGTGCCGCGAACAATCAATCTACAAAGTAGAGGCAAGTGGATTGCCGCCTTTATCCGGCTTCCCGAAGATTATAATGTCATTGACATTGATCCAAATCGTATTTTTCTTGAGGACAAAATTCAACCTGACGAATTCTCGGTTGATGAACAGCAGCAAGTTGCTACGGCGAGATTCAACCGCAAAGATGTTCAGGTGATCCTCGATATCGGCGAAGTTGAGCTGACAATCACCGGCCAACTGAATGATGCAGCCTACTTCGAAGCCACGGATACAATAAAAGTAATAGATAAATCCGCCAAAAATTGAACTCAATAGTGTCAGCTATACCGTTAAAAGAAAGAGATGTTATTGCAAAAGGAGATTTGAAAATGGCTACTAAAACTTTTCTTAAAACAGTACTGACAATTTGTGCGGTAATATTTCTTCTTGCTCACCTGACCTTCGCCGCACTGCCCAAGTATGAAATCATCGACCTCGGCACACTCGGTGGAGATCAGAGCGCTGCCAAGTTCATTAATGACCGTGGTCAAATTGTTGGGTCGGCCTACAACCAACAAGGGAACCGTCGGGCAACCTTATTTGATTCATCTGGTAATGGAAATAATACCGATCTCGGAACTCTCGGTGGGATAAATAGCGGGATTTGGTCCATCAATGATAGTGGACAAATCGTGGGATATGCAGAAAACCAGCAGGGATATGGACGTGCAACCTTATTTGACCCAACAGGCAGCGGTAATAACATAGACCTTGGCACACTCGGAGGCGATGAGAGTTGGGCTATTTCAATCAATGACCGCGGACAGATTGTCGGATCGGCGCGAAACGGGCAGGGATATCAGCGTGCAACCTTATTTGACCCGACGGGTGGTGGAAAAAATATTGACCTTGGCACACTCGGCGGAATACACAGCCAGGCATGGTTCATCAATGACTCGGGACAAATTGTTGGAAATGCACGAAACCAACGGGGGAACTCACACGCAACTTTATTTGACCCGACTGGTAGCGGTAACAATATTGACCTTGGCACACTTGGCGGAAATTCGAGTAATGCCCACGCCATCAATAATCCTGGACAAATCGTAGGATGGGCGGCTAATCCCTGGCAGGACAACCGTGCAACCTTATTTGACACTACCGGTGGTGGTAAAAATATCGAACTCGGCACACTCGGTGGGAGAATGAGTTGGGCCCACTCCATCAATGACCTTGGACAAGTCGTGGGAGCAGCAGATGACCGGCAGTCGGAAGCTCATGCAACTTTATTTGATCCTACGGGCAATGGAAAAAATATCGACCTTAACACCATTGTTAATCCTGGCTCCGGCTGGGTTTTGACAAACGCATTTTGCATCAACAATCATGGCTGGATAGTGGGCAATCAGTTCAATCAGGAAGGGCAGGGGCGGGCATTCCTTATGAAACCTCTTCCGCGAATAATCTATGTTGACGATGATGCCGCCGGTGCAAATGACGGTTCATCCTGGGCCGATGCCTTCAACTACCTGCAGGATGCTCTTACAGCCGCATGGAGCGGTGACGAAATCCATGTAGCCCAGGGTATTTATAAACCCGACCAGGGAGCCATGGTCACCACCGGCGACCGGGCTGCGACATTCGAGCTTATCAACGGCGTTGCCATCAAAGGCGGATACGCCGGCATTGGCACTCCCGACCCGGATGCCCGGCGTATCAATTTGTACGACACTATCCTCAGCGGAGACCTCGACGGTGATGACGTCGAGATTAATAATCCTGCCGATTTACTCGACGAACCTACCCGCGCTGAGAACAGTTGCCACGTCATAACTGGCAGCGGCACCGACGAAACCGCCGTCCTCGACGGCTTCACTATCACCGGCGGCAGTGCTACTGATCCTGTCAATAAAATCCTGGAAAACTATTGGGGCGCCGGTATGAGCAATCATTATGGCAGCCCAACAGTGAACAATTGCACCTTCATCGCAAACCTGGCCAGAAACGGCGGCGGCGGGATGGACAACTTCCACAGTAACCCCAACGTCATCAATTGCGCTTTCAGAGCAAACGCCACAAGAGGGGGAGCCAGTGGAATGCAAAACCGTGATGACAGCAGCCCGATTGTGACCGGCTGCACCTTTAGCAAAAACTACTCGATCAACCACGGCGCTGCGATGCGCAATGATACCGGAAGCAGTCCCACGTTGGTCAACTGCCTCTTTAATGACAATGTCGGAAGGTTGGGGGCCGCGATGTACATTTCGAGTTATTTGGGACAAAGCGATCCGATTATAATTAATTGTACATTCAGTGCGAACGCGGCGGTTCTCTACGGTGGAGGAATCTACATCCGGGATGGCAGCAATCCCACGCTTGTCAACTGCGTACTCTGGGATAACAGTGATGGTACCGGCAGCGTAGAATCTGCCCAGATTTATGTCCATAGTGGAGAGCCCGCTGTCAACTATACCTGTGTCCAGGGTTGGACGGGGACGCTGGGCGGAACGGGAAACATCGGTAATGATCCGCTGTTCGCAGACGCTGCAAACGCTGATTATCACCTGAAGCCTGGCTCGCCCTGCATCAACGCAGGCGATCCCGATTACATAGCCGAACCAAACGAAACCGACCTCGACGGCAGACCACGTATCATCTTTGGCCGAATTGATATGGGTGCTTACGAGATGCCGATTTTGGCCGAGGCCAGAATCCTCCCACAAACGATTAACCTTGCAAGCAAAGGAAATTGGATTACAGCTTATATCTGGCTCCCCGATGAGTACGATATCGCAGATATTGAGCTTGTAACAACCAGATTCGCCCGCGAAGATGTTCAGCCCATTCTTGGAGTAGGCAATATCGACCTGACAATCACCGGCCGATTGACCGATGGAACAATCTTTGAAGGTACGGATACAATTAAGGTAATTGACAAAGCAGGAAAAAACTAATCCGGATTTGGGATTTGCCGTACTAAATCACAAAGTCCCATAAGAGTTAGATTGACAACTATCTTAATCATATATACTTATTATCTGGTTCTACGAAAAGTTGGCGAAGCGAGACTTTCAGCTTCCGCCGATAGGCGTCCCATAGCGGACTGACCGGCATCCATTCGCCATAAAGAAAGAGAGATTTTAGTCCCAAACGGGGCGAAAGGGGGTTCGAAAATGGCTACAAAAACATTTCTAAAATCCACGCTGACAATTTCGCTTTTCTTGGTAGTGTTGGCCTTCTCCAGTACCGCTGATGCAATAATCATCGATGGTGATATAGGGCTGCCATTACAGTGGCAAAAGACCTTCGGTGGAAGCGATTATGATATGGGGTATTCGGTTCAGCAGACAACAGACGGCGGATATATAATTGCAGGCTGGACCGATTCCTTTGGTGAAGGTGACCGCGATGTCTATCTTGTAAAGACTCACCCAAATGGAGAAGTACAGTGGGAAAGAACCTTTGGGGGCGATAAGAATGACTATGGGTACTCGGTTCTGCAGACATCTGATGGAGGATATGTAATTGTCGGCCGCACGCATTCGTTCGCCGTTGAGGGGTGGTATGGCCGCAATTATCCCGATGTATATCTCATAAAGACCGACTCCTCCGGTACTCTCGTGTGGCAAAAGAGCTTTGGAGGAAAGAATCCGGAAGAAGCCTGCTCGGTTAAGCAGACGAAAGACGGTGGATACATAATGGCAGGCGAGATTCTCCACACTGGCCCGTTTGATAGGAGGCCTCATCGCGATGTATACCTAATAAAGACCGATCCAAACGGAAATCAACAATGGGAACAGGAATTAGGGGGACTCTTTGGTGATTTTGGCAGATCTGTTGATCAGACGACGGACGGTGGATATATAATAACAGGTTATACGAGTTCTTTTAATCCAACAATATATTATGACGTGTATCTTGTAAGAACCGATTCTCAAGGAAACCTTCTCTGGCAGAAAACCTTCGGCGGAGACAATTCAGACGTGGGCTGGTCGGTGCAGCAGACAACAGATGGGGGATACATAATCGCTGGCGGGACAGACTCCTTTGGCGCAGGGAAATTCGATGTATATCTGATAAAGGGCGACCTATACGGAAATATCCAGTGGGAAAAGACCTTCGGCGGAAGCCAGTATGACCGGGCCTTTTCAGTTCGTCAGGAAACTAACGGTGGATACATAATTGCAGGCTGGACCGATTCGGTTGACGTGGGACGGCCCGATGTATATGTCGTAAGCACGGATTCAAATGGAAATCTCCAATGGCAGAAGACCTTCGGTGGAAGCGGTATGGACGCGGCCTATTCGGTTCAGCAGACAGCAGACGGCGGATACATAATCGCCGGCCTGACCGATTCCTTTGGCGCAGGTAGTTCTGATGTTTATCTAATAAAACTTGGACCAAAGGTTATATTTGTCGATCATGCGGCCAATGGCGCAAATGACGGCTCATCCTGGGCTGATGCTTACAACTACCTTCAGGATGCCTTGGCCGACGCTAATGCCTCGACCAAGCCCGTGGAAATCCGCGTGGCGCAGGGCATTTACATACCTGATGAAGACACCCTCCATCCGGACGGCACGAGCGACCGGGAAGCAACATTCCAGCTCATCAATAACGTGACCCTAAAAGGCGGCTACGCTGGTTTCGGCGCAACAAGCCCCGATGAGCGTGACATAGAGCGATATAAATGCATCCTCAGCGGTGATCTCAACGGCGACGATGTTGCTGTAAACGATCCTTGTGATTTACTAACAGAGCCGAGGCGGGCCGAAAACTGCTACCATGTGGTAAGCGCCGTCGGCACCGATATAACAGCCGTGCTGGACGGCTTCACCATTACCGGTGGCAATGCCGACCACCCCATAAGCTGGCCGGAGGACCATCGCAGCTATGGCGGCGGGCTGTACATCGAAAAGTGGAGGCATGCAACGGTTCTAAACTGCACTTTCACCAACAACTCAGGCCGGATGGGCGGAGCAATCTGCTACGACCACGGTAAACCGGTAATCAACGATTGCTGTTTCGTCGCCAATGCGGCGAACGAAAAGGGCGGAGGCATATCGGACGGATGGTCCAGCAAAGCAGCAGTGACAAATTGCACGTTTAACAATAACCGGTCTCACTTCGGTGGTGGAATGTTCACCTCTGGTAGCGAAACCATCTTAACTCAGTGTACATTTAACGCCAATCGTGCCTACCACGGCGGCGGTATGTACAATGAAATCAGCGACCCAGTCGCAAACAGTTGCCTTTTCAAAGGCAATTGGGCCAGATATGGTGGTGCGATATACAACGAGGAAGAAAGTGAGCCGATATTCGTCAATTGCACATTCAGCGGAAACGCTGCGCCTTATGACCCGTACAATGAAACCGGTGGCGATGGCGGGGCAATAAACCATTGGGGTGGAAGCCGGTCCAATCTGACTAACTGTATCCTGTGGGGTGACAGCCCTGATGAGATCTCTGGAGGCCGTAACTTGGTGAGCTACTGTTGCATCCAGGGATGGTCTGCCGATATCGGTGGAGTTGGCAATATCGATGCCGACCCGTGTTTCGCAAGTCCAGGGTACTGGGCTGACTTTAGCGACCCTAACACTATTATTGAGCCGAACGAACCGAATGCGGTTTGGGTAGATGGCGACTATCATTTGCTCCCAAGTTCACCTTGCATTGACGCCGGCGATCCGAATTATTTACCTGAACCAAACGAAACGGATCTCGACGGCGAGCCGCGTGTGCTGGATGGTGATAACGATGGTATCCCTGTAGTTGATATGGGCGCCTATGAGTACTGGTTCACAATATCGGCTGAGGCAAGAATTGTCCCCCGTACAATAAATCTGGCGAGCAAAGGTAAATGGATAACCTGTTATATCTGGCTCCCCGATGAGTACGATATCGCAGATATTGATCCCGGCAGCGTGTTGCTTGAGCGGCAAATTAAAGCTGAGCAATTCTCAGTCGATGAACAAGCGCAAGTTGCGACTGCCAGATTCATCCGTGAAGATGTTCAGGCCGTCCTCAGTATCGGCGACATTGAATTGTCAATCAAAGGCCGATTAAAAGACGGTACATTTTTCACTTCTGCGGATACAGTCAAAGTCATAAAAAAAGCTGGTAAAAAGTAACTTGTCGTGACGCTTGGATTTTGTAAAGTGGACACTGGCCGATAAGTCCGTGCCTCCAAGCCTTGATATGTTCCAAAAGCTAAAGATGTTTTAGAAGCAGTGATGAAATTAGCAAATACAAAGACGGTTCGGGTGATTATAGTAACCCTGTCTCTGGCCGGTTCGCTGACTCACGCAGCAGTTTTTTTTAACGATGGCCAATCCCACGATATCGACTACGAAATCGACGATGATGTATGGGTTGATTCCGGTGCCCCGGCAATGTTCACTACAGTGAACCTGCTCGATGGTGGACGCGTGGTCCGTTATCTAATGGCGTTTGAAGACAGCAGGATAAATATCCTCGGCGGCTCAGCCGTAGCTGTTGGCGCCCATCAGAACAGTCTCGTGAAAATGTCCGCCGGCGCGGTAGAAGGCGGCTTTCTCCCCATGCACAACAGCAGGGCCTTTATCTCCGGCGGCTCCATAGCTGGTCAGCTCAAAACCGGAAATACCTGCAGGGTGGACCTCTCCGGAGGCTCGATTGGTTTGGAATTGATTGTATCACATACTGCCGTTTTGACAATCCATGGATTGAATTTTGCGGTCGATGGCCGGCCCTTTGGTTACGGCTGGGTCCACAGTATATACGGCGGTAATTGGGATGAGGAACCTGACAGGCGTCTGACAGGCACGCTGGCCTGCGGCACGCCAATCGATAATGATTTTTTGATAGGCGATGATGCCAAAATTCTCCTTGCTCCGCCAGGCGACCTCGATTCAGACGGCGATGTAGACCTGTTTGACCTTTCCATCCTCGCTCTCCAGTGGCGTTGATTACCCTTTCGCAGACATCGCTCCCTGTGTAGGGGATGGCATAGTGGATTTCCTGGACTTGTCCATTTTATGCCAATACTGGCTTGAAGGTGTTGTGAGTCAAACTTTCATCTGACCACTGCACTCACGGGCCAATTAGCTAATGGAACAATATTCGAGGCCACAGACGGAATCAGAGTAATAAATAAAAAAACCGGAAAATCCGCTAAATAAAGCCCTGAATTAGCAAATCCCCGAACGCTTAAAAAGTCCTATAAGAATTTCCTTGATTTGCCTCTCTCAATCAGATATACTTAATTTTATTATAGAGTTGGCGAAGCGAGACTTTCAGCTTCCGCCGATAGGCGTCCCATAGTGGACTGACGGACATTCATTCGCCATAAAGAAAGAGATTTTGCCACATAAAGAAGTGTGGCAGTCTCAAGCCCGAAGGACTTGGGGATGGTTGACCCCAAAGGGTCAAAAGGAGGTTCGAAATGGCTGCTAAAACATTTCTAAAATCATCACTGACAATTTCGCTTTTCTTGGTAGTGTTGTCCGCGTCCGCCACCACCCACGCAAAAATCATCTACGTCGATGACGATGCTGCGGGTGCAAACAACGGCTCAAGCTGGTTAGATGCCTTCAACTGCCTTCAGGATGCTTTAGCCGATGCGAACACATCGGCAAAGCCGGTTCTAATCCATATAGCACAAGGTATTTATAAGCCAGATCAGGGGGCCGGGATTGCGGTAGGTGACCGGACGGCGACATTTCAGCTAATCAATGGTTTAACTATCAAAGGTGGCTACGCTGGCTTCGGCCAACCAGAACCCAACGCTCGGGACATTAGTGCGTACGAGACCATCCTGACCGGTGACCTTGCCAGTAACGATATCGAGGTAAACTATCTCTCTGACTTATGGGATGAACCAACTCTGGCAGAGAACAGCTACCATGTGGTAACGGGCAGTACAGCCGATTCCACAGCCATCTTGGATGGCTTCACCGTTACTGGGGGCCATGCTAACGGCTCTTTTCCGTACTCCCACGGGGGCGGAATGTACAACTATGAGGGTAGCCCGACACTGATTAACTGCACGTTTCGGAGTAACTCAGCAGTCTGGGATGGCGGTGCGATCTACACCTATGGTGAGGTCAACGAGTATAATCAAGTAATCACAAACTGCATGTTCAGCCGTAACTATGCCAACTGGGCTGGTGGCGGAATGTATAACGATGAGAGCAACCCAATGTTAACCAACTGCGCGTTCAGACAGAACTCAGCGGCCTCCGGCGGAGGGATGTGCAATAGTCATGGCAGCAACCCAGTGCTGATAAACTGCATGTTCAGCAATAACTCGGCCTTGATGGTGTACGTTCCGTATCACTTCTACGGTGGCAATGGCGGAGGGATGGTCAACGACTCTGGCAGTACAATTCTAATAGACTGCACGTTTACGGGCAACTCAGCAGTACGCTGGGGCGGAGCAATGTTCAACGAAGAGAGTAACCCAACGCTGACCAATTGCACGCTCAGCGGAAACTCAGCACCAGACGGCGGGGGTATGTACAACTACAATTCGGACGAAGTCGCCCTGTCCAACTGCATATTGACTGGAAACAAGAACAGTGCTATAGTTGCAGGGGAGCATACTGCGTTTTTGACCATGACAAACTGCACCTTCACCGGAAACGATTGTGCGGTGGATCCTGGTTGTTACGCCATTGTAACGATGACCAACTGTATCCTTTGGGACGGCGGGAACGAAATATGCTTCTACGATCCTTGGGTGCTTACGATTACCCACAGCGACGTTCAGGGTGGTTGGTGGGGCAATATTGATGACGATCCCTGTTTTGCAGATCCCGGTTATTGGGATGCTAATGGTGTCTGGATTGAAGGAGACTATCATCTGCTGCCCGATTCGCCGTGCATTGACGCCGGCGACCCGAATTATGTTGCTGAGCCTAATGAGACAGATTTAGACGGCAAGCCCCGCGTAATCGCCGGCCGAATCGATATGGGCGCTTACGAATACAGCCTTCCAATACAGGCCGATGTAAGAATTGTTCCCCGTACAATAAATCTGGCAAGTTCGGGCAAATGGATAGCCGCCTTACTCCGGCTGCCTGAAGATTATAACGCCGCAGACATGGATACCAACAGTATTTTCCTTGAAAATGAAATTGCACCTGACCGGTTTTCAGTCGATGAACAAGAACAAGTCGCACTGGCCAGGTTCATCCGCTCAGAGGTTCAGAGCATACTTGACATCGGCGAGGTCGAGTTGACAATCACCGGCCGACTGACCGACGGCACAGTCTTTGAAGGAACGGATACGATTAAAGTAATTGACAAAGCCGAAAAAAAGTAACCCGGCTGATGCCATTAGGAAATTTTTTTATACTAAAATGGGAAAAAGGATGTCTAAAAATGGCTGCAAAAACATTTCTAAAAACCGCACTGACAATTTTTGCAATATCAATTCTTCTCGCTCACCTGACCTTCGCCGCAACACCTATGTACGAAATCATCGACCTCGGAACACTCGGCGGAAGATCTAGCAGCGCCAATGCAATCAATGACGTGGGACAAGTAGTGGGCTGGGCAGGCACTGCTGATGGTTTAGATCACGCGTTCCTCTGGGACCCTATCAACGGCATGATAGACTTGGGCACAATCCCCGGCCACATTTATAGTTTTGCTTCTGCCATCAATGACTACGGAGTCGTGGTCGGTAGTTCTGACCCCTACGGTGACCAACCTTACCCCTTCATCTGGGACCCTGTCAACGGGATGCGTTACCTGGATGGTCTCGGTCTCCATGACGAAGGTTCGGCCTATGGAATCAACAATGTTGGCCAGGTGGTCGGGTGTGTGTGGTGGCAAGCGGCCCGTGCCTTCCTCTGGGACAGTGACAATGGCGCTATCGACCTTGGCACACTCGGAGGTGATCATGCACATGCTTCGGCGATCAACAATGCCGGAAAAATAGTCGGGAATTCAGAAACAGCAGTCGGCGACGACCATGCCTTTCTCTGGGATACAGACAATGGCATGCGCGACCTTGGCACGCTCGGCGGTAGAAACAGCAAAGCCTATGGTATCAATGATGCAGGGCATGTAGTTGGCTGGGCAGAAACCGTGGACAATGATTGGCATGCCTTTCTCTGGGATGAGGACGCCGGTATGATCGACTTAGGCCCCGGTATTGCCCGTTCCATCAACAACGCCGGTCAAGTAGTGGGTGATCTTAGTTCTACGGGCCCTGCCTTCTACTTGGATAGTAACGTCGGGATGATTCCCCTCTCCGACCTTTTGCCTCCCGATTGGAGGTGGCAAAAACTGAGGTTCACTGGTGGTATCAACAATCGCGGCCAGATTGTAGGGGAAGGCATAACTACCAGCGGCAAAGGACGTGCGTTCCTTATGACGCCGGGCCCGCCGAAAGTAATTTATGTTGATGACGATGCGGCCGGAGCAAACGATGGCTCATCTTGGTCTGATGCCTTCAATTATTTGCAGGATGCTCTCGCCATAGCCTACAGCGGCGACGAAATTCGTGTAGCACAAGGTATCTACAAATCCGACCAAGGTAATGGAATAACACCCGGCGACCGCGAGGCCACATTCCAGCTTATCAACGGCGTAACTATCAAAGGCGGCTACGCCGGCTGCGGTCTACCCGATCCCAACGCCCGCGACATCGATCTCTACGAAACCATCCTCTCCGGAGACCTTGACGGTAATGACGTAGAGCCGAACGACCCCTATGATTTACTGATTGAGCCGAGTCGAGCTGAAAATAGCTTCCATGTCGTCACAGCAAGTCAGGTCGATGAGAAAGCTCTGGTCAGCGGCTTCACAGTCATGGGCGGCAATGCAAACAGGATTTGGTACTTTGCTCATGAGGCGGGAGGAGGCCTGCTTGTTTATGAGGCCAATCTAATAGTGAACGACTGCACCTTTAAGAGCAACTCTGCAAGATATGGGGGTGGGATGTTTAACGAAAGATCAAGTCTAACACTCACGAACTGCAAGTTCATTGGGAATTCAGCAAAGCACGAGGTTCCAGATTATTACGGAAGCGGAGGAGCGTTCTGTGACCTCGGGTGGGGAAGCTTCACAAAACTTAGCAATTGTGTTTTCACCAGCAATTCAGCTGAGATAGGCGGCGGCATTTCTATACACGGTGAAGCAACAGTAGTTGGATGTAAGTTTTACGCGAACTCCGCCTTTCTTGGCGGTGGGGTGTGGTGTCAGATAGCTGATTTGCGGGATTGCACTTTTACGTCTAACTACGCTTATGGCGGCGGTGGCATCTTCATTAGCGACGACACGATTCTGACCAACTGTATATTTAAGGGTAATATAGCTTGGTGCACGGCAGGCGCACGTGCCGAAGACTGTGATGTTGTGTTGACAAATTGCACTTTTGTTGGCAACCTTGCGTACGCCCTTGGTGGAATATGGAATGATGAAGGTGATACGATAGTGACAAATTGTATTCTCTGGGGGAATATGGACTATTGGGGTACGGACGAGCCAGCACAAATTGCCACAGCAGATCCAGCCGTTATAAACTATAGTTGTATACAGGAATGGACAGGAACATTAGGTGGAACTGGCAACATTGGTGCCGATCCATGTTTTGTTAGCGAAGGATATTGGGATGCCATACCGGACTTCAACGAAGATTACTGGTATCGTTACATCAACTGGACTGATGGCGATTATCATTTGCTCCCCGGTTCACCTTGCATCGACGCTGGTGACACAGATTATGTAGCCGAACCTAACGAAACGGATTTGGACGGCAGGCCCCGCGTAATCGGCGGCCGAATTGACATGGGTGCTTACGAATACAGCCCACCCATCCAGGCCGATGTAAGAATTGTCCCCCGTACAATAAATCTGGCAAGCAAAGGAAAATGGCTTACATGTTACATCCAGCTGCCAGAAGAACACAATGTCGCTGATATCAATCCCAACAGCATCTTTCTTGAGGACGAAATTCGACCTGAACAATTCTCGGTTGACGAACAACAGCAGGTTGCCACGGCCAGATTCACCCGCAAAGATGTTCTGCCCATTCTTGACTTGGGCGATATCAACCTGAAAATCACCGGCCAACTGACGGACGACACAGTTTTTGAAGCCAAGGATACGATTAAGGTAATAAACAAAGCCGACAACAACTAACTCGGCCATTTATTTGGGGAGTTGATTTCCTGCCGCAGCGCTGTCAATGGCTTTCTTGAGTGTGTTCACGGCCGGCGAATCCGATAGCTTTTCATAGGCTGCGTCAATCGCTTTTTTCGCATCCTCTACCCTGCCCATCTGGTAATAGACGTAGCCTAATAGAAACTGCAAATCAGCCGAACCGCTTCTTTCTATCCATTCTTCGATATCGGCTGTTCTGCTTTCCAGCTTGTCCCTGTCTCCCACCATTGCCACAAGGTCTATCTTGAACCGTGCATATTCGGGGAAAATCTCCAGCGCCCTCGAAAGAAACAGCGCGCTGCTCATGTATTCCCCGGCCGCAAATAACGCATGGCTCTTGCCCGCATAGACAAGTGGATCGTTCGGCTTGTAAATCGACGCAAGGGTATATGTATCCTCTGCACGATAGTACTTGCCCTCTTTCAGGTAATGCTCCGCGGCACGCATGTGCTTATTGAAATTGTCCTTCGAGTAGGAAGCAAAGGTCTTGTGTTCACCCATGAGCTTTTTCGCCCTGAGTGATAAATCAACTTCACTTAGTTCCTCTCGTCGCTTCTTGCTAATCGAGCGCTTTAAAAGCTCGGCCTCGTATTCATCTATTTCCTCGGCTTCCAGAGCAGTATCAATTTGGTCGACTATAATATCTCTCGACGACTTCCTCTTCTTTGGCTCTTTCGTATCTGCCACAGTTTCTGTTGTCTCTTCAGTCGGAATTTTCCTGATATCCGACTCAAGTTTTCTCTGCAGGCTTTCAATTTCTTGTTTCATCTGCTCATAAACATCGCCTTTTAGAGCGTCTTTTTGTGTTTGTATGTCCTCGTCGGCTTGTTCTTGTTTTAGGAGTTCATTAAGCTTGTCTTTGGCCTCCTTTAGCTCTATATCGAGCGGTGAAGCCGCCTGTTTGTCTTGCACTATCAGCTTAGGTTGTTCGAGGCGTGTGTAACTGTCATAAGTATGCTCAAGCCTGCTGAATGGCCGCAGTGGGTCGGCCCGGTCGATCAGGCTTTGTCTCGATTGAGGCGCTCTGTATTGGAGCTGACCTAAGTCCCGCTTCAACCGTTCCATCTGCCCCACGTTTTGCTCATCCACAATCCTCTTGGCTGCTGCGTATGTCAGAACGCCGTCTGCAATAAGTTTCTCGAGCTCCTGTGGACTATACCGCATCGGCTGGTAATTGATATTTGTAGCAATCATTTCAGGACCGGCCAAACTCTGTT
>SMTZ1_10003467_pt1 | contig 17315 bp, 13 predicted proteins | sample DeeMarSWOR136_30_FD_25667 | JGI IMG/M metagenome (IMG submission 25667)
ACGCTGGAAGATGCAGACCTACGACTGAATAGAGCGGTTACCTTTGAGTGGCTATATACTAATGGTCTAGGTGGCTATACGTCTTCCACAATTGTAGGTCTCAATGTTCGTGGTTATCATGGTCTACTTGTTTCCTCATTAAGTCCACCTGTAGACAGATGGCTCACACTATCCCGACTTGATGAAGCTATTGTGAACAAGGAAGGAGAATGTAATCTAAGTACTGAGCAAACAAACAAGGGAGTCACATATCGAGGCTATCGCTATCTGAAACGATTCGAACTGAATCCTCTCCCCCAGATGATCTATAAGACGGGGTGCGTTGAACTAGAGAAAACAGTATTTATGGCTTATAGACGAAATCTCACTGTCGTGAATTATGAGATAACAAATACAGATGAAACAGTTTTCACTGTAACACCCATCCAAACTTGTAGAGACCTCCATGCACGTCCTCCTCATCTTGATTTTACTCCAGGAATCGAAATTCTTGATGAGCATTCCTACCTTTCATATGATGACCGTCCTAACAGTCCTTGGATGTATTCATACACACCAGATGCAGAGTTTATGCCAAGTGAAATGAGAGTGACAGATCCGCAAATATATAGAAAGGACAAGGCTATGGGACTACCTCATGAAGAAGAGATGATTATTCCTGGTGTTTTCCATACCATTCTCGAACCAGGTGAACACTTCCTATCATTCCTCTTTGCAGTCAGTCCTAATCGCAAACAATTGATGAAAGACCTCGGTTCTCTTGCTAAAGCTCAAAGAAAGGACTTTGCTAGACTAAGATTCGAAGAGCTTAGGCGAAGGAAGATATTGAATGACCGAGCATTTACTATGTCTCCAAAAGAGCGAGATGAAGATATCGAATGGCTCATCCTTGATGCAGACACCTTCATCGTGGATCGTGCGTCCACTAAGATGCGATCAGTGATTGCAGGATATCATGAACTAGCTGATATTGGTCTAGATGCCTTAGTTGCGCTACCTGGACTCACAATGTCAATTGGCCGGTTTCAAGATGCTCGAGAAATTCTGACCAACTACGCAAGGCATTCAAGATACGGATTAGTTCCAAATGACTTTCCAGACCGTGGCATTCAACCTGAGTATGACTCCGTTGATGCGTCACTGTGGTTCATTATGGCTGTTCACAAATATATTGAATGCACAAATGATATTGAGTTTCTTCGAGGTATTATCTGGGACACAATGGAGTCCATTGTTGCTGCCTATCGAATTGGTACGAAGTACAACATCCATGAAGACCACGATGGTATGATCATATCTGGGATAGAGGGTGTAGAGGTTTCGTGGATGAATGAACGCATCGGTGATTGGTGTGCAACTCCTCGAATAGGCAAGTGTGTTGAGATTAATGCACTCTGGTTTAATGTTCTAATGGCGATGGGCGATATGTGTGAACTAGTTGGTCGAGACCCTTACGAGTTCAGAGCAGTTGCATCCTGGATAAGAGAAGCATTCCAGCAAACCTTCTGGAATGAGGAACTTGGTTACCTATATGATGTGGTCACTGATGAAATGAAAGATGACTCAATCAGACCCAACCAAATCTTCGCATTGAGTCTTCCATATTCACTTTTGGATGAGATTCAAGCCAACTCTGTTCTCAAAGTAGTTACAAAGGAACTTCTTACACCGTTCGGTCTTCGAACACTATCGTCCTCTGACCCCCGATATGCAAGGGCATATACTGGTGGTCCAAAAAGTCGAGCTGCTGCCACTCATCAAGGCACAGTACACCCTTGGCTTATTGGAGCGTACATAACAGCATGGCTTAATGTTAATGGCAGAACTGAAGCAAACAAAGTAAAAGCGGAGAAGAGTTTCTTTCGACCTGTTCTAAATGCTGTACGCAGAGGATGTTTAGGTACAGTTTCAGACATGTTTGATGGTTCAAAACCACACAGGGATCGTGGTTGTGTGTCTCGAGCCAGAAGTGTTGCTGAACTACTCAGAGTTTATTTCGATGAGTTATGAATGAATCATACATAATACATTATATGCAATTTTACAGGGTAATATTTGCAGTTTGTCGGTTTTTCCATCAGAGGTTACTAGGAAAGAACCTTTGATGATACACCAAGAAATCAAGAGTCAGCATTTGACCCTCAATGCATTGTATTCTGTATTGATAGTGTGTAGCACGCTTGGCTTTTGTTGAGGTGGAATATATGAAAAAAGTAAATACAATTACGCTAATTGCACTTTTGCTTGTCAGTTTTACTGTGTCTATTGCTCCAGCTATTGCGCAAAGTCCTGCAGATCCTGTAATGGGAGTTGCTTGGAGAGTGGAGGAGAATAATGTTACTCAGTTTTCACATTCTGAGGAACAATCCAATTGGATTTTTGGTCCTCAGCCACGCATTCGGATTCAATATGCAAACAATATGACTGACATTGCAGACAACAGTTATAGGATTAATGTTGGTGATGACCTCCTTGTTGATATCACGGTCCCCAAGTCGTTTCTTGTGTCTGATTTGGATGCAATACAATTTTGGGGGAATGGAAGAGGTGATAGAGCTGCATTCTTTGGTCTAGAATATAATGTTACATCAGATAGATGGAACAGCTTAGCATATCGATACATTCCTGGATCAGATGAACCAAGACCATCCGGGTTCATTACACTTGATTCACTTAACTCAGAATACACAGAAGAAGCTGATTACTATCATGCTGTTTTTGCCATCACCTACGCACAAGCGATTCTTCCTGGAGTCTTCACTACTGGAATGCAGGTAGTTGATGTGGAAGGGCATCCTGTTGCAGCAAACTGGTTAGTCGCAGCTGAAACTGGTAAGTATGTAAGTCCTCCAATTGGTTTTGGTGTTGCTGTGATTCCTACAGAATTCTCATTACCAAACTACTATTATGCTGATATCGTCGGAGAAGATGGACGTGTTCTTCACTACACAGATGTAAATGACACATTCATTGTCAGGATGATGTCCAATGCAGAGATAGGATCCGCACTCATTCCATTCGCTCAGCTAACATGGGATCAAGCATATCATTTGAAAGAGAACTGGACCTATCCAGTTGGTCTTGATGTTGATAATGCAGTCCTATTCAATAGTGATATTGCATGGGAGGAGATTGAAGTAGACCTCTATCCTGTGATGTTTCTAAAGGTGAATGAAACTAATGCATATGTCCTCGGAGGATACCTCGATGTTGACTGGGAATGGATAGACCTTGGTGGTGGCGTTGGTATGTGGTTCCCACATATACTTGTCATTGAAAACTCAACAATTGATCTAAGTCGCTATTTTGTAGTAGACAATGGATATACAAGTGTGACTGACCGACATCTAATTCAATGGGGTGGGTACTTCACTAACGAAACCGACATGGATGAAGGTTTTGGTTTTGGTGGAACTATAGAACCTGAAATGTCCCTAGTCACAGTTCTCGACATCAATGGTAGACCAATTATCGCTCGGCCAGAGATACGTGAAAAAGCAACAATGAAGCTAGCTTTCCGTTCTGCTTTCATTGAGGCATTTGTCTATAATGGAGCTGGACAGATTGCAGCTGTTGCTCAACAGGGTGAGTTGCTCAACTTGACAATGTTAGTTCATAAAAATATGAACGAGATTAATGGTTCGATAGTCTATGAAATTGAATCCGGGACAGCCGCTCCACCAGCATTGTTCAATGTTACTCAAGAATTGAAGCATATCACCTTTGAAGTGCAAGGTTCGATTATGGATTATAACGACACGCATTACTGGCGTGTTAACATCGTGCACTCAATTCGTATCGACTTTGAAACGGGTTCTTCAATTGAATCTTCTGAATATAGAATAACTATGTTCCAGAAGGGTGGTCTACAGCTTTGGGCTTTGACATTACCAGCCGATCATGTGCACGTGGATAGCTACCAGCTCAATATGCAAGGGGACTTGACAACATTGAATGTCATGTTTAGTTTTGACCCAGCTGCTCCTTCAATGGTCATGGATCAAGCGAAGGTAACTGTTGGGTTGCTCAGCAATGTTCGAATCTGGGATGCTGCCAATAGCACTTGGGGTTATCCCTGGTGGATGCTTTCTGGTGGTCAACTTACTCCTGCGGAGTATCTATCATTGGTCAATTCGTGGACTGATCAAGAAGTAGAGATTGATCTATCTACTGATACACTTTGGAGTCCAAGAAATCTCCGTCTTGGTGATGTATATACCTATACACCCCCTATCTGGATTGTCACTGGAGATGGAGCAATTGACCTTGATGGCAACATATACACAGTAGATGATCAGTACTATGTCAAAAGAACTGGTTATTGGGAAGACTGGGGCAATATCACAGTTAGTGGTATGCTTGTAGTCCTTGGTTTTGATCCAACACCAGGTAAAGATGGAGACGAGTTCTGGTCTGAGAACTGGATGGGTGTTCTGAAATCGGAAATGTGGTTCAATGCCAATGAAACATTCTACTGGTATCACACTGATGGAAGTCCTGTAAGTACTAGCGAAATGGCTAGAATTCAGGATACAATGTGGGCAGATATGGGCAATGATATTCCTGTTCCAGGATATGAATATGTAGCTTGGATGGCAAAGAATCGAACACTAGACGTTAGTAATATTCCAGGTCTCGAATCTGGCAAGTGGACCAACACCTGGTTTGCTTGGGGAACAAGACAGACATACTGGGTTGGTATCTCTGAAACTCAGGCTACACTTGCACGATTCCGTGCTGAATATGCAGGTCTTCTCATCTTCAATGATGGACTTGGCCCCACACCAAGTGCTCCTGACTTTACTTTCCGAGAAGGTCAGATAGCAACAGATGAAGTTACACATTTAGTACTGATTGATGATGTCGCAAGTATTGAACTTCGGAGACCATTCGGTGCTACTAACAATTCGGGTAATGTAATAGTCAGCCCTGATACTGTCGTGAGCTTTGGTGTTTCCATCTATGATGTCGATGTAACAATCTACCCACTCAAGATTGAACACTCTTCTGCATTGAGAGGTGCGTGGGACTTCAGACAGTCTTATGAAGGAGCTATGGGCTTGAATGCCACCAGATTCGACTACTGGGTGACTCATGCAACTGTCAGTGAGATGTCATTTGATATCGAGTTCAAGGTTGACATGGTCAACTATGATTCTGAAGATCCGACCACTTGGAACCATGCGGTTTCCTTCAAGGTAGATCAACGTTTTGGAGCTTGGACTCTACATGACTTTGACAACACTGTACTTGAAGGTCGAAGTCTAGCGGTAAACTTCTTCGGTATTCTTGGTACAGGAACAGCGACTAGGTACACAGCTGGCGAACGTCCTGTGACTGATACAAACAGTGCAAGCCTAGAAGCATCATACTATGAGTTTGGTAGCGAGAATAGTCCGTATGCCAATGTTACCATGGGTGGATTACCCTATACTTACGGTGGCGATGGCCATACCACTGTATACACCTCTGGCTCATCCACTGTGCCAATTGGTGCGTTCAGTGCTATGTACGAATCAGCATCAGGCACATCTGTAGCCAACTGGAATGTTGAAGCTTCCATGCTCTTCATGACTGCTGGTTATGAGAAATGGAGTGGGGAAGATATTCTCTGTGACCCTGTCTTTGTTGCCTATACAAGCTCATATCAGGGCTCTGGAACAACAACTCCTTACACACCAGAAGAAGGCAATCCGCTTACACTTTACCTTATTGTTGGTGGCGTTGTAGCACTGGTTGTCGTTGTCTGTATGCTCTATAGACGCAGGTAGTATATCATAGGAAGACCGGACATTTCGTCCGGTTCTTCTTTCTTCTTTTTCTTTTGGTTCATTAGAGTAATTCGTTTTGAAGAGTTTCGCCCACAGTTGTTGGATCACTTAGATAGCTATTATCTGGTGGCATTACAAGACTCCAGCCCCTAGAATATTCATACGATGCACATGCGGCATATCCCATTGAATGCCATTCGCTAATATCCAATGGAGCCGCGACTATATGGGAGTGAAATAGAATAGCCATAAGTGGATCTACAACAACAGCTACCACATCGTCTTTATGCTTACTGACCAGGCTTCCCATGCAACTGCTAAAACGCTCCCTTGCTTCAATGAATGACTCTCCATTATCCGGAACAAACTCTTCATCCTTCCACATCTGCCTAAGCCTTATGCCAAGTGAATTTAAGTCATCCATTGAAGTCCCAAACTTAACAAGATTCAAGCAGTCCACTTTCTGTATCTTCGATTCAAACTCTCTTTCCAATATATTGGATGATTTCAGTGCTATCTTGTCGGTAGCGGAATAAAGAACTCTGACACCAGTAGCAACTCTTGATCTTGCCATCTCAATGAGCTGGTTTTCACCTCGATCTGTGAGAGCTTGAGAGTTGAACCCTTCAGATTCTCCAATAGTAATTACATAGACCAATGTTCTGGATTTAACTCGTTTGCTGACTTCTCGCTCTTGAACGTATTCGAACATCCTGGTACCCGCCATTGATTTCCTTGAAAGTTTCCTAATATAACTCAGTATGATAATCTTAATCGTTTTATATTACTGATTAATTCTCCTCAAAACCTCATATGACCCATATCCTCCATCAATATCATTAAGTTGGAAAGACCCAAAGGATTGTATGAGAAATGATACATTGCCGCTATCCCCTGTAAATGGTACAGGTATTATTTCACCAGGAATCGCTTTCAGGATATATTTCTGACCTCGATCATCAATTAACTCAAGCTTTGTCGATAGAGGAAAGATTCCATTGTCTTGGTATGAATGTTCTAGCATCCTGATGGTTTTGAGAGGTATATTTTCTCCATCTTTGTAGATGAATCCACCAGACCCTATACGGCCATCATCCATGATAACTGCGGCTGGATTCAAAGCCAGTTTCTCATCGAACCAAACAACAAAGTAAAACCAATTTCCTACGCCTGTCCAATCTCGAATGCCATGTGTGTGGTCTCTTTGTCCAATACAGCCATCTATATCATATATTTCATCGCCGACTTTGATAGTCCCACAAACCTTGCCCATTTGTTCCCAGTGTTTATCTCCTGATTTTTTCCCAATCTCAAGTGACTCTGAAGTCATATGTTCACTATACTCATATGTTTCATTAATGGCTCTAAATTTTAAGTCAATTTTTCCCCCCACAAGATCTGATATGACAGAAGGATCTTCCTTGATTTTGACAAAGTCCTTAGGATTAGTTAAAATAAGTAATGGGCCTTCGAATGAGTATTGCCATTCTCCATCCTCTATGAAATTATGACGAACACTAGCTACCTCTAATGAATTTGGATACATAGCTGCATCGTCATTTGCATGGTATACTCCGACTGAGCCATTTGGAAGAAAAAGAAAGAAGAAAGTCATTCCCTCTCTCTTGTTAGGTTTGAAACCTATTCTGCTCATACCACCAATTCTGTTTGTCTTATCATAGAAGATGAAATAATAGCTCTCATTCCACTCAATATGCTTGGAAGGATTATGGGTTACTGGTTCCAAAATATATTCACTCCTTGTCTTGTATAACTACAAGTCCCCGATTTCCATCGAGAGTCACTCTTTGGCTAGTTTTAAAAATCTGGCAAGCATTTCTAACATTAGTCACCGCTGGAATTCCGAACTCTCTTGAAACCACTGCCCCATGAGAAAGGACTCCACCTGATTCAGTCACGAGACCTCCTATCTTTGAGAAAACAGGCGTCCACCCCGGGTCAGTTCTTGGTACTATGAGAATCTCTCCAGCTCTTACTTGCGGAATATCCTCTATTGTTGCAAGAACTCGGACAATTCCTGTAATAACTCCCTGACTTGCAGGAATTCCGACATGTCCTTCTTCTGAATAAGGTAGTGGATCATTAAACTCTCGTGCACCCATTAGGAATTTTGGAGGTGTTGTATTTTCATACTTAAGAAATTCTTCATACCTACTTCTAGCCAAATCCTTGAATTCTTGAGGTTCTGGACTCCCAATACCAGCTTTGACAGCTTTCCTTAATTCTCTACGATGCAGGAAGAATACATGACTAGCGTCGTCAAGGTATCCATTTTCTACAAGTCTGTTACCAATCTCCAAGAATACACGTCGATTCCTCGTTATCCAGCGATCTAAATTGAACCTTTGATTTTCCCTAAATCCAATGTATGTGCGAGCCATTCCAAGTATTGTTGAAAAAAGCATCCACTTCAATGATCCATATCTTTGACTACGAATATGTTTCTCAGCGATATCTTCTACTTTGGCACGCTTCTGTGAAAGGACTTCCTCTGCTTCCAATAGGTTTCTAACACTTTCTGAAACTAGAGGCTTAAGAGCATCGAAAACATACTCTGGGGCATCTCTCCACCTTGGATAGTAAGGCTCTCTCGTAAATCCACGGTCTCCGAAATCATCAAGGAACCTTCTAAATTCCTCAAAGAACGCTTGAACAGATGGCGTATCATCTTCAATGAGAGTTGCATACATCTCAATTGACGGGGTGTCTATGATGAGGTGCTTTAATGCTTCCTCACTTCTTAGTATCGATGCAAGTTCGATCATCCTCCTATTGGTCTCTGTTGTCTTATGCTCCAGCCCTGATAGTAGAATTGGATACATCATTAGACCTGCTTTCTCCCCCAACCATCTACGAAGTAGATAATTAGTAATGAGATTCATTCCGAGAGTATGAACAGGTATGCCATATCGAACCATCCTAAAGTGTTTCATCATTACCTTATCGAGTTCATCAGCTAGTCCCATTAGTGCAGCAATCGAGCCTTGTTGAATGAGATATCCCAAGTCTGCATCGAATTTCTTGCAGAAGGGATTGAATGTTTCTTCCATCCATTTCATATATGCATCATTGGTCTTTGTCATGCTGCCATCAGCATCAAAGAGCATAACCCTAATTTCCGCCATTATTCGGTTTTTCAAAGCAAAAGGAAGATCTCTCATTGTTTCCTTTCCATATGGTCCTCCACCCTCTGGAAAGTAATTTAGAACGTCCTCTGATCGAATAAATGGCGGCATCTCATTGATTACCTTAGTTCTAATAACATCTAGATTGAAGTAAGCATGTGCCTTGTGAAGCTTAAGAAGCTGTTCAGGCATGTCTTTGTATCCCATAATTGCATTTGCTTCAACATTGACGATGTATGTTATTTGATCGCCAAGTAAGTCATAGAACAAAGGTGTTACTGGATCATTCCAATAATCATCCGCATAGCCCCTAGTCCAAAGAATGTCTTCAGATTCTCTATCCACTCGGGATTCTACGGATATTGGCCGTGTCTGTAAAACATGTATTTTCCCTTCATCGTCAATTGCCCACTCTATATCCTGAGGTGCTTTGAACAGTTTTTCAATTGATTTTGCTATCTTAGATAATTCCACAATCTCACTGTCAAAAAGTGAAGATTGTTGTTTCTTCTCAGGTGAAATCGATACTGATTGAACACCATGTCTTCCTTTCTCTATCATAATATCTTTAGTCCCAATCTCACTGCTGACAATGTAAATTTCATCATTTAGTCCATAGCTGACCACAAAACGATCTGGAACGATTTGACCAGATACCACAGATTCTCCAAGTCCAAAGTTTGATTCAATCATCATCTCTGATTCTGAATTCAATAGAGGATTTCGAGTGAACAAGACTCCTGCAGACCTGGCTTGGACCATTGATTGGACAATTACAGCAACCTGAACTTGGTTGTGATCAATATTGTTTTCTTCCCGATATGCTATAGCCCTATCTGTCCATATTGACGCGAAACAATGCTTAATGTGTTTTAGCAGACTTTCTTTTCCCTCTATATTCAGCGAGGTTTCATATTGTCCTGCAAATGAAGCCTCTGGCATGTCCTCTGCTGTAGCTGACGAACGAATAGCTACCGAACCACCACCCAGTTTGTCATATGCAAGATTTATGGATTCAATTATATCATCAGGGATGTCAGCTTGTTCTATGGAATCTCTTAGTCGTTCGATTTCGATAATGTTCTTTGTATCAATGTTATTAGACTGAAGAAAGAGTTTGTATCCTTCTGTTGAGATGACAAATCCATCTGGTACATTAAAGCCTGCCTTTAGAAGAATACCAAGATTCGAAGCCTTTCCACCAGCAATTGTGACTTTCGAATTGTCTAAGTCTCCTAGTTCATATGTGAAGATTGATTGAATCATGAAAACCTCCATTGGTCTCTAAAGATGATTTGTTTCCTGACTATATCTGTGCTATGAGGATTTCGGATTTCAAGGAAGTTGGATTTGTAAGTTCCTTGTGTAAGGTTCATATTGTTTTACGAATACGCATTAATTGAGGTTCTACCAGTTTGAGAATTACTCCTGCTAAAATGAATAAACTAGATGGACGAATCTGCTTTATCTGCGGCAAGTACCTACTCAATAATTCTTCAGATGATTTGGCATACCTTAAAGTTCACACTGGCGGAAATGTGAGAGTTAAACCAGATACCTATTATTTATTCTCTTGTCCGAACTGCAATAAACTGGCGCACAAGAGATGCTGGTATAATGTTGGAGAGCGAAAGAAGAGGAAAGGATTTTTTGGAAAGGAGTGGCAAATGATCTGTCCTGATTGCGGTCACATTCTATCAACGACAAGATCGGAAAGACTAGATTGGAAAAAGGGGTATGAACTCCCAGGACATCCAGATTCTGAACTTCTTGAGCTCCAAGTTTCTGAGGTTATGTCATGGAAAGCAGGATCCGTCTTTGGTAAGATTGGACGTGCAATTGACAATTTCTTCCAAGCAGTGGGATTAGGCTCTTTGAGCGACCCAGAGAGAAACTCGGTAGCATCAGCTGCACAAAGAATTGGCAAAACCATTCAAGATGTTGCCGAGAGGGTATTTAAGCTGAACATCCCTGATGCACAACGGTCTGAGATAAGGGATCTCAAATGTCAAAATTGTGGAGCACCACTTCCCTTACCTGGAGAGTTTGAAGATGCAGTAGTCTGCGCTCATTGTGGGACCGCTCATCTTCTTTAATTAGCCTCCATATAATACTGGTACATTTAATGGACTCGCGCGCGATTCATTAATAAACGCCTAGGAACCATTCTAGTTTAACTAGCCAGTTGGAGGATTTGATTCCAAATGCCAATTCACCTCGAGTTTAATGAGTCAACCTCTCAGTTTTTTGAGTCTACTCGAAACACCAGTGATGATACAATATTATTGGTAATCGATGACAGTCAGAAGAAGCTAATCATGACCGTTCCATCAGGAAAAACAATGATAACCCGCCGTGCAGCTGAGCGTCAAGCTAGGGGCATTACAAAGACCGGTTTTCTATGTAACGATGGTGGTCGCTATGGTCGAGACCATGAACTAGAGGTCTTGGGTGAGGGTGGTCAGCTTCCTGATCGTCTGAGAGAGAGTCCGAGAGAAGTCTACTAAAAATCGAGCCCCTTTTTGGGCTCCCAATCCTTTTTCAGGAAGTAAGTATCACAAGTTGTTAAAGATTTCACGCTACAAAGCGAAAGCTTATATATTAACTATTGTGAACTCGATAAGAGGTTAGGGATCATGCGATGCATAGAATTGAAGTACAGTGATATTAGAGGCAAGGAAGTATTAGACTCAAATGGAGATAAGATCGGTGAAGTCGCAGACTGGATATTCAGTTGCGGCGAGAACATACTCGATTTGAGATATATTGTACTTGGAGGTGGAAGGATAGAAGAATTTCTGGAATCCATTGGTGTTCGACCCGACATTGACCCTGTTGTCAGACTCGAAAATGTGGACTCAATCTCAGATAAAGTCTATTTGACAGTTAATCGCGAGTCTCTTAAGAATACCATTGACCCAGGAGTTTTGGCAGAAACCTATATCACCTTTTCAAAACTATCTGATGTAAAAGTCATTGACACAGATGGCATCAAGGTTGGATTTGTCATTGACATTTGGTTTGATGAAGATAATGTGATGTGGCTCGTGCTTGGTGGTGGCTTTTTCGAAGAGCTTCTTGAACGCATAAAAGCCCAACCTGATATTGATCTTCTTGTTCCACCACACTTAGTTGAATCCATTGACAAGAGTGAAATAAGATTGAACATATCAAAATTTCAACTGGAATCTACGTGTGAGGATGAGTACAAGAAACTGCAAAGGCAACTGCAAGGACCTGAACCTCATGATGATGCTCGTTATGCGCAACTTAGGCTGGGTAGAGCTAGTGGTGGGTTAACATAAGCGACTGCAGGAATAGTTATGAGAGATTTTGAAATAAATCTCATATTGATTGCAGTCATTCATATTGGAAACATGTGCAATCAAATTCCAATAACAAAGGCTGTACATTTAAATCACTGGCAATATTGGATAGAATTTGATTTCTATTTCTAACGCGTTATTCTCTATCTTCCAATTGAAACATTACAGAATAGACATCGGACAATCTTGCCCTTCTTTAAATCCTCCACATTATCCAATGTTAGTTTATTTCCACACATTGGACATAGATATGCAGACAACCTCTCTTTGAGATCATCTATCGCTGGTAAAATCATGGCGTCATCCTCGCCAGCTACTCGAATTCTACAACTTGCTCCCTTTTGTTTCGAAATGCCAGTGATGAATATCTCAGCACCTACATTCTTTCTTGTGTACTTCCCCTTTGCCCATCCTGATATTTTGAAGTGCACAACATCATCTGTGATTGATTCGTCACTTGAAACCTCATGAAAGTTTGAATCACTTAGAACCCGTAGAGTCTTTTCTTGCATTTCTTCAGGTGTCCATTCTTCAACTTTCAACAAAATTTCGCCTGATTCCAACTCTTTCAGTTTGAGTTCAAAACCTCGAGGTGTAATTGCTTCTGGTTGCAGGAGATCGCAAACTGCTCTGATAGTATATGATTCGGTTGTCAAGGTGTGTGCTTTGCCTGAGGCATCAACATATGAAACACCTGCAACAATCTCACCACGTACACAATCCTGAGTTGGGAGGAAATCGAACGATGGACTTCTGAATCCTTGAGGTTCTATTTTTGAAAAGAATATGTCATCATCCTCCGTCTTGAGTATCAGTGTATCTCTTGGGTAAGACAGTATATAGACTGTCACATCGTTGATAGTATAAGGACTCTCATTGACCACTTTGACCTTGAACTTGAAACGTCCTCCAATTATCTCTCCACCGCGCATAGCTCTAACTGTTGGAATCTCTCTTTTTGGTGTAGATTTCCTTGCTCCAGAGGTTTACCAGAACAATTGGCCTGAGCTAGTCTTTGCAAGACTTAGTTGAGACGTTGAATCCACAGTATCACTCTGTGTTCTTCCTGGTGTTTTTGAATAGGCATGTGAGGATCTTCTTTCTTTAGACGTTGAAACTGGTCCATATACTCTCTCTTCATACTTACCAACAGCAAGTGTGCAAGTGAAGGCGAATATTATAAGACCAAGAATTGTGAGAGGTATAATTGGACCACCTGCGGGAAAATATGAATAGGGCATAAAGAAGCTCGGAACCACAAAAATTACGATGCACAGAAAAATCAAAAAAACACAGAAGAACCCCTCACCAACATCTGATGACCCGACTTCTCGAGAATTCACTTTCCCACCTCAAGCTAATTTTAGCTTGGAGGGATATAGGATTTTCCTGCAAAAGGCATATTACTACCTACCAATTGATACAGAACAGAATGGACAAACAACAACTTTTCCATCCCTTAATTTCTCAACATTATCCAATGTAAGGGGACTTGCGCACATTGGACAGAGCCATGCACTCAGTCTTTCCTTTAGATCATCGATTGCAGGAAGAATCATAGCCTGATCCTCACCAGAAACCCTGATTGTACATGATGCGCCTTTTTGTCCTAGAGGTCCGGTTATCCTAATCTCAACACTAACAGCTTTTCCCGTGTATTTCCCTTTTGCAAGTCCATTGAGATTACCAAATACAATTCCTTCCTTTACATCAAGATTACTACTGACCTCATAGAAATTACACTCATCCATAATCCGTAATGCTTTCTCAAACATCTCCTTTGGTGTCCATTCCACGACCTTGATAACTATCTCACCATGCTCATATGATTGGAGTTTGAGTGCAAAATCCTCAGGAGTGACCTGATCAGGGATGAGGAGGTCACAAACAGATCTTATTACAAATGGTTCTGTGCTAAGGGTATGTGCTTTTCCAGTCATATCTACATAGGAAACTCCTGCTACGATATCTCCACGCACACAGTCTTGTGTTGGTATGAAATCGAAGGTTGGACTTCGAAATCCGCCAGGTTCGATTTTTGAGAATTGACAATCATCCTCTTTGCCAGCTAATCGAAGAGATTCTTTTGGATAAGATAGCAGGTAGACTGTTACATCAGTGATCATATATGGTGTTTCATTAACAACTTTAACCTTGAATCTCATTCTGTTGCCTACGAACTCACCACCTCTAAGAGCTTTTACTTTCTTTTCCGATAATGCAGGTGGTCTATGAACCTGTTTTATCGCATGTGAAACCCCTGGAATTGGTCTTTGAGGTTGCACAGTGCGACGTCTGATAGGATCACGGGGAATCTCTCGCCAGCTTATTGTAGGTGATGGTCGTTTTTCTTGTTGAACGCCAATTTCCCGCATGACGCTCGTTGGAATGGTTTCTTCCTTTGGGATTTTTCCTCCTGAACATGCGAGTCCGATAGCGATACATGCTAAGAATAGGAAAAGGACAATTAATATCCCATTAAGCAGACTATCAAAGAATTGAATCATTAGCAACATTTATCCCATTCCCACCAACCATAGTGGCTGTTTTCCTGTTAAATCTTGAACGTGGAGCGCTTTAAAATCTTTGATGGAAAGTGTCTACAATGCTGCTCCAAACAGCAATTGCATAATTTCGAAACTATTTCTAATAGTAACAAGAGATTCCTCATATAATAATGATGACCATAAGTACTCCAATAATTGTGAGAATTGTACCAATTGCTACACGTTTATTTACATCTTCATCGAGATAAATCGCAGAAAGTGGAGCAGTAAACATTGGGGCTGAGGCTACAACTAATGAAGTCACAGTAGCTCCCACAAATTTGACTGCAAAACTATATGCCACCAAACTTAATCCTAATCCAACAATTCCTATTACCATAGCGAATGAAACTGCTCGTTTACTTGGAATTGATCTTTCACCTCTAAATGAGTAGAGGAAAACTGGTACAAGTATCAAAGAAGCGGCAAGTATTCGATAGAAGTTAGCTTCTGCAGGTGCCACTCCTATTAGACCGAACTGAAAAATCACATCACTAAGAGCCCAGCAGACCAAGACAAGAAATACAAAAACCAAACCAATCCTTAGTTCATATTCATTCCAACGATTACGGTTTCTTACTCCGCTCTGTTCTGCTCGAGCTATCATAATCACTCCAAACACTACAATAATTGCACCCAAGACTCTTTGCGGAATGACTGGTTCATTCAGAAACAACGCTGCTAACAAATAAACCAAAAGGGGATAGCTCATAGCGATGGGAAATGCTCGAGCTACGCCAATTCTCTCTTGGCTATAGAAATACATTCCATCTCCAATAACGATGCCAATAACCATAGAAAGAATGAGTGGGAATAGTGATTCGATAGGTACAGTGAATATGAATGATCCTGACGCAGTAACTGCAAAGATGTACGCAACTGGAAGACTTACCCACATTCGTGTGTACATAATGTCCATGACACTTATGTCCTCACTCATTTTCTTGTAGAGGATATTAGTCATTCCAAAGAAAAGCATCGCCAATAAAGCACTGATCACACCCAATAGATAAGGCTCTAGGAATAGTTGCATTGGTTTTGAGGACCTAAATCTATATAACATCATGTCTTTTACTGACAAGATAAATGTGACACAAAATTAAAAGCATGACAGAAACATCCCTTAGGCTTATCTTCATTTGTGCAAAGAATTAGTCAGATATCATGGAGATCGTTTGAGTTTTATTGATGAGGAGCTTGGAAATGAACAAATCTGCATTTATCTTGATTCTACTAATATTACTCATTAGAACCTCAGTTATGCAGGAGGTTCCGACTCCTAATTTTCCAATTGGTTTGACTCTTGAATATGAAAACGAAGATGAGTATTTTTCATTGGGGACAATTTATACAATAGAGTCTTTTGAGGTTATGAACTGGCTCACTCCTGATAACAGTAGTTTTCAGGTAAGATACAATCAAGATGGCTTTACACATCCAGAAATTTGGAATGTGTCTTATCCGGCATGGGATTACTCCTATTATGATGCTGAAATCAATGAAACAATAGATGGACACATGTATCCGCTTTGGCTTGATGTGTCAAGCTGGATAATCAATCAGAATGTAAACATAAGCTTTGGAACTTACATTACTCGTTTATACACTATCAAAGGAACTGAAAGAATTGTGGTTAATGATGTTCCAATTGATTGTTGGAACGCAGAAGTTAAATTCACAGATGCTAACGACTGGGATTATACATTAAGGCGCTATTATGATATTCAATATGGTGTTTTGATAAAGAGCTATGTGCATCGTTTTCCTGACTTTGATGATTACCAAAACATTGGCACTTTTACTCGTACCCTCATTTCTAGCAATATTCTACATATACTCAGAGCCCCATCTGCTCAATTTCTTGGGATTAACCTAACAGAATTACTAGTTCTTGGAATAACAATCGAAGTCATCATTATTTTTGCAATTCTTGTAAAGAGACAAAAATAGACAAACTAATCACTCAATACTCTAGTCTATTCCCCTCTTTCTTATATCTGAAATGGACTTAATTTGAAAACGTTTAAGGAAATCGCATAATATCTATCAATATCATAGCTCACTGAGTTTATTTCTTTTCAAACCGAATCTTACTTGAGGCGTTTAGGAATGCATTGGAGGAAGTTTGGAGTTGGGAAAAAGCTAATCCTTTCTGAGATGTTGATACTCCTAGCTCTTTCAATCTCCCTAGTTTCTCCAGCCTCAGCGTCTATTTATCAAGGGAAGAGCGCAGACTTCGAATATTACCATTGCAATGGATATTGGCATACCTATGTAACATTCTCAGTTGAGGAATGGCATTCTAGTACAGGCATCGCTATAATTCGTGTAATCAATGAAACGACAACACGAGACTACTGGTTAAAGATCCCAGAGTGGTCCATTGTTGACTCTGAAGGGAATATTATTGATAGGTGGCCATACTGTCCTATCTGGTTGGATTTATCCCAACTTGAGGATGGTATGGTGTTTGATGATCCTGATTATTGGTTGTATAATTTTACAATTGATATCTTTGGTTCGACT
>SMTZ1_10007393_pt1 | contig 17315 bp, 14 predicted proteins | sample DeeMarSWOR136_30_FD_25667 | JGI IMG/M metagenome (IMG submission 25667)
ATACTTTTGAGAACAATATCCTCTGGTCGGCTTCCGGATCAATCTTTCGAATCGGCGGCCAACCAGATCAGGAAACGTTCAAGCACGTAGACAACAATGTGTACTACAGCCCGAAAGGAAACTACACCTTCGCAAGGATGTCGTTGGACGACTGGCGTCGTACGGGGCTCGATGTCCACACGAAATTTGCCGATCCGTTATTTGTGGATCGGGAGAATCACGATTATCGTCTTAAGCCCGATTCGCCAGCCTTGGCACTGGGGTTTGAGAACATCGACACCAGCGGGATCGGCCTGAAAAAGGATTTTCCATACAAAGATGGTGTCAGACTTTCTATGGAACACAGGCAAGATTGACTGGGACTTCGACCAGTCAGGTTGAAGAGTGGCGAACAAAACTACCGCAAACGAAGAATATGAGCAAGTGACATAGCACCTAAAACGTGTCCAATATTTTGGCCCACAAAAAGTCAAATTTCCTTGACAAGGTCTGTTACCAAAATGTCTCTACAAGCACTAATTTTTCCAAATCGAGTCCAAAAAAATGTCAAATATTAGACCGAGGATGCAATTTGCAAAAAAATATCGGGCGTCAACGTCTTCAATGAACTACGTCAATGATAATAGCTGATGACACCCTATGGCATGGGACCAATATCACACACGGATTCGTCTATACTCCAATTGTCTACAATGATGCAAATGTCGATGGCATCAACAATACTATGACCTTTGAGATCATAAAGTCTTCTAAGCAGTGTGTTTCTTCATTTTCTGCAACAAGAACCCGCGGATTCACAAGCCGTAGCTTCCTTGATCAAACCACTGTATTTGTGTCAGCGATCTCACTTGGAATTCCCTATGTCCCAAGTATAATTGTATTGTTGAATTCTCCGCTTTGTTTTTCGGCGGCTGAAATTGGCTTGGCTTCAGGTTAATTGGAGATAAGATTATGAGAGGTATAGTTCATACGGTATTGGGGCAACCTGTCAATGAATAATGGAGTATTAGGGAGACATCGATCCGGAGGGGGGAAATTGATGCCATCGCAAAGTTAAGCAGAGCTTCCGGTGTGATTTATCCCGAAAGTATCAAGGAGATTAAGAATAAATCAGCAAACAACAAAAACAAAATAAAACATTTTCATAAGTGAAATACCATGTGTGCAAGAGTATCAAAACTTGTCATTGCCACAGCGATGATGTTCATCTACGTTAACTGTGGTATGACTAAGGATTGGGGCAGCATCACCATCAGACCTGTTGAAGGCAGTTATGAAGTTGTACTGGAAAATTCTAAGATCCGGGCGGTATACAAAAAGTCCCCCAACAATTGGGCAGGTCGACATCCCACTTGTATGGTTGAATTCTATTACAAGAAAATCGAGAAGGAATTGATTGAAAACGGAAGATGGGACGACGTACTTGATCCTCTTGACCATTCAAAAAGACCTCCAAGGCCACTGCATCATTATCGTGAGGCATTACTATCCGCGGAAGTCGTATACGACGGGCGTGATAGAAAGACGGTGCGTCTGAAATGGAAAAACTCGGAAGAGGAGGTTTCGATATTTCCCGATTCGGCGGTGATTCAAATCGACTATCTTAGATGGTATGTCCTCATAACCGACTGGCCAAACTGGCCAAAAGGTGAAGATGCTTACAAGGAGCAGATGTTTGCTGTCTATGGAGCCGACAAGTGGCACAGGACCTACGATCCAAATGATACAGAGCGAACTCCCGGCGTCGGTTATCATAAGATGTATTTTAACCATGCCGACCGAGATGCGGACAAACAAGGTGGAAAAGATCCGGCAGACGGGGGCCCACTGAACTATAAAGGTTACTTTATCATTGGGGCCTATAAGACTGCGACAGGTGTCGGCTACGGGAGGATCATTCCGGTACATCGTATAAATGTACTAATCCTATGGAGTTACAGAGCGTGGGAGTTTTTCCCGACCGGGAAAGAACGCTTTACTACATTTTTGTTTCCCGTATCAGAAGGCGCCCGGGAAATCATCGATACCGGAAAAAGAATTGCCGCTGCTAATCCAACTTTACGCCAATAGAATATGAATAGTCACCGATGCACTGTATTTGAATGCTCAATAGCATTGTGGAGTAATGAAAATGCTTACCCAAAACTGGCAAACACCTTCTAACTGTACCAGGACAGGATGGATTATCATAGCTGTTTTGCTGACTCTCGTTTTACATGTCCAATCAGCATTTCCGCTAAGTCTGGAAAAGAAAGGAATCTATGGGCCAGGTATGTCTCCATCGGGAAAGGAAGGGCTGCATGCCAAGCTGTTTCAGAAACCCGTTGGTCGGATCGGTTTGGTTATTGTGCATCCATGGAACCTGGGAGAGCCTGATGGTCCGTACCCGTTTGTTCCCGGCACACGCATACCGGGAGAGGCTGGTGATTGGGTGCCCAGGGCACACTGTATCATTGCTGACAAAATCAAACCGGTATTAGAAGCGGCAAGAGCAGCAGAAGTTGCTGTATTTCACTTGGCCCAAAATGGCTATGCACCCACATATCCGCAATATCTCGAAATTGCTTCAGATCCTGAGTTGCAGTCTCCGGAAAAGAAGGTTGCGCATAAGGTATGCATAGAGCCGAGAACTGTTGAAGAGATGTGGAAAACTGAGTACGGAGCTAATTTTCCCGGTCCGGTATGGAAAACCGACGCCGAGAAATTCGATATTGCCAAGCCCCTTCGTCCTTCATCAGATGAAGCTGTCTTTCTGAATGGCTGGCAGCTTAATGGCCTATGTCGCCGTAAAAAAATTGATACGCTGTTCTATGTGGGATTCATGGCCGACTTATGCCTGGTTAACATTCCAGGGGCAATACGAGAAATGTCCCACAAATTTAAGTATCGTTGTGTCGTATTACGAGACTGTACTACGGCCTATGAATTTGCTGAAACAGTAGATGGCAGTTGGATGACTTTCGCCGCTATTCGACTCATTGAATCAGGCATGGGATATTCGGCAACGTCAGATGATTTCATATCAGCTTGTCATAGAACGACGAGTAGCAAATGATTGGCAAGAATGTGCCCGGTCATCGCCTAAAATCGAGGCAGCCTCCTGTAACTTTCCAACGATGGCTAATTGATTTGGGCAGTTCCTTTCACATAGCCGGCAGCCATCACATTGCGTAACCTTTTGACAATCAGCTAATTCATTGTAGAGATTGATGGCATAATCTCTACGACCGTAGTTTTTGTAGTACATCCGGAATCGCAGAATATCTGCAATAGCCACTCCTCTGGGGCAAGATTGACTGCAGGTTTCGCACATTCTACAGTAATCGTTGCCGGCAATGCCCGCATACATTTCCAACAATTCTTTCTGCTCAGCGGTCAGTCTTCTTGTCCTAACGGCCTCGCAATCCTCAACGACCTGCTGGATTGTGTCCATACCAACGGCACAGGCTGTTACGTTTGGATTTTGCAGTATCCATCTTAACATGGCCTGGTAAAGATTGCTGGGACCATAATCCTTGAGTTTCTTCATGATCTCCTGTATTTCAGGAGTTGCTGTTTCTTTTGCCCAGTTAGGAATGAAGTTGCCGGTCATCGGCTTTATGACTATCACACCGACATCGTTAGCTTTTGACAGCCGGAACAGTCTTTCAGCGCCGGGAAGGTTACCGGGTCCCTGCTTAATCCTGCTGAGCCGATTATACGGCATATGTATCCAATCAACATATCCCTTTCGTATCGCCCATTCATGCTTACGCGGATCGTGTCCACTCATACCAATAAAGCGAACCTTGCCTTCCTGCTTGAACTTTCTCCACACCGCAAAACTGTCATCGTCGCCATTGCCGTATGCGAAACCGAGGTCAATAACATCGGTTTGTAAGTCCTTCAATACTTGTTCGAGGTCTGCACGCATCTTTTTTTCGGGACCGCAATATATTCCAATTGCCAGATATACTTCATCTCTTCGGCCTTTCACCGCTTTACCCAGAAGCTCTACGGTATTGTGGTAATATGGGGTTGTACTCACAAAGTTGCCGCCAAGGTCAAGAAGCTTGTTGATAACGTCGCCGCGTTCTCTGAGCCACTTTTCGAAAAGGAAGGGTCCGAGAGTTCTGGACAGAGACATACTTGCACATCCAACGCCGACTTCTGAAATCATCAGGTTTGTTCGGCCGAGTCTGCGATACCTCATACCCGTTTGCGGTTTGATATGAAGGTCTGGTTTGCCAGCAAAGCTCGGCTTTGACAAGGTGGTCCCAACAATGGCGGCCCCGGTATATCCAAAGAATTGACGTCTGGTTACAGCCTTTTTCTGGTCACTATTAAAGTCGTTCAAATTGTCAATATCAGGCATAATCTACTCCCGCTATATTGTTCTATACTAAGTTATTGACTTTAAGAAGGATTGCGTAAGATTTTTAAACATATTCAAAAACTCTTACCCAATGTTTCTTATTTTAATCGCCGCCATCTAACCCTTGGCGGATCGACGAAGTCACGGGCAAAGCGTTCATTCACTTGCTGCCGGGGACGTCCGCTATGAATAAGAAAACGATAGACCAGATTGAGCGGTTCATTACTGGAAACTGTATAGGATTCATTTTGGACAAGGGCATAGCAAAAGTATGGAAGCTCCGGATGAACTCGAAGTGGTGTTGGATAACGCGGGTTGGAGGGATGGTCGAACATGACCAGCCCGCCCCAGTCGTCGCCCAGCGGGCCGGTGTAGTCAATCCAGCGTGCCGAGTTCCTGTCACCAGACTTACGGTCCCTACCCTCGTCGGTTAAGACATCAAGCGATACATCCGGAGGAAGCCATTTAACATCTTTGAATTCCACGCCGCTGGCAATGGCACGAGCAACGTCCTTACTGTTGAATCCGAGCCATTCCGAAGGACCTCGAAATGACATTCCACCATAATAAATCTTCGGTAATACCATCGACACAGCCTTTTTGGGGGGGCTTTGCGGCTTCTGTGGATCTGTTGGCACCTGATGAATATGTACGTCAAACAACCATATATCCTCCTCGCTGAGTGCATAAATTCGTATTACCCATATCTCCTTAAAGTACGTCCTGCCTTCGACCTGGCCTTTATTATAAACGACAATGCAGGCAAACACCGGCCCATCCATAACGCTGGGGCCCAGATCATCAACCAGAATCCTCCCTGCCGATTGACCCAAGCCCCAGAATTCCGTTTCGAGTTCACCAAAAACCGCCTTCGTCCAGGCAAAGAATATTCCACGTTGATGAATATGTTCCGGTGAAAAGTCTCCCGTTATAACCTTACCGGCCGGCGTCCAGACCGGATGGATATATGAACTTCTATCATAAGGACCTGTTCTACCTTCTATCTGCTGAACTATTCCATAATTATATCTTAAAACAGCACGGCTGTGGCATTTAACTAAAAGGCTCTTATTGCTTATGTTCTCGACTGTAAAAGGTCCTGTGGCGGCTGGACCTTTCTTCAGGACGAGCTTGAAGCTGCGGCTGGAATTCTTTTGCGTCTTGCCATTTAGAATCCAGACAATAGCTCCTTTCCGGGCAGCCTTTTCCCAAGTGAAATCGGCTTGGCCCTCCCACTGTGCAGGCAGCCTGGCACTGCCGGAGCCCTGCTCAACAAGCACGAGACGATAATCCCGCAGCATAGCCAGGTCAGCCCCATCGTCGATGTAATAGAAATAGTCTGGCCGACGGAATGTAGAAAAATCGCCAAAGATCTCCGTTGGACTGCATTGAAAACGAATCGGTGTATTTATGCGGTCATAATTGCCGGCATCAACTGTAAACGTGCCTAAAACTATCTCTGCTTTTTCCTTCTCAACATTAGCATACCCCGTTGAGTACGTCAGAAGAATAAGGCACAAAATCCCACGCATTCTTATCTTACGGATGCCGTTTATCCTGATTTTTCCCATATTCAATACTCCCAAAGACTTCGACACGGTCGATGTGATAGAGTAGCAGAATCTCGTTTAGATTCCAGTACTTTTTTGAGCTTGCGGGCGCAACAAACAGGTCGATACCAAAGCAACACAAGATTCGTGCGAGACTATTTGACAAAAGCATTCGGTTAAGGCATCATACCTATGGATCGGTTTGTTGCAAAGATAGCCATAATGTGAAGAGGAGTTTGATAATGAATCTTATGGTCTTTCTGAAAACCTTATTGTTAATTGCAGTTACGGCACGTCCGCTTCCTGCTCAGGCAGAGGCAGAAGTCTTTCGCCTGGGAATGATCGGCCTCGACACGTCGCATGTGATAGCCTTCACCCAGATCATCAATAATCCTAAGAACAACTATGGTTGCAAGGTTGTGGCGGGTTTCCCCGGAGGTTCGCCCGATATGCCGGCATCCGCGGACAGAGTGGAGAAGTTTACGAGTCAGTCGAAACCATCGAACAGCTATGTGAAAAGGTTGACGGCGTATTACTTGAAAGTGTCGATGGCCGGCCTCATCTAAAGCAGGTAAGCCCCGTGATAGCTGCCAGGAAACCTGTATTCATCGATAAGCCCGTCGCTGCAAGCTTGGCGGATGTGATCGAGATATTTCGATTAGCTCAGGAGAGTAATGTTCCGTGCTGGTCGAGTTCTGCTTTCAGGTACGGCCAGGGAATCGTTGGAATTCAGGATAACTCAGATATCGGGAAAGTAAAGAGCTGTGACGTATTTGGTTCGAGTTCCTGGACCGAGCATCATCCCGATCTGTATCTGTACGGAATACACCCAGTGACGGCGCTGTTTGCGGTCATGGGAACGGGCTGCGAGAAGGTCACGCGGTTCAAAACAGAAGGCCTGGACATGGTTGTCGGGACTTGGAAGGATGGTCGGATTGGGACTTTCAGGGACCTGCGTGGCGGCAAAAGCAGTGCTTCAGTTCGCATATACGGAACCGAGGGTATGATCGAAGCCGAATCCTCCGGATACAAACCTCTGGTGGATGAAATTGTCAGGTTTTTCAAGACAGGCGATATCCCCGTCTCGGCGGAAGAAACGATTGAGATCTACGCGTTCATGAGCGCGGCCGACATCTCAAAAACCCAAGACGGAGCAGCCGTTTCACTGGAGGAATTGATCGAGAAAACACGCCGGCAAAACGAAGAACGCCGCGCACAGAAAACAGGCCGGAAATAAATCACCTTGTAAGGGGAGCAATGATGACGACTGTGGATACAAAGATAACGCGAAGGGGATTTTTGCGAGGGGGCGCATCGGCTTTGGCGATCTGCACCATGCCGTCGATAGTCCCGTGTTCGGTGTTCGGTTCTAACGCCCCGAGCAATAGGATCACCGTAGGTTGCGTCGGCTTAGGCGGGATGGGAATGGGCAACCTTAGGGGTTTCCTGAACAAAGAGGATACCCAGATCGTCGCTGTTTGTGATGTTGTTACATCAGGTCGTACTGAATACGGCCCGAACGCCAACGGCTACGGCAATAAAGGCAAGGACCTGGGGCGAGAGCCTGCCCGGCAGACCGTTGAACAATACTATGCAACCAGAAGCCGATCCGCCCGATTCCAGGGTTGTCAGGGCTACAACGACTTCCGAGAACTGGTTGCGCGCACGGATATCGACGCGGTTGTTGTGACGACCCCCGATCACTGGCATGTGCCGATAGCGCTCGCGGCGGTCAGGGCAGGCAAGGATATATATTGCGAAAAGCCTCTGAGTCTCACCATACGCGAGGGGCGTATCCTTGCCGATGCGGTACGACGGTATGGGCGAATACTTCAAACAGGCACTCAGCATCGTTCCAACTCCAGACGTCGTTTTATATGTGAACTCATTCGGAACGGAAGGATCGGCAAGCTGCGCACAATCAAGTGTAGTATTGGCGGCGGACCCTCTTGTGAGCCTCAGTCTGCGATGTCGGTCCCCAAAGGTTTTGACTACGACATGTGGCTCGGGCAGGCTCCCCACGCGCCCTATACGGAAAAACGCTGTCACTACTACTTTCGTTTTATATGGGATTACGCTGGCGGTCAGGTCACCAACAATGGTGTGCACGCGCTGGATTTCGTTCAGTGGGCTAATGGCACCGATCTGACCGGACCGGTTGAAATCGAAGGCTGTGGCGAATTCCCAAAAGATGGGCTGTTCGACACGCCCACGAGTTGGAACATAGAGTACACCTATGCTGATGGTGTTAAATTGCTTTTCAGCTCCGGCAAAGACGGTGTGCGTTTCGAGGGCACCGAGGGATGGATACAAAGCTCACCTTTCGACGCACATCCCAAATCGTTGCTGACATCCGTCATCGGTCCGGACGAAGTTCACCTGTACAAGAGTAACGACCACAAGCAGGACTTCCTCGATTGCATAAGACTTCGCACAGATCCGATCGCTCAAGTCGAGATCGGACATCGCTCTGCCTCCATTTGTCATTTGGGTAACATAGCCATGTTGACCGGGCGAAAGCTGAGATGGGATCCGGGCCAGGAGAGCTTTGTCAATGATCCAGAGGCGAACCGGATGCTCTTCAGGTCGATGCGCAGTCCGTGGCGTCTTTAGGAAAGCGCAGGGCTGAAGCGTGAACAACGAATCCAAGAAACGGACAAGGCCACAAGGTTCGCGGATGCATATCCTTGGAGAATCCGGAGGCTATTGGCTCACCCTGTTTGCAGCCCTCCTCGGAACAAGAACACCTGCGCTGGCTGCTACAGCTCCCTATCCACATAGCCCACTGATTGAGGGAATTGCCTGGCATACGGACATACATCGAACGGATGCAGGTGGAAGCGACTTGTGGCCAACCACCTGGGCAGCAGATGGACATATCTACACTTCCTGGGGTGATGGTGCCGGGTTTGGCTCGGACTTCCCCGAAGAAGGCGGCCGTGATCGAGTGTCGCTGGGGTTCGCGCGAATAGAGGGATTTCCTCCCGATCACTGGCTCGGCGTCAATATCAACGGCGGCAAGCAGGCGGAGAATTCAGCTTCGTTCCCCAAGAAGGGCAAGTGCGGCGGATTGCTATCGGTAAACGGCACGTTGTACGCCTTGTTGAACCTGCAAGACGACACCTGGCCTGGCGTGAATCAGGCACTTGCGTGGTCCACGGACAAAGCTGCAACCTGGACGCAGGCGTCCTGGATCTGGCCCAAGGGACGCGGCAACTTCAAGGCGCAAACATTCCTTCAGTCAGGCTGTGACTACAAAGGCCCGCGCGATGATTACGTATACGTCTACGGCCGGAATGAAACAGATTGGGGCCAGGGAAAGCACGGCTACCTTGCTCGCGTGTCTCGTGGCCGGATTCAGGACAGAGACGCCTACACGTTCTTTACCGGCATAGATACAGCCGGACAGGCGAGATGGGACTCAGACGTCGGTAGACGCCAGCCGCATTTTACCGATCCGGGAGGGGTCGAAAGTATCAATGTGGTCTATAACAAAGCACTCAATCGATATATCTTAACCTGCCATCGTGGCGACCAGGGAACATTGGGGATTTTTGATGGTCCGGAGCCGTGGGGGCCGTGGACCACAGTCGCATATTACGACAACTGGCTGGGACTGAAAGGAACCGGTAAAGGTCGCAATATGCTCTACATCAGCATTCCGGCAAAGTGGATCAGCTCTGACGGCCTAATGCTGTGGTTCATATACACCGGCGGGCTGGACAGTTTCAACATGGTCAAAGGAACACTGGAACTGAAGGAAAAAGCACCACCCCAAAGTTCCACCGCGATTCCCGATTGGGTGAACTTTCCCGACGAAGATTGGAAAACCGTCACGCCCCGGCAGGCCGGCCTGGACGCGCAGAAGTTTAATTCGTGGGTTAAGAGCCGGAAGCCCCGGTTCAAAAAAGCTTACGCAGGACAGAAGCCATCCAGTGGGGGAGTCGTTCTGACCCGAGGCGGTCGTATCCTGCACACCTGGGGAGATCCTGACTTCAAATATCAAAGTGCATCTCTGGGCAAAACATTCACGAGAATGGCGCTTCAATTAGCCGTTGACAAGGGTTTGATCAAGAGTGCAACAGACCTTGTGAACGACTACTGGACCGGCCAGGGCCAGCTTGCGCCGCATAAAGTCATGACGATGGGCCACAATGCCGCGGTCCGATTCCTGGACTTACAGAACATGACAGCAGGATTCCCGGTTTCGAACGGCTGGTTTTGGCATACAAGAGATGCTACGGGCATGATCGGACCAAAAACGATCCCGCTATGGGCGAAGTTCACTGGTGATCCGGATTACGACAATTACGCTCACGTTTCGCCGGGCACTACCTCTCGCTACTCCAGCGGCGGGTACTGGCGGCTTTCCCAGGCGTTGACGGCGGTTTGGAAGAAAGACCTCAAAGACGTCTTGGACGAACACATCATGCACAAGATTGGCGTCCCACCTGAGCGGTGGGACTGGCTGTATGGCGAGGACGTTCGAAAAAACCGCAACTTCTATCCCCAAATGCCAGACTATGGAGCTTATATCGATCCGCCGTACGAGATCGACGGCGTTCGAGTACGCGGTGGGCCCGGCTGGGTAATTATGAGCGCGAAAGATTTTGCCCGCGTCGGTCTGCTGATCGCCACGCAGGGCGTCTGGAAGGACGAGCGACTGATATCGAAACTTGGCGGCAATAGGGGAGTCGCAGCAAACACCGTAGACGGTTGGGGCATTGTTGAAGGCAAGCAAGGTTACTTCTCTTTTGGCAAGGTTGCCACTGACTTTCGGGACCCAAGACCTGAAGTTATGGCATCATGGGTCGTCTCTGCGCCAAAGATAAAGGTGAAAACCAAAGAACAGAGCAACAGAGCGTATGAAGTCGCGGTTCCCATGCGGGGCGGAGTTAAGCTGACCACAAAAATCTGGTATTCGGGAGGCTAAGACCAGCGTAAGCCGGTAGTATTGTCACGAGCGTACAATGCCAGCGTCGCCGGTCAGAGGAGATTCAATGCAGCCGGTTACCATTGCGTAGGACAGGCCACCCGAGTTCGTAAGACGCTGCTTTATCTTCACTGAGGAGGGTAGAACATTCCTTCTTCAGACAAATCGCCGGAAGATCCTCCACAGATGGCCTGGCGAACACCGATACAACACGCCACCTTGGGTGCAGATGTACGTCGGCGTGTGGAGACCAGTACCAGAAGTACAGGGACGGGGGTGGGCTGAATACAGCACTGACCGTTACACAATTCCTGTCATCGGAGCTGTCTCTCATGATGGTCAGCATCTTGCGGCGGTGGCCAATAGCGCGGCCGGCATGATGGCCCAGGCATGGCACGACTGCTTGCACAATAATCCCATGTGGACACCGAAAGATGCGTTCCCGATCGAGCGTCGCTGGCGGGTAAAGGTTTATGTCGAACCGAACGACCCAAAGGCTCTATTGGACCAAGTAGCGAAGGACTTCCCAACAGCTGTGAAACTCCAAGAAAAGCGTGTTCCGCCGTAACACCGTCCATAAACTCACAACGCCCAGCCCTATGGCTTGGCAATGGCCTTTAGATATCGGACAGCGACAATCAGTGTCTGTCGATGTTTGTGAGTAAATGGCTTCTGACTATGATGAGTATAAGGCCTTGATGATTTAGCGATTATTGCTATAATGGTGTATCCTCATATGGTCCATGTGAATATCTGGAAGGCATGCAAGGACCGAAAAGCGTCGATACGGTAGTCACTGCCGTCAGCGTGAGGCAAACTGAGACACAGATGAAAGGATAGCTAAAATGAGCAAGTGTAGGCTAATCTCCCGGAGGACCTTCTTGAAGCAGGCTAGTCAGGCGACTTGTGCTCTGGGGCTGCCGTATGTGGTTAGCACATCGACTCTGGGCAAGCCTGCAATCACGCCACCGAGTGAGCGGATCACCATGGGTGCTATCGGCATCGGTGATCAAGGCACGCGGGACCTGAAGGGATTCCTGGAGTTACCAGATGTCCGGATCATTGCGGTATGCGATATTAACCGCCGGGCGCTACAACGCGGACTGAAGTTGGTCAACGACAAATATGGGACCAATGACTGCCACGCATACCACGACTACCGGGAAATGCTCCAACGAAAGGACATGGATGCTGTATGTGTGGTCACGCCTTACCACTGGCATAGCCTCATGGGGCTTGCCGCGGCCCGTGCCGGTAAAGATATCTTTATGGAGAAACCTATTGCTCTTAGCCTGCGGGAAGGCAAGATCCTGCGCGAAACCGTCAACCGATACGCTCGCGTCTTTCAACTGGGAACCCAACAGCGTTCCAACGGAAACTTCCGCTTCGCCTGCGAACTGGTGCTGAACGGAAGGATCGGAAAGCTCCACACGATCAAGGTAGGCACTTCCCACGGGCGGAGCACGACCAATTATCCGGCCATGCCGGTTCCGGACTGGCTCGACTATGATCGCTGGGTGGGACCCGCTTTATGGTCGCCGTACACCGCCAACAAGATGCAGCGCGACTTTCACGAAAATATCAGCGACTACTCTCTGGGCATGATTCACTGCTGGGGTATTCATCACCTGGACATTGCCCAATGGGGCAGTGGCAATGAGCATACGGGCCCCGCTGAGATCGAGGGCAGGGGCACGTTTCCCGCCGATGGCCTGTGTGACTGTCTCCTGGATTGGGACGTGAATATGAGATTTGCCAACGGCGTTACTGTGAGCTTCACAGACAGCCAGAAGAACGAGCACGGCATCCGCTTCGAAGGGGACGAAGGCTGGCTCTTTGTTAATCGACGTACCCTGATGGCGGAACCGGAATCTCTTCTCAAGGAACAAATCGGAAGTGGTGAACATCACCTACCGGTTAGCAACAACCACTTCCAGAACTTCCTGGATGCTGTCAAAACCAGACAAAAGCCTGTGTCCCCCATCGATGTGGCGGTTCGGTCGGATACCCTGTGCCATCTGAGCTACGTAGCGGTTTTGCTCGGGCGTCGACTCAGGTGGGACCCATTGCAAGAATGGGTGGTCGGCGACGATAGGGCCAACCAACTGCTGGCCACGCGGTCTATGCGCAGCCCGTGGCATCTGTGAAGAGGGAAAAAACAAGGAGATAGGGAGTGCAGTTGTGTCGGGAAGACTGTAAGACTTGCAAAAACACATGCACACAATTCGGGAATAAGCGGGCTTTTCCGATGATAACTAAGCCGACGCGATACTGAACCTCTGCCGAAAAGGCATCGCGAGTTTACGTGAGAGAGTTCAGAAGAATTGATGCAGTGGTGTGTCAAGAATATGATAGCAGGAGACGAATCATGAGTGATAAATGCAGATTGTCGAGCCGAAGAGATATCCTCAAGTGCGCAGCAGCTAGTGTGATGAGCATATACCGGATGCCCTATCTTGTCCCGAACTCGGCTCTGGGCGCCGGCGCGCCGAGCAATCGAATCAATATCGGCTGTATCGGCACGGGCAACATGGGGTTTACGGATTTGCAGGGGCTGATGCACCAAGACGATACCCGTATCGTCGCCGTATGCGATGTGAACCGGGGCAGTCACGGCTACAAGACTGCTACACAGTTTCGTGGACGCGAGCCGGCCCGAAAGCTCGTGAATGATTATTACGCGAAGAAGCAACGCTCAGGGCTCTATTCCGACTGCGACGCATACAATGACTTCCGTGAACTGCTGGCCCGCAACGATATCGACGCCGTCTCGGTCACCACACCCGACCACTGGCATGCTATCCCGACAATAATGGCAGCCCGGGCCGGAAAACACATCTATTGTCAGAAACCGCTGAGCTTGACGATCGCAGAGGGCCGCATGATGGTCGAAGCGGTCCGCCGTCACGGCGTAATCCTCCAGACGGGCAGCCAGCATCGCTCCAAGGAAACCATGCGTTTTGCCTGCGAACTTGTTTGCAACGGCCGCATCGGCAGAGTCAAACGCGCGCTCACCAGTCTGGGCCAGCATGGCTTGCGATTTGACATCGATACATGGGAACCTACACCTGTGCCGGAGGGTTTTGATTACGATTTGTGGCTGGGGCCTGCTCCGTTGGTGCCGCATCACCCAAGCCGTTGCTTCTACACGTTCCGTTTCGTTCAAGATTATTCAGGCGGTGAGACCACCAACACGGGTGCCCACAAGTTCGACATAGTCCAATGGGGTCTTGGTACCGAGCGCACGGGCCCCATAGAGATTGAAGATCTGGGTAGTGAGTTTCCGAAAACCGGTCTATTTGATACAGTCAGCCGGATTCACTTTCGGGCAAGGTATGCCAACGGTGTGGAGTTGATTTGCACTCCAGGCGGTGTCAGTGGCGCAGCCCGCTTCGAAGGGACCGAGGGCAGCGTTCATGTGGATTGGAACTCGATGCGCACGGACCCGGAATCCCTGGCGACTACCGTCATCGGCCCGAATGAGATCCATCTTTACGAAAGCCATGACCACAAGCGCAACTTCTTGGACTGCATAAAGTCTGGACGGGATCCTATCACTCCCGTGGAAGTGGGGCATCGCTCGGCAAGTGTGTGTCATCTTGCCAACATCGCCATGAAACTCGGGCGCAAACTCCACTGGGATCCGGATGAAGAGCACTTTGTCGGCGACGACCGGGCCAATCGACTGTTGAGCAAACCACTACGTGCCCCATGGCACGTGTAGCGAACTCCATGAGCAACAATGCAACTGCAAAGGACTTGCGATGAATCGAGCCTTCACCATCACAATCTTGTGTGTACTAATAGCCATGACCTCCGTGCATGCCGATGCAGCAGTATCACCACTTCCCGGCACGAGGCCTCTGGAGTGGCAGCAAGAGGATCTTTCCGAACGTCTCATGGACGGGGCACACCTGTTCATTGAAAGACAGATCCAGCAGTCACGCGCAAGACGCGCCAGATTCTGGAAGCACGACTCTTCTGTCACTGAAAACAGGCGGCGACTTCGCGAGATAATCGGCGCTGTGGATTCGCGACTGCCCGTGAGGATGGAGCGATTCGGCGACGACGCCAATCCCGCTCAAGTCGCTGAGGGTGCGGAGTACCGCGTGTTTCAGGTGCGGTGGCCCGTGCTGGACGGGTTGTTCGGCGAAGGCCTGCTCGTTCAGCCGAAGCGAACGCCGGTAGCGCACGTTGTTGTCGTGCCCGACGCGGATCAGACGCCAGAGCAACTCCTCGGTTTGGCCCCGGGCATTGAACCGAAGGAGCAATTTGCTCGCCACCTGGCCAATAGTGGGTTTGAGCTTGTCATCCCTGCACTGGTGAGCCGGGCCAAGCTCGATGCAGATGACGCCGGGCTCAAGAGATCCGATCAGACGTACCGCGAATGGATCTATCGCCAAGCGTTCCAGATGGGCAGACACATCATAGGCTACGAGGTACAGAAAGTGCTTGCGGCAGTCGACTGGTTCGAAAAACAAGATGAATCGGCACCGATCGGCGTCGTCGGTTATGCCGAAGGCGGCCTAATTGCATTCTATGCCGCAGCCATAGACACACGAATCGATGCAGTGCTGGTTAGCGGCTACTTCGATGCGCGTGAGAAAGTCTGGGCCGAGCCCATCTATCGCAACGTGTGGAGTCTGCTGCGGCGATTCGGCGACGCAGAGATCGCCTCACTTATTCTGCCGCGCTCGCTCGTGGTCGAATACAGCCCCGCGCCTACCGTGACGGGCCACAAAGGTGACTGGCGCACGCCGGATTTCACCTCAGTCTCGCAGGAGTTCCATCGCATATCAACGCACCCCCATTCCACAAAACCGACTCTGATCCACGACGCGGGCGCTCCAACCGGTCCCGGCTCGATTGGAGCGCTCAAAGCATTCGCGCAGGGACTCGGAGTCGAGACCAGCATGGTTCTCTCAGACGAGATTCCTACGGAGCGACGAGGTTCGTTCGAGCCCGACAGCCGGCATAGGCGGATCATGCAACAACTTGAGAATCACGTGCAATCGCTCGTGCGAGCATCGGAACACGTGCGCGACCGGTTCTTTCTATACGAAGTCATGCCGGAACTGGCTGAACGTCGCTGGAGCACGAAACGCCGCCACGCCACACATTCGGTGGAGAAGTTTGTCAAAGGCACCAAACCTTTCCGTGAGCGATTCCACACCGAGGGGATGGGGCGCTTCGACGAACCGCTCCTTGCGCCAAACGCACGCACGCGCCAGATCCTCGATACGGAAAAATGGAGAGCGTACGATGTTGTGCTCGACGTGTTCCCAGAGCTGTTCGCCTGGGGTGTTCTGGTCATACCCAGGGATATTCAGCGCGGCGAGCGACGCCCGGTCGTTGTCTGCCAGCACGGGCGCAACGGCGTGCCGCGAAGCACAGTCGACGCAAACAGTACCGCTTATAACAACTTCACTGCGCGGCTGGCCGAGCGAGGCTTTGTCACGTTCGCCCCGCATAATCTGTACCGTGGTGAGGATCGCTATCGCTGGCTCGACCGCAAGGCCAACACGGTCAGAGCGACGCTCTTTTCATTCATAATAGCTCAGCACAATCAGATACTACGCTGGCTGGGCACGCTGCCGTTCGTGGACGGTGACCGCATCGCGTTCTATGGATTGAGCTACGGAGGAGAAACCGCCGTACGGGTGCCGACTATTGTTGAGAAGTACTGTCTCTCGATCTGTTCGGGCGACTTCAATCAATGGACACGCAAAGTCGCAGCTACCGATCAAGCCTTCAGTTTCATGCGAACCATTGAGTGGGAGATGCCTTACTGGAATCTCGGGCACACCTTCGACTACGCCGAGATGACCTACCTGATGGTGCCACGACCCTTCATGGTCGAACGCGGCCACATGGACCTTGTGGGCCGCGACCACTGGGTGGCCCACGAGTATGCAAAGGTGCATTGGCTATATGCCCAGCTCGGCATTGCCGACCGCACGGAGATTGAGTTCTTCCAAGGCGGGCACAGCATTAACGGAGAAGGCACGTTTGAATTCTTGCACAAGCATCTTGACTGGCCCGCGCCGGCGGAGTAGTCTATCGACTTATCCGATAGTGCTTCGATAGGAGTATCACGATGACCCATTCGACCAATTCTATAAGCTTGGTATTCGGTACTCTCATCATACTAACGTACTCCCTTCCCGCATGGGCAAAAGAGGGGACGCGCGAGGTTGTAATAAGACCTGCAGTGTATCCGCACGCACTACGGAATCCCTTCAAAGGATTTCGCCCGGGCACAAGCCCACGTGCTTTCAAGCACGAGTACGCCACCTTGACACGATGCTACCTCAAATGGAACGAATTGGAGAACGACGAAACTGACACCATCGGCAAGATCAAAAAAGTCTGCGATGAGAAGTGGATGGATATGGAAAAGCACAGCATCAAGGTCATACCGCGGGTGTATCTTGATTGGGATGGAAAGAAGGGCAATGAGTACTGGCCGGCAGACATG
>SMTZ1_10009211_pt1 | contig 17314 bp, 10 predicted proteins | sample DeeMarSWOR136_30_FD_25667 | JGI IMG/M metagenome (IMG submission 25667)
CCTCCTGTGCGGTGCACGAAGTCGAGTGAATTTTCCACATCCCCCGGAGTCTGACCGGGTAGACCTGCCATTATGTAGGTTCCAACCTCTTCCCTTTGGTAGCCTGCATTTCTCAGGGAGCTCACCGCTTTGGCGTAATCCCTGTTCGTTGTTTTCCTTCCTGTTTTTTCCTGAAGCTCTCTCGAGGCGGTTTCCAGTCCGAGTCGTATGGTTTTCACTCCTGACTGAAAGAACAGCAGAGCGATTTTGTCCGTCATCAGCCCTACGTGTACCCCGTTGGGTAGGTGAAAGGAAAGACCACGCCCTTGTTCGATGATTCTTTCCAGGAGGGGTTCAATATGCTGCTTGGAAGAGAAAAGAAGTGCGTCGTCATAGAAGGCGATCTGTTTTGTGTTGAGCAGCGTGGTGTATTTTTCGATTTCCCTGAGTACAGACTCCTTTGATCTGGATGCGAAATCCGGTGAGAGGAGAGGAGAGGCGCAATAGCTGCATTTGAAAGGACATCCCCGGCGGGTAAGGACAGAGAAAAAGTTAAATCCTCTCCTGAGCTCGTGGAGAGGGTGAGGGAAATCTGAGAAGGTGTAAAAAGACGGATGGGAGTTCAGGGTCTTTCCCGTTACATCTTCGATGAGTATGGGGAGGGTACGGAGTGAGTGATCGGTGAACACAACATCGGCGCCGGAGTGAATCCGGGCGTGCTGCTCACAGAGCTTCACATAGATACCGCCGAGAATAATGGGCACCCGTGGTCCGAGCACACTACGGATGAACCTGATAGTCCTGGACACCCCCGGGTACCAGTAGGTCATGTGGGAAGTCATAACCACAGCGTCGGGTTTTCCCACAGACTTGAGTTCACTGATGAATTCCCCATCATCCTTTCCGTATACAGCATATTGTCTTTCAATACTCCGGAGTGCTGAGGGTTTTTCTATGACCCTCCGAGGGTATTTAGAGCAGCCGTTCTCCTTCTGGCTCGGATTCTTCTTTCGGGTGCTTGAGAGGCAGTCGATGAACTGCACTTCTGCGCCTGCTTCCCTGAGTATTGATGCCACATACAGGAGCCCGAGAGGCTCCGCCCACAGGTTGTACGCCGCAAAGTCTGTGATCCAGGGATTGATCAATAAAATGGAAATTGCTTGTCTCATATACTACACTTTGTAGTGAACATCTTATCAAAATATAGTGAGTTTTTAATGTGAAGACGACAAAAGTGCGCATCGATAATTTGAAACCCGGAATGAAACTGGCGGTCAATCTATACGGACCGGACCAGAGGAGCTTGCTCATAAAAGAGGGTACCATCCTTTCAAAGGAGCTCATAGATGGGCTCAAGAGGCGGGCTATCGATGTCGTGCCCATCGAGGAAATCGATATGAGCTCCACATCAATGCTTCGGCTTCCGCTCCCTCCTGACGCGAAGAGGAAGGAGGGAATACTCTTTACCTATCCTGAATCCCTGGAGGAGCAAATTTTTCTCGATTACCAGGGGAAGATGATTCTGAAAATCGATGATCCGGTGATCGAGTCCACAAAGAAAAAAGCAGTTTATACAGCTCGAAAGATCCTGCAGGACGTGAGCAAAGGAGGCAAGCTTAATGTGAAGGGTGCAGAAGAAACGGTAAGTCAGCTGATATACGCGATCTCTTTGAACAAGAGCGCCTTTTTAAACATTGCGGGTGTCCACATGGTGGATGAGTACACCTTCGTGCATTCGGTGGATGTCGCAGCCTACACCACGATCATTGCGAAGGAGTACGGACTCGAAGGGGACAAGCTCCAATGGGTCTGCAACGGAGCCCTCCTCCATGATGTAGGAAAGATGCTCGTGGACCAAAAAATTCTCAACAAGCCCGGTAAACTCACCGACGAGGAGTTCAATGAAATCAAAACACACTCCGTAAAGGGGTACAACATCCTGCTGGAAAACGATATCAGTGAAGATGTCGCAGTGATAGCAAAATGGCATCATGAGCGGTACAACGGGAGCGGTTACCCTTCTGGGCTCACCGGTGAGGAATCACCGATAGGAGCACAGATAGCTGCGATTGCAGACGTGTATGATGCGCTCACCTCCAACCGGGTCTATAAGAAAGCCATTGACTCAATCAGCGCCATGTCCATAATAGTGTCAGAGAGTGACAAGCACTTCAATGTCGAGTTCGTCAGCCTGTTACAGCGTTCGATTGGTATCTATCCGGTGGGTTCTCTCGTGAAACTCAACAATGGATTCGTTGCACGGGTGCTTGAGCAAAATGAGGGTATCGTGCGACCTATCATTCAGCTGCTCTCAGACGGTGAGGGAAAGGAGCTTGCGGACAAAGTGGTACTGAACCTCATGGACAACAATGAAGTGTTTATCTTAGAGGGCTGCAGAGAGAAGCTTGCGGCCTGATCTCTCCACCAGGATCTCATTACATTCCCCCCCTTTTTTTACGAGTCGTCCTTGCGAATGATATGCTATTTATCTTTTTGAAATCGTATTTTCATAGTACCTTTGTTGGTGAGACAGAATTGAGGAAAGAAGGGACATTGAATGGATTACACACGCAAGAGCTTTCTGATTGATATGGATGGGGTGGTCTATTTTGGAAACAGGATCATAGACGGAGCCAGGGAGTTCATTGAAACCCTCAACAGAAACGGGAACAAGTATCTCTTTCTTACAAACAATTCGAGTCAGACCACACTCGAGCTCAGTAAGAAGCTTGCGATAATGGGTATTGAAGTATCTCCGGGAAAGATATTCACCGCGGCAATTGCCACTGCGGCTTTCCTTAGTAAACAGAAGAAAAGGGGGAGCGCTTATGTGATAGGGGATCCGGGCCTCTACCAGGCGCTACACGAAGTGGGATATCAGATCACCGAATTTGATCCGGACTATGTTGTGGTGGGAGAGACCAGATCTTACTCCTACGAGATGATCGAAAAGGCATGTAAATTTATTTCAGAGGGCGCCCGGTTCATCGGTACCCATCCGGATATTACCGGTCCGTCGGATTTTGGAATAGTACCTGCGGTCGGGGCTCTTACCGCACCGATAGAAAGGGTAACCGGGGTGAAACCCTATTTCATCGGAAAGCCAAATCCTCTCATGATGAGGACCGCCCTGAGCCGCTTGAACTCTCACTCCGAGAATACGGTGATCATCGGTGACAGGATGGATACGGATATTCTGGCGGGTATCGAAACAGGGATGGAGACCATCCTGGTGCTCACCGGTGTAACCAAGCGGCAGGGTGTGAATACCTACCCCTATCAGCCGAGCAGGATCTGCGAATCCATCAAGGATATATGGAAGAAGTAGACTTTTTCAGGCGAAGACCTTTTCCGCTTCTCTTACGTCTTCAATGGTGTCTACCTCGACCCATTCTTCCTGTGCTACTTCGCACACGTAGAGGTCCGCATCTTCCGTATGGGCACCGAGGACGTCGTCGAAGAGGACATTCACATTGTTACGACCTACAAATTCTGTAAGCCATAGGGAAAAAAAGCTACCGAACTCCCTCTGAATGATTAGCATACCGGTTGACATGTAGTTGTTTAAAGCGACCGGGCCTGACTTTCCCCGCAAAACCTCGATGGAACGAACCCTTTTCCCATGATCCACGGAGATGAGTATTTCGTTCATCTTCCCGTTATATTTGCCTGCAATGTAGCAGGATTTACTTCCCATGGTTGAAAAAACCCTCCCTATCGTTTCGTGTCTGAAGAAGATGTCTCCCTCCAGTAGGAGCACCCCCTTTGGAAGTAGATGGCGTGCAATCCAGAGCGAGTACATGTCATTGGTGGAAGAGTAGTGCTCGTTCAGCAGGTAATTCACCCCTATGCTGCGAAAGGAGCTGCCAATGGCGGTTTTTATTTTTTCAGAAAAGTATCCTCCAACGATCGTGCAGTGACGTATCCCGACTTTCGTCAGGTTTTCCAGGGCATTCACCAGAATCGGTATGCCATTTATTTCTGTGAGGCACTTTGGCGCATGATCGGTGAGTGGCTTAAGACGGCTCCCCGTTCCCGCTGCAAGTATGACTGCGGTTTCAACCATTCCTTTCTCGTTTTAAAGAAAATATTCCTTGAAATATAACACGAAGGAGAGAAAAATAGAAGTAGTTTGAAGTGGTATTGACTTTTGCGAAAAACCTCATCATTTTTCCTGAGGGTAAGATGAAAATACTCAAGATCTACGTTCTCAGAGAGTTTATTCCTCCTTACATCGGTAGCATGGCATTTTTCTCCGTGCTCCTTCTGCTGGAGCGAGTATTGAGCTTCGTTCGTCTGGTTGCCAAGGGGTACGCGAGTATATTCGACCTGTTCGTTTTGATCTTCTATTCGATTCCTCCGACACTCGCACTAACGATGCCCATGTCCACTATCATGGGGGCGCTGATCGCTGTGGGGAGGCTCTCTCATGATAGCGAGATCACCGCAATGAGGGCGAGCGGCATCAGGTTGAGCTCGATTTTCCTTTCCCTCTACATTGGTGGAATTGCCATCGGGGTAGTCAGTTACTTTTTCACCGATTACTTCGTCCCTCTGGGCAACATCAAGTTCAGAACCCTTTATCAGAAGCTCACACTCGCACGACCCGATGTTCAGATTGAGGTCCGCAGCATTCACAGACTGACCGGTGATATAACCCTGCTCGTGGAGGAGGTGGATACGAAAACTGGTAACCTGATCAATGTGACACTCTTTGAAAAACAGGAAGGTGAGTCGGTAAAAACGATTACCGCGAGAAAAGGATGGTTTCTCACCCGGGATGAGTCTATTCCTTATATCCAGCTACGTCTGGTCGAAGGATCTATCATCGATCCAAAGGACAGGACGGGGAGGCAGTTCGATAGCACAATGTTTCATAGGCTGGACCTCAACATCCCATTTGCCCACGGTGAAATGAAAAATGTGGTGAAAACCGCCCGTGATATGAGCATGAAAGAATTACGGTCCGCTCTGCGAGAACAGAAGGCAGAGCTCAAAACCGAAAATCGGTCTGGGACCCGGTCCCGGAGCTACAATACCTATCTTATGGAGTACCACAAGAAGCTTGCGATTCCCTTTGCCTGTGTGCTCTTTGTGTTTTTAGGAACTCCTTTTGCCGTTACCAGAGGTCGGTCAGGTAAGGGTCTTGGGCTCGGCGTGGGAGTCTTGATCATTTGGGAAATCCATCCTGCGATTGCGATCTGGCTTCCCAACATGCTGTTCTTTGTGGTTGGCGTGTTCAATCTCCTCAGAAAAGGCAGGGTATGAAGCTGGTTCCCGGGAAAACGTACTCCCTTTTTCTTCTGTGGGAGTTCATCAAGGTATTCATCATTTCGATTATCTTCATTGCCGGTCTCTCCTATATTGTGAGAACCCTCCAGGGTCTGGATGATTGGAAGGAGTACGGGATTTTTCAGACCTTTCTTCTGCAGTTGCTCGAAGCACCGAAGATCATATCGAGAGAAACGCTGCTTGCATCGAGCATGTTCGCGTCGGTTTATACCATGAGTAATCTTACCAAGAACAGGGAAATTCTCGCACTTCGAAGTTGCGGCGTGAGTGTGTACAGGATAATCTCCCCACTCATTATATTCGGGTTTTTCATCTGCATCTTCTCTCTCCTCTTCGAGAATTACGTAGTTGTTCCCAGCATTGTGGCCAAAAAACGCTATGAAGCTCGGTTACGGGGAGAGGAGCTCAGGGAGTTTTATCGGGACCAGCGTGATTTGATGGTGTTCGGTGAAGGGGGAGTTATCTATAAGATCGATGTGTACTCCTCAAAGAACAGGGAGATGAGAGGAGTACTGGTTCTATCGAAGAATTCCGCAGGGTTCGTTGAATACAGGATCGATGCGGAGAAAGCTCGCTGGGGTGGAACCTCCTGGGATTTCTTTGATGGAGTGGTTCAGTATCTCGCCGAGGACGGCTCAGTGCACGAGAGTAAGCTCTTTTCGGTTCTCAGAACCTCCATTTCCGACAATCCACGTTACTTCGGAAGGGATACCCGCAAGATTGAAGACATGACCTTTAAAGAGGGGTTCGACTATGTGCATATGATGAGGAAGATGGGGTTGAACTACCGTATAAACCTCACCAAATATCATCGCAAGATCGCGGGCTCGGTTACCCTCTTCCTCGTGCTCGTGATAGGGCTTGCTCTCGGAAGCATTCCATTCAGGAACGCCCTGGTCATCAGCTTCAGCCTGACCATCGGCATTGTTCTGGTCTTTTTTTTCATAATCGAGCTCGGCTACACTTTCGGGAGCAGTGGAAAGATACCCCCTGCCGTGGGAGGGTGGCTTGGAAACATTGTTTTTTCGGTCCTCTGCATCTATCTTTTAAGAAGACAGAGGGTTTGATCCGAAAGGACCGGTGGGGGGAATGCAGACGAAAATGGGGAAGGACGTCATCACCATACGCGGAGCGCGGGCGCACAATCTCAAGTCGATCAATCTCGACATGCCACGGGACAGAATAACGGTGGTGACGGGGTTATCCGGCTCAGGAAAATCCTCTCTCGCCTTCGATACGATCTACGCCGAAGGGCAGCGACGCTATGTTGAGTCTCTGTCCGCCTATGCGCGTCAGTTCCTCGGACTGATGGAGAAGCCCGATGTGGATTACATTGAGGGGCTCTCCCCGGCTATCAGCATAGAGCAGAGGACTGCACGTAGAAACCCCCGTTCAACCGTGGGCACAATCACAGAGATCTACGACTATCTGAGGTTGCTATTCGCCCGGATCGGAAAGCCCTTCTGCTATAAATGCGGGAGGGAGATTGCAAGCCAGAGCGTGGACCAGATCGTGGACAGGATCATGGAGTACAGAGATGGGGAGAAACTTCAGCTCTTTTCCCCCGTGGTGAGGGGGAGAAAGGGAGAGTACAGAAAGGTATTCGAAGATGCCCTGAAGAGCGGATTCGTCAGGGTCAGGGTCGATGGACAGGTGTTCAGAGTTGAAGAAGCGCTTGCGCTCAGCCTTGACAAACAGAAGAAACACACTATCAATGTCATCGTGGACAGAGTGGCTGTAAGAAAAGAGAACAGGAAGAGAATATCAGAGTCCGTGGAAACTGCAAGCGCCCTCACCGACGGTCTCGTGGGTGTGCTCAGGGAGGATGGGAGTGAAGAACTCTTTTCCAAGAAGCTTGCATGTGTGTACTGTGGAGTGAGCTATCCAGAGATACAGCCGAGGATGTTCTCATTCAATAGCCCCTATGGCGCATGCACCGAGTGCACGGGATTGGGTCTGAAATTGGAGTTTGATCCAGATCTCATCATTCCGGACAGGAGCCTATCCTTCGCCGAGGGTGCAATTGTCACTTTTCATCCCCGTTCTTCCTGGGCCAGGGACTCTTTTGATGCATTCGCACGGCACTTTGGGATAACCGCTGATACACCGATTGAGAAAATACCCGGGTCCGTGTATAAAAAGCTTCTTTACGGCTCCGAAGAGGAGTTCACCTTCGTACACCTGCACGGAAATGGCAAGGGTCGCTGGGAATATACTTCGCGGTTCGAGGGCATCATTCGGAGCCTGGAGCGGCGGCACAGGGAGACAAAGTCTGAGGACATGCGGGAGTGGATGGAAGAGTTCATGAAGGAGATACCCTGTCCGTCCTGCAGTGGTAAACGGCTCAGAGAGGAAAGCCTGTCCGTCAAGATCGCGGGGAAATCAATTATCGACCTTACTGAGCTTACTGTTGAGAAAGAGCTCGATTTTTTCAATGATCTCAACCTCTCTGAAAAAGAAACAATCATCGCACGCCAGATTATCAAGGAGATAAAGGCGCGGCTCACCTTTTTAGAGAATGTCGGGATAGGATACCTCTCTCTTGATAGAAAGGCTGAAACCCTCTCCGGGGGAGAGGGACAGAGAATCCGTCTCGCCACGCAGATCGGATCAGGTCTCGTCGGGGTGCTCTACATTCTCGACGAACCGACCATAGGACTTCACCAACGGGACAATCAGAAACTGCTGGACACCCTTTTCCACCTCAGGGATATTGGCAATACGCTCGTCATCGTCGAACATGACGAGCAGACGATCAAAAGCGCCGATTATATCGTGGATCTTGGACCTGGCGCAGGTGAACGCGGGGGATGGGTCGTTGCCCAGGGGAGCCCCCGAGATATCATGGAAAATCCCAACAGTCTCACCGGGAAGTACCTGAAAAGAGAGCTCACCATTCCAGAACCAAAGAGACGGAGAGAGGGAAACGAGAAGAATCTCATTCTTCGTGGAGTGCAGGAGCACAACCTGAGAAACATAGATGTTCGTTTTCCCCTCGGATGCTTCATTGCGGTCACAGGCGTCTCAGGGTCGGGGAAGTCCTCCCTTGTGAACGACGTACTCTATCCGGTGCTCGCCAACAAACTCAACAGGGCCCATCTGAGCACCGGAGTGCATAGCGGAATGGATGGAGACGAGCACCTTGACAAAGTCATCAACATCGATCAGTCACCGATCGGAAGAACGCCACGCTCAAATCCTGCCACCTACACCGGTGTGTTCACTCCCATACGCGAGTTGTTTGCCTCGCTCCCAGAATCGAAGATAAGGGGGTATCAGCCGGGAAGGTTCTCCTTCAATGTACAGGGGGGAAGATGTGAAAACTGCGGCGGTGGGGGAACGATACGCATCGAGATGAACTTTCTACCTGACATTTACGTCACCTGTGATGTATGCAAGGGGAGGCGGTACAATAGCCAGACACTGGAAGTGAGGTACAAAGGAAAAAATATTACCGAAGTGCTCGACATGACTGTGGAGGAGGCTCTCTCATTTTTTACTCATATACCCCAGATCAAGCGGAAGCTGAATACGCTCAAGGAGGTGGGGCTTGGTTATATTCGCCTCGGTCAGCCTGCGACGACCCTTTCAGGAGGGGAAGCCCAGAGGGTGAAGCTCTCCGCAGAGCTCGCAAAAAGGAGCACCGGAAAGACGTTCTATATTCTGGATGAACCCACCTCTGGGCTCCACTTTGACGACGTGAAGAAACTGCTGACAGTTCTGCAGCGGTTCGTGGACAAAGGAAACACGGTGCTCGTCATTGAGCACAATCTGGATGTGGTGAAGAATGCCGATCATATCATCGATCTCGGTCCAGAGGGTGGCGGTAGAGGCGGCAGAATCATAGCGGAAGGAACACCCGAGGAGATCGTGAAAAACCGGCACTCCTATACAGGGCAATACCTGAAACCCTTTCTCTCCCGCTTCGCACATGTCTAATAGGAAAATGGGCTTTTCCTTCAGATGAATAGAACATCATCCAAAATTGCTTGTTACAAGCTTGGCGGTGCCAGTCGCATGAAAAGAGAGCACAAGAAAAATTGCCCATTTTCATTATCTTCGATTGCTGTCTCAAACAGCACGGCCGACTAATAGGAAAATGGGCTCTTTAAAAGATCGATAGAACATCATCTGGGGAAATCGCTCAACGACTCAACGGAGTCCTCTGTTTTTTCACGCCGACATCCGAATAGGGAAATTTTATAGCGATGAGCTCTCCTTTTTCTGTATCGTCGTATTTGATTGTTCCGCCCAGGTGACTGACGATGCTCTTCGATATCTCGAGGCTCAGAGAGTCGATATGTGCTTTTTCTTCCTCTTCGTATTCGTCGCGCTGCTTCTTTGCTGTTTTGATCTGGACTTCAACGCTGTCTTCTAGTTTCCGGGTCTCTATGGAGATGAAGTCATTGCCGTAATCCATGAGACTCATGCAGATGTTCAGCAGTACATGAAAAAATTGGCTTTCTGCGACGTAGATGTTTACGTTTTGCACGTTGTTCTGCCACTGGATTTTCGTGTCCTTTTCCTTTGCGATTGGACGGATAAAGGAGACCACCTGTTCGATAATCGTATCGAGGCGGTTTTTTCCATGGATGTTGAGATCGATTCGGTGCAGGTCGATGAGCTGTTTTATTACCCTCTTAATCCTGGTAATGCCTTTTTCGAGAATCTCGAAATCACGTGAAAGAGCACCCCAACTCTCCACGCTTATGAGTTTTTTCTTGATTACCTCGGCGATGGCCATCATGCTTTGCAGTGGATTGTTGATTTCATGAGCAATTCCGATGGCGAGTTTTCCAGTTGAGGAGAGTTTTTCCGCAGCGATGAGGTTTTGCATATAGGTTCTTTCCTTCAACTTGAGAACGCGGAGCTGGACGGCATTGTCGATGACTTTCAGGAGCTCTTCAGGTTTGAAATTACCTTTTTTCAGGTAGAAGAAGATGTGCTCTTCCGTTGCTTCGTGGGCGGGCCAGTCTTCCTCATACCCGGTGACAACTATGTTGATGATATCCGGGTCAACCGTGCTCCTTACGTATCTTATCAAGTCGCGGCCGAACACTCCTGGAAGCCGAAGGTCATGAATGATTATGTCGTAGGGATTTTTCGTTATGAGTAGTTTTGCCTCATTCCCATCCTTTGCATGATCGCAGGAATATTTTTTTCCGATGATTTTTTTAAGGAACTCCCCATAGTGCTCTTCATCTTCAACGATCAGCACTCTTGTCATACACGATTCCCCTATCCAGAAAGGTGATCTCAATGACGGTACCTTTCCCTCTTTTCGGCAGCGCCCGTATTGAGCCGCCGAGGAGCATCACCATTTTTCTCGTGATGCTCAGTCCGATTCCGGCGCCATCAGCCTTTCCGGAGGTGGTATAGAAGGGTTCAAAGATTTTCTCGAAATCTCCTTCCCTGATTCCCCTCCCATCATCTTCAACGGTGATGATTGTTTTGTCATCATACTTTTTGCAGTTTACTTCAATTGTGCCCGTTTCTTCGATGGCGTCTATTGAATTGGTCAGTAGGTTTACAAAGATCTGGATCAGCATGTTCTTGTTTCCAAATATGTTCACACCGCTCGTGTTGTTCCTGAAGGTGATCGCCTTTCCCTTTAGCCTATGTTCGAGTAGAAAGTAAGCCTCATCCACGATCAATTCCACATCCAGCTTTTCAAACTTTCCCATTTCTTCTTTTGAAAAATCCATGATGCTGTCGATGATTGCAAAGGCTTTTTCCATGCTCTGTGAGATGAGCTGAAGGTTATCCCTGATCTCCTTGTCCACCGCCTCGAAGTCGGAGTTCCCTGTGAGCTTTTTCTGCTCAAGCTCAGAGAGCAGGAGCTCCGGTATTCCTTTTACTACTGCAAGGGGGCTCCTGAGGTTGTGCGCGATGCCAGCGGCGAGCTCACCAAGGGTTGCCATTTTTTCCTTCTGTATCATCATCATCTCGTTTTCGATTCTATCGGTTATATCGTTCAGCAGCACAAGTGTTGACCCCGTTCCCTCCATAGGTGCTGGTTCTATATGGAAGCTCCGCAGCTTTCCACCGATCTCGATGCTCAGATCCCGAGGTTTGTTGATCGCGATGACCTCCCTCACCGCGTTCACGAGCTTGTTCTGCACGAACAGATCAAGGTGGAAGAAGTTCTTCCCCTTCAGATCTTCTAGAAACAGCAGCTCTGCCTTTCGGTTGTAGGTTTCTATATCTCCTGCTTCATCTATGCTCACGATACCTGCAGGAGAATTATCAAGAATCAGCTTGTTGAGCTGCAGGATCCTCTGCCGCCTTTCGTTTTCATCTCTGAGCTGTTTCACGGCGACGTTCAACTTTTCAGATTTCAGCTTATTGGTGAGATGGAGCCGCAGGTTATTCAGACCGAGTGTGAATTGATCGAAAAAGGTTTGTATGTCTTCCGGCTCTGTGGGCTGACTGGTTTTTATGAATAGTTTTCCGATCTCGGTCCCATCTCCGGACTTGAGGGTGAAGAAGATTGCACGTGCATCTTTGGTCTGCTCAAAGGGTTGCACCTGTCCGCGGGGTATGACGGTTTTGCTCTCCTCCACCTCCGATGATTTCACTGTTTTTCCTTCCTCGCTGAAGAGCTTTGGATAAAAGGTCTTGTACAGGATAGAACGCTCTTCGTTGAGGTAGAACTCGATTGCTGCTGCATCGAAGTCAAAACTGCGCAAAAGGTTCCTCAGGGACCCGGGGAGCGCGGTGTCGAGCTCTCGCTCCTTCAAGAAAAGGAGGGAAAGCTTGTTGAGCTCGATCATCAGACTCTTTTTAGTGGTGACTTCCTCCACCATTTGCTGATTTTCGATATACATTTTCCCCAGTTCTTTATTTGCTGAAGACAGAATCTTGAAGTATCCTTTTATATCGGTTTTAGGAATATTGAGAATCTCTCCCACAGCCGCAATGTAAGATTCTAGGTCACGAAGAATTCTATCCAGGTCTTCATCGAGAAGGCCAAGGCGTTCTACGAGTTCTTCACTCATGTCGTAGGGCGGCTCGTCTTTGCAGATATGGAAACCTGCAATATGGGCGATCTCATTGGCAACCTTGAGTGTCATGGCAATTGTATCGAAACTGGACAGAAGCACGTCGGTTCGCATATGATGTTCGTGAATTGGATAGGTGAGCTTTGGGGGGAGCTCCCAGTACCCAAAGAGGAACTCAGAAACGTCAGTGTGGTCAAAACCGAAAATTTTCGTCTCTGCATTACTGAAAGGGAGTTTTTCGTTTCTTACGGTTTCGATCACCTCTCTGTACTTTTCCTCTGCGCTCAGGAGGAGAATGATTTTTCCAATGTCATGGAGGAGCCCCACGGCATAGGCAATTTCCTCCGATTGGAGCTTGAGCGATTTGGCGATTTCTTCAGAAACGAATGCAGTTGCCAGCGAATGCAGCCAGAAGTTCCGGTAGTTGAACCAATCCGAGTCCTTCCCCTGAAACAGATCTTTTATGGTAACAGAAAGGATTATTGCCTTTACCGCCTTGTAGCCGAGAAGCACAATTGCATCTTTCACTGTTGTGACAGATTTACTCCCCCTGTAAAGGGGTGAGTTTGCGACTTTGAGAATTTTCAGCGTGAGAGACGGGTCCTCTTTAATGATTTTGGATATATCTTCAGCAGATTTTTCAAGGGTAAGGGTTTTATATATAGCAATCCGGGCTGCCTCAGGGAGAGACGGTATCTCACTGACGTCGACTGTTTCTGCAAGAAGATTTTCTATTGGATTCAATCTAAATTTATCCCTATTTTACTTCATTATCCATTATCGGGATATTGGTACACAAATTTAAATATAGTTCGTACTGTATATCAAAGGGAGGTAGAACATGCCTGAATATATTCTCGCCCTAGATCAGGGCACAACGAGCTCACGGGCGATCGTTTTCAGGGAGGATGGGAGCGAGGTGAGCAGCGCGCAGAAAGAAATCAAGCAGATTTTTCCTCATCCTGGCTGGGTGGAACATGATCCCACGGAACTTCTCCACTCACAAATTGATGTTGCTCGTGCCGCGTTGGAGAGACTCGGCTCAGAGATAAAATATCTGTCCTCTGCGTGTCTGACCAACCAGAGAGAAACAACCCTCCTTTGGGAGAAGGAAACTGGGAGTCCTGTATACAATGCGATTGTATGGCAGTGTCGGCGCTCGAGCAGTATCTGTGATGAGCTGAAAAAGCGGGGCTTTGCGGAGCTCATACATAAGAAGACCGGTCTTCTGATCGATGCCTACTTTTCAGCGACAAAAATACTGTGGCTCTTCCGGCAGTATCCTGAGCTCATGAAAAGAGCCAGGAATGGGAAAATTCTCTTCGGCACGGTTGACTCATGGCTCCTCTACAACCTCACCGGCATGCACCTGACCGATATCACGAACGCTTCCCGGACAATGCTGTTTAACATCAATTCTCTATCCTGGGATGAAGAAATACTCGAGGAGCTCTGTATACCTCCTCAGATGCTGCCTAAGGTTTTACCTTCCTGTGCAGAGTTCGGTATAGTGGGAAAGGAGATATTCGCCAAGGAAGTCCCTATTCTCGGTGTGGCGGGCGACCAGCAGGCGGCCCTTTTCGGGCAGGGATGCTTTAAAAAGGGATCGATGAAGAATACCTATGGGACAGGATGTTTCATTCTCATGAACACAGGAAAGAACCCCTGTTACTCGGAAAAGGGACTGATAACCTCACCGGCCTGGGTAATTAATGGTAAGGCTACCTATGCAATTGAGGGGAGTGTGTTCATCGCAGGCGCCCTCATCCAGTGGATGCGGGACAGGCTCAAGATCATCAAAGATGTCCGGGAGAGCGATACTATCGCCAGCTCCCTGGAGGGGAACGAGGGTGTGTACCTCGTACCTGCCTTCGTAGGCCTCGGTGCGCCACACTGGAATATGGATGCTCGCGGTATCATCTGCGGGCTCACCCGTAACGCTGGATATGAGCATATCGTAAGGGCCGGTCTCGAGTCGATCGCCTACCAATCCCACGACGTGATCAGGCTCATGGAGAAGGAGACGGGAATTCGGGCAAATGTACTCAAAGCGGACGGGGGTGCATGTAAAAACGATTTTTTAATGCAGTTTCAGTCCGACATCCTGGGAAAGTCGGTAGCAAGACCCCGATCCGTGGAATCCACCGCACTCGGAGCTTTTTATCTCGCAGGGCTGAGGGCGGGCATCTTTTCGGGCGTTGCTCAGATCGAAAAATCCATACGGGTGGACAGAGAGTTTCACCCAGGGATAGGTGATGACAAGCGTGCTCAACTTCTCCAGGGGTGGGAGAGGGCGGTGCGGAAGGCCCTGCTCGCCTGATTACATCACGCATAAGGCAGTGAGGGTTGTTTTCTGTTGACAGAAACGCTTTATCATTATAATATTTTTGAGAGTAGGGCGGCATAGCCAAGTGGTAAGGCGACGGTCTGCAAAACCGTTATACGTCGGTTCAAATCCGACTGCCGCCTCATTTTATTGTCCGCCGGAGTGGTGGAATTGGCAGACACAAGGGACTTAAAATCCCTCGGAGCGAAAACTCCATGCCGGTTCAAGTCCGGCCTCCGGCATACTGTTCTGCTGCCGGTCACAGTACTCCTTTCCCTCGTGTATTTCACTCTCCGAATTTTCCTTCAAAGGATTTCTCACGGAAAGGCGAAACAGGCAGGATGAGCGTAAGGACAATAGTTCATGTGGACATGGATGCCTTTTACGCATCCATAGAACAGTTGGATTTTCAGGAATACAGGAACAGACCTGTTGTTGTCGGAGCAGATCCACAGAGAGGGAAGGGGAGGGGAGTCGTTTCTGCAGCGAACTATGAGGCCCGTGCCTATGGGATTCATTCTGCCATGCCTATTTCCACGGCCTATAGGCTCTGTCCCTCAGCGGTATTCGTACGTCCGAGAATGTGGCGTTACATGGAGGTTTCAGAGCAAGTAATGAGAGTCCTCTCCGAATTCTCACCCGTCATCGAACAGGTGAGCATCGACGAGGCCTTTCTCGATTGCACAGGTACCCTGAACCTCATCGGTCCTCCACCGGTGCTCGGTCGACAAATAAAGGAGCGTATCCGTGAGGAGACCTCTCTTCTGGCAAGCGTCGGAATCGCAACCAACAAATCCGTTGCAAAGATAGCTTCCGACCTTCAAAAACCCGACGGTCTGGTGATATGCCCCCCCGGGGAAGAGACAATTTTTCTTTCCGAACTTCCTCTCCGCTCCCTCTGGGGGGCGGGTAAAAAGACGGTGGAGCGGTTGCAGGAACTCGGATACACCAAGATCGGTGATGTTGCACGTTGCTCTTCTGAGAAGCTGGTAAAGGAGTTCGGAAAGGTTGGGCTACATCTCTGGGGGCTAGCAAACGGGATCGATGAGAGGGAGGTAAGCACTCACTGGGATAGGAAATCCATCAGTGAAGAGACCACCTTCGAAAAAGATATTGACTCAGATCCCTACATAGAAGATGTACTATTCAAGATCGCGGACAGTCTTTCACGGAAGATGAGAAGCGAAGGGCTGAAGGGAAGGACAATTATACTGAAGATACGGCTTCAGGGATTCCAGACCTTTACCAGAAGCAGGACGCTGGATTGTACCGTGGACGATACTGATACCATCAGGACAGTGAGCACTGCCCTCTACAGGGGTTTCAACAGAAAGGGGAAGCGGGTGCGGCTTATCGGCATCGGCCTCTCTAAATTGGAGGCTGAAACGGATGATAAGATGAGCCAGCTCGAGTTGTTTGGCACTCCTTTGAAGAGAGCTGATTTCGAAGGTTCAGGCCGGGGCAGGGATACGCGCCGCGCAGACAGGATACTGGATGAGATGCAGCGCCTCTACGGGAGGAAGGTAACTCGGGCAGCCTTTCTCTCGCGACCAACTGATGGAGAGGAGCAGGCGTAATGTCTCCTCAAAATACGGGAACAGTTGCATAGTCTCAGGATGCGAAAATGCCAATCCTCAAAATTGGGAAAAATTATAAAAACCTTACACGTCTAATCAGGATTATTTCTATAATCGGTAAATACGGGTTTTCGGTGTTCCTGAGCAGAATCAAGATAGGTCTCGGTGGGCTGCCCGATAAGATCTTACGCGCGCGACAGGAAAAATCCCTTGTATCGCTCACCGCTCCGCAGAGGCTCCGTCTCGCAATCGAAGAGCTTGGTCCTACTTTCATAAAGCTCGGACACCCTCCTGAGTATGCACAGGAGCTGGAGAAGCTTCAGGATCGCACGTCGCCCGTGGAGTTCGATGAAATTCGGGCGATGATTGAGAGTGAGTTTGGGAATAAAATAGATGAGGTGTTCCGTAAGATCGAAGCCACACCGATCGCAAGCGGTTCGGTCGCGCAGGTGCACAGGGCGGTTCTGAAGACAAGCGGAGAAACCGTTGCGGTCAAAGTTTTGAAACCCGGGACCAGGAGTGTCTTTGAGACCGACCTGAGCATCATCGGTCATCTCGCACGGCTGGCAGTGCACTACATTCCCGAGCTCCAGGTCTACGATCCCCTCAGGAGGATTTCCGAGTTCACAGAAATACTGCTTGGTGAGCTAAACTTCACAAAGGAAGCGAATACCATAGAACGGTTTGCACGGTTTTTCCATGGGACCGATTATGTGCACATCCCACGTGTATACAGGGATTACACGACACCGGGTGTAATGGTGATGGAACTCATAGATGGTATCAAGGTATCAAACATAGATGCCCTCGAGGGGGCGGGCTTGAACAGGAGGGAGATTGCCGAGAACGGTGTGGAGATCGCCCTGAAGGAGATATTCGAATTCGGTTTCTTCCATGCTGATCCGCACCCTGGCAACATATTCATCCTTCCGGAGAACGTAATCGCCCCCGTAGATTTCGGTATCACCGGTTACATCGATGGAGAGGGCATGCAAATAATCGGGAGTATTCTCTTCGGTCTCATTGAAGGGGATACTGACAAAATAATCCGAACCTTCAGGCGGTACAACTTCATAAGGGAAGACGTGGATGTACGCACACTCAAGATTGATCTCATGGATTTAATAGAAATGACCCAG
>SMTZ1_10003876_pt1 | contig 17311 bp, 10 predicted proteins | sample DeeMarSWOR136_30_FD_25667 | JGI IMG/M metagenome (IMG submission 25667)
TGGGGAGATTCGCGAAATATTTTCGGAAAGGCGTGTTTGCTCAAACAGACTTTTCAGATGACCGGATTTGACCTCTGAATATTTATCGGCATATTTAATTTTAATCGGTACCTCGTAACTGTACTCCAACGTTTGATTGTGGATATACGCTTCGGAGCCGGATCGAACATAACCATGCCCAAAACCGCCTTTACCCATAATGTCAGACGTGCCGTAATGGCCTGATATCCTGCTTTTTCCGGAACGCTGTCGCTCCTTGGCGATTTCCAGTGCGGCTTCTCTTCGCAGTGAAGTAATCTGCTCGTTGATCTTATCCTCCGACTGAATGGGGAGAATCTGCGCGGCTAGATAGGCGCTTCCATTCGGAATCACTACAGCAAAAATGATCCACAGGAACAAGCTGAGCACCAGTGAAACTGCCGACCTTCTCGCAAGACATGAAAATAACAGTCCGAGATTGTACATAGTTGCGATGAACACCAATGAGGCAAGAAACATCAATCCGATGCGAATCCAATCCGTGCCGGATAATGTTACCATCGGGAAAAAAAGAAGAATAAGACATCCCAAGATGAAGGCAATCATCACGGGCACGACGAGCACCATCAATCCTGCAATGAGCTTACCCAGTAGAACTTCGTGGCGTGCCGCCGTGCCGGATAGCATCAGCTTGAGCGTCCCTTTCTCCCTTTCGCCAGATATGGCATCGTAGGCGACGAGCAGGGCCAGCACACTGATGACGATTTTGAAAATGAGAGAGACATCGAAGACGGAAAAGATCGACAAGTAGTGATTCGCCGCCGCGCCAGTTACCTCGGGGAGTTTTTCATATTCAATCGTCGCGGAGTTACCAAGCTGCTTTTCGAGACCTTCACTGAAAATGGCCAGCACGGACGGTGGACGATAGATGGTGGGAGTAATATTCCTATAGACGGTCACTTTGCCCAGTTCTCGCTCATTATAGGTAATGTTATCGTTATAGACCTTAAGCCGTTCCTGGTAGGCCTTGCCTAAGATGGGCACAAACACAATCATGAGAACCACACAGAGTGTCGTCCCTACGGCAAACTTGAACGTCATGATATTCAGCAGAAATTCCTTTTTGGCGATTCTCCAAATCATCGGGATACCTCATGTCTTAGCTTCTTATGCCTGATTTAACAACGAAAAGGATTACGACCGCAACCACACCGGCCAACACAAGAATCAATATTAATGTCATCGCTACGTTGCTTTTGCTGCTTATTTGATCTTGGGATTGCCCCTGCACGGTTTGTTCTGCCCCTTGCACTTTCACAGCACGCTTGAGGAGAAGGGGTAATGCCTGTCCTTGTTGCTGCCACGGTCCCTCGATAGTCAAGCCGTCCTCTTTGATCGTACCTTCAAAGATGGCCTGGATAGACCTTGCTTGGAGGCGCAGTTGACCGTTCGCAAAGGTAACTTCATCGAAGGTCAGTGTTGTCAATTCGCCATCAGGTCCCTCAAAGAAAGCATTGGCGGCAAGCGACCCATCGGTGTTCCTTGAGATCGTAATGACGAAGCTCCGGTTAAGTTTCTCTAAGGTTGCATCCCAATCCCCAACGATCTTTTTCGCCGTGTCGTCATCTATTGCCTGTCGTGTCCGAGACGGCGGTTCGGTGACGACCTTGGCCTGTTCTGCCACGGTCACCGGATCTTTGCCTGAGTACAGGGCGTTGACACTATTGGTATCGAGCGCGCATGTAAAGACACAGACTTCATCAATCAGGCCGACAAAATGCTTATACAAGCTGTTGTCTCTATTGTTCGTTATTACTCCAATGTAAACATGATGCTGGGAAACGCCGGAAAGATCGTAGCCGGCAGGAACGAAACCTGTTCCATCTAATTTTCCATCGATGTAGATGCGCAATTTGTCAGCGTTTCTCATCCCGACAATGTGGTGCCAGATCCCATCGTTCACAGCGGTAAGCGTTGTGGCCTGGACCTTGTTTGTATTATCATCGGTAACCAGGGCGACCCGGTTCAAGATGGTTTCGTTCAGAATCAGGGCGATCCGTATACCCCCTTCCATGTCTCCACCGTTGGCAAATATGGTTCCCCTGTTCTTTTGTTCATCATCTCCTTCGGTACCCGTCTGCGTTGTCTTTATCCAGGCGGATAGGGTCCAGTCACCTGTTCCGAAGTTCAGCACGTCTGCATTACCACAGTCCACATAATCGTCGCCGTCGAGACAGATGGCCTGACCAAGCTTGCCGTCCACATATGCAGGATTCCCGTGTATGCTCCCATGATTGGACCAGGCACTGTCATTGGCGTCGTTTTCAAATCTCCACCAGGCAATGAGTCTCTTGCGGTTCTGGAGTCTCTCATCTGCTCGCCCGGTTTGGCTTTCGTTGCCGTTTCGACTCTTGTAGCTTCTGATTGTAAAATATTTCTTGTTAATGTTTCGGCTTGCTTGGCCTGTGTCCTCCAGTTGTCCGTCGCACTCGTGCTGCCGGCAAAGCGCCATGCGCCCTCCACATAGGCAAAAGACCAGACTTGGTCGATGGGCTTTTCAGGCGACTCGCTGGTGAAGACCGCACAGATGTCCGATTCTTCCGGCGGTTTGTCCTCAATCTCAATTCTACAGAAAATCGACTGTCGTGCAGCAGCTAACATCTGTGACCGTGTGTCCGGCGATGACAGTCTCTCAAACTGCTTCATCTTGACAACAGGGAATATCTGCTCGAGAGTATTTTGATCCTGGTGGTGATAAGCTGAAATAAGTGTCAGCAAGGCATTGACGGCTGTAGATTGATTGCTGAATTTGCGACCTTGCAGTATTTCATTTTTCGTCTTCTCAAAATACCCACTGATGTCATGGTCCTGCTGGCTTACTTCCGTTTTGTCACTCTCGGAATGCTTGTCCTCTGTCGTATCAGAACTATCCATCGAGTGCAGATTATTCGGATTGCCAGTGTCTGCTGACGTGACGCTTTCATTCTCACTATAGACCGATGCTGGCATGCTAAGTATAACAACCACGGAAATTCCTATTGTTACCATATTCCTGGCATTCATATTCGATCCCTTTCCTTTGTGTATAACACCAATATATTCGATCATTTGACTCAATATGTGACCGCATAAACACATTTTTCGTATTGTCCAGATTGTATAAGAAAGGAGCCAGCTCTCGACTCCGACTCCATAGCTTGAGCCATTGCAAGAGTTGTACCAGGAGACAAGTATCATTGGAATATACCCATAAGCTCTTTTATGCGGAGGAGATAAATGAGATGACCCTCACATGCCGTCAAGCCGCAGAGGAAAGGCAACTGGGTCACGCGTGACCCGAAGTGTGTCACGCATGACACACCGCTATCGAGCGTCCGATTACTCGATGCCGTACTGCCTGAGCTTTCGGTAGAGGGTTTTTCGGCCGATGCCCAGAAGTTCGGCTGCTTTTTCACGGTTGCCCTGTGTTTCCATAAGGGCTTTGCTGATGGCCTCCTGCTCGGCTTGGGCCGTCGCCTGAGCGGCGGCTTCGGCCAGCGAAATCTGCCCGGGGGCCACACGGCTCATATCCGAGGGCTGCAAATCGGAGCAAATCCGCCTGGGCAGGTCGGCCGGTTCAATCGTGGGACCTCCAGCGACCGCCATTGCGCTGTAAACGCAGTTCTGCAATTCTCTGACGTTTCCTGGCCATTCGTACGTCATGAGCTGTTTGAGGGCATTCTCAGAGATTTTCGGTTGTTCAATGCCCAACGGCGTGGCGTACCGTTCGAGAAAGTGTTCCACCAACAAGGGAATGTCTTCTTTACGCTCGCGCAGTGGACAGATATTGAGACTCAAAACGTTGAGTCGCCAGTACAGGTCTTCCCTGAACTGTCCCTGCTCAACTCTCGCCGCCAGATCACGATTCGTGGCCGCCATGACGCGCACATCGACGGCAATCGATTCGTTGCCGCCCACGCGTGAAAACGTCCCTTCCTCGATTACCCTGAGCAGCTTGACCTGAGCCTCAGGAGTCAGCTCGCCGATTTCGTCGAGAAACAAGGTTCCGCCGTCCGCCAATTCAAACTTGCCGATCCGAAGCTCTTTGGCATCGGTAAACGAACCCGCCTCGTGACCGAAAAACTCGCTTTCGATGAGGTTGGCAGGTATAGCACCGCAGTTGACCACAACGAACGGACCTGACTTACGCTTGCTCGCCTGGTGAATAGCCCGCACGATCAGTTCTTTGCCCGTACCGCTCTCACCGTAAACGAGTACCGTACCGTCCGTCGCCGCGAATTTCCGCATCTGGGTGAACGTGGACTTCATCTTGTCAGAGACACCCACGATACTCTCAAATCTATACGCCTCCTGAAGCTGGTCCTCTAATTGTTTGACCCGGCGCTTCAGGGTCACCATCTCCACCGCGCGCGAAATCGTGGCCAGAAGCTCATCATTATCGAAGGGCTTCTCGAGATAGTCGAAAGCGCCCCGTTTCATGGCTTCCACAGCCGAACGAACCTCCCCATGCGCCGTCATGATGATCGTCTTACAGTCGGCCTTGAGCCGGCCGTGAAGGGTCTTCATCACCTCCAAACCGTCGACTCCGGGCATCTTGAGATCCAACAGGATCACAGCCGGCATAAACTGAGCATAGAGTTCCAGTCCCGACTCGCCGGATTCAGCCACCTGCACCTCGTAACCATTCCCCCTCAATAGTGTGGACAAAATGGAACGTATGCCCGCCTCGTCGTCGATAATCAGTACCCTGGATTTCTGCACGCGATTTTGCTCCCAATGACCGGCCTACCTGACAGGTAGGGAAATCCTCACTTCAGTTCCACCCCCGCTGGCTTGGTCTATCCAGACTTCTCCGTTATACCGTTTCACGATACTATTGCAAATGGCCAGGCCGAGGCCAGTACCTCCCGCCTTGGTGGTGAAGAAGGGCTCCAAAACCCTCTGGCGCAAACCGGCAGGTATCCCAGCACCCTCATCCTCAACTCGAATCAATATCCTCCCGTCTGACGTGGAATCATGACTCCCTGCTATCCCATAAGATGCTTCAATCAATAGCGTGCCGCCCTCGGGCATCGCCTGTAGACCGTTCATCATCACGTTCAAGAGCACCTGGCGCAACTCGGCCGGATCGAATCTGAGCTTTGGCAAATCTTCCTCAAGATCCATTTCCAGCGTGACCTTCTGACTCTTGGCCTTTGCCTCAATAAAACTCACACAGCGTACAATTTCCTGACGAATACTGATCGGCTCGGGATTACTCTCGGCCGGCTCGGCCAGTGAGAGCAGGTTACCCACAATATTATTCAGCCTGTCGACCTCATCTAAGATATCATGTGCGAGCTTCTTTTGGTCTGAATCCTGATCGAATTCGCTTTCCAGATACTGAATCGTGCTGCGAATCGCCGTCAGAGGATTTCGAAGCTCGTGCGCGATCCCGGCAGCAAATTGTCCCATCATCGCCAACTGTTCGGCACGAAACATCCGTTCATTCTGGCGTAGCCGTTCCTTGAAGAGCAGGGCGTTCTCAAACGCCAAGCTGGCTTGCCGGCTGAGCACCTGCACATTCGCAAGCTGGATACTATCCAACGGCCCCTGGCTAAGGTGCACAAACACAACGCCAATGAGCCTGTCCATCGAGATGAGAGGAAAAGCGAGATTGATGCCCAAATCCAAAAACGGCTGAAGTTCGGGACGGAGGTAGTCCGTGACTTCTTCGTTTTCCTCGAAGATAAGGATTTCACGATTCGCACGAAACCACTGCATAATAATGCCACCGGCAGCCAGACTCGGCAGCTTCGACGTGGTCTGATCGGTCTTGTCCGCCAGAGAAAAGGCGTGAGAGGACTCGCTGCGATCCGGAAGGTACACCAGGGCTTTTTCCACATCCGCCAGCTCGTTCAGCTTGCTCAGCAGGTTACTCGTGAGCTGCTCGGGATCAACGATGAGCATCAAGCTGTCTTCGAACTCCGTCAACAGACTATGGCCTTGTGCCGAGCCGCGAAAGAAATCAAGGATTCTCTGCCACATCGAATGTTCCTCATGCACTCCAAATAGTAGCCCCATATAGACCACACATAAGATATTATACATTCACGACAAGCCGAGTCAACATAGGGCGAAGGAACTCGGTACGCAGCGAATTGATCGCTCCTTTGTGTCCGGACGTTTCAATACAGTGTATGGAATGCATCGTTTCCTTGTTTTTGGGATTCTAATCACACGGGATACAATATTTAGAAACATGCGACGGATGAGAACGCTCTTACGGTATTTTGTGCCGCCTTGCGAATGGCCCGAGTGCGGCCAGATCGACATGATGGAATACGACCGGGGTATGCGTCTGGCCTTTGGGAGGACGAATGGAGGTAATCCATCACAAGCGGAATTTCCGGCCCGCTTCGACATCGACTCCGTCCGTGTGTACAAAAGGTGAAGAATCCTATTGACTAATTGAAATAAATATTTAAAATAGACGTCATACGCGAAAGGTATGACGATGGCCATTAGAAAAGACGGCATAGATACACGTGAAAAGATCCTCAAAGCGGCATCGGAGGTCTTTGCAAAGAAGGGGTACCGAAACACAACGGTCGCGGAGATCTACCGACGAGCCGGGAGTAATGTCGCATCAGTGAACTATCATTTCGGCAGCAAGGATGCCCTTTATGTCGTCGTCTGGCGCAATGCCTTCGAGGAGGCCCTGAAGGCCTATCTACCGGACGGAGGTTTGCCGCCCGATGCACCGGCCGAACAATGTCTGCATACCCTGATTTATTCCGCTCTGCACCGCATTCTGGGCGCGGGCCGGCAGGGGCACACTTCCCCCGGGTATCATCAAGGGCAGAGGCAAGCCCACGCCGGACCTTATTGATGCTCTGGTGGAACACATTACATGTTTTTCACTCGCTGGCATCGAAACCGTTCGAGAGAACATCAAAGGGAGAAACACGTAAATGTCATGTAGCGTGTATCAAGGGTGTAATGCGCATGATAAGACAATTGCAGAAACAGATCCTAATCGGCCTGCTGTTCCTGATGATCGGAGGGTGTACCCATCAGGTCAGGGAGCCGGAAATGCCCGTGCAGATTCCGGACTCATTCTCCACTACGGGTACTGAGCCGCTGCTGGACAAGTGGTGGGTTGCATTCAAGGACAATGAGCTCAATGGCCTGATTAATCGAGCTCTCACGGAAAACTTCGATTTGCTCACGGCCTGGGATCGTCTCGCTCAGACACAGGCACTCGCCCGGAAGACAGATGCCTCATTGTGGCCCCAGGCCAATCTGTCGGCCGAGGCAGGCCGGACCCGCCGAGAAGCGGATGGAACCGTCAGTTACAGCAGCCTTTATTCAGTGGGAGTTGCGGCCAGCTACGAGGTTGACCTGTGGTCCGAGCTCAGGTCCTCGCAACGGGCCGCCTGGCTCGACGTGCAGGCCCAGCAGGATGCGGTGGACACGGCGGCAATCACCGTGGCGGCATCGATTGCCAGCACATGGTATCAGCTCGCCGAAGCGAAGGCCCTCGTTCGCATCGCTCGAGAACAAATTAAGACGAATCAAGATGTCCTTAAAATCGTGACGGTCAAGTGGCGAAAAGGCGCCGCCCGCGCCGCTGATGTGTACAGACAGCGCCAGCTTGTCGCGTCCACCGAGGCTCAACTCATCACGGCAGAAGAAACGGTTCAGTTACTACAGTACGCGCTGTCTGTCTTGATCGGCGAGAAGCCCGCGCTGGCATGGCAGCAGACGTCTATCGAATCTCCAAAGTTGCCGCTCATGCCGGATCTCGGCGTTCCTGCAGATGTCCTTCTTCGTCGGCCGGACGTACGCCGAAGCTACCGCCAGATCCTGGCCGCCGATGAGCGTTTAGCCGCCGCGGTTGCAGATCAGTATCCTCGTATCAGTATCTCGGCGTATGCCGAGACGTCGTCCACGCTCAGGGTGAGTGATCTGTTCGATGACTGGCTGGCCAACCTGGTTGCCAATGCCGTTCAGCCACTCTTCGACCGGAACCAGAGAAAAGAAGAAGTCTGGCGACAGAAGGCCATTGTCTCAGAGCGAGTCCATGCCTGGAGTCGAACGATTCTGAACGCCTTGGAGGAGGTCGAGAGAGCCCTGACGCGGGAGCGACAGCAAACACAATTGATCGAAAATATCGAGCGCAGGCTCGAACTGGCGCGTCTAACCTACAAACGCATCCAAGCGAGCTACATCAAGGGACAGGTCGATTATATTCGGGTGCTCGAATCGCTGGAATCCCTACAGGCACTGGAACGTAATAGTGCAACGGCGCGGCGTACGCTTATCCAGCGCCGGATCGACCTGTATCGATCCATTGCCGGCTCATGCGTTCTTAAACAACCTGCACTGGCCCAAACCAGCAAGACAACGAATTCAATGGAAAATTCAGAGAATATTCGTGATAAGAGATAGATACGATGATATCAGCAACGAAAAATCCAGATTTCCCAAGTAGTGCGTGACAAATGAATTGCAGGGCAATGCTTGCGGTCTGCCCGAATGGTGAGAAGAAATGAATTCTTGACGTACGTGCTCGATTTTTTGGTAGCTCTTCTGGGACAGTATGCTGAGCCTACTGGAATGATCTTGAAATTGAGATGAAATTATGGTATTATTGGATGTGGGGTTTTCAGAAGTGGTTTTCGTGAAGTTTATATGGGAGATCCCTGATTATACGAGATGAAGGGACATACCAATTCTGGTTGCTACGCTGATTAGGATGAAAAGATTGTGATTGAGTTTTCCTGCAAGAATTGTGGTCAGAAGCTTAACGTTGAAGAAAAGCATGCAAGCAAAAAGATCAAGTGCCCGAAGTGTGGAGAACTAAGCGTTGTTCCCCCCAAGGCGGACAAGATAACATTCCAGTGCGCGAACTGCGGCCAGAGTGTTCGTGTTCTTCAGATTCATGCCGGAAAGAAAGGCAGATGCCCGAAATGTAATCAACTGGTGGTCATTCCCTCTGGAATCAGCGAGCCTAAACGTGACGCCGAGACTTTCAGCATCTTAGGTACGAAGTGTGAAGAGGAGATACGCGTACCAAAAACAACGAGAGGGAAGATGATAGAATGTCCCGAATGCGGCAGCTACGTTGAAACTTCATCTGAGGGCCGCTCAGCCGTGTCGGCAGAGCCCGATCCTTCAATTCCATCAGAGGTAAAGGAAGACCAGTATGAAGAGGAATCATATGCAAAAAAGATTGAACGGAACGAGGAGCCAAGACCTCAGAAAACCCTGCGAATCCTTGCTATTGGAATTGCTAAGATTTTGGCTGCGGCGCTGATTCTGGTGGGCGCGTTTGCCGCGTATCGGTACCAGATGAATACGAGCCCGCGCGCCGGCCGTCAAAAGCCGCCGCCCCAACCCAAGCTCGTCCAGGTGATTTCGGTCCGAAAGGCAGACTGTACAACGACGGTGACAGGTGATGCGGTCGTCATGCCGGCACAGCAGGTGATATTACGCCCGCAGGTGACAGGTCAGCTTGTGGAGATATCGGACGATGTCGTCCCGGGCGGCATTGTCCGGTTGGGGCAGAAACTTATGGCCATTGACCGTCGGGATTATGATATTCTCGTTCGACAGCGACAATACGAGGTTGCAAGGGCCCTGAAAGATTTGAAGCTGGAGCAGGGCAACCAGGCGATCGCGCGGCAGGAGTATGAGCTTTTAGGTGAAGTGATAAGCGAGGAGGACCGCGAATTGGTGTTGCGAGAACCTCAATTGGCCTCCGCTCAGGCCGCTGAGGAATCCGCGAAGGCTGCTCTGAAAAAGGCTCAACTCGACTTGGCCCGCTGTAATATCGTTGCCCCGTTCAACGCCATTATCCAGGACAAGCACGTCGATCTTGGGGCCACGGTCTCAGCCAATACAGACTTAGTGACGCTTATCGGGACGGATGAAGTCTGGGTCGAGGTAAAGGTATGGATCGATAAGCTCACATGGCTCACGATCCCGCGGCAAAACGGTGATCCTGGATCGAGCGTGAAGATCTACAACACCCTCGCATGGGGCGCCGACCGCTTTCGGACGGGCCGTGTCCTGTGCCTGGTTGGCGAATTAGAGACACAGGGTCGGCTGGCGCGACTCCTCGTCGCCGTAGACGATCCGTTTTGTCTGAAGCCGGAGAACCGTGATCTACCGCAACTCTTGATCGGTTCTTATGTCTCTGCGGAGATTCAAGGGCGAACTCTGACCTCCGTATTCCCAGTGAAATGGTCGCACCTCCGCGGTGAGAATAACAAGGTCTGGATCATGGACGACGAGGGCAAGCTTGAGATTCGGCCTGTCCAGGTTGTTTTCCGCGACGGCGATCAGGTCTACGTAACAGAAGGTTTGACCGAGGATGAGAACCTTGTCTTCACTGATATTGCCGCACCAATAGAGGGTATGCCCTTGAGGGTTGCCCCAATTGCAGAGCAACGTCTTGCCAGTGACCAAGTCCCCGGCGAGAAGGGAGAACGGAGATGACCCCAGAAACCCATCGGCAAGATCACATCGAAAATCGCGGGGCGATTGCATGGATGACCCACAATCGCATCACGCCCAATTTGCTGATGCTTGTCTTCCTGGGTGGCGGGCTGTTCGTAGCGCTTCGTATCAAGCAGGAGGTATTCCCTGAGTTCGATCTGGATATGGTCATGATCCAGGTTGCCTACCCGGGTTCAAGTCCTGAAGAGGTCGAGCAGGGGATCATCCTCGTTATCGAGGAGGCCATTCGCGGTCTGGACGGGATCAAGGAAATCACGGCTACAGCCGCCGAAGGGATGGGCATGGTCAGGGCCGAATTGGAGGAAGGGGCCGACGATCAGCGGATCTATCAGGATATCAAACAGGAAGTCGACCGGATCATCACGTTCCCGCTGGACGCCGAGAGGCCGGAGGTGAGCCTGGTGATTATCCGTCGTGAAGTGCTGCGAATCCAGCTCTACGGCGATGCAAGTGAATGGGTATTGCGTGAGCTGGCCGAACAGGTGCGGGACCGCCTGCTGCAGGACCCTCAAATCACACAGGTCGATCTGCGCGGCGCACGCCGGTATGAGGTGGCCATCGAGATTGATCAGCACGTGCTTCGTACGTATGATTTGACATTGAGCCAAGTGGCCCAGCGCGTCCGGGCGACGTCGATTGAGATTCCCGGCGGCAGTCTTGAGACGCAGAGCGGAGATATCTTGCTCCGCGTGAGTGAGCGCCGGGACTGGGCAAAGGAATTTGCGACGATTCCGTTGATCACGACACCGGATGGGTCGGTGCTCTTTCTGGGCGATGTCGCCAAAATTAAGGACACATTCGAAGAACAAGATCGTTACGCAACATACAATGGAAAGCGAGCCGTCGCTGTTGAGGTCTACCGGGTGGGCGGGCAAACCCCGATCGGAGTTTCCGACGCTGTGCGTTCGGCCATGGTTGAGATTGAAAGAGACCTTCCGCCCGGCATCAATTGGGTGATTAATCGCGATCGGTCCGATATATACCGCCAGCGACTGGAACTGCTTTTGAAGAATGCGTTCCTGGGTCTCACGCTCGTCGTGTTGCTCTTAGGCATGTTCCTGGAATTTCGCCTGGCCTTCTGGGTCACGATGGGTATCCCGATCTCGTTTCTCGGCTGTTTTCTCTTTCTACCGATGTTCGACGTGACCATTAACATGATGTCGATGTTTGCCTTTATCGTCGCGTTGGGAATCGTCGTTGATGATGCGATCGTGGTCGGCGAAAACATCTTTGAATACCGTCAGCGGGGCATGAGCTCGATCCGAGCGGCGATCTCCGGCGCGCGCGACGTATTGCTGCCGGTAACGTTCAGTATTCTGACCAACATCGTTGCCTTTCTTCCACTGTGTTTTGTTCCAGGCGTCATGGGCAAGATCTGGCGGGTCATCCCTTTGGTTGTTATTACCGTCTTTTCTATTTCCTGGATCGAGGCCCTGCTTATTCTGCCTTGTCATCTGGCTCACGGTAAACAGCGGTCTGGCCAGCCCGGGCTCTTAGGAAGGCTCCAGCAAGTTTTCAGCAGGGGTCTACATGGAGTCATCAATAAGCTATATATGCCGTTTCTGGATGTGTGCATCCGCTTCCGGTTAGTTACCGTCGCAACGAGTGTGGCGATTCTCATTGTCATATTGGGCTACGTGTTCAGCGGCCGGATCGGGATCATCCTGATGCCGCGAGTTGAGTCGGACGTGGCTTTTGTGACTGCCACGTTGCCTTACGGTTCACCCGTATCGAAGGCCGAGGAAGTCTGCCAGCGGCTGGTGACCACTGCCGAGCAAGCTGTTGAGGCTAACGGCGGTGAAAAACTGTCCGAGGGCATCTTCGCCCTGATTGATGAAAACGTCGTCGAAACGACGGTTTATCTCACTGACGCCGACATCCGCCCCATCAGCACGACGGAGCTGACGCAACTATGGCGAGAGCGGGCGGGTGCGATCCCGGGTTTGGAGAGCCTGCGATTCGAATCGGATCGAGGAGGCCCCGGCCGCGGCGCGGCCCTGACGGTTGAACTGAGTCATCGCGACATTGACGTGCTGGACAGGGCGAGCGAGGCTCTGGCCACCACGTTGGCGGACTTTTCGAATGTCAAAGACATTGACGACGGATATACGCCGGGCAAACGCCAATTGGACTACAGCCTGACCGATGAAGGGCACAGTCTGGGACTGACTCAGCAGGCGCTGGCCCGGCAGCTTCGGAATGCCTTTTACGGGGCTGAAGCCGTTCGGCAGCAGCGGGGACGCAACGAGATCAGGGTCAAGGTGCGCCTGCCCCGCGAACAGCGCGTCCGCCAATATGACCTGGAAGAGTTGTTGATTCGAACACCCCAGGGGACGGACGTACCGTTGGCTCAGATCGCCCGGGTTGAGCCGGGGCGCGCTTACACAACGATTGCCCGGCGCAACGGTCGACGCACCGTGACCGTCACGGCAAACGTCGAACCGATGTCACAAACCAGCCAAGTGCAAGCCACGCTCGAGATGGAGGTGCTTCCGGAACTAGCCCGGAAATTCCCGGGGCTGTCCTACGGTTGGGAGGGTCGCCAGCAAGACATGATGGAGAGCACTTCAAGTCTATTTAACGGCCTGTTCCTTGCCTTAATTGCTATCTATGCGTTGCTGGCCGTTCCGTTCCGGAGCTATTACCAACCGATCGTTGTCATGATCGCCATTCCATTCGGAGTCGTCGGCGCGGTACTCGGTCATATCATCATGGGTTATGCCCTAAGCCTGATGAGCATGATGGGGATCGTTGCCCTCTGCGGGGTGGTGGTCAACGACTCGCTGGTTCTGATCGATTACGCCAACCGGCAACGGCGGGAAGGCGCATCCCCCTGGCAAGCGATTCATCAGGCCGGCGGCAGACGCTTTCGCCCGATCCTCATGACGACGCTGACGACCTTTGGCGGGTTGGCGCCCATGATCTTCGAGACGTCCCGCCAGGCGCGGTTCATGATTCCGATGGCTATCTCGCTGGGATTCGGCATCTTATTCGCCACGAGCATCACATTAGTGATCGTTCCGTGTCTCTATCTGATGGCTGAGGATGCTCGCGGTTTCTTTCTACGGTTGCTTCCCGAACGTCAGGAGGTTACCGTCGCACCAAGCCCGGAGGCTGGCTAAGAGACTGCGTTTTGCTGGCAACAGCAGAATGGGCTGCAATCAGCAGCACTGGGATGTTCAGTCTCTGATGAAGGACACCCCACTCAGGATAATCGCTCCGCCAAATCGCTCTCCAGTGTTGCCAGAATGCCTTGAAGACACCGGCCGAGAGCTTCGACCAGGCCTTCTGGGTCTTCGGAATCAATGCCGACGGAGGATTTGTATGTCTTTCCAAAAATGGGAATCGGCTCTTGTCCGGCTTCCGCCTCCAGGAGGAACACACGCATCTCGATTATCGCCGTCGGCGACGATCCGTCTCTAAGGTCGCCGTAAAGCGCCGTTATGTTTCCCTCGATAACGTGAGTGGGATCAATCTGGCTTCCGGGATCCAGGACCCTTGTAAAGAGCCGAGATTCAGAAAGCCAACTGCGGGTTCTTTCGGCTACCATAGCAGAAGGTGAAGCCAGAAACGCGTTGTAGAAGTCCGATTCATATTCGGACTCACCTATACGATAAACGAGCCCGCTGCCGCTGTATGCAGAATCCATCGTGAAGCGACGCACTTCCAAGACAAAATCTGTCTGAGTCTTGGCCGGTTCGGCCTCTCGGATCGCGTTCAGAACATAATACCTTTTGTCGTAAGTCTCATGACTGCTACAGCCCGAGAACATCACGGTCCACACAATAACATTCACAAAGAAACGTGCATATACTCTTGGGATCATTTCAACGTCTCCGACGGGGGTGGGGGGGTGCTGAATAACAGATCTGACGGATGCTGCCTGAGATTCTCGGTCAAGTCTCTGAGGTTATCCGAGATCTCCTTGAAATTGGCTAACATCACTTCGATTTGAGGCTTTTCCGTCGATATGAGCTTGTCTATTCGATAGAGCGTCTTGTTGAGCCGGGCAATCATCTCAGGCAGATTACTCGATCCGGAAACCGGTTTGGGACTTGCCAGCAACTGTTGCAAGTTTGCGTTCGTCTGACGGACCTCCACGATCAGGCTCCGGATCTCCCGGCCCAGCGCGGGGACGTTGGCATCCACTACAGCCCGGTCCACAGAGGCGAACGTCTGCTGGGCAGCCACACTGATCGCGTCGGTATCCAGCTCTTCAACCTGCTGCCGCGCCTCAGCTAACAAATCCCTGACATCCTTGCTGATATCCCCGATCTTGGCCCCGGCAATCGCTTCATCCAAGGAGGCCAGCACGCTCTCAACGGCGGCCACCAGCTTGTCTACGTCTATTTCCTGCAATCGATACAGAACCTTATCGACAGAATCCTTCAATGTGGTTAGCTCGCTGGGCGCCGAGGGGATGTATAGATGTTTGGGCTTCCACTCAACATCAAGCACCTGGAACCTTTTGGGATCGACATAGTCTGCCTGTAGATAGGCCTGCCCGGTCAGAATATTGGAGGTGAGTCGCACTCTCAGGCCACGCGATACCATGTCTTCCAAATAGGCCACCCTCTGTTCGTACGAAACGCCGGGCAGGTTCTCCCGGAGTACGGCACACAACACCATGACGTAGTGTTCGTATTTCGGCGACGACAGAGGGGGGCCCGAGAGGTCGTATACGTCACGAATGAACGCTATCTTTTCAACCAGTCCGATCTGCACACCCCGGAACTCAACGGGTGAACCTACGCTCAAGCCACTGACGGATTCGTCAAAATATGTCTCGAAGTAGGCCCTCTCCTGCGCAAGAAGCCCGGAACCCAACACAACGACGGCCACCAAAATTAGAAGACTCCCTGCGATGACAAACAAGCCTATTTTGAAATAGCTCGGTTTCATGCTCATCCGACTTCCCCATCCAATTTTGTTTGGCGTTCGCTATTCTGACATCCCGTCATCCGCCTGCCGATTGAAGAACCGACGGACCCACGGATTGTCACTTTTGTCACGAAGCTCGTCCGGTGTCCCGGCCGCGATGATCGTCTTGGCGTTCTTGTCAAGCATGATGACCCGATCGGCCACGGTAAAGATACTCGGCAACTCGTGCGTCACGATGACAAAGGTCATTTTGAGATTCCGTGAAAGCTTGAGAATCAACTCGTCCACTTGCGCTGAAGTAATGGGATCCAATCCCGCAGAGGGTTCATCGAGGAATAATATCTTGGGATCGAGGGCCATCGCTCTGGCAATGGCCGCCCGCTTTTTCATTCCGCCGCTTAGCTCGGATGGCATCTTATAAGCGGAATCCGCCAAGCCAACGATATTCAACTTCATCAGGGCAATCGTCTCCATCGCAGCGCGCGGAAGGCTCGTGAATTCTTCAAGCACAAGGCAGACATTCTCCAGCAAATTCATTGAACCGAACAAGGCACCGTGTTGATACATCACACCTATTCTGCGGAATATTTCAAGCAGCTCAAATCCCTCTGCGGTGACAACGTCCTTACCATCAATTAGAATCCTGCCTTTCACAGGCTCCTGGAGGCTAATCATGTGTTTGAGCAGAGTGCTTTTGCCGCACCCCGATCCGCCCAGGATAACGAAAATCTCGCCGGGCCTAACCTCGAAGTTCACGTCTTCGAGAACAACGTTATTTCCGTAGGCCACAGTAAGGTCTTCGACTCGAATGATAGGTTCCGTATTGGCGTCCATTCTTGTCCTAAATGCCCAAAAAGTAATACCCAACGGCGAAAACACCATCGGCCATCACGATGGCCACAATACTGCTGACGACGGCGCGCGTCGCGGAATCACCGACGGCGCTGGCACCCGTTCCGGTCTGAAGACCCCGCAGGCACCCAATACCCGCAATCAACGTCCCAAAGACCAATGTTTTGACAAGACCTCCGAACAAATCGCCAAGATAGGCGGCCTCTCGGATCTGGTTCAGAACCGCAACCGGGGCAAAACCGATGGAGGTCATCACCAGCCCACAGCCGATCAAGCCAAAGAAGTTATTGAACATCGTAAGAAGCGGCGTCACGAACACGGCGGCGATAACACGCGGTACGACAAGGAACCCGACCGGATCGAGCCCCATGGTGGTCAGCGCATCGATTTCTTCGTTGACCTTCATGGTCCCCAGCTCAGCCGCAAAGGCGGACCCGCTCCGGCTGGCCAGAACGAAAGCCGTCAGTAGGGGGCCAAGTTCACGGAAAAGCGATATGGTGACGAGGTCCGCGGCAAAAATCTCGGCGCCGAATTTTCGCATCGCAACGGCGGACTGAAATGCCAGAATCAATCCGATAAGAAAACCCAGCAACGCCGTAATACCTACGGCATTGGCGCCGGATTTTTCGGCAATCAAAAATGTGTCCCTCCACCGAAGGTTTCCGGGATGAATCAGTGCATGCCAGAGCTTTACAGACAGTTCTCCAATGAAACTGACTTGCGACTTGAAGTCCTGCAATAAACGAAAGGTGACCTGCCCGGTGTCTTCGACAAAAGAAGTCAATGAAGTGTTCTTTTGTTCGGTTTTTTCTACCCGGCCCGGATCAAACAGCGCCATGAGCTGTTCAAACTGGGATTGCAGACCTTTGATTTGAATCTGTCTGCCGTTTTCTTCCTGCGTATGCTTCAACCGGAGTAGAAGTGCCACTCCGGCCCCATCGCAATACTCCACACCGCTTGCCTCCACGATGAGCAACTCCGGCCTAGTTTCTGTGATTTTCCGGACGACTTGTGACCAGAAACGACCGGTCGTTTCTGTGTCCAGTCTTCCTGTTACTACAATCTCGAGCTCGCCTTCCCGGAGCACCTGATA
>SMTZ1_10003560_pt1 | contig 17309 bp, 14 predicted proteins | sample DeeMarSWOR136_30_FD_25667 | JGI IMG/M metagenome (IMG submission 25667)
GGAAGCCCATCCTGTGCCTCCACAGTAAGAACGCGCCCAACAGGATCTCAGCTATGATAGGTGGAAACAGAGGCCTACTCATAGTCAGGTACGACTATTTAGATGAGGCCATGAAATCCATAGATAACTTCCTGATCGATGTGAAATCGGGTAGATAGTATTCCGAGCCCTTGTCTGGCCACCAGAGATGCCTCGCATCCGGAGAACGAAGAAGTAGAAAGAGAGGCCTTCCTGTGATGCTGTGGCGTATCAACCCTCTATTTTCTCCACGGCTTGAGATCAGTTAACCCTATTTGCTGCGCGAAACCATTCATTGGCTATTGGTGGACTTGAATGCCCAGAGTGAAGCCAGAAGTTCTCAAGAGTCTCGTCAAGAGCATGTTCGAGGCAGCGGGAACCCCTGCTGAAGAGGCCGAGATCGTTGCCGACCACCTAGTCAGATCGAACCTGTACGGCCACGACTCCCACGGCGTGGTCAGGACGCAGTACTACCTGGGTCTTATCGGGGAGAAGATCATGCCGGGGGCCGAGGTCGAGGTCGTACAGGAGACGGCCTCTACTGCTGTGCTCGACGGCCACTGGGGTTTCGGCCAGGTGACGGGCAGGGTGGCCATGGAGATGGCAATCGAGAAGGCGAGGGAGACGGGGATCGGCATGGTGACCCTGTCCAACGTGTTCCACACGGGCAGAGTGGGGGAGTACACCGAGATGGCTCTAGAGCACGACATGATTGGAATGGCTTTCGGGGGCGGGAACCAGCCCCAGGTGGTCGCCCCTACGGGCAGGACGAGGGTCTTGGGCACCAACCCCCTGGCGATATCCGTCCCTGCCGGGGAGGAGCGGCCCTTCCGCCTCGACATGGCGACCAGCGTCGTGGCGGCTGGGAAGATGTCGTACTACCTGTCTGAGGGGAGGCCTGTGCCTGAGGGGTGGATACTGGACAGCGAGGGAAACCCTACGACCGACCCTGCCGACTTCAGACCCAGGCTCAGGGACATGGTGGACAGCTACGCGAAGGACCGCCCCCTCAGGGAGAGGGGGAGCCTCCTCCCCTTCGGGGGCTATAAGGGCTTCAACCTGGGGGTGTTCAACGAGATCGTCGGGGCCTTCCTGGCGGAGCGGGGCCAGGAGCGGAAGAGGGGGGGCTTCGCCTTCATCGCCATAGACGTGTCCAAGTTCAGGCCCGTGGAGGACTTCAAGAGGGACGTGGACGGGAAGATCAGGACGATAAAGGCCTCGGAGAGGCGGCCCAGCTGCGATAAAGTCCTCGTGGCAGGTGATCCTGAGCACTTCACGTACTTGGAGAGGAGCCGCAAGGGCATACCCATTGGGGAGCGGCTCTGGGGGGAGCTCATCGAGGCGGCTCAGAAGCTCGGCGTGGACGCCGAGGCAATCGTCGAGGAGGAGGCCGTCTAGGGCCCCATCCCCCCCCCGGAATCCTGCCCCGCTACTTGCCGATGACTATGCCCGTCGGATCTATCCCTTCCCTCAGCAGACGAAGCTCCTCGGCGGTAGGGGGGTCCGTCGTCGGAACGGCGTCGGGGATGATGAGCTCGAAGCCCGTGTTCCCCACTACCTCCTCGACTGTCACCCCGGGGTGGGTGGAGACCAGCGTCATCCTCTTGGACTCCGGGTGGAAGCCGAGGACGCAGAGCTGGGTGATCACCCTGTGGGGGCCCGTGTCCGCGGGGAGACCCGCCCTCTCCCTGGCGCCGGGTCCGGTCAGGTAGCCCGGGGTCGTGACAAAGTCGAGCCTCTCCGAGAACCTCCTCTTGTCGTGGCGCATCAGGATGATGTTCCGCCAGCAGAGGCTGCCCACGTCGTTCCCGCCTCCGCTTCCGGGCAGCCTCACCCTGGGGTGTGCGTAGTCCCCTATCACCGTCGTGTTGAGGTTGCCGTACATGTCTATCTGGGCGGCGCCGAGGAAGCCGTAGTCGACGAAGCCCAGCTGCGCGCAGCTCATGACGTAGTCCATGCTCGCGGCCATGACGGCCTTGTGGAAGGTACGGCTGTCCCCTACACTTATTGGGATAGTGGGGATCCTGGGCCCTATACCGCCGGCCTCGAACAGGATGAGGAGGTTTGGTGCGTGGAGCCTCTGGGCAAGCATCACAGCTATGATGGGAAGCCCCGTCCCGACAAATACGGAACTCCCGTCCTCAAGGACTCTGCTGGCGACGCAGGCCATCAGCTCCGTGGGGTTATAGTCGGCCATGGTCACCGCCTCGCCCAGGGGGCTTCAAGGGGAACCTCCAGCGCCTCCAGGCGCCTCAGGTGCTCCATCTTCTCCTCTCCGCCCACGATCTCGATATACTCGGAGAAGTCCTCCACTGAGTGGATGTATTTATCAAGGTATTCTTGGACCCCCTCCTCAGTCCTGGTGAGGCTGAGCCACTCCGCTAGGTGCTCCTCGTCGGAGTAGTAGAGGCGGGGCATGTTGCCCGGGTGGGAGCCATAGGGAACCTCGCAGACGGCGTCAACCAGGTAGAAGGGAACTACGGTCCTATCGGGGTCGTCCCTGATCTCCTCGTGGTCAACGACCTCCTCGGTGGTCAGGATCAGGCGCTTGGCGGCCAGGGCGAGCTCCCTATCCTCGATTGTTATGCCGTCGATCTGGGCGTTGCCGTGCATGTCGCACCTGTGGACGTGCATGAAGACAAAGTCGGGATAGCAGGCGGGGAGAAGGCAGAGAGGCTTACCGGTGAAAGGGTCCTCCATCACGCGGGCGGAGCTCTTGCGGAGGGTGTCGGTGCCCAGCATTATCCGGGAGGGGATGAAGGGGAGGCCCATTGCGGCCGCCTTGAACCTCCACTGGAAGCCGGCGTTGGAGATCTCCCCCACCACCCTCACCGCTCCTCCCTCCACGGCGCGGCGGCCGGCGGCGGAGAGGCCCCTGAGTTCGTGGCCGAAGCTGTAGGCGCACTCTATCTTGTCAACGACTCCGCCGCCGATGAGGACATCGACGTCGTGGACCGCCGTCTTGGCCGCCATGGCGAGTTTGCGCCTTCCCTGGCGTATCATCTCGTAGATGGCTGCCATGCTCACCCGGATGTGGCCGAAGCCCCCGAGGGCGAAGTAGTCGCCGTCTCTGGTGAAGCGCCGTACTGCCTCGCTGAGGGGCATGCGCTTGTCCTGCTGGACGCGGCTCTTGTGATCCCGCATCCAGAGGCGGGCCTCGTCGGGGTCCATCCAGCCGAGGAGCTCCCCCTCTCCTTTGGATATCATCTCACTGAGAATAGGGAGTTTATCTTAAAAGAGTAATAATAGAAAGAGTCGGGAGCGTGTTCTACCAGACCTTCTCTAGGAGGTTGATTGCGTTGAGGCCGATGATCTTGGAGATCTCGCGGTCCGTGTAACCGTGCTTTATCAGCCAGCGGGTGACGTTCTGGAGGCACTCCGTGGGGTTCTCCATGCCCTCGACGTACTTGATGGGGGGATACTCCCTCTCAGCTTCAGCGCCGGGCCTTCTGTACTGGCCGTAGCCTCCTTTCCGGTACTTCTCGTGGAAGACGGCGTAGTGGGCGACGTGGTCGCCGTAGAGGCTGTCAGGGCCTATGCCGACGTGGTCTATTCCCATGAGGTCGATGCAGTACTCGACGTGGTTCATGAATCCCTCTATGCCGCCCTCGGGGTGCTCATCCGACCTGGCGCCGAAGCCGGCCACCTCCACACCAATGACCCCGTCCCTCTCCGCCAGGGCCTGGAGAACCTCGTCAGGAAACATGCGGCGGGTGGGCATGAGGGCTCTGGCGCCGGCGTGGCTGATTACGATCGGTCTACTGCTCAGCTCTATGGTGTCGAGCGCCGTTGTGTCGCCTGTGTGGCTCACGTCTATGAGCATCCCCAGCTTGTTCATGCGGACGACGGCGTCGTACCCGAAGTCGGTTAGGCCCCCGTCCCCCCGCTCCTTTAGGCCCGAGCCGAGCATGTTTGACTCGCTGTAGCAGATGCCCATGCTGCGGACCCCGAGGCCGTAGAGCACATCTAGCCGGTCGACCTCGTTCTCGATACAGGAGGAGGACTCCAGGACGGCTACCCAGGCGAGCCTGCCGTCCTCGTGAGCGTCTCTGATGTCTTTGACGTTCTTGCAGTGAACTATGAAGTCCTGGTGGGCTATGTCGCAGAGCTTCATCCCGAGGTCGTGGATGGTGCTGTTCCAGTCCCAGCCGTGCTTCGTGTTGACGACGGCCCGGCCGTCCATGAGGTTGTCGAAGACGCAGTCGAGGCCGGAGCGGCTGAGGGCCTCGTGGGCGAGGAACTGCCTGCCCTCGGGGAAGACTTCAGGGGAGTATTTTATGTCCTTGGGGTATAGGCTGGGGTGCTCGTGGAGGGAGACGACGATGTTACGCTCCATGAGCTGTTCGAACCTCTCCTCCTCGGACTTGGTGAGGGTGATGGGGTGCCACCAATCCGTCACGACACCCGCCCTGAGGTTGAACTCCTTGTAGTCTACTCCTGGCTCCAGATACTGGTAGGCCTTGTATCCGGCATACTTCTTGTTCCGACCCATTTCGGCTGATCGTAGCCCCAAGGCTATTTTACCTTTGGGGAGTCTGAGAGCAAGGATATCTCTCGGGTTTGGCGCCATTTTGGATTCGGAGGAGCACCATAGAGGATGACGTTGTAGTTAGACTCCGTGGGACTCAACACGGAGAACGCGTTAAGAATCTGAAGAGTTCCCCGGGAAGAGCGTTAAAGCCGCACGAGGTCGAGGAGTGAGACCGACATCATGAGCCTTTCCAATTTCATTCGAGGCTTGCCGCTTCCCGGGAAACCCCGTGGAATTTCTACGGAGCCCTGCAGCTTTATCGCTGACGAGCGCCCTCCGGGTCCCAGCCCCGTGTGAGCTGAGTTCCTTGAAATCCCACTTGGTTTGGATATCCTCCAGACGCTGCTGCAAGCACTCAGTGTGGCGGAGGAAGGCCCCAAACGACTTACGCCTTACGTTAGACTCGAATTTAGAGTTTGTGACGTGTTTGTTTCAAAATTAGATATGTTTGTAACAAATAGAGTTTTTAAACTTCGTACCTACCTGCAGCGACTGCAGTTGCCTGAGCACGTGGATCCAGAAATCATGCTGTTCTCCTGATAGAGCTTAGTCCAACAGTCGCGGCAGACCTTTACCTTTCCAAGCTCCTTGTGATTCGCGGTCAGCAGACTGAGGCCATCGCCACTTCTAGAGCAGAACTTACACTCACCCATTTAATAGCACACTCACAAAGATACGGGATAGAGCCGATTAAAGGATTTACGCCCCTTAATGGTCATTTGTGCATCATGAAGCTAAAGCATTGGATTCGTTGGAAATAATACGCCGGTTCTAATGTTTGAGATAACCACATCATAGATCAATTTTTATTATGATTTAAAACAAATAATACATTATGAGGTTTAATGTGTTGTTCTTAAGTAACACTGATATGTGTATATAATTTCTATACGTAAATCTGAAAAACCTTTATGTCATATATAAAACGAGCTCCCAGGTAAATATTAATAGAATATTAATGAAGGCCTCTACAATTTTTCCCCCTGGGAGCTCACGACCTCCAGTATAAAATTTTTTATTGAATATACTGTCCCTAGCGTATTCTGAAAAGCGTACTTTTCAAAAAACTTTAACGTGTCAGGAGGTCGGGAAGCGCTCCTAAATTGTCGATGACTGCGTGGGGGTCCAGAGTTTTAATCGTCTTCTCGTCGTATCTTCTAGTGTTAATCAATATGAAGAGGCCCCCCGCAGCCCTTGTTGCTTGGGCGTCATGATCAGAGTCTCCGATGTAGTAGAACTCGGATCTCCCGAACAGCCTCAGTGCTCTGGCGATGGGCTCCGGGTGGGGTTTGATGTAGCCGCATTCGTCTCGTGTGATAGAGTACCGGAAGTGTCTCCCAAAGTACCCAAACTCCGGGCTGCTGGAGAGCCTCTCGTATGCACCCCGTGAGGCGGTCGTCACAAGACCGAGTTCATAGCCAGCGTCCTGTAAAGCGTCGAGAGCCTCGTCTGTCCCCGGTATCAGGTAAATGTGCATATGATCTATGGCTTCGTGCCGCGTGAAGGGGTCGTTGATCGCGTCCATCAAGGCCCTTGTATCGGGCTCGCTGAACCCTATTCTCTCCGCGTAGCCCCTGGTCCGGTTCCATATGTGAGACATCCTATTGAGGCCCTCATACTCCTCCAATGGTACCCCATTAGAAGCCGTGACGGCCTTCATCTCCTGTCGAAGAGAGACGTAGGGGGCGTGGCCCGTCGAGAGCCCGTGGTATTCCGGGGCCTCATGCAGGGTGATCAACGTCCCGTCCATGTCGAAGAGGAGGAGGGGTTTCTTCATCGTCTTCACGGTAGGGTAGGTGGTATTTCACTGTGAGGGGGAGATGATGCCGTTTTTTCACTTCAGCAGGAAGTCGTCCAGCCTGTCCTTGGCCTTCTCCCTCTTCTCCTGGAAGTCGATGAGGAATGCCCTCACCTTCCCAGCAAGGCGGGCCTTGCAGTCGCCGCAGATGAGGGCGCCGGACCTGCAGTCCTCCTCCATCCGCTTCAGTGCTCCGTCATCCTCCTCGAAGAGGAAGTAGTAGTAGGCGTAGACGTTGCAGATGCCCGGGTCTCCTCCCCTCTCCCTCTGCTCCTGGACCGTGGGCTGCCCGCCGGTGAAGGCGCCTATCACCTTGCTGGCGGCCAGGTCGGGGTCGTCCTTGGTGAATATCGCCGTCTCGGGCTGGCTCGCCGACATCTTCCCGCCCCTGCCCAGGCCCGGCAGGAACTTGGCGTGGATCTGGGCGGGCTTGTAGTAGCCCAGCTTCTCCGCTATGTCCCTGGTCATCCTCCAGTAGGGGTCCTGGTCTATGGCGGCGGGTATGAGGCAGGGTATGTTGCTGCCCTCCCGGTCCGACTGGAGGAAGCAGGTCATCGCCTGGAGCGCCGGGTACCAGATCATGCCGATGTTGTCGCTGTCGTTGAAGCCGAAGACCGCCTTCGCCGTGCTATAGGTCACCCGCTTCGCCACACGGAGCCCTATCTTGTAGAGATGCTGGATGTGCTCAGTGTCGCTGAAGATGTGTGTCCTCTCGGCGTCCAAGCCGCAGGCGATGACGTCGAGGGCGTTGTCGTAGGTGTAGCCTATGGCCTCCTCGAGGCTGAGCTCGTCGTAGTGGAGGAACTTCTCGTCATCCGTCATCTGGAAGTAGAGCTCGGCGTCGAAGGCGTCCTGGAGGTACTTGCAGAAGAACCAGGGCAGCAGGTGCCCCAGGTGCACGTGGCCCGAGGGGCCCCGACCCGTGTATAGGCCGACATTGTTCCCCTTCTCGTGCTCGCCTATCCACCAGTCGGTGTCCCGATGGCTTATGTAGACGCCGCGCCGGAGCTGCATGTGCATGAATCCGGCGTGGCTCGCTATTTTCTCGGGTATGTCGGGGGTCATGCGCTGGACGCCGAACTGCTCTATCAGCTTGTCGTAGTCGACGGTGCCGCGGACCTCCCAGGGTGTTACGACCATCTCGTCGTTCTCTCTCTCAGTCACTTCCAGTCACCTCAGATGAGTATGCCTTCCCTTCCCTATCTGTGATGGGTTTAAGCGGGGGAGGCGCCTCAGAACCTTGTATTGACTAGCTCGGTTTCCTTCCTCCGTCAGGAGGCGCCCGATGCCCAGTCCGAGTGATACACACTCATGCCTCCTTGGCGGATCAGATAGGAGGCGCGTCGTCTTAAAAAACTATCCTTGAGCGGGTTGCGCGGGTCCAACGGGGGTAGCGAGTTCCTTGACCATCATGATGGCGTCGGCGTAGCCATCTCCTATGGCGTGGGCCTTGGGTATCCTGCCCACGGCCCTGTATCCCACCTTCTCGTAGACGTGGCGGGCCCTGTCGTTGGTCGCTATGACCTCCAGGGTGATGATCCTCAGCCCCAGGCGCGGTGCCTGGCGCTCGGCCTCCTTCATGAGCTCGGTCCCAATGCCGACATCCCTGTACCCCCCTAGGATGGAGATGCCGAGGACGCCGACGTGGTTAGAGCGGCCGAACTTGGGGTTCACCTCCACCTGCCCCACGAACCTTTCGTCAGCCTCGGCGACGACGATGATCGCCCTGTCCTTCTCCAGATCCGAGAGCTTGCGGGCGAGCCAGTCGACCTCCCTCTCCCGAGTCGTCTTCTCGTCGACGGAGATCTCGGCCCCCTCCTCGACGAGGGAGTTTATGAATTGGAGCATGTCGTCGAGGTCGGACCAGCGGGGGGCCCTGAGGGTGACCTCCCTGCCGTCGGCTGCTGTGAACCGCCTGAAGAAGGTGCCAGCCCTCATGGCCCAACGGATATATCCGGTGTGCGCGGGCTATTTGGAGGTGTCCCATTGCTATTTGGCCTTGGGTTTACTCTATATACAATATAGAAGCGTGGAGCGTGAAAATAATTTGGGCAGCGTTAATATAGCCAGCCTGCGTTTCTATTAGGATGCGGGGTCTCCGGTTTTGAGCGAGAAGGTTCCCAAGGAGGAGGTAAGGAAGGTTCAGCTGACGGGGGGCTCTACTTACATCATCTCCCTGCCGAAGAGGTGGGTGGAGAAGGTGGGTATCTCCCGGGGGAGCATGGTGAGCATCACCCAGAGGGATGACCTGACGCTTCTGCTGCAGCCACAGGGGGCCGGGGGGGAGGGGGAGTCGAGGAGGGCGGTGATCACTGTCTCTGACGAGGTGACTCCGGAGAGCCTGATGAGGAGGGTGGTCTCGGCCTACCTGATCGGCTACAGCATCATCCAGATCAGGAACCCGGTGAAGAGGATCGACCTGGTGCAGAGGTACACGGTGAAGGACTTCACCCGAAAGAAGCTGGTGGGGACGGAGATTCTTTCGGATCTGCCGAACGAGCTGACGCTGCAGGTGCTTCTGAGCCACGAGGAGCTCTCGGTGAAGGACGCGCTTAGGAGGATGAGCCTGATCGCGGCGTCGATGCACAGGGACGCGATCGCGACGCTGGCGATGGGGGATCCGCAGCTGGCGAAGGAGATCATCTCGGTGGACGACGAGGTGGACAGGTTCAGCTTCTACATCATCAGGCTGCTGAAGGCGGCTGTGGTGGACATCCACGTGTTGCGGGAGATCGGGCTGAGCTCTCCCCGGGAGTGCCTGGGATACAGGCTGCTGACGAAGTCGATCGAGCGTATGGCTGATCACGCGAGTAAGATCGCTCAGTACAGCCTGGGGCTGTTGCTGAACGGCATCGGTGAGGAGGTGATGGAGGAGCTGCGGGGGCTGAGCGAGGCGGCGCTGCGGGTCTTCGAGGAGGCCGTGGAGGCACTCTTCGGGGAGGACTACGATGCTGCGGACGGTGTGATGGAGATGGCGGCGGGGACCCGGGGGATGGAGGCCGGTGCTGTTCAGAAGATCATCAAGTACGCTTCTCCTGAGGACGTTCCTTCGCTGAGGCTGATCATCGAGAGCATTCTTCGGACGTCTGAGTATGGTTCTGATATCGCGGAGATCGTGTTAAACATGACTATTGGTGATGAGATCGCGGGCTGAGGCCCGGAGTGTTTTTAAGCGGTGGGACTTGGGGTTTATTCTGCTGGGGTCGTGGTCTAGCTTGGTCTAAGATTCGCGGCTCGGGTCCGCGAGGTCCCCGGTTCGAATCCGGGCGACCCCACCAGGGGGGGTGTTCACTGTGGCTGTTATGTTTGGTTTTTGGGTGCTTCACCGCGCTGTTTGGTGTTGCTTGGGAGCGCGTTTTTATGCTGAACCGGATCCGAGAGGGGTGTTATTTTGACTCCTTTTCTCGATTAGCTTGTTTTTCACAGTCGGATTGTGTAACCCCCCTACTCCCTCATCGGTTCTTCTGTCGAGGGTGTGTAGTTTCGCCGAAAGTAGAATATTTTGATGAGTATTAGGGCGGTTTCAATTGTATTGAGGTGGAATTTTTCAATACCTCCATCGAGAGTTCTTTTTCTTCAGTTATGTTCATGCTATCCTCCCTCAAGGTTTTTCCAATCAAAGATTCAGCAATCTCTATAACTTCGTTTTTTCTTATTGATTATCGAGGTTTTACTCTCGAAGAACGGTTCGCTGATCCCCCTCGTCTCCGTCCTGTTGATCGTCGCGGGGCTGGCGTACGTCGTCTACCTACGGGTCCTGTTCCCGACGCTCGTGCCCGGCTACGGCGGCGGCGAGCGGTTCACCCTGGGCCGGCATAACGACTACACCCTCCAGATGCCCTGGTACGCGCACACCCGGCTCCACGTCGCCCTCCAGGCCAACGACACCGTCGAGCTCCGCATAAACGGCGACCACGTCTGCAACTACACCCGACATGAGTTCTCCGTCGAGGCCGGGGAACAGGTCCTCGTCCTCCTCAGGTCCGACTCCCCCGTCAGCGGCGCGTTCACCGCGAGGCAGGAGATCCCCATCCAGAACTGGGTCCTCGCCCTCCTCCTTATCCTCACCGGTATCACGGGTACCGTGATCTCAATGGTTAAGCGTGGCCCGCAGGCGAGGTCCCTCTAAATGGGGAGGGCAATGCTCCTCCGGAGCCGTACTGATTAAAATAAACATCCCGCCTAACCTATCCTCAAGAGTTGTACGATCATGGAACACGAGAGTCTGGTTGAGGAGATCAAGGGCTCCATGAGCGAGCTCAACGTCCCCGGCGTCGCCGTGGGCATCATGCACGGGGAAGAGACCTTCACAGCGGGCCTCGGCGTGACCAGCGTGGACCACACCCTGCCCGTCGACGACTCCACGCTCTTCCAGATAGGCTCCATAACGAAGACCTTCGTCGGTACCCTGGCGATGAGGCTCGTGGAGACGGGGAAGATAGAGCTCGACGCGCCCATCCGCAGCTACCTGCCCGGCTTCAGGGTCCAGGACGAGGGGGCCTCCGAGGGAGCGACGATGCGCCACCTGCTCACCCACACCGCCGGCTGGGTGGGCGACTGGTTCCCCGAGGACCTGGGCCACGGGGACGACGCCGTCGCCAGGTACGTGGAGAGCATGGCGGAGACGCCCCAGCTGACCCCCCTCGGCGAGGTCCTCTCCTACAACAACGCCGGCTTCAACGTCGCCGGCCGGGTCTTCGAGGCCGTCCTGGGGAAGAGCTTCACGGAGATCATCCAGGAGATGATCCTGGACCCCCTGGAGATGAGCCACACCTACCTCCTACCCTGGGACGTGATGACCCACCGCTTCGCCGTCGGCCACTCGGCCGAGGGGGACCGCCCCACCGTCGCCCGGCCCTGGTCCATCGGCCGCGCCTCTGGCCCCGCCGGGGGCATCGTCACCAACGTGAGGGACATGCTCAAATACGCCCGGTTCCACCTGGGCGACGGCACCCTCAACGGCGAGCGAATCCTGGAGCGGGAGTCCCTCAGGATACTGCACACGCCCCAGGTCAAGTACTCGCCCAACAACAGCGTGGCCCTCACCTTCTGGGTCGACGACAGACGAGACGCGCGGACCATGGGGCACGGAGGGGGGACGGTGGGGCAGACGTCGCTCCTCACCATCGTCCCCGACCGCGACTTCTCCATCATCCTCGTGACGAACTCGGGGAACGGGGGGCAGCTCAACCCGAGGGTGACGAACTGGGCACTGGAGCACTACCTCGGCGTGGAGACGCCCGAGCCCAAGGTGATTGAGATGCCGGAGGAACGGCTCGCCGAGTACGAGGGCGGCTACGGGGCTGCGCTCTCGGCGCTGGACGTGGAGTCCGGCGATGGGGGGCTGGTCATCAGCAGGAGGTCCCTGGGCGGCTTCCCGACGAGGGACGTCCCCCCGCCCAAGGCCGAGTCGCCCCAACCGGTCCGCTACGGCTTCTACGGAGAGGACGACATCGTCGGGCTGGAGGCCCCCAGCAAGGGCAACCTCGGGCAGTTCCTGCGAGGCCCGGACGGCAGCATCGCCTGGCTCCGCCTCGGGCTGCGCATCCACCGCCCCCTGTGATGGTGCATCCATCCCCAACCTCCCTCTCTATGAGAGAGCAGTCCCTCGCATGATTAAATACGGTAGAAGGACGATATCCCTCAGGAGGATCCGAGTTGAAGGTTTTCATATCCGTCGATATGGAAGGAATCAGCGGCATCGTCGACGGCACGATGACGAGCCGCACCCAGGGAGACTACGAGAAGGGGAGGGCCCTCATGGCGGAGGACGTCAACGCCGCCATAGAGGGGGTCCTCTCCCTAGGCCCCGCGGAGATTACCGTCTGCGACGCCCACGGCGGCATGAACAACATACTCCCAGAGGCGCTGCACAAGGGGGCAGTCCTCGTCAGGGGCAGACCCAAGCCCCAGTCCCAGATGGCGGGCCTCGACGGCTCCTACGACGCCTGCCTCTTCATCGGCTACCACTCCAGGAAGGGCACCCTCACGGGCATGCTCAGCCACACCTACAGCGGCGGCGCCATAGAGAGCCTCCACATCAACGGCGTCGAGGTGGGGGAGACAGCCATGAACGCCGGCATCGCTGGCTACTACGGTGTCCCCCTAGTCTTCGTCTCGGGCGACGTGGCGGTCACCAGGGAGGCGCTGGAGCTCAACGGGGAGATCGAGGTCGTCGCCGTCAAGGAGGCCATAAGCCGAGTCGCGGCCAAGTGCATCCACCCCGAAACGGCCAGGGAGATGATCAGGGAGGGCGTCGTCATAGCCCTCAGGAAGAGGAAGGATATCGAGCCACACGTGGTCGCGCCGCCCGTCACCTTCGAGATAAGGTTCACCGACGCCAAGAAGGCGGACGCAGCCTCCTTCATCCCCTCAGCCGAGCGCCTCGACGGCAAGACGATACGAATAACCCACGACGACTACGTCAAGGCATATCACGGCTTCCTCGCGGCAGTCGCCTGCGCCGCAGCCTTCTCATAACCCCCTTTTTTCCACGGGCTCCCGGCTCATCTCCGCGGCATTCCCGGCCCCTTCGTCCAGAAAATCAGAATCACCACAGCGAGGACCAGACCAGACACGACGGCTTCTAGATGGAACCCGGGCACCCGCTCCAGGGGGCCCCCACCCCTGACCATGAAGCTGGAGGAGAGGCCGTCCACCTCCACGGCCTGCAAACCATCGCCCGCCGCAGCCACCTCGAAGAGCAGTGTCTCCGCCTCCCCCGGTCCCAGGGCGACCTCCCTCACCTCCACCACCTCCCCCCCGACCCTCAGCGCGACCTCCCCGTAGCCCGAGAGAGGACCTGAGTTTACGCACTCCACCGAGACGGTCACGGTCCCTCCCTCCTTGACCTCCCCGGGGCTGACCGTAAGCCCCCTCAGGTCCAGTTCCGCGACCCTCCTGAAGACGTAGGCCCTCCCCGCCTTGAAGACGCCCTCAGAGTTCGCGAAGTGCTCCCCGACGACGATGACCTCCCCCCTGACGGCGACGCTGGGCCCGGCGGGGCTCCCCCCTCCGAACTCTCCGTAGAGCCGGGGCGCAGGCGACCGGAGGTTGCAGAGGAGGAGGCCGTCTAGGTCGAATACATGCACCCTCCCTGCTTGGCCCACTTCTCCCACGTCCGCCCGAGGCTCCCCGACGACGATCACCCCGCCGCCGATTGCCACCGCCCCGAAGGGTGAGGGTGCCCCCAGGTCGGGTGGGCCTATCGTCCTCAGCAGCGCCCCCCCGGCGTCATAGACGTGGACCCTGCCCGTCCCCTCCCTGTGCAGTCCCGTGAGTCCCCCCTCGTCGGGCTCGTTGACGTAGAGCAGCCCATCGCTCACTTCCAGGCAGCCCCCAAAGCAGCCCCAGTAGAAGGGCTCAGGGGACTCCAGCGTGCGCAGGTGGGAGCCTCCGAGGTCGTAGACGTGGACCCTGCCCGCGTCGCCGAAGCCCTCCACGCCCTCCACCCGGGAGTGGTCCTCCCCCACAGCCAGGATGCCATCTCCCAGGGCGACGCTCGCACCGAAGGAGTGGTACCTGGGGTCCGCCTCAGGATCAGGGCTGTGCAGCGTGGCAATCAGCCCGCCTCCATGATCGAAGAGGTAGACCGCGCCCTCGACGCCCCGAGTGAGGTTGGAGCAGCCGACGGCCAGAAGCCCTTCACCTACGTCCAGCCCCAGCCTCTGAAGCGGCCCATCCTCCCCGGGGAAGACAAGCTCCATGAGCAACTCGGCCCCGGAGTCGTAGACGTAGACGCCCCACCTGTCAGCCACGACAACCCTCTCCTCACCGGCGGCGATGCGCCAGCCGAAGCCGCCGCTCACCCTCGTCTCGGGGGGAAAGAGGGTCCTAATGAGGGCTCCCTCCAAGTCGAAGACGTGGACCCTCCCCGCCTCCCTGACGCCCCCCACGTCAGCGTTCGGCTCGCCCACCAGTATTACCCGGCTGCCGATGGCTACGACGTCTCCGAACTCCCCGTTGCTGAAGGGATCCGGGGACTGGAGCACCGCGATGAGCCTGTAATCGCAGCCATCAGCCGGGCTCGAGTGCGCGGCCCCCGTGATCACCATCGCCAGCAGCGAAGCCAGCATTAGCCCGGGCCACAGCCTCGCCTGGCGCGCTCGGCCCTCTCTCCCACTTCCTCTCCGGCTGGATCGCCTCGATGAGATAACCAAGGCCCTGATCCTACTCTCCTCAGGGTGCTTAAATGGGGAGTGCCTCGCCTCTCCCGGTCGAGTCGCCCCGAAAAAAATTAGATAAGGGGATTTCGAGGCAATCTATCCCGTCGCCAGCCCCGAGAACGCTTGAGACTCGACGTCCAGGGACCCCCACGGGCCCGCACCCTCAGCCCTCGGTGAGCAGCCTCGCCCCGCAGCGAGTGCAGAAGCGGCTGCCGCTGGGCGCCTTCAGCCCGCATTCAGGGCAGATCCCCCAGGGGTACCCCCTGCTCAGAGCCCCATCGAAGCTATCGCGCGCCCGCTCCGAGAGCTCCGCCGCCCTCCCCCTCCTGTTGAGCACGATCGTCCCGCCCTCTACGCTCCTCCTCTTTCCCAGGAGGGCGATCCCCCTTAGGTAGTGGGACTCCGGGTCGCTGGGGTCCTCCCCGATGCATTTCTCGAGCTCGCTCAGGGCCTCGTCGTACTCCCCCCTGAGAAGGTGGACGAAGCCGATGCTGCGCGCATCCCCCTCGGAGCTCTCCCTGAGCCAAGAGAGGGCGAGGCCGTAGAAGCGCCTGTCGGGGTAGTCCCTCCCCGGGTCGTAGCCCGCCATGAACTCCCCGACGAGCGCGGGTATGCCGAAGGCCACTATCTCCTCCCTCGCCCTGTCCTGCTCCCAGCCCCTCCTGGCGATCTTGAAGGCCTCCTTGAGGGCGTCGTCTAGGTCCTCGGCCGTGTCCGGCTGCCTACGGTCCGTCTCCAGGAAACTGATGCAGTCCGAGACGGCCTCCCTTGTTCTCCCCAACCTCCTGTAGGCCTCCGCCCTCCTGTAGTAGGCCATCTCAAGGCCCGGGTCGAAATCCAAGGCCTTCGTAAAACTCTCCACAGCCCACTGGTAGTTACCGCTCTGGAGGCACTCCTCACCCCGCTCGTAGTAGTATTCAGGGCCCACCTTCTTCCTTCGGAAGAACATGTAAGCTCTCCTGCCTCGGAGGTGGGGGGCCTAGAAGAACTTCCGTAGCCCCCTCCCTATGTTCCTCTTGGCGAGTTCAAGGTTCTTCAGGCCGGTCGGGTGGTCCGGGAATATCCTGAGTATCTCCTCGAACTCCTTGATCGCGTTCTCGAAGTCCCTCTTGTCGCTGTAGATGAAGCTCTCGAGGGCCTCCTCCCGCTTCTTCAGGTGCTTGTATATGAGGCCTTGGTCGAAGAAGGCAAGGGGGAACTGGGGGTCGGCCTCCCCGGCCCTCAGGTAGTCCTTGAGCGCCTCCTTCTGCTTCTTAAAAATCTCGTGTATCATCCCCCTGCGCAGATAGGCGGAAGCGAAGTCCGGGAAGAGGGAGACCGCCCCATCGTATTCCTTCAACGCCTCCTTCAGCTTCCTCCCGTTCTCGCATATCAGCCCCAGCTTGTAGAGGCCCAAGGCCTCAGCCAGCCCGGGGTCGCCCCAGTTCCTCTCTTTGAACCTCCTCACGGCCCCGTCGAGGTACCCCCTCTCCCCGGGCATGAGGTCCGGGACGGGGTACCTTAGGAGGAGACCGTCGTGGAGGCTCCCCCCCTCCAGGTCTATCAGGCAGGCCCTCGAGGCCGCCTCGACGGCCTCCTCGTGCCTCTTGCCGAACCTGCGGAATATGAGGCCCGAGATCTCCTCGTCGGACATCTTCACCGCGAGGGCAGACCCGCAATTGGGGCAGAACGTGGCCTCCCCGGGGGCCTCAAAGCCGCAATTATCACACCTGACCATTGAGCAACCTCAGTTAGTTATCTTCAAGTACTAATTAATATCGGCCCTGTTCAGGGCCGTGATGAGGTGCGTCGGGAGAGGGGCGGCTCTAACCCGTCGCCAGCTCCGAGATGCCCAGGGCCTCGACGTCGAGGGGAAAAACCGGCCTCCTCAGCTTCGTCCAGGGGAAGGCGGCCAGCCTGGTGCCGTGCCAGCCCGGAAGATCCAGCTCTATGATCCTCTTCGCTATGGGCTCGTGGGCTGCCCTGTAGTGGACGCAGGACTTGACGAGCAGTATCCTGTAGTCGGTGGGCTCCAAGCCGAGGCTCCTGTAGAGCTGGAGGTCCTTCGCCTGCTTGCTCTTCTCAGTGAGTATGATGTCGATCCCCCTCACGTTCAGCACGGCAGTCCTCCCCATGTCTATCACCATGCCGGGGTCGTAGACCTCGCTCACATACTTGCCGTCTGTTATCGTCCTGACGGTCCCCGTCACCTCCAGCGAGTCGCCCACCCAGGGCTCGGTCTTGCCGCCTATCTTCATCGTCACAGTGCTGCCGACGCCGGCCTCGATCGCCTTCGCCACGGCCTCCGGGTCCCTCATCAAGGCGACGCAGGCGTTCGTCACGCCCCGGTCCAGCATCGCCTTCAGCGCATGGGTGCCGTCCTGGGGAGGCCCGCCACCAGGATTATCCGCCTGGTCCGTCAACACCACAGGCCCCTCCGGCTCAGCCAGCGCCATGTCCAGCGCCCTTTCCATGGGCACGACGCGCGCCAGGAAGTCCAGCCTCAGGTCCCAGCAGAACTGGCTGAGCTCGTCCGCCTTCCTCTGAGCCAGCTCCCGGTCCCCGTCGGCGATCACCATCATCGTCACCCCCGGGTAGGGCACGTCGGCGTACGCGTATCCCGCAGAAACGGTGGCTGACAATATCCCGGGCTCGGCCTCTATCTGGTGTGCCTTCTCTATCACCGCCTTCATCGGGTAGTAGCCCGTCTTCTGCATCACGGGGGTGATGATCATGTTGGGCTGAGCGTAGGCGATGACGGGGTCTATCTTGCCCCGTATCTTGTCTATCAGCAGCTGGGTGACCTCGGCGGACCTCT
>SMTZ1_10036993_pt1 | contig 17306 bp, 19 predicted proteins | sample DeeMarSWOR136_30_FD_25667 | JGI IMG/M metagenome (IMG submission 25667)
CCATGACCATTCTCATCCTCCTGTTCGGCGAGATCATGCCCAAGATCATCGCCGTGGAGAGGCCGGAGCGAATCGCGACGGCGGTGGTCATCCCGTTGAACCTCTTTTCCACGCTCATCGCTCCCGCCCGGAGGTCCCTCCGGTGGATTACGGATCTCTTTGTGGGCGCCGTCACTCAGAAACCCATTCCCTCTCAAGGGGTGACGGAGGAGGAACTGAAGACGGCGCTGGACATCGGTTATTCCGAAGGGGCGGTTCACCTGCTGGAGAGGGATCTGATTGAGAAGGTGATTTCCTTCGGGGATAAGCGGGTGGAACAGGTCATGACCCCTCGGATGAGGATGGGTGGAAAAGGCCCTTAGACTGCTCAAGAGAAAGGGGTATTCCCGGGTACCCGTGTATGAGGGAAATGAGGACAACATCATCGGCGTCCTCCACCTAAAGGATTTCCTGCGGCAACCGAACGAGGGATCGCTGAGGGATTACCTTCGACCCGTGTACGTCATCCCGGAGACCAAGAAGATCGGCCAGCTGTTCCGTGAATTTAAATCCAAACGGCAGCACTTCGCGGTTGTGTCGTATCGGGGGTGGTTACCCTGGACGACCTCTTGGAGGAGATCGTCGGGAGAATAGCCGACAAGAAACAAAGGGCGTGGGCCGCGTACAGAAGGGTTTCGCCGGATAGGATTGAAGTGGATGCCACCATGGAGCTGGAGGACTTCAACCAACAGATGAAGACGAGTATCATGGATGATCAGGCTCAGAGCATCGGGGGGTACGTGGTCAATCAATTGGGCAGGATCCCCAAAGCCAACGAAAAAGTTCGACTTGGAAATCTGGAGTTCGAGATCCTGGAAGCAGAGCCGAGGCGAATCGTCAGGATGCGGGTCACCAAAGGGCGGCCAGGGATAAGGAGGCGGGCGTAGATGATCTACATTCTCGTCATCATTGCCTGTATCATCGGGGCTGCCTTCTTTTCCGGGGCTGAGACTGCCTTCGTCTCTTGCAACCGGATTCGGATACGCCACCTGGCGAAAGGCCTTAACAGGAATGCCCAGGTGGCCGAGAGGCTCTTGGCGAAGCCGGAAAGGGTCCTTGCGACCACTTTGGTCGGGACAAATATCTTCATCGTCCTCGGCGTGGTGATGGCTGCTACCCATGCGGGAACCCTCCTCAGGCACTATGAGGGCCTTGGCGGGGTTGTCGCGACTCTGGTGATGACCCCTGTCATCCTGATCTTCAGCGAGGCCGTTCCCAAGGCCTATTTCTATCGGCACGCGGACATCATTACCCTTCGCATCGGGGGCATTATTAGGTTGTTCTCCTATCTCTTTTCCCCCCTGGTGATCCTTTCTACCTTCCTAACGAGGAGGCTGATGTCCTTGATGGGGGACGAGAGCCCCAAAAATCCCTTCGTCACCCGGGATGAACTGAGGGTGCTGATGTGGGAGAGTGGGCGCCTCGGCATCCTGGAAAAACACGAGCAGGACATGATTCACCACATCTTCAAATTCAGGGAAACGCCGGTCAAATCGGTCATGGTTCCCCTGGTGTCTGTTAACGCCATTGGGGTAAGCCAGAAGATAGCCAGCGCTCTCAAGGTGATAGGCGACCGAGGTCACTCTCGACTTCCCGTCTACGAGGGAAGGATAGACAATATCATAGCGTACATCAGCGTGGGCGACCTCCTGGGGAAGGACCTAAATACCTCAATAAGGAAACTCATGAGGCCCGCCTTTGTAGTTCCGGAAACCAAGAGTATCGCAGATCTCCTGTTGGACCTGAAGGCCAGGGGGGAACATCTGGCAGTGGTTGTGGACGAGTATGGAGGGGTTTCCGGAATCGCCACCCTGGAAGATATCGTCGAGGAGATCGTGGGCGAGATTGAGGATGAATACGACCTCCCTGAGAGGGAGTTAGCCGGAGAGGAACCTGGGGGAACCCTGGTGGACGGATCCAAAGACCTGGACAGGGTAAATGAGGAGCTTGGGCTGTCGCTCCCAGAAGGCGATTACGAGACCCTAGCCGGCTTCATCATCAGCCTTGCCGGACGAATACCCCGCAAGGGTGAGAAGGTTCGGTATGAGGGGATTGCCTTCGAGATTCTGGAATCAACCGATCGGGCCATCCAGAAGATTAAGGTGATTGTACGTCGATGAAAGGAATTTACCCCTCAGGCTCGCCTTCAATCCGTTGATCCCTCAGACCTTCAACTCCTTCAAACGACTTGCCGCCTCGCGCAGACGATCCTCTCCCACCGTCAATGCAAATCGGATATACCCCTCTCCGGAATCGCCGAAGCCGATTCCGGGTGTGGCGACAATGCGCCGCGAACTGGGCTGAGGTATAGCCGCTCGGGACCGCTACCCAGAGGTAGAAGGTCGCCCTAGGGGGTTCGACCTCTAAGCCCGCGGCTCGGATCGCTTGCACCAGGAGATCTCTTCTCGCCGTGTAGACCCTGATTATTTCCTCGGTTTCGGTCCCATAGCCATTGAGGGCTTCGGCTGCGGCAATCTGGACGGCCTGGAATACGCCCGAATCGATATTGGTCTTGATTCTGCCCAGTGCGCCGACGATCTCCCGATTGCCCACGGCGAATCCGATCCGCCATCCGGTCATGTTGAAGGTCTTCGAAAGCGAGTGAAACTCGATACCCACCTCTCGAGCCCCCTCAACCTCCATGAGGCTCATGGGGCGATATCCGTCAAAGGCGATTTCCGAGTACGCCGCGTCGTGGCAGACGATGATTCCGTGCCTATCGGCGAATTTCACCACCTCCTCGAAGAAGGACCTTTCCGCCACCGCCGCCGTCGGGTTGTTGGGGTAGTTGATAAAGAGGAGCTTAGCCTTTTCCGCGACACCAGTTGGTATTTTGGAAAGCTCGGGGAGAAACCCATTTTCCCCCACGAGCGGCATAAAGTGAGGGGTTCCCCCTGCGAAGAGCGTTGCCACCCGGTAGACGGGGTAGCCTGGGTTCGGAACGAGGACGTAATCCCCTGGGTTCACGAAAGCCAGGGGGATGTGCGCGATTCCCTCCTTGGAGCCGATAAGGGTGAGGACTTCTGCTTCGGGATCGAGGGAGACGCCAAACCTCCTCTGGTACCAATCGGCCACCGCCTGGCGAAAGTCGAGCATCCCCTCATAGGACGGATATCGGTGGTTGGTCGCATCGTGCGCCGCCTTCGTCAATCGGTCGATGATTCTCCCGGGTGTGGGAATGTCAGGATCCCCTATCCCGAGATCGATCAGGTCCGCCCCCTTTGCCCTCAACTCCCGCTTCTTCCTATCGATCTCCGCGAAGAGGTAGGGGGGAATTTGCCTAACCCGTTCGGCCGGTTCAACCTTCAAGGTAACACCTCCTTATGAATAGTGCGATTCATCTTAAGAATTTCGGGTGAAAATTTCAACCCGAATTCCGAGGTTTCCTGGGGTTTTTTGGAGAACACCGTTGGCGTAACATTAACAACCACTCCGATGCACTACCACTACCAAATCTAATTCGTTCTTCAGGAACACCTATATTCTGTTTTATTGAATAGAACATAATTAGGTTCTGATTGACAATATTTGCCAAATTTGATAAAAGAATTTTGTTTTTTCCCCAAAGTTCAAATTCCCTAAGAAGGACTTCGCTCTGTACTGGCACTGGAGCCGTATCCAATGAGATTCCACAGACTGCTTTTTTTGATTTTCTGTCCCATTGTTCCAGGTCTCTTAACGGCCACTGGATGTTCTAAACCAATTCTCAAGATGCCGAAGGCTTTGCCGCCTATCGTTAAACAATATAAGCATATAATGCTTACGCCAGCTCCGGGAATGCGAAATACAGGGATCTATTTAAACAAAGGAGACCTTTATTCCGTTTTGGCTACAGGCAGCATAGATATGGGGCCACGAGGGCCAGGTTACCGTGTTGTGAGACCAGAACATAGCTGGCCACTCATGGCGAGAATCGGAAAGGAGGCTGGTTATTTCCAGCCACTGTTTTATGCCAATGCTGCTACGATTAATGCTTCATATTCAGGATACCTGTACTTAGGCATAAGAGAAGGAAGGGTGGACGAATATGGAAGATCGTTGACTCCAGGGTATTACGATGATGATACTGGCTATTTCAAGGTGGATGTTGTTGTGTGGAAAGAAGAGGACTTCGTAGAGATTGCCGATTTTTTGGAGGAGATGAAGGAAAAGGATCCCGAAAATCCGGCCATAATTTATGCACTTAAGGAAGCCAATTACAAAAGAGAAAAGGAGAAAAGGGGGACGTCCCTAAATAAATAATTAGATTTCCACAAAAGGCAGAGTTATTTATAAATTTAAGGACGTCCCGCTTTCTTCTTTCTCATAAGCTTAAAAATAATGTTAGCCGGACAAACAGAATCAATCATCGTATGAGCAGGAACAGCACAGTTGGAAACCTTCACAGAACCTAAAGAATTGGTGGAAAATCCGCATTATCGGTATGATTGATGTACCCATAATCGAGCTGATCAACGCTTTTAACAAATTGCCTTACTGTTTCACACTACAGAGCTGCTATGGACATTTTATCTACAACGGTCAGAACGATTCTCATAACCTGGAACCCTTGCCAATTACAGATACCATTGCCAGAGTGGACTACAGGATCGCGTACATTTGCCTTTGTATTGAAAACAGTGATTTGGGGCGAGGGTTGCTTGAAGCTCTGAATGAAATCACGGCTATCGATCCGGAAAACATCCAGTTCTGTTGTGCAGAGTGGTTTTGGAAAAGACAGGTCAATTCTTATGCGTTACAGGTTATGAGTTCTTTGTTCAGCTCCAGGAATTACTTCAAGAACAGCAATTCGCAAGTGGGGGACGTCCATAAATAAATAACTAGATTCCCACAAAAGGCAGAGTTATTTAAAAATTTAAGGACGTCCCGCTTTCTCTTATAGGCGGAATTCAGCTCAGCTCCGACGTTTTTTAACTGCCTTAAGAAATCATAACAAGCGGCTGCACACGGCCTGGCAATCCCGTTGTGCTTCATCCCCGCCGTGAGCCTTGACGTTACGAGGTTATTGAGTTAACACAGATATCAGATATGAAAGTCAGAGAGCTGATTAGACGCCTCCAAGAGGATGGTTGGGCGAAAGTGCGTATGCGAGGAAGTCATCGGCAGTTCCGGCATCTCTCTAAAAGGGGTATAATAACGGTTGCTGGCAAACTAGGTGCAGATATTCCGCCTGGGACACTGGCGGCGATATTGAAACACGCAGATCTTAAACAGAGAGGATCATCATGAAATATATGGTTGTCATCGAAAAGGGGGAATCAGGATACGGAGCTCACGTCCCCGACCTTCCTGGTTGCATTGCTGTTGGCAAAAGTCAGGAGGAAGTTCTCAGGCTTATCAAAGAAGCGATAGAGTTCCACATTGAGGGCCTCCGAGCGGCAGGGGAACCAATTCCTCCACCATCATCAATAGGCGAATTTGTCGAAGTACAAGCTGCATAACCTTTCAATCAAGCGGACCACGATAACCGCGGGCGCTTATTTCCCCCGCTTTGGACGGTTACGGATAGAATCATAAGTGGGGATTTACGAGGGAGCACATGAAGATTGATATAGACAAGCTCAGCGAAAGCGAACTCATTGAACTCAATCATCGAATCGTCAGAAGGCTCCGATTTTTAAACGAAAAACGTGCTCATACAAACATGATGAGATTCAGTATCGGTGAGCGGGTATCATTTACACCGGAAGGACGCCCACTGGTGACGGGTCTCCTCACGAAGTACAATCGTAAGACCGTAACGGTCATCACTGAGTCAGGTGAGCGCTGGAATGTATCTCCCAGTCTTCTTCAGAAGGCAAAGGGGAGGATTGAGAGTCAGGACACCTCCCACAAAGTGGTTTACCTAAAGAAGGATAAATAAACAGGTCGTAAGAACCGTATATGATGGAGAGATTCTTCGGGGAGCGAATTGAAGTAAAAAGGGATGAAATGTCACCGGACCCAGTGTCTTTCAAATGGCGTGGAAAAGTGCATGATGTATGGGAAATACTGGATGTGCGCGTTGACATTGGTTTCGGCGGTCTGCCTCCGCGCAGCAGGAAATGGTATACGCGGAGACATCGCCGCTACTATGTGGTAAGAGATTCGGAAGGCGATGTTTTTGAAATATACCTAGACTACGCCGATCGAGAGAAGCAGACCTGGTGGCTAGTCAAGAGGTGGGAAGAGACCATATCACCGGAGGGCCAGTAGCTTACAGGTCCCCTACCCTGCTTTTCGTTGTAATTTCATCCCGGGCGTGATTTACTCCCAGATGAATCGCGATCCCGGGGGCAGCCCCCCACAGGGAATTGTAAAAAACTATGAATATCCTGCTCTCGTCGGGAAGCCTCTACACGTTACCGCTGGCAAAGGCATTTCAGATCGCCTCCGAGGCGGGTTACGATGGCATGGAGGTGATCATTTCGGAAAGCTTCGCTAAGGGTGAGGACGATGGGGATCTTAAGAGAGGATCGGAGGCCCTCAGTTTGACACCGATGGAGACACCTGTTACTATTGGTTCGCCAAGTCGGTGGAGTTGACTATGGCCAAGGTGAAGACTCAATTCATCTGTCAATCCTGCGGCTACCGGGCTCCCAAGTGGCTCGGGAGGTGTCCGGACTGCGATTCGTGGAATAGCCTTGTGGAGGAACAGGTGATCGAATCGCCGGAGGCCAAGCGGCAAGGCAAAGCCCATAACGGAAATAGAGGCCCAAGAGGGGGAGAGGTTGAAGACCCGTATCGGAGAGTTCGATCGGGTCTTGGGAGGGGGAATTGTCGCGGGGTCCATCGTCTTGATCGGCGGTGACCCGGGGATAGGGAAGTCGACCCTTCTCCTTCAGGTATCGGATCGGCTGTCTCAAGAGGGTCAAAAGGTATTATATGTCTCCGGGGAGGAATCACCGAGGCAAACCAAGATCCGCGGGGAGAGGCTGGGCATTCGCGCCTCAAACCTGTTGGTGCTCTCGGAGACGTCTCTCGAGGAAATCTTCAAAGAACTGCAGAAGCTCAGTCAGGTCCGGGAATCATCGGCGAGGCTCATGCAGCTGGCTAAAGGCACGGGAATCCCTATCTTTCTTATCGGCCACGTCACAAAAGAGGGGGCCATAGCTGGCCCTCGTGTGGTGGAACACATGGTGGACACGGTTCTCTATTTCGAGGGAGGAGCCAGCCATCCATATCGAATCCTGAGGGCGGTAAAGAATAGGTTCGGGCCCACCAATGAGATCGGCGTGTTTGAGATGAAGGAATCCGGCCTGGAAGAGGTCCTCAGCCCTTCTGAGATCTTCTTATCGGAAAGGCCCGAAAACGTCTCGGGTTCCGTGGTGGTTCCGTCCATAGAGGGAACCCGGCCCATCCTGGTGGAAATTCAGGCTCTGGTCAGTCAACCGTGTGGCACTTCTGGTGGCCGTTTTGGAGAAGCGGATGGGACTGAAATTGTATAACCAGGACATCTTCTTGAACGTGACCGGGGGAATAAGGGTGGATGAGCCTGCGATGGATCTGGGCATTACCATATCGGTTGCCTCCAGCTTTCTCGATAAGCCCGTTCCTCCAAAAACCGTCTTATTCGGCGAGGTTGGGCTCACCGGAGAGGTGAGGGGGGTTGGCCAGGCAGAGGTTCGGGTGAGGGAATCGATCAAACTCGGCTTCGAACGATGTATCCTGCCCAAGACCAATAAGGAGAGGATGAAAAAGGTCGAGGCGATCCAACTAAAGGGAGTTGAATCCCTTGGGGAGGTCGTAAAGCTCCTCTTCTGATCCCCTCCATCCGGAGGTATTTTCATTAACACCTCACGTCCTCATTACCGTCGTTGCATTGACATCCTCTATTACCTGTAATAGCTTTACTACAAGGCAGCTCGCCTTAAATAGTCCTCTCCGGGTTAATCGTTATTGCAGACGTTCATGATGGAAAGAAGAAACATGGCATATCCTGAAAGCATGATGGGATCGATCAAACGATTAGAGGCAACTCGGGAGAAGAGGATTGAGCAGCAGATTCCCCGCCTGAGCTTGGCCGAAAGGGAGGCTCTCCTCAAACGGTATCACCCGGATTATCGGGAGGGGGTGAAGAGGGAGATTCAGGTGGGCGTTAATAGGGGGGAGAACATTCCCAATGAATTGGCCGACCTCTTCGAAGGGGAGAGCATGGTCGACGTGGATCATTTCGATCTTTCCAATCCTAAATACGAGGCCGATGTCCTGGTGGTAGGCGGAGGCGGTGGAGGTGCGACGGCTTCAATCTTCGCCAGGGAAAAAGGGGCCAAGGTAATCCTCGCCACGAAATTGAGAATCGGGGACTCAAGCGGCCACTTCAGAGTACGACTCGCCAGCGCTGCACTACCTGGACACGATGGGCGGAGGCGGATTTCATAACCACCCCGAGTTGGTTCGAGCCCTTGCCCACGATGCACCGTTGATGCTCGATTGGTTAACTCAATTAGGGGTCATGTTTGATCGGAGGCCGGATGGCGAATATCTCACCTCCTTTGCCGGAGGACAGTGTCGGAGGCGGGTCCACTCCGCAGCGGATTACAGCGGCCTGGAGATGATGCGGGTCCTGCGCGATGAGCTCTTTGCCAGGGAAATTGAAATCCTTGAATTCACTTCCGCCATCGAATTGGTTCTGGATGAGTCTGGGCGTTGTGCTGGAGCCATCTTTCTCAATTTGGATACCAGGGAACAATTTCTCGTCAAGGCTAAGACGGTAATTCTCGCCACAGGAGGCATCGGTCGGATACATATCCAGAACTTCCCAACGACGAACCACTACGGGGCCACCGCTGATGGGCTGGTGATCGCCAACCGTGCGGGAGCGAAGATGGTCTTCCTCGACGCCACTCAATTTCATCCCACTGGCACAGCCTACCCCGAACAAATCCTTGGGTTGTTAGTTTCAGAAGCCTTTCGTGGGTGGAGCGCCCATCTCGTCAATGTAGGGGGGGAGCGATTCATCAATGAGCTCGAGACGAGGGATATCACTTCGTCGGCGGTAATCAGGGAGGTTACGGGAAGGAAAAGGGGAATAGAAACCCCAACGGGCATGGTGGGGGTATGGTTAGACACGCCTCTGGTGGACATTGTTAAAGGGGTCGGCACCATTAACCGAATTTTCCCTCATCTCTTTCACCGATTCAAATCGTTTGGAATTGACATTACGCAGTTTCCCGTCCTCGTCTATCCCACCCAGCACTACCAAAATGGGGGCATCGAGATCGACATCAATGGCGAGAGTACGGTGGAAAATCTGTTCGTAGCGGGGGAGGCCTCAGGGGGCGTACACGGCCGCAATCGATTGGGAGGAAACTCCCTTCTCGATATCTTCGTATTCGGCAGGAGGGCTGGGATCACGGCTGCTCTGAGATCCAAGGAAATCAATTCGCGGAGGCTCACCCTTCAACATGTGAGGGAATACCACGATGCTCTGAAAGAGCTCGGCATTGGGAAAAAGCTGAAGGCCCCTTTGATCTTGCCGGATTACCGCTTTGAGCGGGCCCTCACTCGGGTTCACCAATAGGTCGGCCATCATGAGCAGGAAATCGAAGAGTTCGGAAAAAGGCCTTACGGAAAAAAACCGCCTCGTACCTATTTACATCTTCGGGAAACGGTATGAAGTTCCGGAGAACCTCACGATTCAGAAGGCGATGGAGTATGTGGGCTACCAGTTCGTGAGAAACTGTGGGTGCAGGGGGGGGATCTGCGGCTCCTGCGTGACCGAATATCGTACCCCCGGGAGTTATAAGCTAAAAATCGTCCTTGCCTGCCAGGCGGTGGTCGAGCCGGAGATGCAGCTTACCCAGATCCAATTCGTTCCCTCCCATAAGGAAGCCTATGACCTCGATATTTTACGTGGAGACGATTCGGTCCTGGTCAAGGTTTACCCCGAGCTGTTGAGATGCGTCCAGTGCAATACGTGTACCCGGGTCTGTCCTCAGGAGATCGATGTGATGTCGTACATTGCCGCGGCCATGAGGGGAGATATCAAGGAAGTAGCTCAGCTCTCCTTCGAATGCATCATGTGTGGAACGTGTGCCTCCAAATGTCCCGCTGAGCTTTCTCAGCATCAGATCGCCCTGCTCGCCCGGAGAATCTACGGCAGGTACATCCTACTTCCCTCCCAAAACCTTCAGCGGAGAATTCGGGAGATCGAAGAGGGTAAATACGAATCGGTTCTCGACACGTTGGTGAAACTCGATACAGAAGGGCTCAAGGACATTTATTCGCAAAGGGAACAAGAACCACAGGACACCTCCGGCTGGAAACCCCAGAACGAGGATTTCCCCGGGGATCAACTGACCTGAACCAACTCTGCGTCTGTTCCTGCATAATTTGAACCGAACGAGATACTGTAAATTACGCTTATGGTAGTGTGTGAGTTCTGTTGGAAGTAGGGCAACGGCAACCTTCGTACGTAGAAGGTTTCACCATCTGGCTCCTGTCCATCGCTCCTTCATCTTCAATACCTTTTGAGAGCGGCTACCGGCAGGGATTTTCCATGTATGCTTCCCTATGGGGCAACTGGCTATGCAGACTCCGCACCTTAACTCAACAGCACTCCAGGGCATAATCTGCTCCTGGTAGTGGAGGCACTTGGCCTTGTCAACGATGCCATCCTCGGAGATGGCGTGAACCGGGCAATCCCTCACGCAAGCCAGTTGACATTCCGTTCTCATCTCCCCGCAGAGGTTTCCCTCGAAAGGCGCGTCCGGTTCGAGACCCGCCTCTGTGACGACGCTCACCAACCTCACCTTGGAACCGAATTGAGGCGTGGTTAAGAGGTTGTTGAGGGCCATCTCCCCTATTCCCGCTTGGACAGCTGCGTGGCGATGGGAGAGTATTCCAAAGATTTCTTTATTAACCCGGGGATACGCGGCCGGAATGGGGATGGTACGGTATCCTTGAGACTCAAGATAGCGGGATAGTTTGAAGGCCATGCTGTTGAGCATGGAATTCAGCACGAAGAACTGGTTGGTGTACTCATAGCGGGTATAAGGGAGGTCGAACACGGAATCGAGAACGTGCACGGCGGCGACAATCACACAATGTGCAGTGGGGAGGATATCCGTGGGGCGGCGACCTGCCGGTGCATCCTGAAGTCTGTGGACAGGGGTTATTCCCGCGAGGTCCATTCCTTCCGCCAGGACTCGTCCTTTAACCTCCTCAACAAGGTCCACAATTCTGCTCCTTTCTTGTTATCTAATTGGATCTGAATGCCTTGACTCTATTGCTTATTTGACCATGCTCAGTCGCTTCGAGACCTCTAACCGGATGGCGAGAAAGGATAAGACAATACAGGATATAGACAGCGCTATGGCAAGGGGACTATGAAACAGGGCTTGAAGCCAATCTCCTCGATTTATGAGCAGAGCCCTTCTCAGATTGGCTTCCATCATGGGAGTGATGAGAAAGGTAATAACCAAGGGGGCATCGGGAATTCTTACTGTTCGCATCCCGTAACCGATTAACCCGAAGGCCAACATCACTACCACATCGTACTTGTTCCCCTGATAGGCGTAGCTGCCAATGATAGCCATCATGAAGATCAGAGGGATCAGGATTTCTCGCGGGAGGCGCCCCAACCGGGAATATAACCCACCCAAGACCCGACCGACCCCCAAATTAACCACATTTCCGGCAAGCAGGATTATGAATAGCGAATATACCACCGCGGGATACAATTCAAACATACGGGGGGAAGGGGTGGCTCCCTGAATCATCAAAGCTCCCCCTATGAGTGCAGCAGTCGAACTCCCGGGAATCCCGAAGGCCAGCAGAGGAATGAGGGTGGGTCCAACTGTGGCGTTATTGCCCGACTCAGCTGCAGCCACTCCCTCCAGTACCCCAGTACCTATCCCCTTCTTGGGAAAAGCCTGCTTGGCCACACTGTACGACAGAAAAGCCCCTACTGTGGCTCCCAATCCCGGTAACATTCCGGCGAATGATCCTACAAAGAGACCGATGAGCATTTCCTTCCATGTACGGATGTATTCCCTGAACGTTAAGCCGGGGCCGCCCCTCAGGAGCGCTGTCGAAATGCTCTCCTTAACCTTCCTGGTTATTCCCCTCTCCCGGAGAAGTTCAACGGCTCCCTCCACCATGCGAGAGATGGCAAATATGCCGATCATCAGGGGAATGAGATTAATGCCATCCGCCAACCACCAAATCCCGAAGGTCATTCGTTGTACAAGCCCTACAGGATCAGTTCCGATCGTCGCCAGGAAAAGCGCACCGCTCAAAGTTCCCAACAAGGTACATGCAAGAACTACCAACCAGAATCGTTCGGTGGGTCCGAATTTGAGCGCTACCAGGGCTAAGGCGGGGGCCACTCCAATGGTTATCAAGTCACTCAGCGTATCTCCGGTGATCGAGGCATATAAGGCCATCAAAATAGCCTTTCTCCCCTTACCCTGCTGCATCAGCTTGTATCCATCATACACGGTGGCAGCGGCTTCAGGGGTCCCGGGGGTTGCAAAGCTTATGGCGGAGATGGATCCTCCATAGACGGCGCCTTTGTACAACCCAATGAGCAGGCCCAGGGCCGAGGCAGTGTTCATCGTAAAGGTGAGGGGAACCATTATAGCCACCCCGGTCGCTGCTGTCAGGCCGGGCATTGCGCCCACACCAACCCCGATAACCACCCCCACCACGAGCCAATAGAGGACCTTCAGGGAAAGCACCATGTGAAAGGCCTCAACGATGGCTTCTGGCTGGAACATATTATCAAACATATCTCGGCCCCAAACTAGAACGGAATCATTCCCGATAGCTTACCAAGGGGCAACTCTATGCCCATGAGGGTAAAAATAGCGTAGACTATCGCAGTCAAAAACAGCGCTGCTATTATGATATTTCGCCAGGGTTTTAAACCCAAGGCATACATGGCGAAAAGAAGGAAGACAGGGGTTGTAATCAGAAATCCAATTTCCAACATGAGCGCGAAATACCCCCAGCTTAGTACCACTGCCAATACAGCACCAAGAAAACCTGTAACCGTGAGCTTTTCCAATCGCGGGGGGATTTCCCTGCGGCGATTGTCGAAGATCAAAATGAGCGAAAAAAGAATTAAGAGTGCTACTGCTAAGGTAGGGAAAAAGCCCAAGGTGAATTTATCGCGGAGTCTTCTGTGCGCCCAAGGGGTGAGCTGGATATAGGTAAACAAGCCAGTGAACATTAATGTCATAATGACCCCAATACCCCGGTTGCACCGTAGCCACTTGGATTTCCTTTTTTCATTGTTGGGTTCCAATCCAAACCTCCCGTCCCATACATAAGACCCCTTGAAGCTCAGGCCAGTCCAGGACGACCTAGGCTTCAAGGGGTCAAGGTCCTACTTTTCCAGAAGCTCTATCACCTTCTTTATCTTAACCCTCATTTTTTCATAATCCTTTTGAGCTTCCGCATGAGGCACAAACCAAATCTCCTCTCCCAATTTCTTCAAGAGTGATTTGATAACATCATCCTTGAGGAGCTCGCCCATTTTCGCCGAAAAAAAGTCCACTATTTCATCGGGCGTCTCGGGATGCATGGAGACATACCTCGGAAAGGCCATCCCATCTAAGCCCACGGCCTTGGCGTCCGGTACATTCTCGAACTCCTTGTGCATCTTGGGAATCGGAACTTCACTCGTATTCACCACGGCCACCGCCTTCTCGGGGATCAACGGCTTAACAGTGGAAACACTCCCTCCCAACATATGAATATGTCCCCCCAGAAAATCGGCTACCGCGTCCGCGGTACTTGCATAGGGGACAAGGGTCGTCTCAATCCCGGCCTGATTAAGCAGATATGCCGGGCCCATAAGCAAGGCCTCAGTGGCCCCGACAGTTATTTTCCCGGGATTCTTCTTCGCATAAGCCTTCAATCCTTCCCAGGTCGACCACTCAGTCCCCGGCTTGCTTACCAATACGGACCTCATGGGGGAAATGTAGCAAACAACTGTGATGTAGGAAACATCGATAGGAGGCTTCTTCTCCTTTAGTGCCGCTATTACCGGTGTATAGCTGCCGTACTGGATAGTATAGCCATCAGCCGGCCGGTTCAACATTTCTTTCCAACCAACCGTCGCCGAAGCTCCTGGGAAGTTCACGACATGCCAGGGTTGACCAAAATGGTCTATGGCCCTGGTAGACAAAACCCGGAACCAGCGGTCGCCTCCACCTCCCGCTTTAAAGGGAACAATCGTAGTAATCATCTTTTCCGGATATTTTGCATAGGTTTTCTCGCCTGCAAGACTTCCAACAACCAGAACCAACACCGTAAGACAAAGCAAAATTTTCAATGAATATTTCATTTTTCTACTCCTTTCTCATTCTGAAAAGCTTTCACCAGGTCATGCACTCATGCCTATAATGTGTTTCACATATCCCCTTTTCCTCACCTCCCCTCTTTGGATGTTTTCTCGGAAAACCTCACCTTTTTCACCAGCTAGGCCTCGACCATAGAGATCACCATAACATATCTCCAGAAATTGTTGAATCACTGTGTACGTAGTTACTATCTATTTCTCCCCTTGTCAATTTCAAAGAATTCCGCATAGGGGCATGTTTGCAAACCAAAGTCTTTACCCATTACATCGTTATAACGTCCATCAGTTCATCAATATCCTCGAAATCCTCCAAATGCTCGATTATTTCAATGGATCGCTCGACCTTATCCTCGCTTAAAACCCGGCGAGCGCACGTTCTGTATTTTGCCAGCAATTCATCGTTGGTAAGGGGTTTTGCCTTCGCCTCCCCTTTACAGTGCTCTACACCATAAGCATACTCCCTGCCGTCCTTGAGCCGGACCTTTACAACGTGTTTACCCGGACCTTCCTCACTCCAATCTTGAGGAACATGCTTCACTTTTGCCATAACTTCCTGGGTCTTAGCATCAAAAATCTTCTCGGGGAAGAACTGCTCTATGCCCAGCCTGCCATCCAAGAGGACGACAGCGAGGCTGTAACCGAGGCTATATTTGGCTTGTAGGTCGGTCTTGGGATTGATGTAGCGCCCCATGGGCTTGTCAACCAGCAAATCGCACTCGATGCTCTCCACTTTTTCGGGAGAAAGACGATACTGCTCAACGAGGTGTAGCAGAGCGTCAACAGCGCAGTGGTGTGCCCAACAGGAAGGGTAAAATTTTAAATTAATCCCCGGTGAAACAATTTTAAAAGGGTCCCCTAAGTTTGCGGTAATTAGGCCGAATCGTCCCTCCAGAATCTCGTCGTCTCCGGTAAACCCCTTTTGAGCGAGCAACGCTGCCATCATGCCGTTTCTCGCGGAGTTGCCAGCGTGAAGCGGCATGGTCATCGTGCCGATATTCTGGCTTAGTCCTCCCGATACTGAGGCCGCAATGCCAAAGGCCATTCTCGTTTGGCCTAGATCCAGCTTCAACAACTTTGCCGTTACCGCTGCCGCAGCTACGGTCCCAAAAAAGCCAGTGGGGTGCCAACCACTTAAACGTATCGCCGCGGCTTTCTTCGTTGCCGCATTAAATCTCAGAAATACATCATATGCGAGCACCTGGGCGGCAAGGATCTCTCTTCCCGAAAATTTGTGCTTTTCCCCTAAGGCCAAAAGGACAGGCAAAATGGTCACGGTGGGGTGCGAAGGTGCGGTGTCGTCAAAGGAAATAGCATGGGCCGTAACGCCATTGCCAAACGCAGCATTGGGCGCCGACGTGGCAATACTGGTTCCAATCAATCTCGCCTCTTCCGTTGCGCCCATCTCCTGAACGTATTCCTGGATTATCCTGCCTGCCGGTTCTACAACCGCCGCCAGTGCTGAGCCCATGCAGTCGAGGAAATGCCTCTTGGCCAGCTCAATGCCCTCCCCGGGTATATCCTCGAATTCAGTGTCAAGCACAAATCTGGCTAACTTCTCTGTAGGTCCCATATCTCCCAACACTCCTTTCCGGATTTGAAATGCACGGTATCCTTGTTCCCTAACGTGGAACAGGAATCGCCCTATTCCCTCCTATTGGTTTGAAATCTCCTACGCCTCTCCCGTTACCCGTATCCCCAGGAGTTTTTCCCACAAGAGTATTATGGATGCGTAATCTTTATCGCCTAAACCTTCTGCTCGAGCCCACTCATAGACACAATGCGCCGCATTGGTTACATACATTGGAAGCCTGAAATCCCTTCCCATTTCACAAACCAGCTCTGAATCCTTATAGGCCAGCTCGACGCTCATACCCGCTTCAAAATCCCTCTGTAAAATGCGGGACCCGAACCTTCTCTGAAAGATATCGCTGAAATCGCTTCTGAAATCGCTACCATAGTTACGTGCGAAATTGCATTGTTCACCAACTTCACCGTCATGCCCATCCCCACATTTCCAACGTGAAAGATATCCGATGCAATGGCTTTAAAAATCTTACTCGCCTTCCCCATTGCCGATTTCGTTCCCCCGGCCATGATCACGAGCTTCCCTTTGGAAGCCCTCTCGAGCCCTCCCGCGACGCCCGCATCAATAAACTCAACCCCCTTTTTCCCTGCAATCCTGCTGATCCTTCTTGCCAGCTTTGGCGATATGGTGCTTGTCTCGATGAAAAGATCTCCCCGCTTTGCCGCTGATACCAAACCCCCTTCGCCAAAAAAGACCTCCTCGGATATGGAAGGGTGTGGCAATGAGGTCACCACAACGTTGCAGTTCTGGGCAGTTTCCCGGAGGCTCTTTGAACTTCTTGCACCCTGTTGCACGAGGGGAGCAACTCTGGCCCGATTCTTGTCGTAGACCAGGAGGTCAAAGCCTGCTTTTAGCAAGTTAGCCGCCATCAGACTTCCGGCGCGCCCGAGTCCCACAAAACCAATTACGGGGGATTTCCTCTTTGGCATAATAAATCAAGGCCTCAAGATTCCGATGAATCGTGTAAAATTCCCATCCCCATTCATTTTTTTGCTTGCTTTTTCTACGGTATTAAAAGTGCACACTCCTTTTTGGCCGAGACTGGCGCACGGCATCTCTACGAAGAAAGGGCCTCTTCGACCAACTTGGGTACTTCTGATGGGGTATTTGCAATGGCGACACCTGCACCTTTCAGGGCTTTAATTTTTGACTCGAAGGTTCCCCTTCCCTCGCTGATAATGGCGCTCGCATGCCCCATCTTTTTATCAGGCGGAGCCGATCTCCCCGTAATGAAAGCAACGACGGGCTTGCTAACCTCTTGGATGATGAATTCCGCCGCCCTTTCCTCATCCGTACCGCCAATTTCGCCGACCAATACGATGACTTTCGTTTCCGGGTCTTTTTGGAAAAGCCGAATAACGTCGACAAACTCCGTGCCCTTCACTGAGTCAC
>SMTZ1_10002879_pt1 | contig 17300 bp, 15 predicted proteins | sample DeeMarSWOR136_30_FD_25667 | JGI IMG/M metagenome (IMG submission 25667)
CTTGAAATAAACCAGTAGCCGTATCAAACCTCCAGCCGGCTTTGTTGGCCCCTGCCGCTTCGCCGTCAAAGCGAACCGTGTCAAGGTTATTAAAAGGATTCGTCGGAATCTTCTTAATATACGGTCCGACCTTTTTTGTCATAGCGGTTTCGAAACTCTCAAATGAACTAGAAGGAGGAAAAATACCTCTGTGCTGAACACGGTACAAATCAAGCTGGGCGCGCATTATTTCAAGTCCGTCAATCAGCTCTGAAGTCCTCTCTTCCGTGTTTGCCTCACTAAGCTGCGGGGGAATTGCCCTTGAAACCAAGCCTAATACAACCGCCATAACCAGGACCTCAACATACGAAAAGCGAACCTCATCACCCATATTATTCCCCTCTTATTGCTCAAAAAGGCTGACCAGCTTTCGGCTATCGCCTAAATCTGGTCAGCCCATTTTTTCATCTCCCAACTCTTACAAACCGCCAGCAGAAGCTTGGTGTCTTTAGAACGTCGCCACCATTTTCAGGGATTAATATCCTGTATGCCAATCAGTTGCATCAAGCGGGTTTGCCTTGTCATCATTAGCCTGGAACAATCCTGCATCGGCTCCGCTGGTGACAAAATGCCAGCCGGTACTGTTGTCTCCCTGCCCCGATATTGCTGCGGCCCCTGTTGAGACAGTATTCAAATCATTGAAAGGATTGATAGGAATCTCTCGCATATAAGGTCCATGTCTGCAGGTAGTCGGGTCGGAAGCTTGAGTTATTGTCTCACCATCCTGATTGGTCTTGCTCGTCATTGCCGTTGTAAAATCGTTCGTAGCCTGTGTTCCCGGCAGATTATCATTGTGGTGAATCTTATACAGCTCAACCTGACTGCGCACGGACTGAAGGTCACTGACCAAAGCCGACTCCTTGGCTTCAGTACTGGCGCTGGTGAACTGAGGAATCACGATGGCAGCAAGAATACCAAGGATGACCACCACAATCAGAATTTCCACCAATGTAAAACCTTTTTTAGCTTTCATTTTTTTACCCTCTTTTCTTTCTAAAATTAACGTTACGTTTCTTTTTCTCTTTTTCTTCTAAATCGTAAACACCGCCGCAAGAAAACCAAGTATGCCCATCACAATCAAAATCTCAATCAATGAAAAACCACTTGTTTTCGCCCCTCTTATTTTCGTCCTCACCTTTCTCACCCTCTTTCCAAGCAAAATTACACAGAACTGATGCGAGGGTTTTACAGTTCAACTTATCGACTCTATCAAAACAGGACTTAAATACACCTTTACTTTTATATGAGCTGTAAATCCCTCCACAAAGAAACTTCAGAAATACCCCTGAAAAATACTTCTATAATTTCACCCGGACGCCCAACGGGCGATAAAACGCCACACTACACGTCCGAAAACACTTTAGGTTGCCGTTTCGAGCGGCCCTATAAGTGTCCAAGCAAAATATAAAAAATAAACCCTGAACTGCCAAATTTCCAGACTTGAGAAATATCGGGCTATGTCATTCTGACGGAACGAAGCAAGCCCCTCGTGTCATACCGAACTCCGCAATTTTATTGCACGTTTTTCAGAGCCCCCAACGTAAGTGGGCGGGAAAAAATTGTCATTGCCGCGACAAAGAAATATATAAATAGTCAAGAGTCAATAATCAATATATTCGTGTGCATTTTCGATGCGTATTTTCCTGGCGGTTTCACCGGCGTGAAAAAGCTCTATCCGAATGTAATCCACAGCCCGCAGCGCTGATTCGATTTTATCAGCCCACTCAATCAGAACCACGGACTGCGGATAGCAAAAATCGTCAAAGCCGAGCATCTCAAAGTCGGCAATCGAATTTAACCGATAGGCATCTATATGGTAAATATCCAGCCGGCTGCCCTGTCCTCTATACTCATTGACTATAACGAATGTGGGACTGTTAATCCGCCTACTGTCTCCGGCGCCCGCCCCCGCTGCAATCCCCTTAATCAGATGTGTCTTGCCGCTGCCCAACGACCCGCAGACGGCTATAACCTCACCACCTTTTAATTGTGAGCCGAGCCTTCGACCAAGCTCTACGGTTTCCTCCGGCGAATTCGAAATAGTATTAAAATCCATCCCTAATAATCAATCCCCCGGACGGTCATTCGCCCAGTTGAGCCGGATAGTAATAGCCCATCGTCTGAGCGACGACACCAAGCCGGTATTGATGGTCCTGCATAAGACAGCAACGCCGCTGGGACGTGGGAATGGTGGTTGTATAAATGCGAAGTTCTCCTCTCAGGCTGGTAATAATCTCCTCCCGATGGTCACCCAGGCAATCGACTACTGCTATTACCTGGCCTTCAATACGTTGGTGCGCCTCTCCGCCCCAATCGCGAACGCCTCCGGAGAGAACCACTTCTTTTTGCGGGTCTGCATCCCACCAGACCGGCCGTGGGCTCAAGGCCCCTGTTTCCTGAAACTTTATTAGATGACCCTTCGCGCTGTAAAGCCATCGCTTTTTCAAATCTCTCTCGCCGGCATAAACCTCCATCCCTGGGAATTTATCGGTGATATCACCGGCCATTCCCTGGCCGTGGACGTGGCGGGTGGGCTCTTTAAGGGCCCAGAGTTTCCGGCCGGTCCCGGCGTCCACAACGCAAATACCATCGGTTTCCTGACGCGTTTCGAGCCCGTAAAAAACCTCCAATCCCGGATTAGTTGGGTCGATGTCCGCAACATAACAAACATCCGGATGTCCCATCTCTGTTGTCCAAAGACCTTTGCCATTATCATCCAGCACGGCCGAGCCGATGACCAACTCGTCCCGGCCGTCCTCATCAACATCAGCGGTAATCAAGCCGTGCGACCCCTGCCCGCGATACTTTGCTTTCTCCTGCGGCGATTCCCAGTACCAGATTCGATTGAAATCCTTATCCAGCGCCTGCGTTTTGATGAGGTTATAGGTGCCCCGCTGCATAATCAGGGACGGCGTTTTGCCGTCGAGATATGCCACCGTCAGGAAATTTCGACAGTAATAGTTATAACTGGAAAATCCGTCCCGGCTCAGCCAATCTGTCTTAGCCACAACCTTGCCAGTCTCGCCGTCGATTTTGACGAGATACTCAGGCCCGCTCTTGACGTGTCCCGTCTCCTCGCGCGGGTCCCCCTCCCCCGCTTTGCAATACACCTCGGCCTTGCCGTCCCCATCGACGTCATAGACAATCCACGGCGCATACCAAATCCCCGCCTCAATCGCCCAGCCCATATCGTACCGCCACATCATCTCGCCATTCAGACGGTACGCCTCAAGCTTATACGTCGTGGGACTCCGCTTCCAGTATCCCGTACGCTGATACGGGTCCGTATTAAAATTCGGCTGCTTAATCACAAACTCATACGCCCCGTCACCATCCAAATCACCAATCCCCACCTTCTGGAAATCATAATCCCCCTTCAGCGGGATGCTGATATACGGCTTGGAGCGGCCCGTCAGGACAACGGTAGCTTCCCCCACCTTCTCCACTCTATATAGTGCCTCTTTTTTCTCTACTGTGCATAGTTTATAAATATGGGTTTTTCCACCCGTATCCTTTTCGGGAGTCTTATCCACAAAGTTAGTCAGGCGATACGCCTTACCCTTTGTTAGATACATGGTTCGATTGTCGGTCGATTCAGGACCACGACGCATGATTAGGAAAGCAATATCTTCTGGATCGCTATCGAGCAGACGCCAGCTCAGAAAAACTGAGCCGTCCTCACGCTCAAGGGCCACCAAGCTACGGTCCAGTTTTTCTACGCCTGACACGGCAGTTGTAATAGTAAGGAGTAACGAAAATCCAACCAGCCAGCTAAACAATAATCGACGTCTCATAATTCACACCTCCCTTTCAAATGGTCGTACCCTTTGGCTTCCAAATCGCTAATGCGGCCATCGGGCATCTTTATCTGCATTTTTTTAGTATCTGTAACCGTCCCGATTTGCGTAATCGGTATTGGCCCATCCCAATTCTTTAGTAATTTCTCACATTCTTTTTCGCAAAGAGTAAAAAGCAATTCAAAATCCTCGCCGTCGTTTAACGCTGAAATCAGTGGATTCTCACTTTTCTTAGCTTCATCCGATATTGGAATGTGCTCCGCATCTATCACAGCCCCTACCCCGCTGGCCCGGCAGATACGATTCAAATCACTGCTCAGTCCGTCGCTTATATCAATCATCGCATTTACTGCTGCCTTCTGAGCGATTCTTATTGCCTCTTTGACCCTCGGCTCAAATTTTAGATGCTTTCCACAGCCCGCACCGCCCAGCGAGCCGGTTACGCAGATACTGTCTCCAACTTTCGCACCCGACCTCTTAATGGGCTCATTGCCAGCCCTTCTGCTTAGCATAGCCACACTTATTGCAAACGGACTTTCACTATTCCACCTTGTAATATCACCACCCACAAGCGCACAGCCAAACTTCTCACCCGCGATGGCAATCCCTGAATGAAGCTGCTTTAATTCCTGCTCGCCAAATCCTTTCGGCAGTGCAACAGATACAACCGCGGCGAGCGGCACTGTGGCCATTGCCGCACAATCGCTCAGACTCACAGCTATAGCTTTATATCCGACTTGTTCTAAAGTCGCTTCCTGCAGGTCGAAGTGCACACCGTCCAGCAGCATATCCGTGGTAACAAAAACGCACGTATCGTCCCCCAGCCGAATTTGTGCCATATCGTCACCAATGCCGATGGGAAAATCCGCCGCAGCTAATTTACTTTTACCGGCGAACCACGCGGTTATTTCATCCTCACACACACTCATCGTCGTGCTAACTCACCTGTCCAATATGCAATTTGCTCTTTCGCCTGGGCGGGTCCGGCCGCACCTTCGGTAACATACTTATTTACAACATTTACTGCCCCGAGATTTTCATACACATCCTGCTCAATCGAGGCCGAATACTTTTTGAACTCATTTAGACTAAGCTCGGCCAATTTTTTGTTTGCCTTTTCGCAGTAAGCAACCAGCGAGCCGACAATCCCGTGCGCTTCGCGGAAAGCCACTCCCTTTCCAACCAGATACTCAGTTAGAGAAGTGGCATCCAAAAAGCCTTCCTCCAGCCCTGCCGAAATCTTCTTCGTATTGAACTTCGTATGCGAGACAATCGCTTCCGCTATATCCAATGAGGCCCCGACCGTATCGCTTGCGGAGAAGATGTGAATCTTGTCCTCCTGCAAATCTCGATTATAGCCGGAAGGCTGACCCTTTAGAATCGTCAGCATAGCAATCAACGAGCCATATACCGAAGCCGTCTTTCCGCGAATCAGTTCGAGCACATCAGGATTACGCTTCTGCGGCATCATACTTGACGATGTGCAATAGCTGTCGTCAATCCGCACAAATCCGAATTCATTTGACGAATAAATTATCCAATCCTCGGCTAATCGGGACAGATGCGTCGCAATTAGTGCGCAATCGAAAATAAATTCCGCACAAAAGTCCCTGTCGCTTACGGCATCGAGAGCGTTTCTGCCGATGTCCGCAAAACCCAATTGCTTTGCCGTACTTTTTCTCTCTAACGGCAGTGTTGAGCCGGCCACAGCACCAGAGCCCAAGGGCGAAATATTAAGCAGCTCGCCGCAGCTTTTCAGCCGAATAATGTCACGCTCGAACTGCTCAACAAAACTTAACAAATAGCAGGCAATAACTATCGGCTGAGCACGCTGAAGATGGCTATAACCCGGCATCACATCCTCGGTATATTTGCCCGCCAATTTAACAAGCGCCTGTTGAAGGCCGTGCAGCTTGGCTCGCAGAATCTCTATCTCATCTCGCATCCACAGCCGAATATCCGTGGCAACCTGGTCGTTGCGGCTTCTGCCGGTGTGAAGTTTCTTACCCGCCTCACCGATTTTCGCTACCAGTGCCGCCTCGATAGCCAGATGAATATCCTCATACTTCTTTGCGAATTCGAACCGCCCTTTTTCGATTTCCCGGGATATTTCGATAAGCCCGTCTTTAATCGCCTTCAATTCGTCTTTTGTAATCAGTTTTTGTTCAGCCAGCATCTGCGAATGAGCGATTGAGCCGACAATATCATATTTATAAAGTCTTCTGTCCACAGACAATGACTCTACAAAATCAAGTACAAGCTCATCGGGCTCACCGGCAAGCCGCTTTTCCCAGCTTCTCTTTGTTTCGGCCATTTTATCTGCTCCAAAAATAAAACCACTTTACTGCAATCATACGCCCCGCCGCTGTCAATGTCAACATCCCTGATACCCCTTTAAGAATACACATCTCGCTCAAGGCAGTACGAATACGTCTTTGCCGGCGTTCTCGAACGCCTTTTTTTTGGAGTGTCTCACAGATTTGTTATTCAGAAATCAGGCAAATTTCTTTCTGATGCTTCCCAACTTACCAAAGCATATCAACTCATCGCCTGAGAGAATTTTGGTATCTGCGAGAGGATTGGGTATGGTTCTATCGGCCCGGATTATAGCAAGAACAGTAATATCGTCCCTTCTTAGCTCGGATTCGGAAAGTGCTTTACCGAGCACGGGGTGGCCTTGACGGATTTTAATCTTAGAAACCCCATAGCCGCCGGTCGCAACTATGAGCTCTTCGCAGGAAACAGGTTTAATAATCTCTCTCTTTACAATGCGGGCCCTTAAAACATTTGTTAATCTTCGCGCGAATTTCGTATTAGTAAAAACCTTATAAATGATATATATGGCAACCGTCATAAGTGTCAAATTTATCCACGGCAGGACCCTCTCCGGAATGTCAAAAGGCAAAAAAGGAATAGACAGTTTACTTGCTATAGCGGGCGGCCTTAAGGAATTAGCAAAAGTTGCAATCATAGTAACAAGGCCGGCATGTCCCAGAACGATAAGAACCGAAGCAATACGCCTTCTTCGTGGATTGCTTGTAATCAGCTCCGCCTCTTTTGTTGTAAATCCCGTCGCAGTAAAACACGACAGTGCCTGAAACTTTGCCAACGACCATTCAAGCCCCGTCAGTTGGAACGCAATAGCACCTATTCTTACTACTATGAACGAGATAATAAGCACAATAATGAACAGTATTGAATTCATAATCGACTCTCCTTAACTTGCCCCCGTATGGATACGACTGCCGGAACTACTCGCCATCAATTATCACCCGGTCAACAGTCAATAATCAATTGTAAATGCCCGCCGCTTACTTCAAAATTCTTATGATATTTTTATTTTCTCCCCTGTTTCTACCTTCAATTTACGATTGGCATTCCCGTTTCTTAAGCTAATCTCCAACGTATTGTTTGAGCCTTCTATCAGGAACAATTCGTCCTCTTTTGCTGTATGATAATTCGGACAGTATCTCATCGTATATTCTTTCTCGGCTATTTCCACAGAATACTTATCTTTATTTTGTTTTGTCAGATTGGTTACGATATTTCCAAATCTATCGATTCTAACAACTATTCCTTCTCTGTCCTTTTGATAAAGTTCCAGCTTCTCTATTTCACTTATTTTTTCACCTATGTTCTCAAAATTACCTGCATCAATATTTGCAGCCGCCTTTGCAAACACATCTCTGCCGTGAAACGTTCTGCTTGCATTTTTGGGCACAGGAATCTGCCTTATATCGATTATTTTCTGCTCGTCGAGAGTTTCCCAGAGCAGGCCATTATCAGGCCCGACAAAATAATATTCTTCCGTTTTCACTCCTACAGCTTTTCTTTCCGTACCAACGCCGGGGTCAACTACGCAGCAAAACGTTGTCCCTTTGGGAAAGTATTTGTAATTATTTTTAAGCAGCCACGAAGCTTCGATGATGCTTTGAGGTGAAATGCTATGACACAAATCAACTATCTTTGTCTGGCCGGCAATACTATATATCACCGCCTTCATCACTCCTACATATTCACTCTGCCCGAAGTCCGTCAGCAAAACTATCATACCAAGTACCTTATTAAATTTTTTGGGCCTCTGGAGGTTAGTCGACGAGTATCAGCCCGTAATAATTGGGACACTGACGCCGTGTTCGAACGACCTCTATAGGAAAGGCTGCTTTTCTCACTGTAGAGAAAACATCGATTCCGCAGGCTTCCATAGCCGGCCGTGCCCGTTCAGGATATCGACATTGTCCTTCTTCCACAGGACAGTCCTTACAAAAATAACAAGGGCCGGCTCCAAGACCGAAAGCCTTCCAGGCACCCAGAAGAAAAATACTTCGCTCAAGCTCAGCAACTATCGCTTTTACATCTGCTTCTGTATCAAAGTGTATCAGCACCGCTCTACGATAAGAATCCAGGACGTTACGCATCTCTGCCGGTGTCGGTGTAAAGGGAGGGCAAACCAGGCACTGGCCGTAGCATCCGCATCCAAACCGACACTTCAAACGCACCCAGGCCGCAGTCTTTACCTCTGACGGAGAAACTATCCGCGCATCTATCACTCCGGATTTCTGCCTTACGGCCTCACACAATTCCTCGTCAGACAACTTTGCTCTTTTTTCTGAAACTTTATTTCTACGACTCACAACCTCATCCCTCGCAGCCGGAATCCTTTTTGCCTGCTTCCTACCCAATAAGCTCCTGCCGCCGTGTTCTGGACCAACTGCGAAATTACTCTTCCTTCTTGGGCTTTAAAAGACCTTTGAAGCCCTCGACAAGCCCCTTGCCCACATCTTTGCCTGCTTCAAGAATCTTTTCCCCTTCTTTAGAAACAGTTTTGCTCAGGTCAAAAGTTACATCCAAAGTCGATTTCAGCGGATTGACTATCTCCTTCGGCAGGACTCCAACACCCTGTTTGGCTATGGCATCTGCAATGGCTAATAAAATCTTACCAGACAAGACAGCCGTGTCCAACTTGTTGTCACTGCCTAAATCGGTCATCTTTATAGGTGATAGCTTTAGCGGAATAGTATCTATCTTACCCGGCACAGGCAGCAGCTTCACTTTAACCTCGACGTTGGTAATCTCGAGATTATCAATATGCAGCTTCTTGCCGGGCTTCTTAGGCTCTCCTTCGGATTTTGACCTGGCGGATACCGTCTTTATTATATCCTGGAGATTGTTGGAGAGACCCTTTTGTTCGAGAACAAGATTCATACCGTCCAGTTTGATTTCTCTTATATTAACCACATCGCTCAAAAGCGATTTGACATCAACCTGGATATTGCCGTCTTTCAGTTCAAGCAGTTTATCGTGCTGGTAACCCGGCGGATTGTTAATTAAGAGATTTTCAATACCGAGTTTACCGCCCAAAATTGACAGGTCCACCTCATCAATGCTCACGCCGACATTTAATGTTTTAGTCGCGGCGGCTTCGATACCTATTTTTACAGCACGGTCGGCAAAAAGGTCAATCACCACCAAAGCAGCAATAATCAAAACCAAAATTGCCAACACAACAATACGTAAAGTTTTAAATACTCTCATTATTTTCCAAGCCTTTCAAATATTTTCGTTCCTAAATTCTTTATCCGCCCGTCATTGCAATTGCGGCCTCTGTCGACTGTCGATTTTGACAATTATCCCATCTTTATAATCAAAGCTATACCTCTTCCCGTCGAGTAAAACGGCACTGACAAGTCCCTCTTTCTTTTCGGACGGGACTGCGACCACCCTCAAATCCCCACTTTTATCAATCCTGTAGAAAAATGTTCTGTTACCGTCAGCGTAAATGCTCGCCATTAAAATAAACTGGTTAATCTGATTCAGATTGCCCTCGTTTGCCTTTTTCAGAGCATAAAGAAACATATCTTTAGAGCTGCAGAAGTACTGATTCGCCAGAGAAGCGATAAATTCCTGCGGGTTATTCTCGAAAAAACCATCGCCAAACATACTCCGAAGATAATTGTTACGGTTTGCTCCTGCCTTCTTAAGCAGTTGTTGTTTGAATCTCTTTAACACATCTGTGGACCTAACATAAGTTACGTCAACATTATGATTGTACTCATGCGCCAGCACAATCATAAAGCCGTCTGCCTCGACTTTCTTATAGTCCTTTGGAAATTGGTTCTCCGACCGCCCTCCTACCTTAGTGCCGAAAACATTGAAAGAGCGTCTGCTGCGAAAACTGTGTACTGAGACGAGCTTGTTCTCACGACTAATCAGCTTATCATAACAGGTTATTGCTATCGGCATTCGAATATGGTTTGGGATGCTTCTTACAAACGACCCGACACCTCGCAACTGAGCATTGTCAAACTCACAATTATCTAATATCAGCACATTGTAAATATCCAGCAGCTCTTCTCGCCCACCTGGAAGCGCTATGGATTGAGAAAGTAACTTTAGCTCATCGCTTTGCTTTGCAAAAGAGAACAACGTCATAAGTAATTGTGTCTTTACCGAATTAACAAACGGGTATTTTCCTTTGTCAATCCTGGCGTTGCGAATATCACCAAGGCGCGATAGTTTCAATATCGAAATAAGTTTTGTTAGAACTTCCAGTTTGTATTCGCTACTGAGCTTTGTGGAGTTAGCAATATCAACAAAGAATACGAGAGTACAGAAAATATGATTATGCCGGTGATTATCGGCTTTGAACGCCGTGCTTATACTGCTGGGGCTCGAATGCCCTGCAAAAAATTCCTCTAAATGCCTCATCAGTACATTCGAAAGTGCCATCTGTAAATTCTTATGGTTGTTCCCCCAATGGAAAACAGGGTAGCCGATATTTACTCTCAATGCGTTGTTAAGATAGTTCCGGCTGAAGTATTTCTCAAAATACTTTTCAGCGCTCTTCTCGTCTAATTGATATATCAAGCCGGGCATATTCAATTTATTAACTTCTACCGAAGCATCCTTTAGCGCCTTCTCAAGGATTTCATAATCATCTGCTATGCAGGGCGATATGGTACACACGACTGACAAAGTAATTCCAAACAGGATTACTCGGTAAAGTTTCAACATAGCTTCTCACCAAATAAACATACTCGTTCGCCTATCATCTTCGCTCAAATTATCACTAATTGATAATCAATAATCAATTGAAAAGGTTCACATTGAGAACGGATTCGCCGAGGTCGCAGAACCAGCTTTAGATGAAACACCAAGATGATACAATCAAAACTTGTGCCCGCTCAGTTGCCTATCCGAGCAACCTATGTTGTCTTTGGCTGTTTTTTATTTTTTCCATCTGCTATATATCGAAGTTCCGGCTTTGAACATACTCACCATTACCCTATTCACCACTCACCAGCTTTTAAATTGATTTTCATCTTTGGCCAATTCACCCTCCTGATTTTGTGTCTTAGCATTGGAAAAATTATGCAAAAAAAGGATTTTTCGCAATTTTTTCCGCTTTTTTGAAACCACCTGGGTACTTAGGTAATATAGGTAAAAGAACATCCGCCGCACCGGCAAGCTAATGTGACTGCGAGATTACTTAGTGATTTAACCATAAGATGACTAAAGTCCAATAAAAAAAAGCGAATTAGTAACAATACTTAGAAGAATGAAAAAAATTCTTAGAAAATTTACCATTTTACCTAAATGTGCTAATCTATCCAAATTAACATTGCCGATAAATTTAAACAATGATGGAACGGTGATTTAAGGGAGATTTGAATTATGGATACTTTAATCGAGCAGCGCAAGGAGACCAGAACGGCCGTTTCATGGCCTGTGAGTGTTTGGCTTCCGGAAGCCAATAGATTTTTTAACGGCCGTAGCTCAAACATTAGCAAAACTGGAGTTTTCGTTACGGTTCCCATAACAATGCCTGTTCGGGTGGGTCATATTGTGGAAATCAATTTTCCACGTACGGTGACTCTGGCAAAGCAAAAAGGGCAATTTGCTCGTATTAAAAGCGGCATAGTAGTCAGAGTTGACCGTAAAAACATGCTCAAAGATGCCAAAATCGGCGTTGCCATTGCGTTTGAGTAGGTTAATAGCCATTATTTTTTCTTAAAAGTGAATGCCGGCAAACAGCGAGTGGCTAAACGGAGAGGGTAAGTTAGAACTGATGACCTTGATGGTCATCAGTTTTTTTTGTCCCCATAACTTGCTGTGAATTTGGGGTATATGGGTAAGTAAAACTCGGCCTGCTTATTGTGGTCCAATGGAGTACTATCGCGTCAAGAAGAGAAAATATAACAGCGCCATACCATGATAGCCCGCACCAATATAATGACAGCCTTTCGGCCTGAGGTGCTTTGGGTTGATGGAGCTGGAGAATATGCATTAAGCGTTCGGTGATGCCCCAAATAACGAATGCGACAAAGCCGATGAGCACAGGTGTCTGCGATATAACAAGACTGAATGAAATCCCTCGAGCAAGCATCGGACCCGATTTCTTCGAAGTCGAAATTCGTGGGCAAAGCCCACTTTACGTGGCTGTATTATAGCATTTGCTGGACAACCTTCAAACGATGGTTCGCAAATCCGTTACTTATCGCTCATAGCCCGTTGCTCGGGGTAGGAAAATCTTGCAATTTCAGATTGTTTAATGTATCTTTATGGGCCAGATGAAAACGAAAATTGTAAAACTCGATACACATAAATCTAATATAGCGAAAATCAAGGAAGCAGCGGCGCTGGTTGATACGGGGGGACTGGTGGCCTTTCCTACTGAAACGGTCTATGGAATCGCCTGCCGGGTCAAATACGATTCATTAACCAAGCTCGATAACCTCAAGGGCAGGGACCCAAATAAATACTATACATTACATATCGGCCAGAAAAGTGATGTCAGAAAATATGTGCCCACCGTTAGAATAAGAGCCCAAAAACTGATTAACAAGGCCTGGCCCGGCCCTTTGACGATAGTCTTTGAATTAGACGACCAAGATATGGACAGACAGCAAGCCCGTCTTAATAATGAAGTTTTCGAAAGCTTATACAAAGATAATTCCATAGGCATTCGCTGTCCTGATAATCCCATAGCTTCAATATTATTGCGGCTAACGCATAATCCTGTTGTTGCGCCAAGTGCAAATATAACAGGTCGAACGCCAGCCGGAGACGCAGAGCAGGTCCTTGCTCAGTTTTCAGGTCAAATCGAATTGCTGCTGGACGCAGGGCCCTGCAAATATAAAGAAAGCAGTACTGTTGTGAAAATAGGCAAGAAAAACCTGGAAATTTTAAGGCCGGGCGTATATTCCCAGGCAGAGCTGGAAAAAATGTCGGAGGTAAAATTTTTGTTTGTTTGTACGGGCAATACGTGCCGAAGCCCTATGGCTGTCGGAATATTCCGCAAATATCTTGCAAAAAAATTGCAATGTGAGGTTGACCATCTCGACAGAATGGGTTATAAGGTATCTTCCGCCGGCATTATGAATACGAGTGGTTGGCCAGCAAGCGCAGAAGCAATAGCAGCTTGTGCAGCCAAGGGGATTGATATAAAAGCTCATAAGAGCAGAACATTGTCCCGGGAGCTCGTCGAAGAAAATGACTTTATATTTGCGATGGGCCAAATTCATAGTGAACGAGTTACTTCCCTCAGCCCTGAGGCTGTGAGCAAATGTGCATTGTTAGCAGAGAATGAAGAGATTGCTGACCCGATAGGCCAGCCACAGTCTATTTATAACAATTGTGCTGAGCTGATAGAAGAAGCTGTGAAAAAAAGGATTAGTGGGCTTGTGATATGAAAATAGCTGTTGGAAGTGACCATCGCGGTTTCGAAGCCAAACAGTTGATAAAGGCAATAATCAGTCAAATGGGGCACGAGTGCATCGATTTTGGCACCAACGACAGCAATCCAGTCGATTACCCCGACCCGGCCTATCAAGTAGCAATGGCGGTGTCGAAGAAGCAAGCCGACAGAGGTATTCTGGTCTGTGCAACCGGGTTGGGAATGAGCATAACGGCAAACAAAATAAAGGGAATAAGGGCTGCGTTGTGCCATGACGAGCTAATTGCTCAGATTTCACGCGACCACAACGATGCAAATGTGCTTTGTATGGCTGGCGACCAAATCGGAGAGGTGTTGCTGCGAAAAATAGTGGAAGTCTGGCTGAATACCGAATTCAGCGGCGGAAGACATCAAAGAAGGGTAAACAAAATAACAGCTATCGAAGAAGGTAAAGACCCGAGAGAAGTTAAAAACGGCTGACGTCTGGTTTTTACCGCGGGGTCTGCTGAGTTCGCAGAATCAAACCACGAATTACCCGAATGTTTCATCTCTGTGTGAAGATTGTTTAGGTTATTTTTAGGCGTCTCACAACCAACAACCGAAACTATGTTATTTTTCAAATCTCCACATATCTATGGTCATATCCCCGGCGGCCACCCATTCGACGTGCCAGTCGAGATATAGACAATTGGAGCCGTTCTTATGCCGGGCCCGGGCAATTCGTCGGCCCCGGTATCTGTCCTGACTGTCAGAGGAGGGCAGATGCCCCGGATTCCAGACATCGCATAGATTCCATCCGTCCTCGTTCGCTCTTCTGATTATTGGTCGCCAGGAACCATATTCGTTGTCGGCAAGGTAAATCGTATATGATGGCCTACGACAGGCAGTTAATTTTGTCGGCTCTTGTATCTCGTGTCCGACCATATCGCTTTTACTATTGAAAGCCCAGCCATTGACAACATAGCAAACGGTCTGTTGTCTGTCAGGGTAGCTGGGACAGCGATATATCTTTACGGAACGGTAGTCGTTGTCAATTGGCCTCTGGGCCAAATAAGGCATAAAAAGCTGGTACCAGGCCTCGCCTGTGCCACCTCCCTTGCCGCGTGGAACGTATAAATCCGAGGCCTCGGCATACAAGTTGGCACCCAGGCCGATTTGCCGCAAATTGCTTGTGCAAACGGCGGACTTGGCCTGTTCCCGAGCCCTCTGCAGGACCGGCATCAATATCCCCATCAGCAGCGCTATGATGGCAATCACCACCAAAAGCTCTACTAACGTAAAGCCCGTTAGAAATCTGTTACTTGCCACATTAGAAATCTTTATTTGCGTTCCCGCAAGGCGGGGTCTCTCTCACGGGGTAAACCCTCTTCGTTCGTACATAATCGTATCGCAGAGTTCTGCAGAAAGATTTACAAAATCATAATTCACAGTATCAAAGGAGGTATTTCAATCTTAAGATGTTTCTGGAGGTTACTTCTCAAACGTTTTGCTACTTCAGGAAATTCCTTAATAACATTTTTGGTCTGCTTCGGGTCTTTCTTTAAGTTATAAAGGCAAGGCCCTTTACCCCGGTCTTTGCCCCTTACATTTTGGAAATAATGCCAATCCAAATTGTGAATTGCACCAAATCTATTAAAAACGGTGTAAACATTATCGTGTATCGATGGAACCTCTGCCGTTACCAGCTTCCACATATTTTCACCATCCATATTCTTGTAATCATCAATACCGAGCAGTGGAAGAAAGGTAGACATAAAATCGACGGCACCGACGAGTCCTTTAATACGCTTTCCGGCAAACTTCTTATCGGGATGCTTTATAATCAATGGAATATGAGTAACACAAGCGTTAAGAAGAGCGGGAGTTTTCTGGACACAGCCCTCCTCGCCGAGGTGGGTGCCGTGGTCTGTCGAAAACACAATAATTGTATTATCCATCAAGCCTATCTCTTCAACCCTTTTCAAAAGGCGTCCTATACAGTAATCACTGAACGTTACCTCCGCCGCATAAAGGTCTCTGATAACGGGTAAATCGTCGGGACGTATGTCCCCCACCCTGACTCCATAGCCAAATAAATACCTCTCATAGGGATATTCTTTTCGATACATTTTCTGAAACGTCTGAGGAGCATCCCAGGGCTCGTGAGGGTCGAACATATCAATCCAGAGCATAAACGGTTTACTATTGATATTTTGCTCAAGCCAACTCATAGCTGCGCTGCAGGACTGTGCACAGAAGTAATCTTCCTGGCTCTTTCTGTCCTGTGTATTCATCAAATACTGGCGCATATTTGCGTCATAGCCCTTGTTCCATAAATGAGGGGGCATATGCTTTTTGGGGTCAAACTTTTCTTTCGGCCCACTTTTCCATCTATCAGTCTCCTGCCCTCGCACCCACTGCCAGGAATCAAAGCCCCGATGAAAATTGTAATCCGGCTTGAAATGATGATAAGTGTCCACAATAAAACCGGTTGTAACACCGTGTTTCTGCAGTACCTCGGCAAAAGTAACATCATCCTTTCCGAGGGGCTCCCACCTCGATTCTGGAAGGACGCTCTTTCCGGTGTGATATACCCTTCGGCAGGGAATGGTTGGCAGCCCTTCCGCACTGGCGTCAGCAAACAATACGCTCTCTTTTGCAAACTTATCGAGATAAGGTGTTTTTATGCGGGTACTACCATAACAGCCAAGATGGTCGGCCCGCCAGGTATCCGAAATAATTACAATCATATTAAGCCCGTTGGGTTTTGAGGTCGTAGGAATGCGAGGGGCCTGCTTTGCGGCGGTCTTTAAATCTCCCGTCCAGATGGGCATTTTCGATTCCTTCTCTTTTTGTTTCTTTGCGCCGCCGGCAAGCAAACCCGCCGCGCCCATTCCGGCTGCTGTTCCAATAAAACTCCTTCTTGTTAATAAGTTTTTATCCTTCCGTGGTGTGTGGGAAGATTTTTCTTTTGCCGTTATTTCTTTTTTATTCGACATAACACTATCCTTTAAAAAAGTTGTATCTATTCACCCTATTTGAGGTCTTAAAGCTGCTAAGATATTTACGCCCATAGTGCGGCGTTGTCAAACCTTGGCGGGGACGGGTTTTTGTTTTTTTGCGATGGCCTCTATCGCCGCCTTCACCCTCTCTCTGCCGGCCTGGGTTTTGCGGCGAAGCCTCTCTGCGGCGCTGTTGCCTATTGAGCGCAACTTCCTGTATCTGTTCTCAAGCAGATTTTCGATTTTCGTGCGTTTCAGGTCCCGCAGTGTTTTAACAATATATCTCTCGACATTATAAACGGTGTCGTGAACATTGCGATGTGCGCCGCCGAGCGGTTCGGGAATAACTGCGTCAACCAGCTCCAGCTTATACAAATCCTTGCTTGTCAATTTCAATGCCTCGGCGGCATGGGCGGCCTGCGAGCCGTCGCGCCACAAAATTGCGGCACAACCCTCAGGCGATATCACCGAATAATATGCGAATTCCAGCATTGCCAGCCGGTCACCTACACCTATTCCGAGAGCACCGCCTGAGCCGCCCTCACCGATACATATACAAACTACCGGCACCCTTAAACGTGACATCTCCAGTAGATTGGCGGCTATTGCCCTGGCCTGGCCCCGCTCTTCAGCCCCAATACCCGGATAGGCGCCCGGCGTGTCAATGAGTGTAACGACAGGAATGCCATACTTTTCAGCAAATTTCATTTTGATTAGCGCCTTGCGATAGCCTTCAGGATTGGGGCATCCGAAGTTGCAGACAACCTTTTCCTTTGTGTTTTTACCCTTGTTTTGACCGACAACCAA
>SMTZ1_10021881_pt1 | contig 17295 bp, 18 predicted proteins | sample DeeMarSWOR136_30_FD_25667 | JGI IMG/M metagenome (IMG submission 25667)
AATCTGGATTTGTCTCATGTTGTTCCTCGTTCTGTTCATTGCTACCGAAGTAAGGGCTCAAAATCTAAGCGAATAATTGCGCGGATTCACGGATTTGGAAGGATATGGCAAGAGGCGCTTGGACTTCCACCAGCATACATTATCGAGGTACTTTCTGAACGGTACGACAGGTTAAGTCAAGAAGACAAGGAGAAAACTTTGATTCATGAATTGCTGCACATTCCTAAAGGGTTTAAAGGAGGATTTCGCCCTCACAAAGGATACATCAGCAGGCGAAGAGTGGATAGCCTGCACAAGGAATACACAAAAAAGAGACTTGAAACTTCTGGGTCAATCTGAACTTCATGAACAACCAAACAAACGGGTATTATAGACTGCAAATGGGACAGATTGAATAATAAAACCTATCCATTCTAGACATTCAACCATTTCATAAAGGCAGTGTTGCTTTCTCCACTACCCATTCTTCACAGCCTGTTGAGCTATAGAGCAGCCAAATCATTACTTAACTAAAATCCTGTATTGTCTTCAGCTTTATTTGGCAGCTTCTTCGATCGGCGCGCTCTCTACTTTCGCTTCCTCTGCTTTCGGCTTTTCCGCTTTTTTGCTCTTCTTTGGCTTCTCAACAATCTTCATGTTAATTTGAACAATCGATTCTGTTATAACGTTGCCGCGAAGGGTTTTTCGTTGTCTCTCTCCCCGTTGAGACGGATGAAAGCCCACGCCCTCACTTAAGATGGCACCCACACGAACTCCTCCATGGATGTTTGGTCTCATTGGGAATCCATCCTTGTCGGACCCCCCAGTTATCTTCAGCTTATAGCCGGACAACTTAACAGCGGCTCCATCAATAACTTCTCCCAGTTTTCTACCAATCAGGGGAACCGCCTGACTTTTTCTCCCAGTTTTCTACCAATCAGGGGAACCGCCTGACTTTCCTCCACTTCCACGGACTGTGACTTCCCAGTTTCTGGGTCTGAAATTATTATCTTGAATTTAGCCATAAGCGCTTTTTACTCTCCTAACGCATTTCTCGTAATGTTAACTGAATGGGGAGCAGCTGTTTATTAAGGGTTACCCAGTAGAAAAGCCGACAAGCCAACAAAAAATGGAATCAAAGAACAACTGATTCGCCGTCTTGAAGGAAAAACTAGGCAAGTTAGAACTCGAAGACCTCTAACAGTTTCTCCATGATCTTAAGGGGTATGTTAAAAACATAAGAGAGTGGACCGAGCCCACTCAACATCTTCCTCAGACGCCTTACATCCTTTTTGTTCACCGCTCTAATCAATGGAGCAATCACTAAATAGACACCCAAGAAGGATACGCCACCTGTAATCAATTCTATCCAGTAGTTGTAGTTAAGCTGCGACAAAAGCAAATAAGTAACCACTGCGGCAATCCCAGAAGCTAAGAAAATCTTGGCTGAAGATTCCCAATCTATTGTGGCACCGAAATGCTTCCTTATCCACCATAAACACATAAACAGGCTTGGGAATCCAGCGATCAAATTTGTAGCTATTAACCCTACAACTCCAAACTGAGGGATGAGTATCCAACCCAACAACGATCCCAATCCCAAGGTGAGGAGAGCCAATTTCATTGTAATTTGTGTTTTACCCTGACCGTTTAAAAAATTCCCCAAACTAAGACTTCCCAATCCCGCATAAAGGTAGATGATGGAATATAAAGTCAGAAAGAAGGGGTATATTCTGTGCCGACGACAGCGAAAACTAGAGACTCTGATAAAACCATAATCATCAAACTTACCGGAAGGGTAAGCAACGCTCCATACTTAACAGAAGACTGGAACACAACCCTAAGAGTTTTCTTTTCCTCTTCCGCTTTAAGCTTTGAAAAGGCTGGAAATAGTACTGTGGCTATGGGTATCGTGAAAAAGGTTATTATAACCGTGAAGTTAACGGCTGTCTGGTAGTTGCCTAGAGCAGCTGTGTCTTTTAGCAAAGTATTATAAAACTGTGGCAAGAATCCGCCTATTACCGCTGAAACAGAAAGAGGCAAACCATATCTGAGCAAAGTCTTCAGGGTTTCTTTAATGTCCATTTTGCTCAATGCATCTTTCTTGGAGTAATCCCTGAGAAATGCAATATAAAAAATTATGATTCCTATAATTCCGGTGGTGACTTGTGCCACAATCAGCCCTTGTATAGCACCCATAATGCCATAACCAAGAAATACGAGAAGGGGCGCAAGAAAGCATCTTATACCAGAGTTTAAGATCAGTGTCAAACTGTGAAACTCCATTCTTTCTAAGCCAATAAAGGTGGACTGGGAAATCTTGAGAAACGAATCAGCAAGAATTGTTAGAGAAGCAACTTCTATCAAAACTTTTGTCTCAGGTAGCTGAAAGACATTTGTTGCAAGAAAATCTGCCAGCAAAAAGCACAGCAAAGTAAGGAGAACTCCTGTGATCAATTCGAACAGTAGTCCTGTGACCATGACGTTTTTGACGCAGTGGAGTTTGTTCTCAGACCTGTATTGCGCCAAATATTTTATCATAGCCGAATTTGTGCCCCAATCTTTGAACAAACCAAGCATAGCAGGAAAAATTAACGCTTTTGTGATTATACCATAATCGTCTGGATTACCCAGCAAACGCAATACAAGTATTAGACTAACAGCTGTGACGATGCTAGAGATGCTTACACCTATGAAAAGTTTGAAACCACCCTTTGCCGACGATTTCGCCATGCCAGTTGCCTTATCCAAAAGCCAGCGCTCCCATATGTTCCTGTTTTTAGTTTAATCCATAAAAGGTTGTTCATTTAAAACTGTTGGATTTGCATTCAGCCTTCAATGTCCCCACAGCATAATTTCCATTCTTTGCTTTGAATATATGCAGAAAAATTGGAAAACCTCAAATACTGCCAAAAAAGCAGATTACATGTTCCTCTCGGGAGGTTCAAGGAATGCCTAGCGCCAAACTTCGAGCCTCAAGAAATGCTGTAATTATGCCTTTGCTAGCTGGGGAGCTAGAAAAAGAAATTCCTGATTTGGACATTTATGGTTCGGAAAGGAGACTTTTAGACTTCGCTTATCAAGACCTAGAAACTTGGTTAAAGCTGAAACGGAGAGACACAAACTCCGATGAGATCGAAGAAGCCTTGAATACTGAAGACCGCCAAGAGGAGATTAAGGAGTTTTTGAAAATCTGGACCAAGCAGTGGTTAGAAAAATGGAGAGAGCGGGTGACACTTTGCCAGAAGATGCCCACATTTTCCATGGAGTATGCTAAGAGGAAGAAGAGAGCGAAGAAAATTTTTGAACGGATGGAAGAAAGTCAGGAATTGAAGAAACTGGTTGTGCAGAAGCTGATTAACGAAGGTGAGGTGTGCATGGCTGAGTTGATAGCGGAGAATCTGATAATCGAGGAGATAGCATGTAGTCTGAGAATGAACAAGGGAAAGGCTCCGGCTGACAAGATTACTTTGGAGCCGTGGCACATTCTCCAACAAGTGCTGCCTCGAGTAAAGATGTTGACAGAACGAAAGATCCCGCTCATTCACCTGAAGCTCATGATGGACGTTTAATCGTCAATACTCTGGACTTTTGCAAGTACCCAAAAAAGTGTTTTGTCACATCATTTCGTTTATGGTTGATGTTATGTCCACGTTTTTTGTGGGCAGTTTTGTGAGTTTTTCATCTTTTACGTGGGGAAGATTGTCGTGGTATGTGGGTCTCTCTTTGTTGTAGAATATTCCGATGGGTATCCGGTCTCCCCATTCAAATGCCTTTTCCAAAGCTTTTTTTCGGTCGGTTACGTCGTGACCCGCTTCTTCCAGTTTATACACTCTTTGGCGGAACCAATCGTAGGTGTTTAGGTAGTTGAAGGTAACACAGGGCTGGAATACGTCGATGAATGCAAAGCCTCTGTGCTTTATTGCCTCCACGATCAAACCCTTCAGATGTAGCATATCGCCGGAGAAGCCTCTAGCCACAAAGGTGCCGTTGCTAACCAAAGCGTGAGCCAAAGGATTCAGCATGGGAGGTATAACCCCGAAAGGAGTTGATTTCGATTTAAACCCAGGCTGGCTGGTAGATGTTGCCTGACCGGTAGTTAAGCCGAGAACCATGTTGTCATGCACAATCAAGGTCATGTCGATGTTCGTTCTTATGGCGTGTGCGAAGTGACCCCAGCCCTCGTTGTATTGGTCAGCGTCTCCAGCAAAACCGACCACGGTTAAGTTGGGATTTGCGAGTTTTATGCCCTGTGCTAGGGGTAGTACTCTGCCGTGGATGCCGTGGAATCCATTTATGTTTACGCTGTTGATCATTTTGCCGTGGCATCCTATGCCCGACACAAGCACGGCTTCTTCTCTCTCAATGTTTAGGTCTATTAGGGCTTTTTTGAATGCCATCAGTATTCCGAAGTTTCCGCATCCGGGGCACCAAGTGTTCTTTTCTGGCGTCTTCAGGTCGTCGAGGGTCACCATCTTTAGAGCACCTCCTTTATGCTTCGGGCGAGAGCTTCTGGGTTGAAGGGTCTCCCGTCGTACTTCAGAATTTTATGATCAACTGTCCTGAGAAGATGTTCTTGTATTAGGCTGGACAGCTGGGAGGTCTTATTGTTCTCTACGATGATGGTTTTCTTGGCTGACTGTTGTATTTTCTGAATCTTACTGGCTGGAAAGGGAGTCAGATACACGATTTGCAGATAATTGACTGTGATGTCTTCATTGCTGAGAATTTTCATTGCTTCTCTTATGGGTCCCTTCGTTGAGCCCCATGCTATAATTGTTGCATCTGCTTCTTCTGGACCATAAAGTTTGACTGTCTCATAGTTTTCCAGTTCTTTGGTTAGGGCGTCCAGTTTTTTGAACCGTTTATCCGCCATTTTTGTGGCCAAAGCAGGGTCTTCGGTTGTGTATCCGAGTTCGTTGTGTTCGTCAGCGTTGGTTCGTACTATGGCGCCTTTTGTTCCGGGTATGGCTCTGGGGGAGATTCCGTTTTCCGTGAACTTGTGCCGTTTGTATTCTTCTTTTCCCGTGTATTCGGTTTCGGTTATGAGTTGTCCGCGGTCGATTCTGATTCTGTGCTGGTCGAACGGCTCAGCGGTTTCGTTGCTTTCTGCCAGATACTTGTCTGAGATGATTATTGCTGGAATCTGAAATTTTTCTGCTAAGTTGAAGGCTTCTATGGTCTTGCAGAAGCATTCCTCGACGTTTCCTGGGGCGATTACGACTCTGGGGAATTCTCCTTGGGAGGCGTGGATGACGAATCTGAGGTCTCCTTGCGCAGTGTAGGTGGGAAGTCCTGTGCTGGGTCCGGGTCTCTGAACTAGAACTATTACGGGTGAGGTTTCGGTCATGCCAATCATGCCCAGCCCCTCGCTCATGAGACAGAAACCTCCTCCAGACGTGGCTGTCATTGATCTTACTCCTGTAAATGATGCGCCGGCGACCATGTTGACTGCAGCTATTTCGTTTTCCACTTGGATCACAACCATCTTGTATTCTCGGTCTAGGGGCGCTAGGAAATGTAGTATAGGGGTGGCTGGTGTCATGGGATACGCTGCGTAGAGTTTGCATCCTGCGTTGAGGGCTCCTAATCCTATTGCTTCGTTTCCGGTGAGGAATATTTTGTGTTTTCCTGCTGAGGCTGTTTTCTTTAGTTTGTATCCGAAATTATTCCTGTAGTGTTCTGTGGTGTAGTTGTATCCTTGTTTTGCGGCTTCTATGTTTAATTCAGCGGTTTTTGGACTGAAAGTGTCTCTTAATACTTCGTTCAGGAGTTCTGGGTCGTAGTCTAGGAGGGCTATTGCTGCGCCTAGGGCAACAGTGTTTTCCATGATTGGTGGTCCTTCAAGCTCCTTGACTGTCTTTCGTAGGGGCACGGAGTAGAGTTTTATGTTGTTTCTTCCAAGTTCTTCATCGGTTATGGTGATTTGGTCTCCGTCGTAGATTATTCCAGCGCCTGAAACAAGTTCCTGTTTGTGAAGGAGAATTGTTTCTTTGTTTAGGGCTAACAGAAGGTCTATGGTGTCGGCTTGCGAGTACACCATTTCGGCGTCGGCTCTAACTGTGTAGAAGTTGTGTCCTCCTCTTATGAGGGATTGGTAGTCGTTGGCGCCGAAAACATAGAGTCCTCCTCTTAGGCAGGTTTTGGCGAAGAGAAAGCCGGAACGGGTTATTCCTGCTCCAGCCTCGCCTCCAACCAGCAAAGAAATCTTGTTGGTTATCATTTAGACTCACCTACGGCTAGATGAGTTTCTCGTTTGTTTCCAAGTTAATGATGTGAATGGCGTTGAAGGGACAAGCTTCGGCTGCTTCTTTGTGGCAAGTTAGTTCGTCTATTTCTAGGGCTTCTCCGTTGGGAATTTTTTTTGCACCTTCAACATGAGATTTTCCGTCCTCGTCTGAGAGGTCGAATTTGGAACATAATTCAACGCATGCCCCGAACCCCTGACAGACATTGTGGTCAATTTCCACTCTATATTTAGCCATAAAAATCACCTTAATGCTATACACTTTACTGTTCTCAAGCTATATCATTTACTCTCTCAACCTGTGAGCCTTCATTAATGTGACTGAAACAGTGCGCATCAAAACATTATCTTAGATTTCATAAGAAATGCATAAATATTGAGTGAACTTCTTCTAGCATTAGGAGTCACAAATAGTGAATTTAGGGATCTCTTTGATGGAGACCTTAGTGTTGCTGAGGAAGGGATTGCGGATGGAAGGTGAGCAGGATGAAGCTAGCCAACATCTGGCGCTACTTCAGCAAGGACGCTATTCCGTTAGGGTTTTTGAAAGAGAGCCTTATTGCGCTCTCCTTTAACGTTGGTGGCATATTAGCTGGTTTTATTGTTGCTTCTCAATTCAACGTTTTTCAGCTTTCTCCATGGGCTGTAGTAAGCGGTTTATTTAGTGGACGGTTAAGCACTGCATTACATCTTGGAACAATTTTTCCGAGATTCCGTGGAAACACCGACGAATTCTATTTGCTTTTCAAGTCAGTAATAGTTCTGACTTTGGAAACAAGCGTTATAATGAGCTGTTTTTCTATAGTTGTGGGTAGTCTGTTCTGGGGGATAACCTTCACAGATTTTTTTGATATTTTGATAGTTGTCTTAGCAACAATGTTCTTGGGGCTTATGAACTCCCTATTTACAATAATTTTTTCAATCACATCTTTCAAGAGAGGATTAGACACCGATGTGGTTGTATATCCAATAATGTCCACAATTGCGGATATAATCATAACTTCTTGTTACTCTTGCGTTGGTTTTTCTGCCAAGATGTATCAAAAACAAATCATTCATCAAAACAATCAAAGAGTCTCTCTTGACATTATTTTTCGTAGCCTTTATTGTTAATGTTACTGGAACCGTTTTGAAAGGTGTTGACAAAATTGTGAGTAGCGCAAAAGAGATTTACATCGTCTATCCTGCCTTAATTGACACGGTAGGGGATGTCGGTTCGGTTGTAGGTTCTACTGCTACGACAAAATTGGCTGTGGGTTTGCTCAAACCGTCTTTTCGTTCAATATTGAATCACAGAAAACGAATAGTTGCAACATGGATTGCGTCCATAGTCATGTTCATTTTATTCTCTGTTATATCGTTACTTACTCAGGGCATGTTAACGGTGCAGATGTTTCTGAGGTTTTCTGCTCTTTTGATTGCAACAAACCTAATTGCGGTTATTGCTATTGCCTTAGTCTCTTTTTATGTTGCAATTTTAACTTTCAGAAGAGGTTTAGACCCAGATAATTTTGTTATTCCGATTGAAAGCTCTCTCGCAGATAGCATAACAACAGTTGCTTTACTAATTGCGTTGTTTTTAGTTAGCTATGGTTTTTATGGATAAGGAGGAGAAACGAAATGAAATCAGCAAATAATAGAATAAACTTTTTTGGTGAAGTTGTTTCTCCAAGTTATCCACCTATTTTTAGCAATTGATCTTTGAAACTTTAAGTGCCCTATTCCCCTTTTGTATTAGATGAGAGGCTTCTGTGATGAAGGAAGCAATGTTTTACGAAAAGTTAGATGATAAAATGGTTAAATGCAATTTGTGCAATCACCGATGCTCACGAATTGCTGATTCTAAGAGGGGAATATGCGGAGTCAGGGAGAATAAGGATGGAAAACTTTACAGCCTCGTGTACGGCAAAGTTGCGGCTCGTAACATAGACCCAATAGAGAAGAAGCCGTTATTCCATTTTCTTCCCGGCTCCAGATCATATTCCATAGCCACGGTGGGATGCAACTTCCGATGCGATAACTGCCAAAATTTCGATATTTCTCAGCTGCCTAAAGAGCGGGGCATAATAGTTGGGCAGGACATGCCGCCCGAAATGATTGTTTCAGCAGCTAAACGAAACAACTGCGAGAGCATAGCATACACCTACAGTGAGCCTACCATCTTCTTTGAGTACGCCTACGAAATAGCTAAGCTAGCCAGCAAAGAGGGAATCAAGAATGTTTTCGTTACGAACGGCTACATCACCCCAGAAGCATTAAAGGAGATAAGCCCATACTTGGATGCCGCCAACATTGACCTGAAGAGCTTCAGCGACGACTTTTACCGAAAGAACTGCGGCGCCCGCCTAGAACCTGTGCTGGATTCGATTAAACTCTACAAAAGTTTGGGAATCTGGATCGAAATAACAACATTGATCATCCCAACATTAAACGACTCAGAAGACGAATTACAGAAAATTGCGGAGTTCATCAAAGAAGTAGGCGAAAACATACCTTGGCACATCACCCAGTTCCATCCCATGTATAAACTTCCAGACTTGCCGCGCACACCAGTTGCAACCCTAAGAAAAGCAAGGCAAATCGGATTAGAAGCGGGGCTAAGATACGTCTATGAGGGAAACGTGCCCGGCGAAAACGGAGAAAACACCTACTGCCACAACTGCGGAAAAATGCTGATTCGCAGATTCGGCTACCAAATCCTCGAAAACAAAATCAAAAACTCAGCGTGCACCTACTGCGGAGCAGAAATCGACGGCGTAATCACCTAAAATGTAGGTTGTGTGCACATTTTCTTGTACTCTGCCTTGCTGGATCTCAAAAGCCTAGGGAATCAATTAGAAAGGAGAATCCAAAGTAGATTAGAACCAACCCGAAAACCGCCATCAATACGTGGTACCACTTGAATCGTAGAATCTTGGCGCCCCTCTTCGCTAAGGTAGAAACAAGAATAAGCCATGCGTAGTCAACCCAAACGTGACAAACAAACATGAAAACGACACCGGCTAAGCCCGCGAACTCGAGAGAGATGAAAATCAGATTTGCGCCAATAGTGAGCCACCAAACAATAAAGTAAGGGTTCAAACCCGTTAATGCCAACCCAATCAACAAGAGGTTTCGCGTAGCTCCTTGCCCAGTTTTTGTTTCTTTGGGTTTGTATGAGAATGAACCGCGTATCTGCATGGCACCGAAAACTATGAGAGCCGCTCCTCCGGCAACTCCCACCGCGAGCCTGACTGCGGGCACGTTTGCAACGCTTAGGAGTCCTAGGGCTAGAAGCATGACTAGGGTGAACTCGACTATACTGTGGGCTATCGAGAAGAGTATGCCACTTTTGGTTCCCGATTTGATGCCATGAGAGACTGTTACAAAGAATAATGGTCCGGGAGCTAAGGCGCCAGATGCACTTAGGATAATAACTGTAACGGCGAAGTTAATTGGGTCCATGAATGATGAAAAAGGGAATGTGAATAATGAATGTTCTGTATATTACCGGAAACGCGCAACCTTGACAGCATGAATGTTCTACATTTCTTTTTTATCTCCGCAGGTTGTTTGGTGTATTTGTGTTGAACAGAAATACAAAAAGGTTTATTACATATTAAGATTTAATATATAGATCAGGGATAAAGATTAAACTCAAAAGTCAGACAAGCATCCAAAATGAATCCGAAAAAGAATCCACGGAACCCCTAACGCTAACAGACCTTTCGAGAACCCCAAAAGAAACCCATTACGCTTGTTCACACTCTCTAACCGAAGATAACCTAGCCACACAAAACTCAAATCCCATCTCCGCCGAAACGACAGACGAACCCCGCAAAAAAGACGCAGCAGAATGCGCCCATTATTTTGGATATGTTGCAAGCGGAGACAGAATCCCAGAAGAGTGCTTAACCTGCCCCAAGCTGCTGACGTGCCTAACTAACAAAGACTACATCAAAGAGGAGGAATAACAGGAGCAGAAACATGAGAGCAACAGCCATCTTTTTCGTCTTTTTTATAATGTTCACCTCAGCCTCAATAGCTGTGCCGATTCCTCTATTTCCCGGAAACATGATTTCTCCACTTTTTGGAATACCAGCTTCAGAATACATACCTTATCTGGAAGCCTTAACAAACGGGCTGACCTACGCTTTCATCACTTGGATAGTATTCTTCTTACTTGCCAGAAGGATAGAAAAATCGATGTCAATGGAATCTAAAAGAATGACACGATAAAGGTCACTCCTAAACCTGTTCGCCAGCCAACAAATAAGGTGACCAAAAGTCGTTGCAATTTATACATTATTTTTTTATGTTCAAAGAGAAGGGGTCTGTCAGCCTTATAGTCTTCATACCCGTTAAGGTCGGTCTGGGACGGCTACATCATCCCCCAGTTTCTCGGGGGCGCCTCCACTTTTAAGGCTTTGTCACTTGTATGCTATGTGAACACGTGATGTGTAGGCTACAGATAATTGTGGCGTTAAAGCCAGGAGATTTTGATTATATTACGTTTTTCTAGCCGCCTTATCGCTTCAAGGAACTCACTCTTTTGTTTTCCGCTGAGCTCGAAATGCTGCATCATGTCCTTCACTGGGGTTTGAGCAGATCCGCACCTTTGAAGCCGACGCTGCAGGTGATTCACGACAAGCCGCTCGATCTTTCCACACTTCCAAGTGGTGTTTCGAAGGAGCGTGGCGATAGACCTGATCATTTTCTGAGCCTCTAATCCCCTTCTCCTAACCAGAATCTTTCACCTCAGACAGCTTGAAATATCTATAGCGTACCTATAATTAGTTTTTGTTTTCTTTGTAGGGTATTAGGCAGAGAAACTTCACAGGTTTTTCGCTGTTGTTTTTAAGCTGATGCCTCTCGTTTGGAGGAAGGAAAATGAAATCTCCAGCCTTAAAACTTCTTTCTTCTTTTCCGCCAACCACAAGACCTTCGCCTTCCAATATGAAGACTTCGTGTTCCCAACTGTGACTGTGAAGAGGGCTGTGTCCTCCAGCCTCCATTTCGAAGAGTCTCATAGCAAAGTTTTCGGCTCCAGTTTCTTTGGTTATGAGCCATCTGATTTTCAATTTTGAGCTTCCTCCTTCTGCATCTTTCGCTTCAACGTCGGTATAATGGAAGATTTTCAGCTTGTTTACCTCTCTAAATTTACTGTACATTCGAGGATATTAGTTGTGTGTCTGGCGTGTGAGCCTTTGTTTTAGAGCTGTATACAGAAAGATTTATAAGTAAATGTTTACTATATTTTGGTAAACAAATACCAGTGATAGAACATGGGGCTGCTCTCAAACCACGAAACAATCGTGTGGAAAAAATTCCATAAAGGCAAGTCCACCAGCGACATTTCAGATGAAAGCAACGAAGAGTGGAGCCCCTCCTATGTGTCGCGAGTTCTCAACAGAACAAGAAAAAAGATTGCAAAAGCACTTGAAGAACACGCAAAAAGTCACCGCCTCGACATGGAGAGCCTCTTAGACTACAAGGGATTGCTGATCGGATTCGACTATCAGGCGAACGCCCAAGTGTACATCGTCTTCACTGAGAAACTTGGAATCATCGTTTGGTACAAGCATGATTCCTATGCAGGTAAACTATGTCCTGATTGCCCAAAGGAATCCGAGTGCAGAGAAATTTTGGACACCATCCTAGAAGAGCACAGCATCACACTGAGACCAGATGAGGAAGAACTTCTCATGACTCAACAATCTATTGCAATTCTCAACAAGCTCGCGGCAAAACAGATTCCTCGGTATAAAAGAAAAAAGGAAGGTGATTAAGTTTGGAAAAAGATGTTGAAGAAAAAGTCATCAAGCCTCCAATTAAGAGCGTGACAAGCGGAAAAATCTTCAAGCCATCAAAGGCGTTTCTACATAAGAACTTGCTTCAGCCTGTAGTTTTGGCGGTCAGTTTTTGGCTGATTGTTGTTCTCGGTTTCATAGGTGCATCGTTTCTAGGTGCTGCGGTGGAGCCAGAAAAGATTCCAAGTGCCATTCAACACATCAACACATGGATTGTTCCCATTAACTTCTGGATAATCGTCATCAACCTGGTTTGGTTGATACCTGTCTTGATCTACATTCCCTTCTACTTCAAGAGTCTCGAGTACTCTGTGAAAGCTGAGACCGGTGAAACAATGCCTGAAATCTACGTAAAACAAGGCGTCGTCACTATTACCCGCAAGCATGTGCCCTTCAGAACCATTACAAACATATCCAGCAGGGCAGGCATCTTCGATCGACTGTTTAATATCGGCTCAGTTCACATCGAGACCGCAGGCTACTCTGGCAGCCATCAGACAGGCCCCGAAGTCAAACTGGAAGGCATCGTATTCTATGAGGAAGTTCGAGACTTCATCCTGAATGAGCTGAGGAAGTTCAAGGCACCATACGTAACTGGAACCGAAGTGGTTCCTCGAATCGAAGAACCTGTACCAAGAACGGAAGGCTTGGACGACGAGATACTGATTACTCTACGTGAGATACGCGACATATTGAAGAACCAAAAGACGCAAAAATGACACGCATACAGAAAAACATGATTTCCATCTTTGATGGAGATAACAGTTGCAAACCTCTTTTCAATTTTGATTTCAATCGCTCTTTTTTCTTCTTAAAATCTTGAGGTTTTTTGAAAGCTGTAACGTAATTTTTGCTCAACACCTGTTAGGCAATGGTCATCACAAATAACTTAACAGTATCTTGTAGGGTAAACCTTTTTATATGGGCGACGCTTGTTGAGTGGTATCGTCACATTGATTCATGCTTAAACTCGCGAAGCTTTTTTTGAAGGCTTTTGAAGACTGCGTGCAAAACTTTTGTGACAGGAGGAATAAACATATGCAAATAGAAAACTTCGAAGACTTACCCTTAACTCCAGAAGTCATGAAAGGGATAGAGGAGCTTGGATTCAGCAATCTTTTTCCAATTCAGGCTCAAGCAATAATCCCCTTACTGGAAGGAAAAGACGTTATTGGGCAAGCACAAACAGGAACGGGAAAAACCGCAGCCTTCGGAATTCCGATGGTTGAACGCGTAAAGTTTGAAAGTTCTGCCAGTTTACGGCGGAGAACCCATCCAAAAACAAATCCGCGCACTGGAAAGAGGCGTCCATATTGTTGTTGGTACGCCAGGCAGATTAATAGACCATCTGAAACGAGGAACATTAAATCTGTCATCAACAAAAATTGTTGTTCTTGACGAAGCTGACAGAATGCTTGACATGGGATTCATAGACGACATAAACTATATACTCTCAAGAGTGCCCGAGGACAGGCAGTTAAGCCTATTCTCCGCAACAATTGACCAATCAGTGATGAACGTGTGCCATAGGTACATGAGGAACCCTGAAAAAATACTGGTAAGCAAAGATGAGATTGCTCTTACACAACTGAATCAATACTACATGGTAGTAAATTCAAGGAACAAACTTGAACATTTACTTCTCGTACTAAAAAATAACAACATTGGAAAAGCAATTATATTCTGTAACACCCGCAGAGGAACAAACTGGCTAGCACACAAACTACACACACACGGATATGACGCAGAACCATTGCATGGTGGTTTCACTCAAGCACAAAGAGACCACGTTAGCAATTCTTTCAGAAACGGAAAACTAAAACTGCTCGTCGCAACCGACGTTGCTGCGAGAGGATTAGACATCCAAGGAATAACACACATAATAAACTATGATGTACCATTAGATGCACTAGTCTATTTCCATAGAATCGGAAGAACCGCCAGAATGGGAAACGATGGAACCGCAATAACCCTTGTTGGCTACGGAGAAATTGCAGAACTAAGCAAAATAAAAACTTTGACCAAAACCAACATAGAAGAACTGGAAGCAATGAGTCCGCAGTACATCTAGAAAACCTTCAATCCATAAGATACGCTCAACAAGCGTATCAACCCACATTTTCATTCAGTTATTTTTCGCCAAAAACTGGTTTGAATTTTTTCATCGAAGCCAGATGTTTTAATCAACCCTTATTATAATCCAAAAAAGTGTTTGATCAATAAGAAAAGGCAGTAACGGTTAAGTAACTTTGCTACTTAAAACTGAACTGGGGAAAAAGTCTTGATGGATTTTTTAGCAATAGCATCTGATCTGGTGAAGATGACTATTGCCTTGTTTATTGTAGTTGATCCTCTCGGGAACGTTCCAATTTTTATTGGTCTAACAAAGGACATGGATAAGCCGCAAAGAAAAAAAACTTACCAATTGGCTACAATCACAGGGTTAATACTTTTGACATTCTTTTCTTTAGTTGGACAAAACATTCTTGTTTTGTTTGGAATATCCTTGGATAGTTTCATGATTGCTGGCGGCATATTGCTTCTGATAGTAGCTATCAGACTTCTAATCATAGGAGGTTGGGGCGAGCAACTAACAATATCCGAATCAGTAGGTGCTGTTCCTATAGGTTGTCCCCTTCTTGTTGGACCCGGAGCAATAACAACATCAATTTTAAACATTCAATCCTTCGGCATATTGACTACATTACTCTCAGTGTTGCTGACCTTCATCATTGTATGGCTAATTCTGAGATTTATCGATCCAATATACCGCGTCTTAGGTAAGAACGGTTCATTAGTAATTAGCCGAGTTATGGCATTGCTAATAGCATCAATTTCTGTCCAGTATATCCTACAAGGAATAAAAAACAGTCTTCTATAAGAGCAAACAGTTAGGATATGCGCACGATCTTGGGTTAGAAAAGATGAAATTTGTTAGTTACCAGAAGGAAGTAACCGTTAAATAACGCTTCTCCACAAAACTGAACTGACTCTCTACAGTTTAACCTGCTGAAAGTAAACGGAAACGGTGAAAAAAGATGAAGATAGCTGTATTGGTTTACGAGTATCCTCCCAAAATTGTTGGTGGCTTAGGAACCTATGCTGCAGAGATAACGCGGAAGTTCGTTCTCCTTGGTCACGACGTTACCGTCTTCACAATGAATGATGATGAAGGAAGTCTCCCAACAAGAGAGCTTCTGCGTGGCATAGAAATTCATCGTCCAGTCCACATCGATATCTCTGATTCACTGCCTGATGTGGTCGCGGAAGACGTTAAGAAATGGGGCAGGGGAATTCAATTTTTCTCAAAGATTCTCATGTACAATTATCTCAGCGCCTCAAAGATGGTAAACGAGCTCGTCAGATCCGAAGACTTCAAATTTGATCTGGTGGTAGCTCATGACTGGCTTTCAGTTATCGCCGGCATCTCTATAAAAAAGGAGTTGGGCCTGCCCTTAGCATTTCATGTGCACTCCAATGAGAGAGGAAGGACATTAGGCAACGGTTCAGGCGTCGTCAGCAGCATAGAGAACCGGGGAGGACAGATGGCAGATATGGTCATAACGGTTTCTTATGCAATGCAAGACGAACTGATACAGGCAGGCTTTCCTGCAGAGAAAATCCGAGTTTGCTACAATGGAGTTGACCCAAAGAAGTATAGTCCTGATCAAGTAAGTCAAGAAAAAATCGATGCGGTAAGACAGCGATATAACCTCACCAACGAGGACATAATGGTGCTCTTCGTTGGGAGACTCGTATGGATTAAAGGGGTAGATAAACTCATCAGAGCCATGCCCAAAGTTTTACAGGAGGTTCCCAACGCAAAACTAGTAATTGTTGGTCTCGGTGACATGCGAGACTATCTGGAAGGGCTCGTTCGTAACCTACACCTTGAAGACGTTGTTAAATTCCGTTTCGAATTCATATCTGAGGAAGAGCGCATTGCACACTACGCGGCGTGTGACGTTGCAGCTTATCCCAGTCTCTATGAACCCTTCGGAATCGTCACCTTAGAGGCTATGAGCATGGAGAAACCCGTTGTTGTTGGAGCCGCTGGCACCAGCGGAATGAGAGAAATCGTCAGCATTACTGGTTCAGACAAATGCGGCTTCCACATCAACCCAAATGACCCGGCGGACATCGCTTGGGGAATTGTTAGTGCCATCAAAGACCCTGAGAAAGGGGTTCAATTTGGACGCAACGGCAGAAAACGGGTTCTTGAAAACTTTACTTGGGATGCAGCAGCAAAGTCAACTATTCAAAGTTATTCTGAGCTCTTAGAAACAAAAAAACTGCAGCATTCTTCTTCCTAAACAGGTTCTTTGGCTGGAAGATAAAATGGCAAGTAATGAGGTTCGAAAAGACTATTTACTGAATCGATGGGTTGTCATCGCTAAAGAACGCAAAAAGAGACCAACAGATTTTGTCAAGAAAGAGATTGGAAAACAAGAGGGAGTTTGTCCGCTCTGCCCCGGTAACGAGCATATGACGCCTCCGGCGGTATTAGTCTATATTTCTTCTAACGGGGAGATTAGAAAGGAAAGGGATCAAAACGGCCTACGCCATAAAGACTGGCTAGTGAGAGTTATACCAAACTTGTACCCTGCCTTCACTCCACCAGATAAAAAAAACGGAATAACCAAAGAAAGTTCTACTCTCACAAGAGCCATAGGTCATCACGAAGTCATCATAGAATCACCATGTCACGATGAACACCCTGGAGCAGCACAAGTTTCTCAGCTGATTCATGTGATAAACGCGTATCTTGATCGCCTAACATCCCTTTCCGGAAAGCCCTACGTAAAACATGTAACTATTTTCAGGAACCATGGGCGCGAAGCAGGAGCATCCCTCTCACACGCTCACACCCAGCTGATTGCAACTCCCTTTATTCCAACGATTCTGGAAGAGGAATTGGAGGCAAGCAAAAGTCACTGGACACGAAACCGTGAGTGTCTACTTTGTGATGTTTTGGCGAAAGAACGGAAAGGTCCAAGATTCATATGGGAGAACAGCAGTTTCGTGGTTTTTGCTCCTTGGGCAAGCGTTAACCCCTTAGAGTTTTGGGTTCTGCCAAAACGTCACCGGTCAAACATGTTGGCTATGGCTCGGACCGAGGTGGAAGATTTGGCTGAAACCATGCGGGTCTGTTTTGGTGGATTGTGGTCTTTGCTAAGTGATCCGCCATACAATTTTGGTTTCCACACGCTGTTAAAGGAGGATGCACGGGACTGCTATCATTGGCATCTGGAAGTCTACCCGCGGTTGGCTATATGGGCT
>SMTZ1_10002880_pt1 | contig 17293 bp, 20 predicted proteins | sample DeeMarSWOR136_30_FD_25667 | JGI IMG/M metagenome (IMG submission 25667)
GAAGATGTTGCCGTTACCCAAGTATTTGTGTCGGGCGTAGAGGTGCCTAATATGTTTAAAGTATCGTGGGAAGAACCAAAAGCAAGTCTTACAGATGTGCCTCAGTTTGAAATATTAACTGACAATATTACAGGGCGTAGAATGAATAGCTATAATGTAAACGAGGAAGTTATTATATACCGTCACGGCGAAGTTGTGTTTAAAGGGTTAGTGGAACCTAGGGAGTTTAATCGTGCTAGCTCTGGTAGCACAATGACAGTCGGTGGCCCTCATTATGGGTATGCTAAATTACAACAAAGAGTTTGTGACTATTACCGAGCAGATAATAATTCTTATGCCCCGGTCGTGAACCCATGGCAATTTGGCAGACTGACAACCACAGCAAACGCCCTTGTTGATGGGCTCCGGCCAGATGAAATAATGCAGTGTTTAATAGGGACAAAATTTATATGGCAAGAATGGTTTGATAGTCATGATTATTTAAGATTCTCAACAGTGACAGCCCAACTTGCTGTTATTGATGGCACATTGCGTTTACCACGTTCAAATAACACAGGTGACCCGGCAGACTCCTATGCTACATCTGGAAAAATAGAATCAATAGGACTATATAATGGTGACAAGCATGTCGACCCGATGGGTGAGATTTCCTCAGTTTCTGCAACTATTATAGGAACGAAGTATTCCACTTACAATGTTAATTTATATGTATGTAGAGATGCGGACTATGCTTCGCCAACCTGGCATCTGGTTACCTTAACATTTAACGGGTCAAATAAGTGGACTGGCGGTTACGCTTTTGCAGATAGTCCGGTATATAAAAATCAGTTAGGATTTATTCTTTCTTTAAATGGTGATGGTGATGGCACTACAGAAATAGAGTATGCTCGGCTTGATTGTGTTACAACATCCGATACCTCAATAACTGCAGGTACTATTGCACAATATGACGACCCAAATACTGCCGATGATACAGTTGCTGTAAATTTAGCAGGCATGACACGTCTTGAGGCTTTAGAGAAAGTTCGTTTAATGACAAACGCAAGTACTGAATATGCAGATGTTAACTGGGATGCTTATATTGATAATGATTTACAGTTTCATTTTTCCACAGTGAGAGGTGAAGACCAGCCGAATATTTTTTCATTTGCAAATAGAAATCTTGCATCCTTGGTTAGAAAAGAGGACGGCAAAATAGTAAATGCCTTAATTGCACTTGGGCAAGGTGAAGAGCCATACGCTGTTACCTTAACTGGCACCGAATTGCAAGATAGTGCGTCTATATCTGAGTTCGGCCAAAAGACGGGCTACTTTATTGATAAATCAATTCCGGATGCACCATCATTATATAAACGTGCAAAAGCCTACTTGAAATATATGAAAGACCCTCGTGAATCAATTGAAGTGAAATTAGTAAATGACCCCGACTTATCTTGGAGTGTTGGCGATAGAATAAAAGTGCAAGACCCGGAACTCAATGTTGATGATTACTTCCGTGTTGTTAGTAAAAAAGTAATATGGACACAAGAGGGCGACGAGGAAATAGATATAGAACTTGCTACAAAACACGATACTGTTGGCAGTTTATTTAGGGATATGAATCAACGATTTACAACTACTGAAGTTATTTCACAAGGTACAGGTGCACCCTCAAATACTCTCGCAGCTGGATTAGCATTTGACACAACCCAGTATGCCGAATATCCATTCTTTGTGCCAGAACATGCCCAGCGTATATCCATTTCGGCAAAAACACATAAATATAGAGCTTATGAACCAACTGCAATTCAAACATTTGCTTATTACCCAGCGCAAGTAGGGTTACGTATTGATACTACAACTGGCGTTTATAATCAAAAATTTGGTTTAATTGGCACTGAATCAGCGTCGGCGGAAATTATTGATTTGGATATAACAAATGAATTAAGAGATGCAAATGGGAAAATTGTGCAGGGGATGCACACCCTTTACTTTAATTCACAACCTTCAACACACAACGCAGATGGCCTTGGTATTATTAGTGTGGCGCACAGTATAATTGTTGTTACATCTGAAGAACTCGACACAAGTCCATTACCCTGAGGTAACTATATGACAAAATGGTATATAAATAATGTTGAAATTACAAATTCTATTGTAACGGCGCGAAAAATCAACACTCCCTGGGCAACTATAAAGCATGAAATACCAGGTCAAAAGGCAATAGTAAGAACCCAGTCACAAAATCCCCCACAATTAAATATTGACATGAAACTGAAAGGGGCGGGACGGTTTGATATGGAAACAAGCATTAGAGCAGAATTGGAAAGTACCCCCTCCATTTTAATTAAATCAAACACAGATATTATTTGTGATAATAAAAAAACACAGTGGATTATTCCTAGCGGATTTGGCGTTATTGATAGCGGAAATAGCATGCGACTGGAGTGCGCGTTGAGTGCTCTTATTGATGAACGCACCATACATAGTTGTGATTTTATTGATAATTGGGCAGGTACCTCCGTTTCAGCAGATACATCAGATACGAAATATGGAAAAGCGTCCGTAAAAGATATAGAGAGTGGTGATTCTGACCACTTACTAACATATACACCTGACGAACCAATCAATATAGAAGGCGCAGAATATATAGGCATTTGGATAAAGGCAACACAAAGTTTTGACTGGTTTGACGTGTTACGAATTGAATTTTGTACCAACGGAAATTATGAGGGCTGGAATATGGCCACATCATTCGCTGCTGAAACATGGGAAATAGAAAACTGTGACATTTCACTTCCTGATGTTTCGTCAGGAACAGTCGACTATACCAATATTACATCCGTTAGAATTAGAACGAACCCTTTAAATGAAACCCCATATAGTATATGGTTAGGATGGATATTTGTGGAGTAATGATATATGACATACTATATAAATGATTTAGAATTAACAAATGTGCATGTAACAAGGCGACGCTCAGATGATAGGTGGGCAATATTTAAAAAACCGAGCGTTACAAAGCCGTATGTAGAGCAAGTTGGGCAATCAACATCTGATATTGCATTTGATATAGATTTTATAGGTAGTTCAAGATATAATATGTATACATCGTTAAGGGCAGAAATTGCTTACTGTGAGCGTGTTTTACTTAATACACACCCAACTGGTGATTATTTATATGGCAATAACCGTCATCTATGGATTGCATGTGATACTCTTACAATAAATGAGAGGGCGGGACCTATTATTAAAGTAACTATTTCAGGACTTATTGACCCCTACCAAATTGTAACATGCGATTTTCTAAGGGGCTGGGGTAATTCATCAGGTGTTACTTTATCAGAGGATTCCGCCTTTTACGGTAAACATTCAGTTAAAGCAAATGTCGCTAGCCCAACAGCAACAACAGAGTATTATGCTGAATTTACATTGCCAGCCGAGAGAGATTGCACTGCGGATAATTATATTTCTTTATGGATAAGGAGCGACCGTGTCGCAGCCGCGTATACTTGGTCAAGATTTTATTTAATGACCGATGACTCAAATTACTATTACTGGGATATAACATCCTACCCAGCTGACAAATGGACACACAGTGATTTAGACATAACAAGTGCTAATGGGTCAGTAGGAAGCCCGGACTTAACAAGTATATCAAAAGTACGTGTTGTTAATAAGGCCGAAGATACAACCGCTTTTTATATAATGATTGACAATATTCGGGCGCATTGACGGCTTCACAATAACATTTATATCTTATGATTATATTCCATAATATTAATGGGAAAACATTGTGAGTGGTGCGGAAAACCACTTGAATCAACAAATCCACTACAACGATTTTGCACTGATAAATCAACTTGCCGGGTTGCGGCCTGGCGTGCGCGACGCACCGATAATATACATAATGCGATAAATAGCGATGTGGAAATAAAACATTTTAAGCAGAGGTAATTTTATGGAGCCTGTAGCACAAAAAATAAAAGATTATTTAGAATCCTTAGGATTCGTTAAACAAAAAACGCAAGTGGATATTACATATAAACAAAAAGCCGACGGAACAGTTGACGTAAACGAACAAGGCACAGTAGATATTGTCATTATTATTAAGGGTCCAATCAGATATGAGTGAAGTCTGGCAATTCGAAATGAAACGGAATGATGTAAATTTTTACTTCCGTGGCGATATCCATCTTGGTAGTAAGCAGTCAGCCGTTGAAGCCTGGCGCATGTCTAATGAAATAGTGGGTAATGACCCACTAGCTTTTGATTTTGGCATGGGAGATTTTGTTGATTCGATAATAGCGAAAGACAAACGATACGACCCATTTAACAGGGACCAAAATTTTGAGTCAATAGATGATGCTTTTTCCTTTTTTGAGGATAATTATACCCCTCTTAAAAATAAATCAGGAGGCCTACTTGTTGGTAATCACGAGTGGACTCTAATTCAAAATACAGAAATGAATGAAATTAGAAAAATTTGCAAACGATTTTGTATACCTTACTTAAGTTTTTCAGCTCTTATTAGATTTAAATTTCCGAACGGAAAAATATTAACTGGATTTGTAGCACACGGTGCCGGCGGTGGACGTAAAATCGGGTCGAAAGCCAATAGACTGGATGAAGTAAAGGGAAAGTTTCCAGATGTCGACTTTGCAGTGTACGCCCACACACATGAATTATTCACAAGAGCAGTACCCGTGCTAATGTTAAAGGATGATAAACTTGTTGCACGAACAATCCACATGGCTTCATCAGGGTCATTTTTAAGAAATTATGTTCCCGACACCCTTGGGTACGGCGAAAGAGCTCTGTATGACCCGTTGCCGATTGGATTTGTTTATTTACAAGTCCGAGATGGTGTTATTGATGAAGGATTTAGATATAGAGTCATGTACTAAAAATCGCCCCCTCATTTTAATTGCTGACACATTAAATCAACGTGTGCCTTCGTTTCAAGGTGTTTCATACCCACCGCCATGCGCAATTTCACAACAAAACTTTAACATTATTCAAAGCGGTGTATATTTACTGGCGGTTCAAGCAGGATTTGAATTCACAGGACATCCAGCATACCATTTATTTAATGACGTAAGATTTATAAAACACAGAAGAACATTCTGGCAGCCAATTCTCAGAGCATCATATCCTATATATATCATCTCGTCGCTGTTTGGTGTTATGTGGCCCGGAGACCGTTTCGGGCCATATGACGTAGGTATGGAGGACGTGTTTTTAGTTTGGAAACAAAAACGGTTATGGCGCGTTGTTTTAGAATTTTTTGAACGTCTACATTGTGATTGTGTTATATCATATTTACCGAACTTATACGATAACATTGTTAGATTAGAGGAAACGCCTTGGTATATATTTAAACCAACAGACTTTGTTAGCCATATGGATATTTTGCTAGAAATAGCGCTTAAATCACAATATAATGCAAAAACTCCCCCTTATGAGGAGATTGATACCGCCATACAAAAAAACACTTTAAAACGCGATTTACGCAAGAGTTCCTAAATATGTTCTTTCTGGTGTTAACCAGATGTTTAAAATAGCTGAAATTGGTAATGAGAAAATGTATCTTTTTAGTGAGGTGACTTTATGAAATTATCAAATAATGCTGTTAGTTTGCTTCGTCGTAAGTATTGTAGCCATAATGAGGAGCCAAATGAAATTTTTCCAAGAGTGGCAAAGGAAATTGCAAAGCACACCCCTGGCTGTAATGGTGATGCAAGTGACTTTGAAAAAAAATATTTAGAAATGATGAGTGAATTAGATTTTTTACCAAACTCCCCCTGTATACGAAATGCTGGATATGGCAATATGAACAAGGCTTGTTTTGTGCTTCCCATCGAAGACTCTGTATCTGGCATTTACCGCACGTTATGGCAGTCAGCTATGATATTTAAGTATGGCGGTGGGTGTGGTTATAACTTTTCTGACCTGCGTGAAAGGGGTGCTGAGTTAAATGCTGGGGGAACATCCTCGGGTGTTCTTTCCTTTATGAATTTATATGATGCATCAACGGATGCTATCAAGCAGGGTGGATTCAGACGCGGGGCAAGTATGGGTATATTAGATTATGACCACCCAGAGATTATTGACTTTATTAGAATAAAAGCGCGCTATAATAAAATGACAAATTTCAATTTATCTGTTCTGGTTACAGACGACTTTATGAAACGTGTTGAGAGTGATGATGTTGTACATCTTAAATCAAGACTAGATAGGCGAAGAACAACACAAACAATAAAGGCAAGAGATATTTTCTGGCTCGCAGCAATCAATGCATGGGATGGAGGTTGTCCGGGTTTAATCTTTTATGATAGAATAAACAAGAACAACCCCTTATTCCCAAAGGAAGCAATTCGGGCTACAAACCCCTGCGGTGAAGTTCCCTTATTTCCTTATGAGAGTTGCTGCCTTGGCAGTATAAACCTTTCACATTGCCTAACTAGCGATAATGAAATTGATTTTGATAAATTTGATTATCTTGTGGAGTATGGCACTAGCTTTCTTATGGGGATGAATAAAGCTACCCGTTACCCGCCAGAAGTTAGTGAATGTTATACCCAACAAAATAGGTTTTTTAGACTTGGGTTAGGGGTAATGGGATTTGGTGATATGTTAATCAAGATGGGTTTACTATATGATTCTGGTGAAACATTGAATATTATTGATAAATTAGGTAGGCGGATGCAGAAGTCAGCCAAATATGCACCTCTCTCTGTTGCCACATTATCCATAGCGCCTACTGGTTCAATAAGTATTATAGCCGATTGTAGTAGTGGAATTGAACCTATTTATGCTGAAGGTTATGAGAGACACACCACGGCAGGTGTCTTTAAAGAAAGTAGAGGTAGCGACTTTTTAAGAACTGCACATGATATAACTCCCGAATGGCATATTAAAATTCTTGCAAGATGGCAAAAGTGGGTAGATAATGGAGTTAGTAAAACCGTTAATTTGCCATACTATGCAAGTCAATCGGATGTGGCAGATGCTTATAGGCTTGCCTGGAAATTGGGTTGTAAAGGGGTCACCGTTTATCGCGACAACAGCAAGGACCACCAAGTCTATAATATTGTTCCGAAAAATATCTCATGTGATGGCGAAACCTGTAGTTTATAGGGATAATGAATGACAAAAAAACAACGACAACGTCGCATAGACGATAAAGTAACACGTAGATTGAATTGGCAACGTAAACATGGTTTTAAAAAAAGGGCTTAAATTTTTATCATAAAAGCTTTCCAATCTGCCGGAAAGTCAAATATGTTGCCTATTTGGGGTTCAACTACAACCATTTTTGTGGTATCACCATCTTTAACACACCACACATTAACTGCATGGCCACCACCGTTACCTAGAATTACCCATAGCTCGCCATGCGCGTATCCATGTGGATATGTATCAAATGTGAACTGGCCATGTAATGCATCGGAAAAATCATCACAATCAAACCATTCTGCAACGTATGTTTTGGTTGGAACTTCCGTTTTGTCAAGATAGCATTTTAGTACATCAATTGGGCACACCCTGTACTTTTCATCAGATAACAGTAAATGACAATCAGCTGTTATAATGAAATCTCTCTCTAAAAGTTGTTGAAGTTGCTCAGCTGTAATTACATCCTCAGCGTCGGCAACTTCTATATCGGTTTTTATACCAAACGCACTAATTTCATGGTTTCCGGCTTTAAATGGTGGCATTATCATTTTTATTTTAAATGTACCGTTTGATTTAAGTTTAACACCTGTTAATGGTCTGTCATCAAATAATATAGGTATGCCAGGGTTTCCCCTTTTTATGAAAGCAGTGAAATTTTTTCCAGTGATAGTGATTTTATCACCGGGTTTGGCATTTTTTGGTTCAACTTCAACTTGGGCATACGGGCTTTGGTAGGTTGTTTTATTTAATAAAATTTTTGTCTTTATTGGCATTCTTTATACCTCTTATATATTCAATATCTTTTTCGAAGGTATTAATACCTCTTTCTGTGAGAGGATGGTCAAACATCAACTCTAAAACATCTGGTGGTATAGTTACTGCGTCTGCACCAATTAATTTGGCTGTTATTACATGTTGCGGGTGCCGCACACTAGATACCATAATTTTTGGCCCTAATCCAATCATTTGTGCTATAGTTTCCATTGAGCGCTGTCCGATGTCGTCAAGACGGCCTGCAAGTGCGCATATGTAAGTTGCCCCAACAACAGACGATATAATGGCTTGACTTAACGAATAAACTAAATGCATATTTGTTTTGTAGCCCATTCTATTTAAACGGTGCACTGCATAAACACCTGCTTCACTAAATGGGATTTTAAAAACCAGATTTTTTCCGGTACTTAATAGCCGGTCACTATTCTTCAAAATTTCGACAGCTGTCTTGCCAAACGCTTCAATATGAATTTCATCCTCACCAATGACCTCTCTTAATGCAAGGACCATATCTAAGTCGTTATCAAATTTAAATTTCTTTTGCATTGTGGGATTAGTAGTTACGCCAGCAAGTATTCCCATGTTATGGTATTTCTCTATTAACTTCAAATCTAATGTATCTATAAATATTTTCATTATTCCTCCTTATGGCGCTGATGGCACACCCCAGAAATGGCAATTTGAGCAGAGCGGAATTTTATCACGTCTTCCTAAAACCGTAAGTCTTCGCCACTCTTTTAGTGTTTCTCCATGCCAAATATCAATCAAAGGCTCCTTCGTACAGTCACCCACAATACCAACACCGTATGGGTCAAATCGCACACACATAGACACCTTACCGAATCTATCAATGGACATATGTGAGAACATATCATAGCATACACCTATTTCAGGGATTATTGGTTCCTTCCTGTAGCCATGCGGTCCCATTGGGCTATGTATAAGCCTCTTAACAACAATACCGGGTAGTTTTTCCCATCTTTCTGTTTCAGCACCTTCCAGACATCTATATATTAAACGGGGCTTCCTTTCACCTTTCATGTCAAGAAATTGCTGTACAATTTCGTATTGTTCATCGACTTCCGGGTCATTTGGAATAACCGATATTGTCAGTGTGTCCAACTCATCTACAATTTCATCAAACTTTTTAACTATTAATTTGCCGTTCGTATCCATAGTTCTGATTTGGCGCTTATAAAATTTTATACACTTACCAAATTCAGGATGTAAGAGGGATTCACCATTATTATGGAATTGCACCACTATATTCTCAGGTAATTGTTTCGCGATACTCTCCACCAACTCTACCTTCATATCCCCATAATTTAAAGCAATTTCAGGGTATTTTTTATCTATTAAACGCCTGCCACACATCCAGCAATTTTTATTACACCTACTGCTAAGTTCGACATTTACGTTTATCAACCCGTCAAAACACTTTATATTCCTTTTATTAGCCATCCGCCATCAACTACTAAATCAATACCTGTAACATATGACGATGCGTCAGAAATAAGAAATATCGTCGGTCCTATTAAATCTTTAGGGTCTCCCCATCTATTCAATATAATACGGTTTAATCTTTTCTTGTGTGCCTCTTCGTTTATGTAACTCTCGTGCGTCATATTGGTGTGAATATACCCAGGGCATAAATTATTAACTCTAATATTACAGCTTCCTAAATCCAAGGCAAGTGCTTTCGTTAGCATTTTAAGGCCACCTTTTGATGCCACATACTGTGGATTATTGGGGAAAGCTTGAAACGAATTTATACTTGTAACATTCACAATACTACTGCCAGACGGCATTAATGGTATAACAAGATTGATAAATTTATAAATAGCGGTTAGGTTTGTATCGAGAGTATCGTCCCATGATAGTGTGTTTGTACCCATGCAATTAACGAGAGCATCAACAGTTTTGGTTTGCTTTCTAATATAAGCTATTGCAGTAGTCCTACCCGCTTGTTTTGTTAAATCAACTTTTACAGGGCCGCCCCTTGCAAACCCGATAACTTTGGCGCCATTACTTTTTAGAGCATTATATAATGATTTACCAATACCACCTGAGGCACCTGTAACAATTATAACTTTATCTTTAATACTAAATAATTTATCAAAAGCACGCATTATTTGTTAACCTCTAACCAGACTTTTACATGGCCATGCCGCTTATCTCTTGTTATTTCCTGATTCTTAAGTGTGAAATCACACTTAATACCATAAGATTTATGTATCCAATAATGTTCGCCGTTTGAACAGAAATATTTAAAGGACTCCTCATTAAATATACGCTTATGTGTGGGGTCAGCATGAGCCATTAAACTACATTCATGTGGAACTACAATTATAACTACCGCATTATTTTTGCATACTCGCCATATTTCATTCATCATAAAAACTGTGTCTCCAACATGTTCTAGAAACATATTTGCTTCTATATAATCAACAGTGCTATCATCAAAGGGTATACCCTTCGACAAGTCATGCACTATATCGGGGTTAAACTCTGGAGAAATATCGATATTAACCCAGCCTTGGCGATAATCTTTTGCGCAACCTAAATTTAATTTTAATAATTTGGGTACCATTTTTCAGCCACCTCCTTTATAGGTTTTATTTCATTCATTAAAAATTTAAACTCTTCAAATGATAACTGAGTAGCTGCGTCACATAATGCTTTTGCGGGTTCTGGATGTACTTCAACAAACAAATGAACCCCAAGTGAAACAGCCATCTTTGCTAATGTGGTTATAAATTGTTTATTACCGCCGTGCTTTATGTCGCGTGATGGAATGCCGTATTTACGAACTGAATGGCCTATATCTAAAAAAACAGGGTAACCGAAATTTTTAAGTACGGCTAATGACCTTGGGTCAACTACTAAATCTCTGTAGCCAAAACAAGTACCCCTTTCGGTTATCCAAATTGGTGTTTTTTCGTTTGTGTCTTTAATTTTCTTTATAATGTGGCCAACATCTTCCGGGTGTAAAAATTGGCCTTTTTTAATATTTATAGTTTTCCCTATGGATGATGCTGCCTGGACGAGCCTGTTCTGCATACACAAGTATGCCGGAATTTGTAGTATATCAATGTAATTAACTATTTCATCCTCTAAATCCTCCGGGTATGTAAAATCTGTAAGTATAGGAAACCCAAACTTAATTTTTAAATACCTGAAAATTGCAATACTCTCATCATAATCCAAGCCGGTAAAGTAGGAAAGGTCAGAACGGTTATCCTTTATAAATGATGATTTATAAATAAGGTCAAACCCATATAAGTGTTGCATATCCTTTAAAAATTGTGCAGTTTTTTCACTTATGTCGAAGGACTCTAAAATACAATTACCTGCTATTATTTTCATTTTTTACACCCCACAATAACATGATAAAAAGGGAATTGCCCTCTTCCCTCCTGATACCACTCATCAACTATATTAAAACCAATAAGCTTCATCATCTTAACTATATCCTTACCTTTTAATTTAAAATGAAAATGAAATGTTAGTCTTAAAGTATAAGCACCGGGTATCTTTGGTGGTTCATCCTCAGGATGTGACATTATTAAATAACCACCAGACTTAAGAATATTACTAAATTTAATAATAGTTTGATGTATCGGCGCCAGTAAATGCTCAACAGTTTCGAAACTCACTACTAAATCAAATTTACCTAAATCATTATAAATATCATTACTTAAGTCATATTTAAGGAATTTAATATTATCACGCGCCCAGTATTTATTTGCGTAATCAATTGCATCTTGTGAGTAGTCAACCCCCAACACACACTTTGCCCGTTGTGCAAGGATATTGCTGCCGTAGCCGCACCCACATGCGGCATCCAGCACACAGTCTGTAGATTTAAGATACTTGAGGGCAAAGGTGTATCTTGCCACATGCTTTGGCTCTATCTCGTTTTTCGTTTTTCCTATTTGGCGTTCTCCGCCCCATCCTGCTGCCATTTAAATCATCTATAATATTTTTATTTTCTTTTGTTTAACTAATTGGGCAATATAAGCTTCTTCTCTTAATGAGTCATGTGGGTTTGGGTCAAGCCACTCAGTCTCCCAATAACCGCCAGGCATACCCTTAAAGTGGTCAAAACCGATAATATCTACCGGCGTTTCAAACAATCGGGCTGCCCAAGTAGCACACACAGCACCTGTTGACGGGAAAGCATTCCACATTGCATGTGATACCTCAATAATATCCTGCAACGAAAATATATGGAAGTTATCGCGTAATGGTTTTATTTGCTTTGTAAGCTTTTCTACTGAGCCATGACATATTTTAAAATAAGATATTGACGGAATTAACCATACTTCAGGAGCCTCTTTAAACCGGTGGGCAAGCTCCTTTTCAAACTCTTTAGAAATATAATAATGAGAACCAGGCATAACTAAGCCCTCTTGTTTTACAAATCCCGACATAGCAAAACACTTTGTTTCCATAGCCCAAATATCAACTTTAGTGCCAATATATTTTTCATAACCAGCCACTCTATATTGGTTACATCTGATAACTATATCATGGGAGTCTACTTTATCTGCAAGTTCACGTTTCAGAACAGATGGCCCATTACCCACAACTATGCAGCTCGTTATATTGAATCACCACCTTTTACAATTGCCCTAGCAATAAAAAAGTCATCCATTGTGTCAATATCCAATCCCTCTATTTTACTCACTACCTTTATGTAGGGGTTACTTCCAATCCTTGTTTTATTTGCCCGGTAATATTCTAAATTGAAAATATACAAACTTGAAGTTTCCATCCACACTGGATTTAAATTCTGTGTTTTTGGGATAGGCACCTTAAAATCATAATTTATAGGGAGTCCCCTAAACCATGCAAAAATTTTATGTTCCGTCACTGTAAAAGCGGAATCATACTTTGTATGTTTAATTTTAGAAATCATATCCTTTAAAGTTTCTGTTTTTAGAAACGGGGATGTGCATGTCATAAAAACAATATAATCAGCATCTAATAAAGTTTGATTCTCCTCTAATGCTTTATCTAAAACCATGTTAAAAGACACAGCATCACCGTCCAACCAAATAGGTCTCTTAATAAACTGGTATGTTCTCTTACTCTCTGGAACGGTAATGTATTTCTTTATAGACTCACAACTACCATACAAAAATGTATAGTCAATTTCAGGCACAGCATTTTGTAATCTTATGGCCCGGTCGACCAGTGTTTTATCGCCAATTTTTTGGATTACCTTTAAAGGAACTCGCGTACTATTATATCTCACGGGAATAAATCCTATAAACTTCGTATTATCACCTCAGCTATTTTTAAATCTAACTCTGTATCAATATCAATATTTGGCCCTTCCATTATAATAAAGTTATTATAGGCAGCTGTTCTTTGTTGATGTGTAAGTAAGTGGTCTTTTGAAAATAACCAGGCACCCGCCTCAGTGTAGGTGTAATTTTGAAATTCAAATTCCTGACTTTGTTTTCGTGGAGGTACTCTTGCATATAGTCTATCGGGAGTGATGTCAACTCTAAATAGTAAGTGTTTTGCTAATAATATTGTAGGGATATCCCCATCATAATTATAAAGCATTGCTCTTAAATCTTCAGCCGTTATAAGTGGTGATGTACACTCCAATAGCAGTATATGGTTAAAAGCGACTTTTTCGGAGAAATTAAAAATAACTTCCTCTTGAGTCGCCTCATCAGATGCTAAATGCATTGGTCTGCAAATAGGTATAGCGCCACATTTTTTTGTGAACTCAAAAATTCTTGTGTTTTCAGTACTTACATACACCTGGTTGGTAACCGCTAGAGCAGCCTCAATAGCATATTGTAAGAGGGGTTTCCCTTTTAAGAGGGCCATATTCTTTTGTGGAATACGCTTACTATTTCCTCTCGCCGGTATTAGAATTACCAAGTCTTGCATACCAATCCTCCCATTGTTTTTGTGTATTTACATTAACTAATTCATTAAATGCACGCATTATTCCAACTAAAAATCTCCCACCACGCCCATTTATAATATCATATTCTTTTCCCCTGTAGTTAACAGACGAACAGGGTATTATTCCATAAAATGTGCTTGTAAACATTGCGCCATCAGAATTTATTAAATCATAAGGGTCCCAGTTACTTTTTACAATCTCGTATTTAAGTCCTTTGCATATCTTTTCAATAAATTTCATTGTGCACCCCTCTAGCACATTGTGTCGCGGCATACATACTTTGAAATCCTTAAAAAATGCTATATTTCCGCCAGTACTCTCTGCTATGCCTCCGCAATTATTTAACAAGATGGGAATTGCTCCATTACCAAATCTTGCTGCCTCACTATCTGCAATACCTAAATGCAGTCTGCTACAACTCTTGATTTTTGGGTCGAGAAATCTTGTTGGAATTTGAGGCTGGCTAACAATAATGCCCCTAAATCCTCGCTCCAGGTAAGGCGCTATATGGCTAGCATAACGAGATACTGTTGTCACATTTATTGTAAGACGGAAATCAGTGTAACCCGCAACATCTTGGTATATTTTAAAATATCCCGGACTTGCAAAAATCATTATGCGATACTCCTCGTCGCTTGGAAAAAATTCCTTATTATGGTCCAAAGTTTCATAAATAAGATGTTCAACCTCATCTCTTGTGTATTTATCAGCAAGTGGGATATCAGCAAGTGCAGCACTTTTAAAAAAACGGTCTACATGCTCCTCTGCAAGAAAAACTTTATGCCGGTAAGTTCTCAGAGCATCAAATACAGCCCACCCAAAAAACACATGAGCATCCCATATAGGTATACTTGCTTTTGAATTTGGGGTCCATTTTCCGTTTTGCCATGTTTCAATTTCTTTCAATCATACCACCTTCTTAGCATAGACCGACAGAACATTCATGAAGGCAGCCCCTTCATCATACTCATACGGGGAGCCGTAAAATGGAAACACCATATCTAAAATTTTAAAGCCATAATACTTAAGTAAAAATTCTATGCTCTTTGGATTAAAATAAAATAAATGTTCATCGGGGTGTATCAATCCCCTCATATATGGGTAATTATCAATATTTGGTAAGTGTGTTATAGCAATAACACCACCAGGCTTTAAAACGTTCCATGCCTTTTGTATATAGGCATGCGGTTCCTTTACGTGCTCAAGAACAGCGCGCATATGCACTATATCATATTTCTTTTTAAACTCATAATGTGGAAAGTAGCCGACAAGGTGCGGCCCTCTTAAATCAATACCATCTGCCCTGTAATTTTTCGGTAAGTGTTTTATAAAATCACCTGAACCACAACCGACATCAAGTAATAAACCGCCTTCTCGTCGACTTATAAACTCAAGCATTTCAATATCTTGATAATATTGTATTCTCCGTTTTATAGCACCTTCTTTATGTAATTTTTCATAAGAGTCATCATACTTGTATGCACCCTGAGGCCATTGGTATGCAACCCCACACTTTAAACATTTATATAAATCTTTCTCATTTGCATATTTTATAAATTCGTCCTCACACCCACATATTTGGCACTTCATTCACATAACTCTCCCTTTGTTGCTGTTAAGACACCTGGCTTGGCATTATTATTTGAATATACACAAGCACCAGGGGTGTTATTAGTCTGTTCACAATTGAAACATAAATAATCTTTAAAATTATTATTGGCGTGCGCTTTTTGTAATTTCTGGAATGCATCAGAGTGAAGAACATTATATATGGTGTCCGTGTTCATATCGCCAATTTTAATTTTACGATTAATATCCCAACAACACGGACTCACTGTACCATCGACATGGATATAAAGCGGCCCGTTAAATGGCCTACCACAACTCCGTTGCGCGGTATGGTCTACCTCTCTATAGTTGCGAAGCCCAGCCCAGTTATGTGGTGTCCACACCATTACCTCATCACAAAGTGGCTCCCAGAAAGCAATCCATTCTCTCATTTGATGTTCGTTAATGTCATTAAGTACCATTAAACCAATTATATGCGGTTTATCCTTTCGATTTAATAATGAAAAAATATTCGCAAATGATTTCTCAAATTTAATACCGCCATGGCTTTTCTCATATACCTCTTTAGTCATCCCGTAAACACTTAATTTGAGAATATCAATATATTTACATACATTGTAGTGTGTCGACCGGTGCATAAGATACCCGGTCGTGCTTACGTATATTTTGAGGTTTGGAATTTTCTTTTTTGCATATTCACATCTTTCAAATAATAGGCTGTCGGTAAATGGTTCACCGAAGCCACATAAATCAAGAACGCTTATATTGTATTGGGCGGCATCGTCTATAATTTTTTCAAATAGGTCCATGTCCATAAACATTAATGGATGTTCATATTTCTCGCGAGGGCAAATAATACATTTAGCTGGGCAAAAATTAGTTGTTTCTATTGTAATGTGGTCACTCTTCAGTTTTTTCATTCTCCCACCACCTTATTTGTTTTGCTTTTTTAAGTTCGGCATCATAGCATGTTTTGCCGCATGACCCTAATATCTGGGGAATTAAATTAATATCTCTTATAAGTAGTTGTTGACCCCTATCTTCTAGTGAGGCTGCATGGTCAGTCCCCCACATTGCTCTATCTAAAGTTATATGTCTCTCAATTACAGTGGCTCCCATAACTACGGCTAATATTGAGGGTAACAAATCGCGCTCGTGCCCACTGTAACCCACTTCGCAATTATATCTTTTTTTTAATGCCTGAATTGATAAAATATTACATTGGTTACTTTTACATGGGTAAATGCCAACAGCATGCATTAATACAAAGGGGCAGTTGTGACTTTTAAATATATTCACAGCCTTGTCAATAGGCCCCCAGTCACGGCACATCCCTGTAGAAATAAATGTTGGCTTACCTTCAGTTGCGACAGCCTCCAGTAATTCAGTATAGGTTATCATTCCTGAACCTATCTTGTGATATTTTAAGTTATAACGTTTAAGAAAATTAAAGCTCGGTATATCCCAGGCGGATGCAAACCACTCAATGCCTATGTCTTTGCAATATCTAGCTATCTCATCATATTCATTACGGCCAAACTCTATTTTTTGCCTGTACTCTAAATATGATATATATCCCCAAGGTGTTTCGCGCATTATATTACGCATACTTTTTGGCACACATAGTTCAGGTGTTCGCTTCTGAAATTTAACAGCATTAAATGTATTCTTCTTGGCCATATCAATAAGTTGTTTGGCAATGTTTATATCGCCATTGTGATTAAGTCCTAACTCGGCAACAAAAAATGTCATAATCTTCGTAGCCTCCCTTCATTTATAAGTTTTGAAACGAATTCGCGCTCGCGTTTGCTGTTATGTGGTGCAACTTTCTTTTTCTTATCCCAGTAGTCGCATTTTTCA
>SMTZ1_10020454_pt1 | contig 17292 bp, 14 predicted proteins | sample DeeMarSWOR136_30_FD_25667 | JGI IMG/M metagenome (IMG submission 25667)
GATCCTCGGCCTTAACAACATCACCGGGCTTGACCATGACCTCGATCACGGCGACTTCGGGAAAGTCGCCAATATCGGGGATTTTGACTTCAATGGTCTGAGGCATGTTTTCGCTACTCGTCAATTCTTGTTCAAATCTTCTTATGGCATCGTTGGCCGGGTGCTCGACGCGCGAGTGCCTGAGCGTGTCAGACCGTCAGCGGATTCGGCTTTGACGGATCCAGACCATAGCGCTTGATGGCCTCCGCGACGCGATCACGATCGACGGTGCCCTCCTCGGCAAGCGATGCCAGACTTGCTACGACAACCCAATGGCGGTCGACCTCAAAGAAATAGCGCAGCTTCTCTCGCGTGTCGGAGCGACCAAAGCCATCGGTACCAAGTACCTTGTAGCGACGCGGCACGAACGGGCGAATCTGGTCCGCGAAGGCGCGCACATAATCAGTCGAAGCAATGACCGGACCCGCCGTGTCTTTAAGGCACTGTTCGACATGCGATGGACGCGGTGCGTCGGTCGGATGTAGCAGGTTCCAGCGTTCCGCATCAGCGCCATCGCGCGCGAGCAAGGTGAAGCTCGGACAACTCCATACATCGGCCTCGACGCCCCAGTCCTGCTTGAGCAGCGTGGCGGCGGCAATGACCTCGCGCAGGATGGTACCGGAACCAAGCAGCTGCACCCGCGGCGCGCTGCCGACGTCCCCCTTCTGCAACAAGTACATGCCCTTCAGGATGTCCTGCTCGGCCCCTTTGGGCATGGCCGGATGCTCGTAGTTCTCGTTCATCACGGTGATGTAGTAATAGACGTCTTCCTGCTCCTTATACATGCGACGCAGGCCATCCTGAATGATCACGGCAAGCTCATACGTGAAGGTCGGATCATAGGGAACGCAGTTTGGAATGCCCGCCGCCCATACATGGGAGTGCCCATCCTCGTGCTGCAGGCCCTCACCGTTGAGCGTGGTGCGTCCCGCGGTACCGCCGAGCAGGAACCCTCGCGCACGCGAGTCGCCGGCGGCCCACCACAAGTCTCCCGTGCGCTGCAGACCGAACATTGAATAGAAGATGAAAAACGGAATCATCGGCACGCCGTGCGTCGAATACGACGTCGCCGCGGCGATCCACGAGCACATTGCGCCGGCTTCGTTGATGCCCTCCTGCAGGATCTGGCCGCTCTTGTCCTCCTTGTAGAACATGAGCTGGTCCTTGTCCTGCGGCGTGTAGAGCTGGCCCACCGACGACCAGATGCCGAGCTGCCGGAACATGCCTTCCATGCCGAAGGTGCGGGACTCGTCCGCAACAATCGGCACAACGTGCTTACCGATCTTCTTGTCCTTTACCAATACGCTCAGGATGCGAACGAAAGCCATGGTGGTTGATATCTCGCGCCCTTCACCGGTTGCCTTTAGCATGGCCTCGAACGCCGAGAGTGGTGGCACCTCAAGCGCCGCCGCCTTGCCGCGTCGCAGGTGCAGAAATCCGCCGAGCGCCTCGCGCCGACCTTTCATGTACTGGTACTCTGGGGAATCCTCGGCCGGCTTCAGATATTCAAGATGTTCGAGCTGCTCATCGGTAAGCGGCAGCTTGAAGCGATCGCGAAACGCCTTGATCGAGGTGGTACCCATCTTCTTCTGCTGATGGGTGATGTTCTGTGCCTCGCCAGACTCGCCCATGCCGTAACCCTTCACCGTCTTGGCAAGAATCACGGTCGGTTGGCCCTTGTGGTTCACGGCGGCATGATAGGCTGCGTAGACCTTGTGTGGATCGTGCCCGCCGCGGTTCAGGCGCCAGATGTCGTCGTCTGCCCAGCTGGCGACCATCTCCTTGAGCTCCGGATACTTGCCGAAGAAGTGCTCACGAACGTAGGCCCCGTCCTTTGACTTGAAGGTCTGGTAATCGCCGTCGACGCACTCCTCCATGCGCTTGCGCAACAACCCAAGCCGATCGCGCGCCAGCAGCGGATCCCAGTAGCTGCCCCACACCACCTTGATGACATTCCAGCCAGAGCCGCGGAAATTTGCCTCGAGCTCCTGGATGATCTTGCCATTGCCGCGCACCGGTCCGTCGAGACGCTGCAGGTTACAGTTGATGACAAAGATGAGATTGTCGAGGTTCTCGCGGGCCGCCATGCCGATCGCGCCGAGCGACTCCGGCTCGTCCGCTTCGCCGTCACCAAGGAAGCACCAGACCTTTCTGCCTCCGGTGTTCGCAATTCCACGATCGTTCAGATACTTCATGAAGCGGGCCTGGTAGATCGCCTGGATTGGACCAAGCCCCATGGAGACGGTCGGAAACTGCCAGAACTTCGGCATCAGCCACGGATGCGGGTACGACGAGATGCCCTTGCCATCGACTTCGCGCCGAAAGTTGTCGAGCCGTTCTGCGGTGAGCCCGCCGAGCATGTAGGCGCGGGCATAGATGCCGGGCGATGAATGCCCCTGCACATACACCAGATCCCCCCCGTGACTCTCGGAGGCACCATGCCAGAAGTGGTTGTAGCCGACGTCATAGAGCGTCGCCGCCGAGGCAAAGCTCGCAATGTGCCCGCCAAGGTTCGAATCTCCCTTGTTGGCCTTCAGCACCATGGCAAGCGCATTCCATCGCACGAACGCACGAAGGCGGTATTCGAGCGCCTGGTCGCCAGGTGAGCGAACCTCCTTGTCGGGCGGAATAGTGTTCGTGTAGGCGGTGTTGGCCGAGTACGGAACATCGATACCGGCAGCACGCGCGAGCTCAATCTGCTTTTGAATGAGGTAATACGCGCGCTCCGGACCTTCCTGCTGAATCACCGCAGCGAGCGCGTCGAGCCACTCCTGGGTCTCGACGGCGTCAGCATCGGTGTGTAGGGGAATCGGATTGACGGCAGCCATGATTCAATTCCTCATCTCAATCCACCAACAGTGGCGGGGTTGGGCAACATGATCTGGGATGTTTGAGTCTGAATCGGATCCCGGACAGGATCCGTACCCCGTTACGGCCGGGCACACCGGCTATGGAAGATGTCGCGCATTAGCTTGCGGACTGGGCACGTGGTCACCTGCTTCCATGATGTCCCCTTGTAAAGTCCGGGTGGGGAGCCAGGCACCCGTGGGGCAACCAGGCATGATCGATATATGCCAGTGTTGTCTCCCGCATGCGCGCGGTATGATCGTTATTTTGCTAAGTCCGGTCAAGTAAAAGGATTTTGTTCCCGGCATCCTCGCCCGCAGACGCCCTTCAATCCGATAAAGAGAACACGATGCTGACAGATCTGCCCAAGATCACGCAGAAACCCGACGCGTTGTCCCAGAGACTCGTCGATGTGCACCAGAACGTCATTGTGCTGCTTCCGAAAGCGTTCAAGGAGCTGAAGCGATTGCCCTATGGACAGGCCATTGCCCGCGCTGCCGAGCGCCGCGACGTCAAGCTTGGGGGCGAGCCGCTGGTCATTGAATTCCCGAACGACAAGGGTACTCGCGCGGCACTTGTCGGACTGGAGCAGAACATTTCCACCTTCGACCTGTTAACCGTCGCGCGCAAACTTGTAGCCGCGCATCGCTCCGACCGCCCGCGTGGCATCGCCGTCTTCTGTCACGGGCTGGATGACGTGCTCGCGCAGCGCGCCCTCGAGGCGGTAGTCGCAGCGACGCTGGCGGCGAATTTCGCGTTGCCGGAATTCAAGAGCAAGCCGGACAAGCGGGTGTCGATTCAGAAAATCGCCCTTTGCGGCAGCACTAAGATCGACCTCACGCGCGCGATTGCCGAATCTCGCGGCAACAACCTCGCCCGCTATCTCACCGCCCTGCCTCCCAACGAGCTCACGCCTTCGCACTATCGCCGGCGCGTCGAGAGGCTCGCCCGACAGTTTCGATGGAAAGCCGAGTTCTGGGACCTGAAGAAACTGCGACGCCTTGGTGCCGGTGCGTTTGTCGCAGTCGCCCAAGGCAGCCCCGAACCAGACGCAGGTATCCTCCGCTTGCGTTATTCCCCGCGGCGCAAATCCTCCAGGGGCGCCCTCGCCTTGGTCGGCAAGGGCATCTGTTTCGACACCGGCGGCACCAATCTCAAACCGGCGCGCCACATGCACGGCATGCACGAGGACATGGAGGGCTCGGCGGTGGCGCTCGGAACCCTGCTCGCGCTTAACGAGCTCAAGGTCGACTTTCCGGTGGAATGCTGGCTCGCGCTCGCGCAAAACCATATCGGCCCGAACGCCTACAAGCAGAACGACGTGGTGAAGGCGGCGAACGGCAAGACCATCGAGGTGATGCATACCGACGCCGAGGGCAGGATGGTCCTTGCTGACACGCTCTATTTCGCCTCGAAACAGAAACCGCGACTCATCATCGACTATGCGACGCTCACCGGCTCGTGCGTCGCCGCGCTCAGCACGCGCCTCAGCGGCGCGTTCACAAACCGCAGCAAGTGGGTTCCGGACCTGATCAAGGCGGGTGAAGACTCGGGCGAGCGCGTGTGGCCTTTCCCATTGCCGGAGGACTTCAAATCAGCACTGAAGAGCGACATCGCCGATATCAAGCAATGCACACTCGACAACGATGCAGATCACATTCTCGCCGCGATGTTCCTGAAGGAATTCATCGAAGAAGACCCCGCGTGGATTCATATCGATCTATCCGCCGGCAACCACAAGGGCGGCCTCGCGCACATTCCGACCGATGTCACTGGCTTTGGTGTGCGTGTATCGCTTGATCTCGTTCTGCGCGAGAAGATGATGGGTTGAGGGCGGCTCGCTTGAAATTTCCCCCAATCTCCCTTACCCTGCGCCCGACAAAAGCAGTCAGGTATTCCAACCGCACACGCTCTCGTAGAGGAAACAAACATGAAGAACCCATTAGATTCGATCTGGGGCACGATTATTTCGGGCCTGGTGCTGACGGCGATTCTGTTCGTCTTTGTAGCGAACTTCCTGGTGAAGTAGTCGCGCGCACTCTACACATCCCCAACCAACACTGAAGCGAATTCGGGAGACTCACGATGGAACTCGTCATTGACCGCTGGCTGCACGTCCTCGCAGGCATCACCTGGATCGGCCTCCTCTACTACTTCAACCTCGTGCAGGCCGTCGCCCTGCCGAAGGCCAAGGCCGACAACACCGCGGCGGGGATCACGAAGCACATCGCCCCGCTCGCCCTGCTCTGGTTCCGGTGGGCGGCGCTCGCGACCTGGCTCTCGGGCGCCTATTATCTTGAACGTTCGGGCATCGGCCTTGGCAATGCCTTTCTCTTGAAGGGCGCGGCGGCTCCGATTGGCATTGGCGCCTGGCTCGGCACCATCATGCTGTTCAACGTCTGGGTACTGATCTGGCCGAACCAGAAGAAAGTGCTCGGAATTGTCCCGGCCGATGATGCCACCAAGGCGAAGGGCGCCCGTGTCGCATTCCTGGCATCGCGTACCAATACGATGCTATCGATCCCGATGCTGTTCTTCATGGTCGCGGGTCCGCACGGCGGGCACCTGTTCTAGGCTGTCAAACGCCTGCCAAGAAGGCCCGGCCCGGTGCCGGGCCTTTTTCATTCTGGCTCTTGGCAGTACCCCCAAACAGCACTAGAATTTTTCTTTAGCAGCGCCCTAGAGGGCGCTTTTCTTTTTATGACTCATCTCATGCATACCTACGGTCGACTGCCCGTCACCTTTTCGCACGGGGCGGGTGCCTGGCTATGGGACACCGATGGACGCAAGTACCTTGACGGCTTGTCAGGCGTCGCGGTCTGCGGTCTGGGGCACGCGCACCCGGCAATCGCGAAGGCCATCTGCGATCAGGCTGGCAAACTCATCCATACGTCAAATTGGTACCAGATCGACCTGCAGCAGAAGCTGGCTGGCGAGCTATGCCGTCTTTCCGGCATGGAGACGGTGTTCTTTTCGAACTCTGGCGCCGAGGCCAACGAGGCGGCCATCAAGCTGGCCCGCCTCTACGGCCACCAGCGCAAGATCGGCAGTCCGACCATCATTGTCACCGAGGGCAGTTTCCACGGCCGTACCCTCGCAACGCTATCGGCCACCGGCAACCGCAAGATCCAAGCTGGCTTCGAGCCGCTGGTGGCGGGGTTCAACCGGGTCCCTTACAACGATCTCGCCACGATCGCCCAGGTTGGCGATAACAACAAGGATGTGGTCGCGGTGCTCGTTGAACCGATTACCGGCGAGGGCGGCCTGGCTCCTGATGCTTGACGAGATTCAAACCGGCATGGGACGCACTGGACGCTGGTTCGCCTGCCAGCACGAAAATGTGTCTCCTGACGTCATGACGCTCGCCAAAGGGCTCGGTAATGGCGTACCGATCGGCGCCTGTCTCGCGCGCGGCGCCGCCGCCAGCGTGTTTCAACCGGGGAACCACGGTTCGACGTTCGGCGGCAATCCACTCGCCTGCCGCGCGGGTCTCGCCGTGCTGGAAACGATTGAACAAGAGGACCTTTGCGAGCGCGCGGCATCGCTTGGCAAGCGAATGCTGGCTGGCCTGGAAAAGCATCTCGCGGGGGCCAAGGGCATACGCGAGATTCGCGGCAAGGGCCTGATGCTCGCGATCGAACTAGACCGGCCTTGCCGCGAAATCATGACCCGTGCGCTCGAGCGGAGCCTGCTGGTCAACGTTACTGCCGACACTGTTGTCCGCCTGCTCCCGCCGCTCATCCTGAGTGACGCTGAAGCCGACCAGCTGGTTGAGGGGCTCTCGCCGGTTATTCTCGAGTTTCTCGGCGAGACCGCGAAGTGACTGTGCGCCATTTCCTTACGCTCTTCGATCTCGAACCGGCCACGCTCAAGCATTTGCTCGCGCGGGCAAGCGAGTTGAAGCGCCTGCAGCGCGAGGGTAAGCGCCACATGCCGCTTTCGGGCAAGGTGCTCGCCATGGTTTTCGAAAAGGCCTCGACGCGCACGCGGGTGTCGTTCGAGGCGGGCATGGCGCAGCTCGGCGGCGCGAGCATGTTTCTCTCGCCGCACGCAACTCGACCGCGGTGAACCGGTCGAGGACATGGCGCGCGTCATGTCACGTATGGTGGATGTTGTCGTGATCCGCGCCAACTCCCATGCGACAGTAGAACGTTTCGCCCGCCACTCGCGCGTGCCGGTGGTCAATGCGCTCACGGACTTCCACCATCCCTGTCAGCTGCTCGCCGACATACAAACCTATATAGAGGCACGCGGCGACATCGCCGGACGCGTGGTCGGCTGGGTGGGGGACGGCAATAACGTCTGCCACTCGTGGATGCAGGCTGCTCGCCAGTTTGGCTTCACCCTGCGCGTCGCCACACCAAAGGGCTACGAACCGAATCCTGACATTACGAAGGCGTGCGGCGCCAGCGTGGCGTTGCTAAATGACCCGCGCGAGGCGGTTCGCGCTGCGGATGCCGTGGTAACCGACACCTGGGCAAGCATGGGCCAGGAGGCGGAGAAGACGCAGAGAATGAAGGATTTTGCGGGCTACACGGTCGACCAATCACTCATGGCACTCGCGCACCGGGATGCGATCTTCCTCCACTGCCTGCCCGCCTATCGCGACTACGAGGTGGCGCGCGAAGTCATCGATGGACCGCAAAGCGTCGTCTGGGACGAGGCCGAGAATCGCCTCCATGCCCAGAAGGCACTCCTTGAGTTATTGCTCGGCGCGATGCCGTAAGACGGGGACAATCCTCGCGCGCCGAGGTAGTCCATAAGGCCTTCGAGGGGGCGGAAATCCTCTACACCCTACAGCTCGCGAGCGGCGGGCGGCTGCTTTCGCTCTTCCCGAACCACGAATCCGCGTTCAGGCCGACCACCTGGTCGCCTCTCGACTCGAAGCGTTTGGCCGAAACGCCCGCGCGCGAGGCCCATACCGCTATATAAGCACTTATTCATTTAGGGTCTTTCCGGGCCCCGTTCTTGCACCGAAATCTGTAGAATTGCCTGACTCGCTGTCGGTCCGGGCGCACCGGCGGCTTGCCGCCGGCCGCGCGGATTTGGCCTAGAATGGAAATCGAGCCTCGAAAAGTCCAGTGGAAAGGAAAATCCTCCGTCTATTGATCATCGACGACTCTCCGGATGACGCGGAGGGCACAGTCACGGCCGTGCGCAAGGGCGGCTACATGCTGAAGTCCCAGCGAGTCCAGGATCTCGCCAGCATGCAGGCGGCGTTCGACAAGGGCACTTGGGACTTGGTGCTCGCCGAGTTCAATATGCCCCACTTCGGCGCGCGAATGGCGCTCGATCTGCTCAAGCGAGCCGACCTGGATTTGCCACTCATCGTCATGACACGCGACGTCAGGGACGAAGATCTCGTGCAGATCATGCGCGCCGGCGCGCGCGATGTCGTACTGAAGTCCCAAGCGACGCGCCTCGCGCCCGCTATCCGGCGCGAACTGCAGGCGGTCGACGACCGCCATGCACTCCAGATCGCCCAAGCCAAGCTCGGCGAGCTCGTGCAGCAACACCGCGCCGTGATCGAAGGCACGCGCGAGGCGCTCTGCTACAGCCAGGACGGCATGCACGTGAACGCCAACAAGGCCTACCTCGCGCTGTTTGGGTATTCCGAAGCGTCCGAGCTGGAAGGCGTCCCCGTCATGAACCTCATCGACAAGGTCGATCATGCCCGCTACAAGGAAATGCTTCGCAAGAATATGAAAGATGGTGCCGTCACCGCACAGGAATTCATGGGGGTGCGGAAGGACGACTCACGCTTCGCGATCGAAGTTGCGCTTTCCACTATCGAGCTCGATGGTGAGCCCTGCACGCAGATGGTGGTGACCGACATCTCCAAGCGCAAGGCCGCCGAATCTAAGCTGCAGTACATGAGTCAGCATGATCCGCTCACCGGCCTGTTCAATCGACACCACTTTCTGCAAGAGGCGGCCAAGACGGTGGACAGCGCCAGGAAGGGCAAGGTCGCTGCGACTCTCCTATATATTGATCTGCACCAGCTCAAGCGGATCAACGACACTCTCGGTTATGCAGCTGGCGATCGCCTGCTGATTCGCGTGACCAAACTATTCCGTGAGCGCATGGGCGATGACGCCATCGTGGCGCGCTACGGCGGCGATGAGTTCGTGGCACTGTTGCCCAACAAGTCGACCGCCGAGGTTAAAGAACGTATTGACGCATTACACAAAGCGCTGCGCGACGCGAGCTTCGCCGAGGGCGGCAAGAGCTACCAATGCGCGTGCACGCTTGGTACCGCACCGATCGACCGCAACACCGAGAGCGCGCAGAAGGCCATCGCCGAGGCGTACCAGGCGAGCCAGAAGGATCGTCCTGCTGCAACCCCCGAGGGTCCCGGCGCTCGCCCGATTATCGCGGCAAGTGTCGAGCAAGAGGTGTCGGCGCCTGCCAAGCCCCAACCGACAGCGGCACAGCCGCCACAGACGCCCGCGGTCGATGCTCCGCGGGCTGCTCAATCGTCACCGGCCAGCCGCCCCCAGTCAGCCACTGCGCCCGTCAAGTGGGTCGAGCAGATTCGACACGCACTCGCCCATGACGGCTTTACCCTTGCCTATCAACCGGTGGTGAATCTCCACGGCGACCCGGCCGAGTTCTTCGAAGTGCTGGTACGTATGCAGGGGCCCGATGGCAAGCTGGTAAATGCCGGGCAGTTCATCCCGACGGCGGAGCACGCCGGACTCTCCACCGAGATCGATCGCTGGGTCGCACGTGTCGCGGTCGAGGCGCTTGCAACGCTTCATCAGGAGGGGCGTCAAGCGACGTTCTTCGTGAACATTTCGCCCCCGGCATTCGTCGACAAGGAACTCATCACCGGCACGGCGCAGGCGCTGTTCGCGGCCGGCATTAAGGCAAAGTATTTGATATTCGAGATCGACGAGGCGGCTATCGCAAAGAGCCCGACCGCGGCGGCAGGTTTTTTGCGCTCTGCGAAGAAGATCGGCTGCGGCGTCTCGATCGACAATTTCGGGCGCGACCCCAGGGCACTCGAGGCGCTGCAAGACATCAAGATTGACTTCGCCAAGATCGACGGATCCTTCATCCGCAACCTGGCCGGCGACAATGTGAGCGAAGCGGCGCTGCGGGCTCTGGTCGAAGTCGCCAAGTCGTTCGATATTCTCACGGTCGCCAAATCTGTTGAGAAGGCCGAGAACCTTGCCGAGCTCTGGCGCTACAGTGTCGACTACGTGATGGGCAATTACTTCCAGGAGGCGGACGCCTCCACCAGCTATGACTTTGGTGGCGAAACCGAGCTTTCTTCGGATACTATTACCGCTCCCAGCTGGGCGGCTCGCTAGACTCCACCGCATTACCCTCCGGCTGTACCCCAATAACGGTTGTATGCGCACTGGTTAGCAGACCATGTCAGGCCAATTCATTTTCACCATGAACCGGGTAGGCAAGGTCGTGCCGCCCAAGCGCGAGATCCTGCGCGACATTTCCCTGTCGTTTTTCCCAGGCGCCAAGATCGGTGTGTTGGGCCTTAACGGATCGGGCAAATCGACACTGCTGCGCATCATGGCGGGCGTCGACACAAACTACGATGGGGAAGCGCGTCCACAGCCCGGGATCAAGATCGGCTTTCTGGCGCAAGAACCGGAACTCGACGCGAAGAAAGACGTCCGTGGCAATGTTGAGGAAGCCGTGGCCGAGACCAAGAAGCTGCTGGACGACTTCAATGCGATCTCGGAAAAATTCGCGGAACCGATGTCCGAGGAAGAGATGAACAAGCTGCTCGAGAAGCAGGCGACGCTTCAGGAAAGGATCGATTCCGCCGGCGCCTGGGAACTTGAGCGCAAACTCGAGATCGCGGCCGATGCCCTGCGCCTGCCACCTTGGGAGGCGGACGTGACCAAGCTCTCAGGCGGCGAGCGTCGCCGTGTGGCGCTTTGCCGGCTGCTGCTCTCGCAACCCGACATGCTGTTGCTGGATGAGCCGACCAACCATCTGGATGCCGAGTCAGTCGCCTGGCTCGAGCGCTTCCTGCATGAGTACGCCGGCACGGTAGTAGCCGTAACGCATGATCGCTACTTCCTGGACAACGTCGCGGGCTCCTCGAACTCGACCGCGGACACGGCATTCCCTGGAAGGGCAACTACTCCTCCTGGCTCGAACAGAAGGAAAAGCGTCTCGAGCAGGAAGAAAAGCAGGAAACGGCACGTATGAAGGCCATGAAGGAAGAACTCGAGTGGGTGCGCCAGAATCCGAAGGGCCGGCACGCCAAGAGCAAGGCGCGCCTCGCGCGCTACGAGGAACTGGCCTCCCAGGAGTACCAAAAACGCAACGAAACCAAGGAGATTTTCATTCCGCCAGGGCCCCGCCTCGGCGACCTGGTCGTGGAGGCCAAAGGACTCAGCAAAGGCTTTGGTGATCGGCTGCTGATCGACGGTCTTGAGTTCTCTCTGCCGCGCGGCGGAATCGTCGGGATTATCGGCCCGAACGGCGCCGGCAAGACCACCCTCTTCCGGATGATTACTGGCCAGGAAAAACCGGACAGTGGCGAGCTGCGCATCGGGCCAACGGTACAGATCGCGTACGTGGACCAGTCGCGCGACTCGCTGGACGGCAAGAAAACCGTATGGGAAGAGATTTCCGGCGGCCACGACAATATTTTGCTCGGCAAGCATGAGGTGCCCTCGCGCGCCTACTGCGGGCGCTTCAATTTCCGCGGTAACGACCAGCAGAAGCGCGTTGCCGATCTCTCTGGCGGCGAGCGCAACCGCCTGCATCTCGCCAAGCTCCTGAAGAGCGGCGGCAACCTGCTGCTTCTCGATGAGCCGACCAACGATCTCGACGTGGAAACCCTGCGCGCACTGGAAGAGGCGCTACTCGACTTCGGCGGTTGCGCGGTAATCATCTCGCACGACCGCTGGTTTTTGGATCGCATCGCGACACATATCCTCGCTTTTGAGGGTGACTCCAAGGTGGTCTGGTTCGAGGGCAACTTCGCCGATTACGAGGCGGACAAGAAGCGCCGCCTCGGCCACGACGCCGACCAGCCGCACCGCATCAAGTACCGCAAGCTGGTCCATTGACCCCGGAACTGGGCTGGACCGGCAGGCGCGTTATGATTGCCGTTGCGCCGGCGAACCCTCCTGTAAGAAGTACCGCGAGGGCGCGACTAATGGCGTGGTAAGTCAGACCAGCTGGGGAATCTGTGCCGCCCCTCCGGGTCTGACTCAACAGCTCGAGGGAACTGGTTCGCCCATTCCTTCGGGCGCTCGCCGCAAGGCAACAACCCTAGCAACTGGAATGGAGAAATACCTTTATGACGACCGCTAAGAAGCTCTCGGGCATTGCCCTCGCCACCGCCGCCGCCGGCCTGTTCGCCGCTGCCGGCATGACGCCAGCCGTGGCTGCCAAGCATGAGGGCATGGTGCATTGCCTGGGCGTGAATGCCTGCAAGGGCAAGAGCGACTGCGCTACCGCCTCAAGCGCCTGCAAGGGCCAGAATGCCTGCAAGGGCAAAGGCTTCGTCGCCATGTCCGCCAAGGACTGCACAGCCAAGGGCGGCAAAGTCGAAGCCCCAAAGAAGTAATTCCCTTAGTGGGAAGCGCCGGGCGCCGACAGGCGCCCGGTTTTTTCCGCGCCGATGACAGTCTCCCTCGTTTACCCACCAATTGGATTTGGCCTCGGGCTGCGCGCCTCGCACTACGAGGACATCCTGAATGGTCCGCGGCGCATTGATTGGTTCGAAATACTTTCCGAAAATTACATGGTGCCGGGCGGCAAGCCCCTGCACTATCTGGATCGCATCCGCGCTGAGTATCCGCTTGTGATGCACGGCGTCTCGCTTTCCATCGGCTCGACCGATCCCCTGAACCGCGATTACCTGCGCGACCTCAAGAAACTGGCCGAACGCGTACAACCGGCATGGATTTCCGATCATCTGTGCTGGACCGGCGTGGCCGGCAAGAACATGCATGATCTGCTGCCGCTGCCCTACGATGGTGAAACGCTCGATCATGTCGCCAGCCGCATCCAGCATGTGCAGGAATTCCTCGGCCGTCGCATTCTGCTTGAGAATGTGTCGAGCTATCTCACCTACAAGCGTTCCGAGATGACCGAGTGGGATTTCCTACGCGAGCTCTGCAACCGCGCTGACTGCCTGATCCTGCTGGACGTCAACAACATCTACGTCAGCAGCGTGAATCACGGTTTCGACCCGATTGAATACCTCGATGGCGTGCCGGCAGACCGGGTGCAGCAGTTCCACCTTGCCGGTCATCGCAACCTCGAAACCCATATCATCGATACCCACGATGAACCCGTCGTCGATCCGGTCTGGGACCTGTACGCCGACGCACTGAAGCGCTTTGGGCCCGTCTCGACGATGATCGAGCGCGACGACAATATTCCGGCCTTCGCGGAGCTTGCGGACGAACTCGACCACGCCCGTCATATTGCCGTGGAAACACTCGGTTCGGGCACGCATTCGCGTCGGCGCGTGGTGCCCGCATGAGAAGACGGCTGCCGGCGCTACAAGAGGACTTTCAGAGCTACCTGCTCAGTCTCTCCGGGGCGATGGAGCAGGAGATTGTGAGCGATACGCTCGATGCCAGAATGCGGCTCCAGATCTACGCCGACGCCTATCGGTTGCGTCTGATCGAAGCACTCGAAACCGATTTCGTCGCGTTGCGCGCGGCGCTGGGACCGGAGGAATTCGACCGGCTCGGGCGCGCTTACATCGATGCCAATCCCTCGGATCACTATTCGGTTCGCTACTTCGGCCGGAACCTGGGCCGCTTCCTCGCCCAAACCGACCCCTATCGCGAGCAACCGGTGCTCGCCGATATCGCGCGTTTCGAGTGGGCCATGACCGATGCCTTTGACGCGCCGGATGCGAACGTCGCCACCGTCGCCGACATGGCAGCCGTGCCGCCCAACGACTGGCCGGGGCTGCGATTCGCCCTGCATCCCTCTCTCCAGCGTATCGATCTTCAATGGAACGCGAGCGCCATCTGGCATGCCGCCGACAAGGACGAGGCCCTGCCGGCGCCTGAGCAGGCCGAGTACCCGGTTGGCTGGATGATCTGGCGCCAGGGACTGCAAATCTACTTTCGCTCGCTCTCCGTTGACCAGGCGTGGATGCTGGACGCCCTGGGCGACGGCCAGAACTTCGCCGAAGTCTGCGAAGGACTGACGGAGTGGATCGACGCGCAGTACGTCGCCGGGCACGCCGCTGGACTGCTCAAGCAGTGGGTCACCGACGGACTGATCAGCGGCTTTATTAATTAGGCAAGATCGCCGCTACATGACGGTACCGCTACCGCTATACTGGCGCTAGCAAGAATCGGTGACCGCATGTTTGGTGCTATCCGCGAAACCCTCGCGATCCCTTTCACACCCACACGGCTGCGCGCCGACCTTCTCGCCGGACTCACTGTCGGCGTGATCGCGCTACCGCTGTCGCTGGCGCTGGCGATCGCTTCCGGCGCGCCGCCCCAGCACGGTCTGTATACCGCGATCGTCGCCGGTATTGTAATTGCGCTAAGCGGCGGGTCGCGCCTCAATGTCTCGGGTCCAACTGCGGCGTTTGTCGTTATTCTCCTGCCGATTACTGCCAAGTTTGGACTGGGCGGACTACTGCTGAGCGGGCTACTCGCCGGAATCATTCTCGTGGCGATGGGTCTCGCGCGACTCGGTACGCTGGTGCAGGTCGTCCCCTACCCGGTGATAGTCGGGTTCACGTCGGGAATCGCCGTGGTGATTGCGACGTTGCAGCTCAAGGATCTGCTCGGGGTCGGGGCGCTCCCGGCCAGCGAGCACTACCTGGAGAATCTCCATAGTCTGGCCTTGGCACTGCCGCGTTTTCATTGGACCGACCTGGCGATCGGCCTGCTCACGCTCGCTGTGTTGATCGGCTGGTCGTACCGCGAGAGCCGCGTCCCCGGCCATCTGGTGGCGCTGCTCGTCGGCACCGCCGCCGCGTGGCTGCTCGGCACGCTTGGCAGCGGGTTTGCGGTCGAGACACTCGGCTCGCGCTTTACGTACCAGCTCGATGGCATCACTGTGCACGGCATCCCGCCGGTGCTGCCATCACTGGTGTGGCCTTGGGAACTGCCCGGTCCCGGCGGCGAATCCATCGGTCTCAGTTTCGATTTGCTCAAGTCGCTGCTCGGCTCGGCATTTGCTATCGCGATTCTCGGCGCGCTCGAGTCATTGCTTTGCGCCACGGTCGCCGACGGTATGTCCGGTACTCGACACGACCCGAACGACGAGCTGATCGGTCAGGGGCTCGGTAACATCGTGGCACCGTTCTTTGGCGGAATCCCGGCGACCGCGGCACTCGCGCGTACCGCTGCAAATATCCGCGCTGGGGCGATATCTCCGCTGTCGTCGGTCGTGCATGCGCTGTTCATTGTTGTTTCCATCCTGGCGCTGGCACCACTGCTGGCATTTTTGCCAATGGCATCGATGGCGGCACTGTTGCTAATGGTCGCCTGGAACATGGGCGAGGCCCGTCACTTCGCGCGCATCGTCCGAATCGCGCCCCGCAGCGATGTACTGACGCTGCTCACCTGCTTCATCCTCACCGTCTTGTTCAATATGGAGATCGCCGTCGGTGTGGGAATGGGCCTGGCGGCGCTGCTTTTCATTCGGCGCACGATTGAGCTAACTGGTGCCCGGTTCATGGAGAGCCACGAACACCCGCATACCGCCGCGTTGCCGAACAGTATTGTGCTCTACGACATCAACGGCCCGCTGTTCTTCGGCGCAGCCCAAAAGGCCTTGAGTGGGCTAACCCGGTTACGACACGATATTCAGGCCGTGATTCTCGACATGACGGACGTGCCGATGATGGACGTGACCGGGCTGGTGGCGATGGAATCGATAGTCGACGCCCTTCGCAAGAAGAACATCCTGCTGATCATCAACAACCTCGCCCCGCGCATTCGCCGAAAACTGCAACACGCCGGAATCGATGAACAACTGGGCGCCATCCACTTTGTCGCCACGCTGGACGAAGCGAGCCGCGCCGCCCTCGAACACGCCCGCACACCGCCCGTCTAATACGCAGCCTGCGGCCCCCGGTACGGCAACGCCGAGGGCAGAGGCGACACGACTCATTGCTTCATTCACTCCGATCCCTATGCGAGGATCCTGATCAGATTTCCACCGCCCTGGTGCGCGCCGGCATCGTTCCCGTCGCCACCCGAAAAGTGAACGAAGGCACGCAGAAGCCGGTGGTCACCGGCACCGCGGCCGTCGCCACCAGTAGCCAGCCCATCACCTGGCCAGCCAACGCGTACCCGCCAAGCATCAGTCCGACGGTGACCAGCAACCAAACCCCGGCGAGACCGCACGCAAAGCGGCGTGGCGCCCGATACACCGGCAGTCGGGGCCCCTTGAGCACATACCGCAGCCCATGGTTGTAGAACACGTCAAACGGGCTGCCCGAAAGAATTGCGCCGAGTAACGCGAACGGTACCAACACCAGCATCATTTCCGGGCTCGCAAGCGCTGTCGCAGCGCCCGCCAGTACCATGCAGAAGACCGGGCCGACGCGCAGCCCAAGGTCAAGGGCCCGCAGATTGTGATCTTCCTGACCGGTAAATCCCTGCAGTTCAACCAGCCAGCGGGTGGTTTCAATGTTCCGGCTCATTTTGATTTCTCCTCGTGAATGTCTGGTTAATCAGGGCTTGCGCGCGTAGAAGTTAATACCGTGCACAAACAGCTGCTTCGAGATCTTCTGCTCGGCAGTGGTCCCCATGAAGCAGTTGAAGCGCTGCAGCACGCGGCCGTCCACGAGCCCGGCAAGCCGGGTGAGATCGTAGAACTCCGGCTCCGTCAGCGCCCCACCAACGCATGCCGCCCAGAGCTCCGGATTCTGGCGCGACTCGAGCGTGAGCTCGCGCTGCACCACCACGTCTGCAAGGAACAGTCGCCCTCCGGGCTTCAGCACGCGCACGATCTCGGTGAACACCCGAGGCTTGTCAGGCGAAAGATTGATCACCCCGTTCGAGATCACCACGTCCACGCTCCCGCTCTCGACCGGCAGGTCCTCGAGCAGGCCGTCACGAATGTCGACCACGCTCCCGAGACCCGCGAGATCGGCGGCGGCTGCGGCACAGGCGCGCATCGCCGGTGTCATGTCGACACCGATTGCTTTGCCGCCCGGACCGACTCGTCGTGCCGCCAGCAGCAGGTCCATGCCGGCGCCGCAGGCATGATCGAGCACCACCTCACCAGGCTTGAGCGGACTCACTCCTGGCGTGGTGTCCCCGATCCGCAGCGGATTACCCACCCCCGCGAACCGGGATGTGCTCTCGGCAGGCAGTGCCGCGAGTGCTTCCGGGTCGTAGCCGAGAAAGATCCGCGCGTACTCCGGACCCCGGTTGAAATGAAACTCGCCGCCCGGGTCGCGCGCCACGCGATCGTATTCGG
>SMTZ1_10007052_pt1 | contig 17290 bp, 25 predicted proteins | sample DeeMarSWOR136_30_FD_25667 | JGI IMG/M metagenome (IMG submission 25667)
CCCCAGCAAACTGGAAGCCGGGTGATATGGTGATTGTGCCGCCGCCGAACACGCAGGAGATGGCAGAGGAAAGGCTAAAGCAGGGATACGAATGCATAGACTGGTATTTCTGCAAGAAGAAGCTCTAAGACGTTGCCACATCCAAAGCATAGAAGGGGTCTGGGTTGGCATCAGCAACCAAGCCTCCAAAGGAATTGGACTCCTCGGAAAAGGAGGGAAAGGGGTGTATTATGGGATGCATTAGTCCCGATGGCACACCGACGGAAACGGGCAAAAAGATGTTACTTGCCCTCCATAAGGGACTTAAGTCACCACAGGATATAGCCAAGGCAACTGAGCTTCCGCTCTTTCGGGTCAGAAGTGGACTTAGGGACATTGCGGCGGCTGGGCTTGCCGAGCAGAAGGACAATAGCTACAAGCTTTCGCCGAAGGGGAATGAACTGGTAGCTTCATTGCTGTAGCCAGATTGAGCGGTCGGGTGAGCCTGCCCTCGGTGTCATCCTTCCCTGTGAATGTTCACTCTGCGGGCCAAACTTGCAAATGGCAGAGCAAGGCTGAAGGGGTTCGGGTAGTGACACGAAACGAAGGGAGGTAGAGTCATGAGGCTCAAAGACAAGGTGGCCATAATAACTGGGGCTGGTTCCGGGATCGGGAGAGCCACCGCCTTGCTCTTTGCTCGGGAAGGTGCCAGGGTTGTGGTGGCTGATTATGCCGCTGAAGGTGGCGAGGAAACGGTTAGGCTGATAAAGGAAGCTGGCGGGGAAGCTACCTTTGTCAAGGTGGATGTCTCCAAGGCAGCTGACGCCCAGAAAATGGTACAGGCAGCGATTGATAGCTACGGCAAGCTGGACATCCTCTACAATAATGCTGGCATAGAAGGGCCCTGGGCTCCGACTGAGGATGTGGCTGAGGAGGATTGGGATCGGGTGCTTTCTATAAACCTTAAGGGCGTCTTTCTCGGCTCCAAGTATGCTATCCCCGAGATGCTCAAGCAGGGTGGAGGAGTGATTATCAATACTGCATCCGTCGCGGGGCTGATCGCCGTAACCAACATGCCAGCCTATTGTGCCTCAAAGGGTGGCGTTGTGCTGCTGACCAAGGCTATGGCCCTGGAGAATGCCGCCAAGGGGATTCGTATCAATTGTATCTGCCCTGGTGCCATCAGGACGCCGATGTTTGGTCGGCTAACCCTGGACAAGGTGGAAACCGAGAAGGCATTCTGCGATGGACATCCCATAGGTAGATGCGGCACTCCAGGGGAGATAGCTTACCCCGCCTTGTATCTGGCCTCGGATGAATCGTCTTTCATCACTGGCACAGCGCTGGTGGTTGACGGGGGTTGGACAGCTCAATAACTCGGTTCGAAGCGAAAGCCACTCGCATTATCAAAGCGAGGGGAGCCCCAGATGGATGGGAATATATGGACTACTGCCCGGGGAAGCAGTGATCCTTTAGCCGAACTTGAGGGCAAGCCGCTTGCCGATGCCACTTTGGCAATAATGCTGGGTCCCAAAACCGCTTTGGAGCGCGTTATTTCCAGATAACATTGAGAGACAGAACTGGCAAAGCAAGTCAACCTTTCTTGTTGGGTCTGCACCACTCTGGCCCATATCCAAGCTACAACTGGATAGAGGTCATCACCCTGGGGGGAAATCTCAGTTTCCCCGAGCGAGAGACTGCACTCTCAGAAACAGACTTGGAGAGCCTTTTTCGCTACCTCTCGGACTTGATCCCGCCCGGGGGACACATGATGGTGGAATATGAGAGCGAGGGATGGGAAGAGACCAGGCTCTCCTTAGGGTGCGGCATCCCTCCCATAGCTACCCCTCTGGGAAGCATGCTCTTTCGGGTGGGCTGCGGAGTCGCCTTCAAGAACTGGTATTTTGCCGAAGGAGGTAGCGAAGGCCCCAGAAAGCTAATGGGATATAAAGCTCTCAATGAGGAGCATCGCCGTGCCAGAGCAGATGAGATGGCGGCAGAACTTCACTCCTTTCTCCACAGTGAAAAGCAGCCTATCTGTCACCAGCTTTGGCAAGCGGCTCGGGAAAGGGCAGTGCAGATCCTCCCCCTCCTCTCCGCAGATGATCCTGCCTCAGCCGCAGAGGGGATGTGAAGGATGGGCGCAACCTTATTTCATTTCAGGAGCAGGAGTGACACCGGTTTCACTGCCGCCACGCGGCTGGTATAATGCTTGTGGTGACTATGCTCCCTTGTTGCCATCCCGATGGGGATATGAACTATGGCTGTCCAGGTGGAATTCCTGAAGTCCATCCCCTACTTTTCCGGCCTCAGTCCGGCTGAGCTTGATTCCATCACGGAGCTCATGTTCGAGAAAACGGCTGAGAAGGGGGATATTATCCTGCTCGAGGGGGAGTCGGCTGAGGCGTTATATTTCGTCGTCTCCGGCGCGGTGAAGGTGTTCAAGACCTCGGCAGAGGGCAAAGAGCAGATTCTGAACATCGTGCGCCCGGGAGAATCCTTCAATGATGTCCCCATCTTTGATGGCGGTGCAAACCCGGCCAGTGCCCAGGCCATGGGGCCGGTCGTTCTCTATGGGATAGAAAAGAGTGACCTGGAGGTTATCCTCAGCGATCACCCACAGGTGGCATTGAATGTAATCCGGGTCCTGTCCCAGAGGGTACGGCATCTGGTGTCGCTGGTCGAAGATCTATCCTTCAGGCACGTTACTGGCAGGGTGGCCAAGATACTCCTGGAGCACACCGACGATGAAACAGGCCCCAGGCCGCGGCTCACCCAGCAGGAGATGGCAGCTATGGCAGGCACCGCCCGGGAGGTGGTCGGTAGATCACTCAAAGCCCTGGAAGAGGAAGGGGCGATCAGGTTCGACCGCCACCGCATCGTAATTAGCGATAAGCAAGCCCTTAGAGACATGGTGGAGGCATTTTCTTGAGACAAAAGTCGCAGTCAGCTCTTCGGCTCTGGTGATAAGATGATTACGGATGGAGGGCGATAACAATGGCTGAAATGCCAGCCATAGAGCGGGAGAAGTGTAACGGGTGCGGACTGTGTATCAGCGTTTGCCATTGTAGCGCCCTGGTGCTGGTTGACGACGTGATCACTGTTATCGAAACGGAAGAGTGCAGCTGGTGCACCCAGTGCGAAGCCGTCTGCCCCACCGGAGCCATAAGCTGCCCCTTCGAGATAGTCGTCGACGAGCGTTAGAGATCGGCCAAAGTCCCACTTTCTCCAATCCCCCCCCTTAACCGCTTTATGTCAATCCCAACCCAACAGCATTTCCCCATTATGTCCTGAATGAGACAAAAGTCGCATACAAGGGCTATCTCCTGACCTTAGAATGGAGTTGATTTAAAAACGAGGTGTGCATGATGGCGCACAAAGTCAGGACGAGGCATAAAGTTGAAGCGGCGCCTGAAGAACCAGTAGCCAGGGACAAATGTCGCCACTACTGGATAATCGAGAGCCCTAGCGGCCCTACCAGTAAGGGCGTGTGCAAGCTCTGCGGCGCGGAAAAGGAATTTCACAACTCTTTCCCAGAATCATTATTGTGGGAACGCGAGAGGCCGCTGTCTTTTGCACCGACTGGCTTGCCGGATATCGAGCCTGATGAGGAGCACGACGACTCCTGACCTGGCAATAGAGCAGAATCGGAGGAAGCTATGTACAAGCCAAGGAAGAGAGGATCGAGTGAGGAAGACGAGTTCTTTGGCCCTGGGGGGCTTGAGCAGGCATTTGGCCTGCGCAGGGATCACGAGGAAAGCCCCGAGACGGAGCCTTCACAGCCTGAGCAGCCAAATACTGAAGTAGAGGAATACCGTGACCTTCTGCAGAGGCTCCAGGCGGATTTCGTCAACTACAAGCGCCGGGTGGAACGGGAGAGAGCAGAGCAGACGAAATCGGCCAACAGGGAACTCATCCTCAAGTTGCTTCCCGTCCTGGACGATTTCGCCCGTGCTCTGGGGACAGTGCCCGAGGAAATGGCAGATGCTGACTGGGTGCAGGGCATGGCTCTCATCGAGCGCAAGCTGAGGGCAACCCTGGAGGAAGAGGGCCTGAAGAGGATCGACGCTGAGGGCAGGGACTTCGACCCCTGGGAGCATGAGGCCGTGTTCTGCGAGCACAGTTCAGACCACGATGAGGGGAAAGTCAAGGCTGTATTCAGAGATGGCTATAAGCTTTACGATAGGGTCATCCGCCCGGCCCAGGTAGTTGTAGCTAAGGGGAATGAACCGGGCGAGCCCAGCACAAGTTAAGAATATGAATAAGGAGGAGCCAAAATGGCAAAGGTATTAGGAATAGACCTGGGGACCACCAACTCCTGCATGGCAGTGATGGAGGCCGGGGAGCCGGTGGTCATCGAAAACAATGAGGGTGGCCGAATCACACCCTCGGTGGCCGCGGTGAACCCAAAGAGCGGCGAGAGATACTTGGGCCAATCCGCCAAGCGCCAGGCGATCACCAACCCGGAGAATACCATCTTCTCCATCAAACGCCTCATGGGCCGCAAACACCAAGACCCTGAGGTACAGGGTGACATCAAGGTGCTGCCATTCAAGATCGTGGAGGCAGCCAACGGCGATGCCCATGTGGTAATGGGCGGCCGCACTTACTCACCACCTGAGATCTCGGCGATGATCTTGCAGAAGATGAAAACCGATGCCGAGGCCAAACTGGGGGAGAAGATCACGCAGGCGGTGATCACCGTGCCTGCCTACTTCAACGACAGCCAGCGCCAGGCGACCAAGGACGCGGGCAAGATAGCGGGGCTAGAGGTGCTGCGCATCATCAATGAGCCCACCGCCGCCGCTCTGGCCTACGGTCTGGAGGAGAAGGGAGAGCAGACCATCGCCGTCTTTGACCTGGGTGGGGGAACCTTCGATATCTCCATCCTCGACCTGGGCGGGGGAACCTTTCAGGTCAAATCGACCAATGGTGATACCCATCTCGGCGGCGACGACTTCGACCAGAGGATAATCGACTGGATCGTAGCCGAGTTCAAGCGAGAGCAGGGCGTTGACCTGAAGCAGGACCGGATGGCGCTGCAGCGGCTCAAGGAGGCGGCGGAGAAGGCAAAGTGTGAACTCTCCACCGTGATGCAGACGGAGATCAACCTGCCGTTCATCACCGCTGACTCAAACGGCCCTAAGCACCTGACCATGACCTTCACCCGGGACAAACTGGAGCAACTGGTGGCCGACCTTATCGAAAAGACGGTGGCGCCGGTGAAGCAGGCCCTGGCCGATGCCGGGCTTGAGCCCGGTGGCATCGACGAGGTGATACTGGTTGGCGGCCAGACCAGGATGCCCGCTGTGGTGGAGAAGGTAAAAGAGCTTTTCGGCAAGGAGCCCCGTAAGGGCGTCGACCCTGACGAGGTGGTGGCAGTAGGCGCCGCCATCCAGGCCGGGGTGCTCAAGGGAGAGGTCAAGGATGTGCTGCTGCTGGACGTGACCCCACTGACTCTGGGCATCGAGACCCTGGGTGGAGTGATGACACCGCTTATCACCAGAAACACCACCATCCCTACGCAGAAGAGCGAGGTCTTCACCACAGCTGCGGATAACCAGCACAGCGTGGATGTCCATGTGCTCCAGGGGGAACGACCGATGGCAGCTGAGAATAAGACCATCGGGCGCTTCATGCTCGATGGCATCCTGCCGGCGCCGAGGGGACTGCCTCAGATCGAGGTTACCTTCGACATCGACGCCAATGGCATTCTCAATGTCTCGGCCCGTGATAAGGGAACCGGCAGGGAGCAGAAGATAACCATCACCGCCAGCTCCGGCCTGTCCAAGGAGGAGGTCGAGCGCATGGTGCGGGAGGCGGAACTCCATGCTGAGGAGGATCGCCGGATCGCCGCCGGCGTGAAGAAGTGGAGACCAGAAACCACGCTGATAACCTGGCCTATACTACAGAGAAGACCTTACGCGAGGTCGGAGACAGAGTGCCTGCCGACCTCAGAAGCGAGGCCGAAGGCAAGGTGGCGGCGCTGCGCTCAGCGCTCCAGAGCGGCGATACCTATCAGGTCAAGAGAGCAATGGAGGAGCTTGAGGCTGTGTTGCAGCGCGTCGGCCAAGCGGTGTATAGCCATGCCGGGACCGGAGCCCCCCCTGGCGGTGAGCACCAGGACACCGATGGCGGCGGGACTGTGGAAGGTGAATTTCGGGAGGCTATAATATAATGGGCGTGGACAAGAAGGCCACGGCTAAAGAGCTAAAGCAGGCCTACCGCCGCCTGGCCCGAAAATACCACCCCGATGTCAACCAGGGGAGCAAAGAGGCCGAGGCCAAGTTCAAGGAGATCAACGAGGCCTATGAGGTGCTGGGCGATCCGGAAAAGCGCAAGCGGTATGACGAGCTGGGGGCCAACTGGAAGCACTATGATGAGTGGCAGCGGCAAGGTGGCCAAGCCCAGGGCCAGCCCTTCGACTGGAGCCAGTTCGGCTTTGATCCAGGCGAGGGCGGAAACACTCGCTATCAGTACCGAACCCTCACCGAGGAGGAGATGCAGAACCTCTTTGGCGCATCGGGCGGTTTCTCCAACTTCTTTTACACCTTTTTTGGCGACCCTGGCATGGGAGTTGACACCGGACGTCGCGCTGCATCCCGAAGGGGCCGGGACATCGAGCAGCCGGTGGAGGTGACCCTGGAGGAGGCTTTCAGCGGCACGACAAGGTTGATTCAGATGAGCGACGCCAGCGGCAAGCCGCACCGTCTCGAGGCCAGGATTCCCCCAGGGGTAAACGAAGGCTCCAGAGTGCGCCTGGCAGGTCAGGGAGCACCCGGGGTTGGCAGAGGCCCTGCGGGTGATCTCTATTTGATCATCCATATCAGTCCGCACCACCTCTTTGAGCGCAGGGGTGATGACCTACAGCTCAAGCTATCCGTCCCTTTGACCACTGCCATGCTGGGAGGGGAGGTTCAGGTGCCCACCCTCAACGGCAGGGTGGTGCTGAAGATCCCACCGGAGACCCAGAATGGCAAGGTGTTCCGGTTAAAGGGGAAGGGGATGTCCAGGCTCGGGGAGCCCAATGGTCGGGGTGACCTCTATGCCGAGGTCAAGGTACTACTGCCCCAGCGGCTTTCAGCTAAAGAGCGGGAGCTATTTCAGGAATTAGCCAGCCTGCGGGCGGCATAGGAGGAGATAGGATGAACGTTGTCGTTTATACCACACCCACGTGCTCTTACTGCCGTCAAGCGAAAGAGTTTCTCTCCCAGCGAGGGGTGCAATTCACTGGGTACGATGTATCTCGGGATAAAGCTGCCGCTGATGAGATGATTCGTAAGTCTGGGCAAATGGGGGTCCCCGTGATCACCGTCGGTGACCAGGTGGTTGTTGGCTTCGATCGTGCCCGATTGGAGCAGCTGCTAGCCGCTAGTGGCAAGAGTGAGCGCCCTCACTTTGGACTACAGATAGCCGATGCCAGCAAGATTGCCCAGAAGTTTGGCCTTGTTCCAGTGTTCGGGGCCTTCATCGGTAAGGTTGCTCCTTCCTCTTTAGGCGAGAAGGCAGGCCTGAGACAGGGTGACATCGTCACCGAGGGCAATTTCCGGCCTATCCACAACGCAGACGACCTGGAAAATGCGCTCTCAGCATTAACCTCGGGCAGCCGCGTGGCGATGATCTTCCTCAGGGGACAGAGCACTTTGAAATCCGAGATTATCATCTAACCCGAGCTGAGGCTTAATCTAGCGGAAGTCTGACCGACTAAAGCGTGGAGCCAGCAGCGCCTGCTGCCGGCATTGGATCACTTTTCATACCAGCCGAAGTCCTCGACTGCCTTCTTCATCATGTAGACATTATAGGGCGGCGCCATGGGTGGAACTTCACAGCCTGCCATTAAGATGTAGCCCCGAGGCGCTTTCTTTCCCCTCTCAATAGCCTGCTTGCAGAGCTCGTAGACCTGCTGGGGCGTCCCGCTCTGAATAACCTGTGGCTCGACATTGCCAGCTATAATACAAGTGTCCCCAAAATACTCTATAGCGGTATGGAGATCAACCTCACGTCCGAAGCTCACGATGCCAGGGTCTCCCATTGGGACCTGTGCCCAAAAGGGCAGGTTCAAGTTATGATCGCCGCAGATGTGGCAGAGGATGTGTTTGACGCCCATGGCTAATATCTTCTCATGGAGCTCCTTTTCATAGGGTAGGACAAATTCCTCAAACTGATTTGGCGAGATGATTTGATTAGCTGCTAATGGTTCCCAGAGGGAGACAATAACGCGCTCTCCGCCAAACCTCTGAGCCCAATACCGCGCTACATCCAAGATGTGATCAGCAGCCAGACGCAGAACCCTATGGGCGACCTCGGGTTTCTTTATCATCCAGCGGCAGAGCCTATCTACTTGACAGATATTTCCGGCGATGGTGAAGGCACCTCCCACAGTGAGTGTGATAGGAAGGCCCAATTTCTCCTGCAGCTGGGAGAACTGCATCGCCAGCGGGATCATCCCCGCCGTTTCCACATCAGGTAACTCCAATCTCTGCACATCCTCCTCGGACTGCACGGGGGAGCGACCATGTGATGGAGCTTGCTCCCATTCGCTATCTGGCAATTTAATCTCTCCGCCAAACTCAAATGTGCCGTAGGAAGCATAGCCATACTGCGGATAGCCGTCATAGCCATACATCTCCTGGGTCCATACCTGCGCCCAGAAGCTCTTCTCCGCATCGTTATAGATAGTGGCAATAGGGTAGCCTACGTTTCGGGCACAAAACCCAAGGATGAATGGAAACAAGGGGACCCGATCTACTGGTTGCCGATTCAGTAACGCGGTCACGCGCTCCATAGCTACTCAAGCCGTTATCAGTGGGCTAATAATCGTACCAGCCGAATTCGCCGACTGCCTTCTTCATCACATATATGTTATACGGCGGTGCCATCACCGGAAGCTCGCAGCCAGCCATAAGCACATAGCCCCCGGGTGCCTTTTTCCCCTTCTCGATAGCTATCCGGCATAGCTCATAGACCTGCTGAGGCGTCCCGTTCTGAATAACCTGAGGCTCGACGTTGCCGGCGATGATGTGATTGGGGAAATAACTGGCAGCCGTCTCAAGGTCGACCTCGTGGCCGAAGCTGAGGATGCCGCGGTCGCCCATCGGAATCCGAGCCAGGTACGGCAGGTTCAGGTTATGCTCACCACAGATATGGCAGTGGAAGCGCTTGACTCCCATGGCCAACAGCTTCTCGTGGAGCTCTTTGTGATAGGGAAAGGCGAACTCCTCAAACTGCTTCGGCGAGATGACCTGATTGGCCTCGGCAGGCGTTGAAGTGCGGGCAGTAATGCGCTCTGCGCCAAAGGTATCGACCCAATACTGCACCACCTCCACGCCATGGTCAGTGGCCAGCCGCAGGAGCCTATGGGCAAGCTCCGGCTTCTTCACCATCCAGCGACACAGCTTGTCTATCCCGCACATATTGCCCGCTCGAGTGAAAGGGCTGCCGCAAGTGACATTGATTGATGTGCCAAACTCCTGCTGCAGCTTGGAGAACTGCATCATCATGGGGAGCATGCCAGCCGTTTTCACATCGGGCAATCTCAAGTTCCAGACATCCTGCTCCGACTGCACGGGAAAGCGGGTAATGATCGGGGCCTGCTCCCATTGGCTACTGGGGAATCTAACCTCGCCTCCGAACTCCCAAGCCCCATAGGCAGCGTAGCCAATCGCGGGGCTGCCGTCATAGCCGTACATCTCCTGGGTCCATACCTGCGACCAGAAGCTCTTCTCTGGGTCGGCATAGAAGCTCTCCAGCGGATAGCCGACATTCCTGGCGCAAAAGCCACGAGTGAAGGGGAAGAAGGGGACTCGATCTATCGGCTGTCCTGCAAGCAGGGCGCGCATCCGCTCCGCCGGGGTCATCCTATCCTGCTTTGGTGTCTGCGCCATTTCACCCTTCTTGTGCCATTTGTGGCCTATTTTGCCCGCATTTCTCTCAGCCGGCCGATCGTGTTGATCACTTCCTGAACTGCGTTCGTGGCACTCTCAGCGTATCCGTCAGCGCCATAGAGGTTGGCTACCTCTCGCGTGAGCGGGGCTCCACCCACTATGATGGCTACGTTGGGATTGCGCGCCTTAATCATCTCCACGACTTTTGGCATGGCCAGCATGCTGGTGGTCATGAGCGCAGAGAGGGCGACAACATCAGAATTGGTCCTTTCTTGCTCTTCTACGAACCTGCCAAGCTTCACGTCCCTTCCCAGGTCATAGACAGTCCAGCCTGTAGCCTCAAACATCATCTTAACTAAGTTTTTGCCAATATCGTGAATATCACCCTCAACAGTGCCAATGACTATCTTCAGTTTCGCCTCTTGTTCCTCGGTTTTAATGTGTGGCTTTATGATGTCCAGCCCGGCATAGAGCGCATCGGAACACAAAAGGAGTTCAGGGACAAAATACGCCTGGTGAGCATATAAGTCCCCTACTGTCTCCATTCCAGCGGCCAATCCCTTCGCGATCGCATCCAAGGGATCTATGCCTTCTTCCAAGATGACTTTGCTCAGCTCTGCGACCGCTTCCTCATCATAGGCCACGACCGCATCACTGAGCGCTTTCAGCAGTTCTTGAGTTCTGTCCTCTGAAGCCATCTCCTATCCTCTTTCTGAGCTCAGATAGAATGAGCAACTCCCCTGGCCCCTTGGCGGAGAATTGGAGCCCACGTCATATCGCGCCATTTCACAATTCATTATACGACTATAATGCCGGTCGTCAACGTCACAGTAGCTCTACCTTTTCGGGATGCAATTTTTGATTAACCAAGAACTGAAGAATAAGTTAAATTGGCTGAGATATTAGAATAAGCCAAAAAGCATGCCCAGAAGCCAGCCCAAAGCAGCGCAGACGGGGAAGGTCAAGATCCAGGCCATTACGATATTACCAGCTACTCCCCAGCGGACAGCAGAAAGGCGTTTGGTCGCTCCCACCCCCATGATCGATGAGCTGATGCAGTGAGTGGTGCTCACCGGGATGCCGAACCACGATGCCAGCTCAATGACAGCAGCAGCACTGCTCTCAGCAGCAAAGCCATGGACCGGGTCGAGCTTGGTGATTCTGGTGCCCACAGTCCTGATGACTCGCCAGCCGCCGATGGCAGTGCCCAGTGAGATAGCCGACGCGCAACCGATTATTATGGCCCAAGGGATATTATCCCAGTAGTCCGATCGCCCTGAATAAATCACCAATGCCATAACCATAACGCCTACCGGCATCTGGCCATCGTTCTTGCCGTGGGCGTAGGCCATGAAAGCAGCGGACAGGATCTGCAGCTTGCCGAAAATGCCACGGACTCTGGTCGGTGCTCTTCTGCGCAAGCCCCACAACAGCGCAGTCATCAACAAGAGCCCGCCCAGAAAGCCCATGATAGGGGCGGAAGCCACTGCAGCAAGCACCTTGCCAAAACCGCTCCAGATGATGGCACCGCTACCGGCGATAGCTATTCCAGCTCCCACCAGCCCAGCCACCAAACCATGGCTCAGGCTTACCGGCAACCCCAAATAAGTAGCGAACAAGGTCCAGATAATGACTGAGAGCAGGCCGGCGATCAATACCCCCATCCCTAATTCCTGTGTGTCGATGATCCCTTTGCCAATGGTCAGGGCTACGGCCGTGCCCGTTGCCGCGCCGGCCAGGTTGAGCACGGCGGCCATTCCAATAGCAAGACGGGGCGAAAGGACGCGGGTGCTGATTACCGTGGCGATGGCATTGGCCGCATCGTTAACGCCATTAACGATCGCGAAGCCGATAGCGATGACGAAGATGGTGATAAGGAGCGGAAGGGAATCAGGCATGCTTTATCACTATGCCCTCGAGGATGTTGGCTATATCCTCACCTCGGTCAACGGCGCTTTCCAGCAGCTCGTAGATCTCGCGCCATTTGATGATCCCGGTGATATCTGTCTCATTATCGAATAGCTCGGCCAAGGCGGCGTGGTGGATATTATCAGCCTCGTTCTCCAGCCGATTGACCTCGACGCAATGCTCTATGATCTGCTTGAACTGGTTGCGGTGCCGCAGGCGGGGGATCGCTTTATTAAGCTCGCTGGTTACATGAACTATGATAGCGGCCAACTCACGGGCTCTTGCCGTAGGTTGAGCAATGCGATACAGAACGGCGGTCCTGGCAGCACCTTCGATACAATCCATAAAATCGTCCAGGCTATTAGCGAGAAGAGCGATATCCTCCCGGTCAAGAGGGGTGACAAAGGTGCGATGCAATTGCCCTATGATCTGGTGGGTGATGGCATCGCCTTCGTGCTCCAGTTCGATAAACCGCAATACCTTGGTTTCGACATCATTATAGTCTTCGAAGAAGTCCATGAGCTCCTTAGCCGCCGTGACCAAATTAGCCACGTCCTGTTCAAAGAAGTCATAGAATTTCGCTTCTTTGGGCATCAAGAATCGAAGCAAAGTATCCTCCCTGTCGGGCGGAGACAAAGGACACCGCTCCCCAACACATACACCGTTAGAATTCTAAACCGAGGGCGGCAAATTGTCAATCTCCAGGGAAAGCTCGCCCCGAGAAACAAATGCCTTTACCTGGCGCTCAAAAGCGTGACGCTCAAGAAGCACCGTTCGCCCGCAGCCGAGGCATTTTATCCTGATGTCAGCACCCACCCTGAGTACCTGCCACTGGTTGCTGCCGCAGGGGTGTTTCTTGCGCAAGCGAACGACGTCACCAAGACTTATCTCCATAGCGCTGCCAAATGCTGGTTAATCTGATCGCGGATGTTTAAGGCTTCCTGACGTGCCGCCAGGGCGAAATCCTCCCCTTTTGAAGCGTAGAGGATTTGTCTTGAGCAGCAGATGACGGCCTTTTCTCCCTGGGCATCAACCCCCCATCTCACTGCTGAAGCCAGGTCACCCCCTTGAGCTCCGATGCCGGGGATGAGCAGAACCATCTCGGGGCAAAGCTCTCGAACTGTTCTCAATGCCTCGGCATGGGTAGCCCCCACTACCAAGCCTACGTTGCCATAGACATTCCATTCCTTGGCCTTCAACGCCACCAACTGGAATAGGGGAGCGGCATGGCTTGTGCTCGGCTCAAGGCAGCCCAGGGCTTGAAAATCGGAAGCGCCCACGTTTGATGTCTTACAAAGAACAAAAATCCCCCTCTCACTGCGGTTGATGAATGGCTCCAGAGAGTCGTGTCCGAGATAGGGATTGACGGTGACAGCATCAAAGCCAAAGGTATCGAATATCGCTGTAGCATATTGTCGAGCGCTATTCCCAATGTCACCGTGCTTCGCATCAGCGATGACTGGGATCTCCTTGGGAATGTATTGCCGGGTCTTTTCCATAGCAATAAGCCCTTCAACCCCCAAAGCCTCGTAGAAAGCAAGATTGGGTTTATAGGCGCACACCAAGTCCTTTGTGGCATCGATGATGTCTCGGTTAAACTGGAGCACATCGATTTTGGGCATCAGCCCGGGATCGGGATCGAGCCCGACACAGAGTAGACTTCTATGGTCACGGGATGCTGTGAGCAGCTTGTCCATGAAACCCATTTGCGTTGATATTAGCAGCGATTCCGGGGGGCGTCAAGGGCAAATTTAGGTTGACAGTGAATATGATGTGTGGTAAATTCGATACGAGGGGTGTGACATGGTGGAGATGAGCATCGAAAGCATCCGGGTGAGCATGATGAATTATCAGCGGGTGGTGATTTTGAGAGAGAAGGGGGCTGAGCGTTATCTTCCCATCTGGATTGGTCCTGCTGAAGCTGATGCCATAGCGATTAAGCTTCAGGGGGTTGCTGTACCTCGGCCGCTCACCCATGACCTGCTGGATTCCGTCATCACTGCCCTCGGGGCCTTGGTCAGCTCGATCATTGTCTGCGACCTCCACAATGACACCTTCTATGCTAAGCTTATTCTCGACGTCAATGGCAAGCAAATAGAGATCGACTCTCGGCCGAGCGATGCTATGGCTCTTGCAGTAAGGGCCAAAGCTCCGATCTATGCTGCGGAGTCGGTGTTGGACAAAGCAGGGATTGTCATTGATCGGGAGACCGGCAAGGCTAAGCCAGCATCTGCAGGCAAGATCAGTAAGGAGGAATTAGAGCGGCTGTCGGCTTTTCGCGAGTTCATCGATAGCTTGAACCTTGAGGATTTGGATAAAGGCGAATGAATCATGAGAGAAGCATTTTTGCGGCGGTTGCTCGCCACCCTGAAGTGCAGCGTTTGCAGCCGCCATTATGAAGCCAAAAATGTCAATGTCCTCGGGCATCAAGGTGACCTTTGGTTTATTAGCGTCTTTTGCCCTGCCTGTGGCACCCACGGCTTGGTAGCTGCTGTGGTTAAAGAAGGCACACCCACCGAGGTCATCACTGACCTTACTGAGGAGGAGCTGGCTAAGTTTGCCCAGGGGGAGGCAGTAGGGATCGATGATGTGTTAGATATACATAACCTGCTAATGGATTTCAAGGGAGATATCTCCCAGCTTTTCACCGTAGAGTAAATGGTGCTTTGAGTGGAAAATGGAAAATGCCCCGCCGTTCTCGGCTGGGCTTTTTGATGTGACCAGATTGGCCACGGCTGCCGATTTATGATATAATCCAGCAGGCAAGGTGGGGAGATGAAGAGATGGGTGGTGGCGCTGAGGCTGGTGGGTGTTGGTTGGTACATCGCAATATGTATTGCCTTGGGTATAGGGGTGGGATTCTGGCTTGACCGGGTAGCGGGTACCGGGCCGTTACTCACCCTTGTCGGGCTTGGCTTTGGCCTGTTACTGGCTTTCTTTGGGGTTTATCGCATGCTGCTCCCAGCTCTGAGGCAGGAACGAGATAAGGATGGGGGAGAGAAATAGTGCCCAGGCTCGGCTGCTTCACTAAGATCATAATTGCTATCTTTGTCGTCTTGGCGCTGGTTATTGTGGGTGGGCTTTTCTTCCCCGTCCCCGAGCCCCATGTTGTCCTTCCTGCTGATGCGATTTTCTCTATCGGCGGCTTCCCCATCACCAATACCCTCCTCGCCTCCTGGCTCGCCATCTTAGTGTTGGTGGCAATGTTCTACTTTGGCACCCGCAAGATGAAGCTGATCCCCAGGGGATGGCAGAATGCGATGGAGGCGGTCTACGAAGGCCTATACAACTTTGTGGAGGGAGCGGCGGGTGAAAAGCATGCCCGCGTCTTCTTCCCCGTGGTGGCCACCATTTTCCTTTATGTCATTATGGCTGCCCTCCTCTCGCTCCTCCCCGGTTTCGATACCATCGGCATGGGGCACTACGGAGAACAGGAAGGGGCTTTCTTCGGCTCGTACCATGGCTGGATAGTGGAGGAACCCCTGCTGCGCAAGGCGAACACCGATATCAACTTTCCCCTTGCCCTAGCCGTCATCTCCTTTATCTTCGTCGAGTATGTGGGCATCAGAGCTTTGGGCTTGCGGCGCTATGGGAGCAAGTTTTTCCAGGTTGGTCAGTTGTCCCATGGCCTGGGCCAGTTAGTCAGGGGGAAGTTTCGCGCTGCGCTCAGCGGGCTCTTCACCGGGTTGATAGATATGTTCGTCGGTTCCCTGGAACTGCTCAGCGAATTTATCCGCATCATCAGCTTCACCTTCCGTCTCTTCGGCAACATGACTGCGGGCATGGTGCTACTGCTTATGGTTGCCTTTCTCATTCCTTGGGTTGTCGCCGTTCCCTTCTATGGGCTGGAGATGCTCCTCGGCTTCCTCCAGGCGCTTATCTTCGGTGGGCTCACCTTAATCTTTGCCGTAATGGCAGTTAAGCCTCATGAGGGGGAACTGGAGTAAAGTGGTTTATGAAAGGGGGTAAGAGATGACAGATACGGCGATGATGTACCTTGCTGCGGCTTTGGCTATCGGCTTGGGCGCCTTGGGACCCGGGCTCGGAATCGGCATCTTGGGCTATGGGGCAATGCAGGCATTGGGCAGAAACCCCGAGGCCAGGGGCCCGATCATGACCAACATGATCCTGGCCATTGCCATGGCCGAAGCTGTTGCCATCTATGCCCTGATAGTGGGGATTATCCTCGCTATGGGAATAGGCGCCTAAAATCACGAAAAGGAGTATAGTGATGCAAGACGAAGGGGTGCCGCTTTTCATGATAGCCCTCGCTGCGGCGGCTATCGTAGGCGTGTTCATCATCACAGGAGCCATCATTGGAGCGGTTCTGGTGGCCGTGCTATGATAGGCAGGCAATGGTAAAGGAAAGGGGCTCAAAATGGGTCTTGGCATCAGCTGGCAGGGCTTGCTCGGGCAGATCATAAATTTTGTCCTTCTTCTCGTTCTCCTGTACTTCATCGGCTATAGGCCGATCAGGAAGATGCTCGACGAGCGCTCGAACAAGATCAAAGAGGGTATAGATCAAGCTGAATTGGCCAAAGAGGCAGCAGCCAGAGCTGAAGAAGAGGTGCAGAGAAGGCTTGACGAGGCGCGCAAGGATGGACAGCTCATATTGGCCCAGGCAGCAGAGATGGGTGAGAGGCTCAAAGCTGAAGCGCGGGAGGAGGCAAGAAGGGAGGCCGAGACCCTCATCGTCAGAGCCAGAGCTGAGATCGGGATGGAAAGAGATGAAGCCATTGACAAGCTGCGCCAGGAGTTTGCCGACCTTGCCATTCTGGCTGCGGAGAAGGTGATCAATGAGACCCTGGACAAAGAACGACATCGGCGACTCATCGAGGAGGTCCTGGAGGAGAGCTCTACCTTAAGGAAATAGGAGGATTATGCCCCGGGGTGTTGCTGCCAAAAGACATGCCCAGGCGGTTTTTCAACTCGCCTTAGAGCGTGGTGAGCTTGAAAAGTGGCTTGAGGACCTCAAGACCATTGCCACCACCTTGAGCCAGCCCCAGCTTATGGCAATCCTGGAGAGCCCCAAAGTCCACCTCGATGAGAAAATGGAATTGCTACACCGCTGTCTTCCCGGAGTCAGTCAACTCGCTTTGAATTTGGTTTACCTGTTAGTAGCAAGGAGAAGGCTGAGGTTAATCGACCAGATCGTCTCTGAGTATCAGCGTTTGGCTGATGCCTATCAGGGCGTGGAGCATGCCGAGGTCACAACCGCAATCCCCTTAGATGAGGAGGATAGGCAAAGACTCTCAGAGCGCCTGGCTGAGTTAACAGGGACAAGGATTGTGCTCAGCACTAGGGTGGACCCCAATGTTATCGGCGGCTTCGTTGTTCGCATCGGCGACCGGCTCATCGACGGCAGCACCAAGAGCAAGCTTGATTCTTTACGCAAGAGCTTAGTTGAGGTCAGATAAAATAGATACTAGAAAGAGGTGTAGATGGACATGCCTGGGACTTGAAGCGCTTGCGGAGCCGAGTTCGTTTGGTTTCACCGGATTTGAACAGACCACTGTACT
>SMTZ1_10011157_pt1 | contig 17289 bp, 9 predicted proteins | sample DeeMarSWOR136_30_FD_25667 | JGI IMG/M metagenome (IMG submission 25667)
GTTAAATATAAAAAAGGAGGAGGAAATTGATTGCCTTATCGGAGCTCCACATTGGGATTTTGAGTTTCGTCACTTTCCCCAAATTCATACAATAGTATTTGTTCGGGAGTTGATGGAAAATGGCTTTGACATAATTGTGGGACATCATCCTCACGTCTTACAGCCATTGGAGTGGCTGGACCACAGGCTTTGTCTTTATAGCATTGGCAATCTAAATTCTCAACAATTACCGCTTTTAAATTGGTCCATACGGCTGGTGTGTATTTTTGAGGTTCGTTTATTTTCATCGGGACCAAATCGGGGCAGAATTGGTGGCTATACTGTTCATCCTTTTGTGCAAGATATGTCTGGTGGCGAGATCCGCATTCAGCCTCTTGAAAAGGTTGCTAAAAAGCTCAGGGAGAAGTACAGGAAACGACTTAGTTTATTATTCGAAATACCTTACTAGAAGGAGTTTTCAAAATGGCAGCCCATTATTGTAAAAATTATGTTGTCTTTTTACTCTCTCTTATTTTAATTACGCTATGTTTTAACAATGAAGCCTATCTAAATATTGCAGGCAACACTACTACCACTCCTGCGATAAGTAAACACGGTATGGTTAGTACCGCTCATACTATCGCCACAGAAGCGGGACTTAGTATTCTTGAAAAAGGGGGGAATTCCTTTGATGCGGCGGTAGCAGTTGCAGCCGTATTAAATGTTGTCGAACCAATGATGTCTGGAATCGGTGGTTACGGAACGATCATCATTTATGATGCAACGAAAGGTGAGGCGCGATTTCTGGATTCCAGCGGTAAAATTCCACAGGCTGTGAACTCTGATGTTTTCCGAGCGCCGACTCCACATTACATAGAAAATCGTCGCGGACCAAAAGCCGTTTCCACACCAGGCAATGTGAACGCCTGGGAAGCCATGTCAAAAGAATATGGAAAATTAAAATGGCAAGAGCTTTTTGAGACTGCCATAATTGTCGCTGAAAAAGGTTTTGTGATCAGCGAAAATACTGCGGCAATGATCAGTGTTGCATTTAAATACTTTCCAGACCATGCCAGATTGTTTTATGGCAATAACGGCAAACCACTGCTGGCAGGCGAAAAGCTTATCCAGAAAGACCTGGCAAGGTCATTGCGACTTATTGCCGAACAAGGCACCAGGGCTGTCTATGGCGGTGAAATCGGAAAAGCCATTGATATAGCTATGAGGGAATCGGGAGGATTTTTATCGTTAACCGATTTAATTAATGACACGGCGGAATGGTGGAAGCCGATCAGTATTAATTATCGGGGATATGACGTCATCACAGCATCTCCTCCATCAACAGCATTTCCGTCACTTATTCGTCTTGGATTGATGAGCCAATTTGATGTGAATAAAATGGGACACAACAGTGCAGCTTATCTCCATCATTTTGCTGAAGTCACCAAACATTCTTTTTGGTGTCGACTGGCTTTTGCAGGTGATCCAGATATTAATCCACCGCCTCTGGATAAATTACTATCTGAAAAATACTGGAAAGAACAAGCTGCTAAAATTGATCCTCAACAAGCGAAACAATTTAAGCCACCAGATGTTACCAATCAACCTGATAAACATACCACTCATTTTGTCGTCGCGGATAAATGGGGTAATATCGTCTGTGCTACACAGACGCTCGGCAATTTGTTTGGAAGTCGAATTATGCCAGAAGGAACAGGAATCTGGTTGAACAATTCATTAGCCTATTGCACCTTTGAACCAAAAGGCAATCCTATGGATGCCCATGCTGGTCATCGAAAACTTTCAGGGGATTGTCCCACCTTAATCATGAAGAGTCGAAAACCCTGGGTTGCAATCGGCACACCTGGTGGACACACAATTGGGCAAACTGTTCCACAAATGGTCATGAATATGATTGATTTTGGGATGGACATCCAACAGGCAATCGCAGCAGCTCGCATTAGCTTTGTTGAGCCTGATTTTCTGGTGGTGGAAACAGGAATAGCAGAATCAGTTCGACAAGAGCTAACTGTTTTAGGACATAAGGTAAGGGTGCGTCGTGGGATCGGAAATGCGCATGGCTTGACGATTGAATATGATCAAAACGGAAAACCGATAAAATTTACTGGAGGATCTGATCCGAGGGGTGAGGGTTTGGCGAAAGGGTTATAAACAACCACGCAAGAAAGCTTTGCGCAGCCCGGCTGCCAATGTTCTGTTAAAACTCAATTGACATAATTAGACACAGAGAATCATACCAAAGGCAGATCCGCCTCTGGCTGACACTGTGGATCACAGAGAAACACAAAGAAAAGACTAACATGAAATCACAGTAAACCTTGTGTCCCTTTGTAGCCTCTGTGTTTAAATTTTTGCCAGAAAATCAAAGATTTGATCTGTAATATTATAGCATCGTTTTAAACTATTCTCATTTTCCTTAAATTTCTAAAAATTTCTCTTGCATTATTCACAAAATATGATTTTCTTTTCAGAAAATCAGAATATGGAGGATTTTCAAAATGAAAAAGGCTTTCATTTTACTGATGTGCATATATATTCTCTCATCTTTTGTCGAAACCTATTCACAAAATATTTTTTCTACACCATTGGCACACACATATTCAATCATCGCCCGCGATCCCGAAACAGGTGAAATGGGAGTTGCCGTTCAATCCCACTGGTTTTCGGTCGGTTCGCTGGTATCATGGGCAGAAGCAGGGGTCGGCGCTATTGCCACCCAGTCATTTGTCAACGTTTCTTTTGGACCTCGTGGATTAGAATTATTGAAGCAGGGGAAAACTGCTCAGGAAGCGCTAAAAATATTAATTGATGCCGACGAAGGACGGGAAGTGCGACAGTTGGCGATCATCGACGCGAAAGGAAATGTTGCCGCCTACACCGGTAAAAAGTGCATTCCCGATGCTGGACATTATATCGGCGATAATTTTTCGGTTCAGGCAAATCTCATGCTCAATGATTCGGTCTGGCCTGCTATGGCAAAAGCATACGAAGAAAGTGAGGGGCCCCTGGCTGAGCGAATGATAGCAGCCCTGGAAGCGGCGCAAAACGCTGGCGGCGATATTCGAGGCAAACAATCTGCTGCCATTCTGGTCGTCAGGGGGAATTCGACAGGTAAAGTCTGGGAAGATCGCCTGATTGATTTGCGGGTGGAAGATCACCCTGAACCGATTAAGGAAATCAAACGATTGTTGAAAGTTTTCCGTGCTTATGAATATATGAATGCCGGTGATCTGGCCATCGAAAAGAATGATGTTCAAGGCGCGTTAAAGGCTTATGGTGCTGCAGAAGAAATGTTTCCAGATAATCTGGAAATGAAATATTGGCATGCCGTATCCTTAGCAAATGTGGGAATGACTGATGATGCGTTGCCTATTTTTAAACAAATCTTTAAAAAGGATAAAAATTGGCGCGTGTTAACTAAGAGATTGCCGGGAGTCGGTTTATTAAAGGTAAGCAAACAAGATATGAATCGAATTTTGTCTATAAACTAGTGAGTAGTCAGTGGTGAGTCTTAAAGCAGTAATGAGTAAGTCGAACCAAAAAAGAGAGCGCCTTTCATTACTCACTACTCATCACTCACTAATTAGTGTCTGTCTGGGAAATAAGTTTGTGTCATTTCGACCGAAGGGAGAAATCTGTAAATCCCATATTTTCGTAAAAATCAGATTCCTCACTTCGTTCGAAATGACAACTTTTAAGAATAATTGATACTTTCCAGACAGACACTAATCACCAATCACCACAAGGAGTAGTTTTAATGGGCTACAAAATCGTTCTCACCTGTGACCGCACCATGGCAAGCCAATACAATGGAAATATGTTTTTCGGGTTCAGCGCCTGCCTGCCCCAGGGCGTTTTGCCGGATTGGTTCTACTACCCGGTATTTTGCCCCAGCGGTCCAGCGGATAAGAGAGGGGCATTAATTTACGCCAACTATGGAATGAGAAAGATAGAGGCTGCGCTGTTAGCTAATGGATTCAGACGCGATGAAGTGATTGTGGCTCATCCTGATCAAATTGATAAAGTTATATCGGAAAATACAAAGGTATTATCAATTAGCGCCAACGATCCTTTGGGAATCGGACCCGCAACATCAACATTTGTTGAACTCTGGGGCGGCGAAGGACGGATGGCGGTGAAGCTGCGGCAATTGCTGCAAAACGAGTCCATTAAAAAATATAAACCGACGATCTTTTTAGGCGGACCGGGCGCCTGGCAATTAGCTATCAATCCTGACAAGCGGAAGGAACTGGGAATCAACTGCGTGGTGGTCGGTGAAGGCGAGGTTACAGCACCTAAACTGTTTAAACAAGCAATCGAAAATCATGAACCGATCCCCGAAGTCGTTGAAGGGGAAGTGGCGCCAGACGCAAGTATTGCAGACATGGTTGGCGGCTCCATCTGCGGGATTATTGAAGCAACTCGCGGTTGTGCCCGCAGTTGCGCCTTCTGCATACCTTCACTCAAAAAGGTTCGTTCTCGACCATTAAAGAATATTTTGAATGAAGTTGAAATTAATGTAAAAGCTGGTAATCGTGGCGTTATTTTGCATGGCGAAGATATTTTTCTCTATCAATCCACTGGATTAAAAGTAAATTCCGAAGCCGTGGTTGAACTATTCAAAAAAGTGTCTGTTACGCCTGGCGTAAAATGGGTGACTGCCAGCCATGCTTCGTTATCTTCGGCGATGAGTTCTCCAGAAACGGTTCAAAAAATATCCAGCGTGTTGGAATTAGGAACTGAAAAACACCCGACCAAAGCGTTTCAAGTTGGAATTGAAACAGGAAGTCCCAAATTGATTAAAAAACACATGAAGGGAAAGGTTTATCCGTTTAAGGCAGAACAGTGGCCTGATGTGGTAAAAGGCGCTTTTAAGTTGTTCCACGAAAACCACATTGTTTGTTGTTCGACGATCATTATGGGACTCCCCGGAGAAGATCAAGAAGATATTCAAATTACCATCGATTTAATTAAATCTTTGAAACCGTATCAAAGCATTATCGTTCCACTTCTCTTTACACCAATGGAAACGACCCGGCTCGAATACGCTAAACCGTTTTTGAAAAACGATTTAACACCAAAACATTTAGAGCTGCTTACTGCCTGCTGGGATCATAACCTGGATTGGTTTCCCGCGTTGTGGAAAAATTATGGCAGGGATAATAATGCCGTTATTAAAGCAATTATCAATCTTTTGATTAAATTTGGAACCAGACCCGTTCGAAAACGGGTACATCGGAATGCAAGGAAACATGGAGCCGAGATTTAGAAAAGAAAGTTAGAATTAAAACTGCAAAGAATCTTATTTTTTTTATAGAAACGATTGACAAACACCGTATTGTAGTCTATATTTATATTAAATGCAAAGAGAAACTAAATATTTTAAGGTGGACTTATGCAGAAAAGAATTGAAATTAATCCACAAATTCATTTTGGAAAGCCATGTATAGCAGGCACCAGAATACCGGTGATTAACGTTCTTGAACTTTTAAGTGAAGGATTATCATTTGAAGAAATAATCCAGGATTATTACCCGGATCTTAAGTTCGAGGATATTCGGGCTTGCATTAATTATGCAATTAATATTCTAAAAGTTGAAGATATTCACATAAAGGAACCGGCGTGAAATTTTTATGTGATCAAGATGTTTACGCTGCTACAATTAATTTTCTTAAACTCTTGGGTCATGATGTTATTACAGCATCTGAAATAGGGTGTTCAAGAGCATCAGACATGGAACTGCTATTTAAAGCAAAGCAGTTAAATAGAATTTTGGTAACCAGAGATAGAGATTTTGGAGAGCTTGTATTTCTTGAGAATCTGGGGCAAGGAGTTATCTATTTACGTATTTTGCATTCTACGATTAATGTGGGTCATGATGAATTAGCGAAAGTTCTCAAATATTATACAGAGGAAGATTTGAAAACAGCCTTTATCGTCGTTGAGCCAGGAAGGCATAGGTTCCGAAAACTTCCCGGATAATGAAACAGGATAATAATCTTTGAATTAGGAGGTCTCCTATGGAATTTATATTGGTAAAAATAGAAAATCCCGACAAGTTGAATTTAATCCTTGGTCATTCCCATTTCATTAAAACAGTGGAAGATATTCATGAAGCATTGGTAAATTCAGTTCCTCAAATAAAATTTGGTCTCGCCTTTTGTGAAGCATCGGAAAAGAGATTGGTTCGTTGGTCTGGAAATGATGATGACTTAATCAAGCTGGCGCAAAAGAATGCCTTGAATTTAAGCGCAGGGCACACATTTATTTTATTTATGAAAGATGCTTTTCCAATTAATGTATTAAAAGAAGTCAAAAACGTCCCTGAAGTTTGTAGAATTTTCTGCGCTACAGCTAATCCCGTGCAAGTGATAGTTGCAGAATCTGAACAGGGACGTGGAATTTTGGGCGTCATCGATGGAATGGAAACGGTTGGGATTGAACAAGAACAAGATATTACCGAACGAAAAGAGTTGTTGAGGAAGTTTGGGTATAAATTATAAATAAGTTGCTGTAGGGCAAGATGCCATCTTGCCCTACAGGTTTATATTAAAAGAACAGGTATCTATAATCTTTGATCTTAGCACTTTCTTTTAAATTTGTGTACCAGTTGTTATAGGCCGTTCGTTGTTTCTGTTGTATGAGTTCGCTTCTCAGGCTTTCTTTTTGAGAATTAAAAGTAGTTACATCAACCTCCTGTTTTTCCACCATTTTGATAATGTAGGCGCCCCGAGCACCACTTACAATCGATGATAGCTCGTCAATTTCCAATCCAAAAGCGGCTCCAATAAAGTTAGCATCCCGACCAATGTTTCTAACATACCCGTTCAGAGTAAAAAATTCAGTTTCAATCATGCCCAGCGAGTCCAGTCCAGCGAGCCTTTCAAAATCTTCAGGAACCTGGATTTTTTCTCGAAATTGCAGCGCAGCATTTTCTGCTAATTTTTTTTGTTTTTCTCTACGGACGGTATTTCTTATCGCTTGTTCGACATCATTTAATGGTCTTGTTCGTTCTTTTTGAATGTCGATCAGTTGGTAAATAATATAGCCCCGATTTTCGATGTAATGAACCCGACTTGTTTTACCAACTTTTACATGAAAGATAGCATCGACCATCCTCTTTTGCACACCCAATCCCGGGATAAGACCGTTATTGGTGAAGAAATCGGTGGTATCGACGGTTGCTTTTTCGTTTATCACGGCTTGATTGAAGTTTTCTTCCTGGGCAACTTCTGCAAAATAATTGGCGTTATCTCGGACAACTTCATAAGTATTATGCGAGGGCTCTACTTTTAAAAGAATTTGCCGAGCTTTTACTTTCTCCTTTTCATCTTCTATTTTTTTATCCTCAATCTTAATAATATAAACACCTTGTTGAGCGATGATAGGCGCCACAATATCACCGATATTTGCTGAAAACATGGTATCTTCAAGGGATTTCTCTCTGAGGCTGCCTTTTTCAATATAACCCAAATCACCACCATTTTTTGCAGAAGCTGGATCATCTGAATAGTTTTCAGCAAGATAGGTAAAATCAATACCTTGGTTGATACTATCTAATAATGTTTCCACTAAGTATAGAACCTCACTGGTATCTGATGAGGATGGAGTAACTTCGAATAAAACATATTGAATTTTTCTCTTTTCGTCCTCTTTATAATTTTCTGTATGCTCGTTATAATATGTTTCAATATCTTTCTGGGTGATTTCTGCATCATCAACTTTATAATTCGATGAATTAAAAACGATATATTTGACTTTTACTCTTTGGTTTCGCTTGATAAATTCTTGTTTTACTTCTTCATCCGTAACAAAAACCGATGTCATTACTTCCTGGTAAATTTTATTAAACGGGATGGTTCCCATTAAATACATTTCGATAGAATTCCAGAAGGGATCATTCCGTTCATCATCTAATGCAGCTTGATATTTATTAGCATCAAAGTTACCGCTCTCATCCTGAAAATTGGGATTTGATTTTAAAAATTCAGGTGGATTTTCATATATATGATAGGCAATTTCTTTTGTCGTTACGCCTATTTTCATTTTCTCTGCAAATTGTTTAAGAAGCAAATCTCGCACCAGGGATTCCCAAATATCATCTTCAAGCCGCTGTAATTCATACCCTTCTGGTTCTTTTTGGTTCTGCTGCCGATATGCTTCGATCTGCTGTTGACGAAAATCATTATATTGTTTATTGGAGATGTTTTCTCCATTAATGGATACAATGGTGTCTTGTCGACGTCCGAACAGATGCGTTATATCTGCTCCTCCTACCAGACCACCAATGGTCATACTCAATAAAAACATTACCAGCAAGAAAAATAAAATAATATGTGTATTTTCTCGCATTTTGTGCATTAATGGCATAACTGCTACTCCTTTAAATATTACAATAGACTTCTGCAAAATTAAAATTTTAGTGTCATTTCGAACGAAACGAAGTGGAGTGAGAAATCTGTATATCTCATAAGATCAATTCGTTAACCAGATTTCTCGTTTCACTCGAAATGACATTTTTCCCTATTTTGCAACTAGTTTAATCACTTCTTCTCTACATAAAAACCATTTAATATAGTGATTAGATAAGAAAGATGCAAGCTATTTTTATGGTTCGACGTAAAACCTCAGTTACAGGTGGTTAGAATAAAAAAATAAAAAAAAGACAGGCATCTCTCAAATAAATTTCTTATCTTTCAATATGGAAAGATCATTAACGATACTAAAGCGAGAGATCGGTCCCAATGAATTGACGCTGATCAATGGACTTATCCAAACTGTTGGAGGTCATGGCTGGGCTTACATATCCAAACAATTGTGCCGAATATGGGATTGGCGATTTCCCAATGGTCAGCAGCAGTGAAACACGCTGACGAAATCCCGCCTTGCGGAACGAAATGATGATCAAAACGGCTATTGCTGGCTGGTTGGCACAAAAGACACCACGAACTTCCGCTTTCGTCGCAGTCGCTCTGGCAAGGTGGCGCAGGAGGTGTTGGGCAAACAGCAACTGCCAAAACACGGGAAATACTGATGACTGTGTTAAAAACGTTGAAACGGCAAATAAAAAACGATCTGAGCACAGCATTTGCAGATTTTCTGAACTTATATGCTCAAAATAGCGACGTTGATGTCCATAAAGGTCTCCTCGATAATGAAACACCCTCCTCCCGTAAGTAAGGTTTTACATTAACAGAGAAAAAAGTCTTGACTTTTATTGATAAATATCTTAAAATTAAAAATATCTTTTTTAGTTGATAATTAAAAATTTTTTATTTTTTTGTGGTGAGGCTGTGTATTTAGAAAAGTTGAAAATTTTTGGTTTTAAATCCTTTGCTAAAAAGGCAATATTTGATTTCATGCCGGGAATTACAGGTGTAGTCGGACCAAATGGATGTGGCAAAAGCAACGTAGTCGATGCAATTCGTTGGGTTTTAGGCGAGCAAAAGGCGGGGACACTCCGTAGTGATCGAATGGAGAACGTTATTTTTAATGGGGCTAAGAACCAAAAACCCATGGGAATGGCTGAGGTTTCTCTGGTTATTCAAAATACTCAGAATGTACTTCCTGTAGAATATTCAGAAGTAATGATAACACGTCGTTTATTTCGATCTGGAGAAAGTCAGTACCTGTTAAATAATTCCCCCTGCCGTCTTAAAGATATTAATGATTTGTTGATGGATACTGGACTGACTCCCGATGCATATTCTGTTATCGAATTGAGCATGGTAGAGTCCATTTTAAATGGTAAGGCTGAGGACCGGCGGCGGATTTTTGAGGAAGCTGTTGGAGTTACGAAATATAAACAGCGTCGCAAATTAACACTACGGAAACTCGATGCGACCGAGCAGGATTTAGTCCGTCTTGCTGATATTATTACTGAAGTGCGGAGTAAAGTCAATTCACTTCATCGCCAGGTAAGAAGGGCGCAACGATATCAAGAATTGGCAAAAAATTTAAAAGAAATTGAGTTAAGAACTGCTACTCATCGTTATAGTAAAATATATGATGAGTTATTACCTTTGAACGATAAATATGAAGATTTGGATCGAAATCGAGAGAGTTTAACGTCGCAGATTTCTTTTAAAGAGGCTGAGGTCGAGGCATTTCAGGCGGATTTGTTGAAATTAGAAGACCAGCTACTTGAAGCCCAGGTACAACTGAACCAGATCACTAACACAATCCATAAGCGGGAAGAGGAAATTTTATTAAACAGAGAGCGCCTGAAATCTCTTGCAGAAAATAAATTAAGAATTCATGATGAAATAAGGAATTTAAAGCAACGTATCGCTTCCCAAAAAGAACAAAAAAATGAAGTTGAAATTGAGTTAACAAAAACAGCTAATGAGATTACGAACATACAGCATACCTTTGGAAAGGAAAAAGAATCTTTAGAAGACCTTGACATAACAATAACTGAAAAAAAAGCCCGGGGGCATGAAGTCGAACAAGAGGTTTTCGAACAGATGGAATCCATTTCCGACAAACAACGAACACTGGAGCGGCTAACTATCCAGCTATCACATTTGAAATCACGTGAGGCAAATCTATCAGAAGAGAAAAAGAATTTATTAAGCCAAATAGAGCAAGACAGTCAATCAAAGACACAACTTCAGGAAACAGAAGAAAAACAGCGAATTGAATTAGATAGTTTGATAGAAAGTCAAACCCAACTGGAGTTTGAATCGGAACAACTGCAGTTGCAGATTGAGCAGTTAAAAAGTACAATCCTGAAAAAAAATAGCCAGGTTGAATCGATCCAGCAGAGAATTGAATTTATTAATGATTTATTAGAAAGTTATGCAGATTACCCTCGTGGTGTGAAGTATTTGATGGTCAATTTGGGAACAGAGCAGGGATTTCAAACGACTCTGGCGGATGTCCTTGCGGTTGATGAGAAATATAAAAAGGCAATTGAATCAGCACTCGGAGACAGGGCAGCTTATTTGCTTGTTTCAGATACACAAAAAGCATATCTGGGTATAAATACTTTAGATGAAAATCAACAAGGAATCGTCACATTTTTACCAATCAAAAATTTATCAAACTCACAACCTGAAAGAAAGTTGCCTCCTGAACCTGGAATTATCGGCTGGGCAAATGATTTTATAACCTGTAATGATGATTATTTACCCGCAGTGAAAGTGTTGCTTGGCTCTTACCTGGTAGTTGAAAATTTATCTACAGCTCAAAAATTAGCCCCAATACTTGCGGGGCAGCGTGTTCATTTAGTAACCCTGTCGGGAGAATTGATTTATAGCTGGGGTGGAATTAAAGGCGGGCGAAAACATTCTGATTCCGAGAGTATTATTGGCAGGCAGGAGCAACTGCAAAAATTGAATATCCAGGTTGATGAATTTCAACAACAGATAACCACTTTAGACCAGCAATTGAGGGAATTAGAAGCCCAACGAATGGAAAATAGTCGATTAAAAACCGAGACTGCACACGAGACAAAACAGCTTCAAGAGCGACTATCTCAGTCTCGTATACAATTATCACAAGTTGATTATCGAATTAATCAGGCGAATGAGAGAGTCGGTTTGATTGATCGAGAACAAAGACAATTTGGTGAGGAATTCGAACAGATTAGTAAGCAGCAAAAAGAATTGGAAGCAGAGCTGGGTACGCTCAAAGAAGCTCATGCAACAATAAACAAGCAATTTAAAAACTATCAAAAAGATATCGATAACTTCGAAAAGGAGCGTACTAAACAAGCTAATAAGGTCAATCAATTAAATTTAAGAATTGTTGAATTGACTGGGAATGAACGAAATTTCCGACGTGAACGACAACAGGCAGAAAATTTAATTCAGGAGTACGAAAATACGATAACGAGCCAGGGACAGGACTTGATCAGGATTAATGAGGAACGGGAAAAACTGGAGGCACGGATTGATGAATTAGGCGAATTGTTAACCGCTGATTATTCAACAAAAGAAGAATCAGAAACCGTGGTTAGTGAACTGGAACAAAAAAACAGATCGTTACGTGAAAATGTCGAGGAAAAAGCTAAAGCAGTGACGCAACTTCGTAAGGAACGGGAATCCGTGTCAGGCACAATCCATGAGATCGAGCTAAAAAAATCTGAGTTGCGAATTAATGCAGATAATATGTATCGTCGTATTCTGGAAGAATATGATGTGGAATTGACACGAGAGCCTGTAGATTCAAAGTATAATGTTAAAGTTGCTGAGGAACAAATCGAAATTGTTCGGCAGAAAATTAAGAATTTGGGACCTGTAAATCTTTTGGCTCTCAAAGAGTACGAACAGGAAAAAGGACGGCTTGATTTCCTTGAAAAACAGCAAGATGATTTAATTTCAGCGGAACAAAATCTGAAAGAAACTATTTCACATATTAACCAAACTGCTCAGCAAAAATTTGACACAGTGTTCCAGGAGATTCGCCAAAACTTTATAACAGTCTTTAAACAGTTCTTTCCAGAAGGAGATGCAGACTTAATCATTACCCCTGATGAAGATCCATTAGAAGCAACAATCGAAATTACTGCGAATCCTAAAGGGAAAAAAATGGAATCATTAACGCTTCTTTCCGGTGGAGAAAAGGCGTTAACAGCAATATCATTATTGTTCGGAATTTATTTGGTGAAACCCAGCCCGATATGCATTTTAGATGAAGTTGATGCGCCTCTCGATGATAATAATATTCGGCGCTTTATAACAGCCCTCAACCAGTTTGCTGACTCGACACAATTTATCATCGTAACCCATAATAAGATAACCATGAAATCTGCTGCTTGTCTTTACGGGATCACTATGGAGGAAACCGGTGTATCAAAAATTGTTTCCGTAAAATTAGATTGATCTCAATTGGAGGGATAGAAATGAATTTTAAACATAACAATTTTATTTTCTTTCTGTTACACCTGATTTGTTTTTTGTTGTTTAACTTTTCTGCTGCGCAAACCATGCAAAATACAGCAGTTCCTCCTGAAAAATTTAATTTTAGTTTTGATATTGCAAAGTTCAGAGCGCAACAGGATTTTGTCTTGGTAGAAATCTATTATTCTATATTCCGAAATTATTTGAATTTTATCCAAGAACAAAATCATTGGAAAGCATCATTTTCGCTTAGAGCAGAAATTTGGCAAAAAGATTCGCTATTGGCAACAGATCAATGGACAAACGTAACCTATGTCGATAGTTTGGAGCATATTACTGCAGGGCAAAAATTGTTTGGCATGGGGTATTTTGCTGTAAAGCCGGGTAAATATTGGCTGAAGGTTACTCTTGCTGATGATAATTCAACCAGCGAAAAAACGATAGAACTCGAACTTATCATAGATCCGATTCCCCAGGAAAAATTAACTATCAGTGACATTGAGTTAGCAACCCAGCTCAACTTAAGCGATGAACGAACCCGCTATTATAAAAATGGATATATGGTGATTCCCAATCCTGATCAATTCTATGGAACCGGAATGCCAATGCTTATGTTTTACAGCGAAATATATAATTTAACTTATGATAGTAACGTTGATACAGGCAATTATTCTGTCCAATACAGAGTTTTAGATAGTGATGGTCAGATCGTACGAGAATTTCCCGCTAAAATTAGAAAGAAGCCCGGTAAATCCGCTGTGGAAGCCAGTGGGATGAATATTATTTCGTTTCGGTCAGGAACTTATTTTTTAGAACTGGAAGTTAATGATCTTGAAGTCAATGAAAGCGTATCAAAACAGAAAAAGTTTTTCATTTATAGAGAAGGGGATTTAGCCATATCAGATAGTGTCGCCCAGAGATTAACAGAAGAAAAGCTAAGAGCTTCCGTAGAACGAATTTACAAAAATATGTCTGATGCTAATCTAAATGAAGAATTTGACGCTGCTGCTTATATTGCCACAAAAGAAGAGAAGGGTATTTTTAAAACTTTAGATATTTCGGGCAAACAGTCATTCCTTCTTGAGTTCTGGCAAAAACGCGACACCACACCAGAAACGCCTCAAAATGAATTTCGTGATAATTATTTAACATTAGTAAACACTGCCAACAAAGAATTCTCTGGATTTAGAAAAGGATATAAAAGTGATCGCGGACGTGTATTATTGGTTTACGGCGTTCCAGACGAAATTGAACGTTTTCCGTTAAACATGCAACATAAAGAACATCAAATTTGGAAATTCTTTTCCATCCAGGGAGGCGTTATTTTTATTTTTGTTGATAAACAGGGTTTTGGAAATCTGGAGTTGGTTCATTCCACCGCCCGGGGTGAATTGACTGATCCTGACTGGCAGAGGTGGATTGATCCGAATCGGTAATTATCTTGCTTAGAGTTCTGCAAAATTGCAAAATTTCTGTCATTCCGAACGGAGCGAAGCGAAGTGAGGAATCTGTTTTTCCAATAATTATGATGGATTAACCAGATTTCTCGCTACGCTCGAAATGACTCTATTTTATGTTTTGCAGAAGTCTAATCTTTTTAAATGAGGAGGATAAAAAGGGAGGATATGAAAATGAAAAAAATCATACTTGTTAATTTGCTGCTCACCTTTTCCGTTATTTCATCATGGTCGCAGCCTAAATACCAATTGGCATTGATTAAACCAACCACGCCTGGCAATATTAGCGCGATGATCCCTCTATCTGAACAGGAATTAAAGGATCACAACAAAATTGCAGAAAAATTGGCATCCTCGTTAGTTTCGACTTCAATGGGAGCTGAGGATACACTGTTTCGAAATTATTTTGGAGACACGTTAGGTTTGGCGAGGGACGATACGGGATTTGTTTATTTTAATCCTGGTGCGCCATGCATTATTAAGGCTATCGGATTATATACACAAAAATGGCAACCTAAATTTTGCCATGGATTTTTGGTATCAATTAATAAAACGAATTGGCACGCCGATACTCCCCCAGATAGTTTTGATGCTTATGGATGGGCAGGCTGGTGGAACAACCAGGGTAACTGGCAGGGTAGTTCCTGGGGATTCCCTCTTCTCGGAGAAATGATATGGGGAGAATTCCCGTCAACTGCTCTTGATGGACAGTGGATGTGGACAGAAATGCTATGGTTAGGTTTTGAACCGGATACAAAGGGAGAGGACTTTTGTATTGTCATTGTTCCTTATGGTGACCACGATGCTTTCCTGGGATTACGCGCTGGTGATGCCACTGAAATTCCCGAGCATCATTTTTGGAGATATTATCTTCCCAACAATGGTAAACCAGGTCCTGATGGCGAACATTATGGCTGGTTTCGTACGCACTACGGTGTGGCTATTTGCCTGGTTGTTGAATTCTATCAAGCTACAAATACTCCCCCTTCAATTACTCAAATCACTCAACTGAGCAACACCGATTCAATCGGTCCATTCAAAGTTGAAGCTACGATTCAGGATGATGATTCAGAGAATCCTCAAAACGCTGGAATCGAATCGGCCTATCTTGCCTATAGCATTAACGGAGGCGTAAGCTACGATTCTACACAAATGGCTGGGCCCACTAACGGTGGAATTTTTACAGGAAACATTCCTGCTTTACAACCGCGTACCATCGTCGATTACTACATCAGTGCCTTTGATTTGGGCGGTTTATACAGCGCTTCTGATGTCCATTCATTCAAAATAGTTACAGATTCGCTTTTCACTAAAGTCAAAACAGGAGAAATTGTGACGGATGTTGCCAGCTCTTCAGGATGTAGCTGGGGCGATTATGATAACAACGGTTTTCATGATCTTTTCGTTGCGAATTGGGATGCTCATCTGGATAATTTTTACCGCAATAAAGGCAATGGCACTTTCCAGAAAATAGCGGGGATTTTTAGTGGGACCAATTTGTATTCAACCAGTAGCATTTGGGCAGATTTTGATAATGATAAAGATTTAGACCTTTTTATAACAACTTTGAGTGGCAATAATATTTTATATGAGAATAGTGGCGATGAATCTTTTAATAAAATTACCAATACTATTATTGCCAGTGAAGGAGGAAATTCAAGAACGTCAAGCTGGTGTGATTATGATAATGACGGTAATCTCGATTTGTTCGTATCGAATCGATATGGATATGACAATTTCTTATATTGCAATATGGGGAATGGTACGTTTTCAAAAATCACTGAAGGTGCAATTGTGAATGATGGAGGAAATTCAACGGGTTGTTGTTGGGGTGATTATGATAATGATGGGGATATGGATTTGTTTGTTGCCAATGCTTCTTTTGAACCGAATTACCTTTATCAGAATAGAGGCAATGGCTTATTTGATAAAATAAACATAGGTGAAATTGTAACTGATGTGGCAAGTTCAAGCGGTGGATGCTGGGGAGACTATGATAACGACGGTGATCTTGATCTTTTTGTAACTAATAGCGGTTTTCAAAACAATTTTCTATATGTGAATAACGGTGATGGCACATTTTATAGAAAGACAGATGGAATCATAGTTAAGGATGGGGGTGACTCAAATGGAAGTAGTTGGATTGACTTTGACAATGATGGAGATTTAGACCTGTTTGTGGTGAATCGGAATGGAGAGGATAATTTTTTCTATTCCAATAATGGAGACGGCACATTTACCAAGATTGCAAATAGTATTGTTGCCTGCGATGATGGCAATTCTAATGGTGCAGCCTGGTGTGATGTTGATAATGATGGTGATTTAGATCTAGTCGTTGCTAATTCCAATCAACAAAACAACTTCTTCTATCTCAATAAGGGAAATGAAAATCACTGGATAAATTTCAGGTTAAAGGGGAATATATCAAACTCTTATGGGATTGGTGCGAAGTTAAGAATCATGACAATGGTCAATGACAAACCAGTATGGCAAATGCAGGAGATTTCAGGACAGGCTTATACCAGTCAGAACAGCATAAACGCCGAATTTGGCTTAGGAGATGCAACTGTAATCGATTCAGTATTGATCTATTGGCCCTCAAAAATTCTTCAAACACTCACAAATATTGGCGTGGATCAATTCTTGGTTATTGAAGAGCCAATGCCGATCGCATTAAAAGTGGGCTCAGTAACTGCCAATCCCAATGATACGGTTAAAGTCCCGATTTTTGCCAAATTCCCAACAGATGCATATTTTATTTCAACAGAAATTAGCATTGGTGGTTATGATCAAAGTCTTCGATTTATTGCGGTTGAAACCGATTCCAGCTTGCTTGGTAGCGCGGGATGGAATTATGATATTATTGATAAGGATAGTTCTGTTCAAATAACCACATTCGCTGGATGGGCAATAACTGGAGAAGGGATCCTGTTTTGGCTAAAATTTCAAGTTTTAGATGTGTCATCAAGTTTTATTCCTATCGAAAT
>SMTZ1_10002883_pt1 | contig 17282 bp, 13 predicted proteins | sample DeeMarSWOR136_30_FD_25667 | JGI IMG/M metagenome (IMG submission 25667)
TGGGAAACCTGCACCTTGTCCGGATTGTCCACTAATGATTTGGCAATTAATTCAACGAGTTCTTTCACTCTAACCTCCTTTAAACCTTAAATTGCTTTTTTCAATCAAGCTCATGGACTGTAATCATTTTTTTCTTCTTCCCCGACGGGAAGGGATCGTTAGTTGTAATAAAAGCTTATTTTTCTTGCCCTTTCTTGGTGGTCTCTTTTTCTGTTCGCTCCTTTTCATCCTGGTTCTTCTTATAAGATTTTCAAACTTTTCTTTCCCGTTGTGAAGAACACCCATTATAACCTCCCCTTGCAGAATTAACCTTCAAGTTGTCCTAATCTTGCTGAAGAGAAGAACCACCTCCATGTTAACGCCTCAATTATGGTATCAACAGATGTTGAAATTAAGACGAATCTAAAAAATCGAATAAAGAAAAAGGGCCCTGCCTCAGGTTTGAGAGAGTGCCCTTTTATTGCTTAGAGATAGAGAGCTAAATTACAGTAACTTTTGTTGCCGTAGGGCCCTTTGGTCCCTGCTCGATGTCAAAAGTAACTTTATCGCCTTCATTAAGAGACTTGAAACCGGTTGCATTGATTGCTGAATGATGGACAAACACATCCGGACCATTTTCCTGCTCAATGAAGCCATAGCCTTTATCGCTATTGAACCATTTAACACTTCCATTAGCCATAGTGACATTCTCCTTTTTTAAAATTCTCAACGTCCCATACTGAGGAATGCCACTTTAACAAATGGAGATTTCCTTCAGAACGAAACTGGCCAGTCAATTGAAGACGGACCTTAATTGATTGGCAATATTATAATATAATTCAAAAAAAAAAGCCAGCGGCGGAATTCTGCTTTTTCCAAATTTTCCACCCACTGATATCTTGAAGTGAGCTTATCATAGCCAAAGCGACAAGGTCAACGACTTAAAAGGAGAGAAAATCAACCGGGGCCTTAAAACTGCTGAAATACTATACCAGATTTCCAAAGCTTCTTAACTGCAATTTTATTACTACTAGTTATAAAATTTCGGATTTTTGAAGTTTTTCATTACTTAGAGTTATAAAAGACAAAAATAGAACATCCACATTTGATGAAGAAAAGAATCAATTCATTTAAATGCCAATGTTTTTGTAATATTTTGATTTCTTACAAAAAAGAGTTTATGATGTTTCCCTCGTTTCTTTAAATGCGGATATAAGCCAATAATTCTAGAGGGAGGAGTAACATGATACCCAAAAAAACATCCCTCGTTATTTTATTGTTTGTTTTTTCCTTTCTCATAGCAAATCCGGCACCATGTCAAAGCACGTTAAAAGTGGGCGGCGTAACCTCTTCCTCAGGAGAGATTAAATCGGGCTTTATAAACGTTCCAGCCGGAGCGGATGGGCCTGAAATCCGGATACCAATAACAGTCATGAACGGGAAAAAGAAAGGCCCGGTTCTAGCTCTGACCGCTGGCATACACGGGTACGAATACCCTCCTATCCTGGCTCTCCAGAGGCTCAGACAACAGCTCGATCCTGCGAAAATAAGCGGGACTGTAATCATGGTCCATGTCGTGAATATGCCTTCTTTCCTGAAGCGGACCATCTACTATAATCCCCATGATTGGAAGAACCAGAACCGTGTTTTTCCAGGAAAAATTGACGGAACTATGACCGAAAGGATTGCTTATCAGATCACAAATGAAGTGCTGAAGCAGTGTGATTATCACCTTGATCTTCACTGCGGCGATGGCAATGAGGATCTTATGACCTACCTTTATTATACGGAAACGGGCAATCCTGAATTGGATAAGAAAACCTTGGAACTGGCTAAAAATTTCGGGTTTAAAGTCATCATTCATGTGACTGCCAGGCCTGAGGGACAACCGGCATCAATGTGTGCAAACGCGTCCCTTTTTATGGGTAAACCTGCGGTCACGGTAGAATGTGGAAAGCTGGGTAGAACCAGCGAGGAGGATATTACAGCCATCCTCAAAGGATGTACAAACATTCTGAAACATTTGAATATGATCGAGGGCCAGCTAGAACTGCTGTTCGATCCGGTCTGGGTTAGGAAGACTACTTATATCAGGTCAGAGCACGAGGGAATATTCTATCCCCTGACCCAGGGAGGAAGTCATGTCCAGAAAGGTGAATTACTCGGTTACCTGACTGATTTCTTCGGGAACATTATACAAAAAGCCGTGGCCCCCCACGACGGCGTTGTCATGTACATCATTGCCACTCCACCGATGAGCAAGGGCGAGCCAATGGTTAAAATCGGAGGCTTTTAAAAATAGGATTAAAATGGCGAGAAATCCTAGCCTTCACTTTTCAGATTAGGAGAAATAAGATGGATTTTAAGAGTCTTTCCTTCCCTGAAGCGCCCTTGATAAAGACCCAACCTCCGGGTCCTCGATCAAAAGAGTACCTCGATTTTCAGTCAGCTCACGAGGGTTCTGCTGTTTCATATCCCCGAGGAATGCCCATGGCTTTGAGCAGTGCTCGAGGAGCTACTGTAGAGGACGTCGATGGAAACGTCTACATTGATTTTTTCGGAGGGGCCGGGGTGATGAATGTTGGGCATTCCAATCCAATGGTGTTGGAGGATGTTTCAAAGCAGCTCTCACGACTCACTCATTCCCTCGACTTTCCGAGCGAACCACGCAAAGCACTCATAGATACCTTGTTTTCGCTCTTTCCTGATCCGTTAAAAAAAGTTTTCTTCGGAGGTCCCACTGGGTCTGATGCGGTTGAAGCGGCTGTGAAGCTTGCCAAGTATAATTCGCGCCGTCATCCCCTTTTATCTTTCGAAGGAGCCTACCATGGGATGAGTTCAGGCGCGCTCTCTCTTTCAAGCGGCTTGAGCTTCAAAGAAGATTTTCTACCGCTCATTCCCGAAGTTCATTTTGCACCCTATGCCTACTGCTACCGCTGCGCATTCGGAAAGACTTCTGAGTCGTGTGACCTTGACTGCGTGAAATACGTAGAGCACGTTCTTGAGGATCCCCATTCAGGAGTGGGAAAACCAGCGGCTATTATCGTTGAGGCCATTCAAGGTGAAGGAGGTTCCATTGTCCCCCCAGAGAAGTTTCTCAGCGGGATTAGAGAGACCTGCGACAAAAACAATATCATTATGATTGTTGACGAAATCCAGGCGGGATTGGGTCGAACAGGAAAGATGTTTGCCTTTGAGCACAACGGAATAGTGCCTGACATAATCACTTTGAGCAAGGGATTAGGAGGCTTGGGCTTTCCCATTTCCTGCGTTGCCTACAAAGAAAAACTGGATACATTGCCTGCAGGCAAGCATATCGGCACGTTTCGGGGAAATGTCATTGCTTACACAGCCGGAGCAGCAGCACTGCGCTTCATGATTGAAAATAATCTTGCAGAACACTCACTCAACCTTGGTGAGAAGATGCTCTCCTGGCTTAAAGATATTGAGAAAGATTCATCAATCGTTGGAGAAGCTCGAGGTAAGGGGCTTATGATTGGTATAGAGCTTGTCAAGGATAAAGCATCAAAGGAGCCAGCTCCTGACCTTGCTCAGAGAGTGAGGGCAATCTGCCACCAACATGGGCTCCTCGTAGAGATAGGAGGCCATTATTCAAACGTTGTCAGATTCCTTCCTCCTCTTATTCTTACAGAAGAACTGGCAAAAAAGGGAATAGAAATATTTGCGGATTCAATCAGAGAAGTGGAGAAAGCGTTGTAAGGATTAATTTTACAGGGAATCCTCCGGTAGACTTACTCAATAATTAAGTAACACTTTTATAATGTCATTGCTAGCGGAGCGAGATCCTTCGCATGTCATTGCGAGCGCAGCGAGATCCTTCGCATGTCATTGCGAGCGCAGCGAAGCAATCTCATAAAAAAGGTTGAGATTGCCGCGTCGCTTCGCTCCTCGCAATGACATATTCCTATGAGATTGCCACGCTCCCTTCGGTCGCTCGCAATGACAAGCCCAGGATGATCTCAGCCCTCAGGATTGTACCTTCTGATTTTGCTTGTAGAGACTCCATATTTGACTAAGCCAGAAGCGATAATCAGAGCACAGACTATCCCATCCAAGACCGGAACTCCCAGTTTTTCCTGAAGAGGTTTATCCAAGCCTGTCATCGCAGCACAGCCTAACACTATCACCTCAGCCATATCCTCATCTATCGCTAATTGTGCTGTCTGAAGATATTTCTCTTCGTCACTCAATCCGCTCATCTTATCCTCAGGTGCTCTCACCGAAGCGAGCTTATCCTTAAGGAGGTATTGACTCACCAGGAATTCTTTATTCGGGATTGAATGTATATTATCCGAAACAACTGAGAAGCGGTGCCCGAGCATCGAAGCTATCTTCATCGATGCTTCTCCAATGCCTACCACAGGTTTTTTCGTCATTTCCTTTATTGCGTCAAGGTTGGGATCGCTATGGCAGGCTACGACAAAAGCATCGAATTTGTCTTCATTCTCTCTTACGAGCTTGACCATTCCTGGAGCGGCTTTTATTGCATCCTCGTAGGTTTCGATGAACAAAGGTGCTCCTGGTGTTGGTTTGCACACGGCTTCGAATGAATCCTTGGCGAAATTCTCAGCAGTTTTCTGAATCGCCTTGGTTATATTCGCGTCGCTGTTTGGATTTATGATTAGAATCTTCATCGTCCCCTCCACTCATTTTCATTCTAAAATCCTTTTTTCCGTCAGTTCACCGATCCGCGCCCGACTTCCCAAATCTTAATTCTATCGTACGGACTAACCAATTATTAAAATTATTTTGCCGTTTTCACGTAATTTTTGGAAGAATCAACAATTCCACAATTGAATGATTCCTTATACCTTTTTACAAGCGGAAGGACGGATGAACCATCTCACATAAACCATTAATAACCTCGAATCTGTTTTCGGGCCTCAGAGATAGTCTCCTTCAGTGCTTTGCTTGTCACAGATGGCGAGAGCGCCACAAGTCTCAACACTGTCTTTTCTTCGAGCTTCGTTATAGATATGGTGCGTTCTCCGCCTGACATGATTCTCTCATAAATCTCCTCCTGCAGTTTGTTCAGCTTTTCTTCAGGAAAACTTTCGGGAACCAGACGAAAACAGAGGATTCCTGTATCGGGCTTGTGGGCGACCTCTACGTCAGTTTCGTTTTTCAATCTCTCAGCCAATTCTCTGATGGCGGTGATTGGGGCCTTGAGTCTCTTGATGACTTTATTCATCCCCAGATGACGAAGGGACGTCACAAGAGACAAGGCCATAAACGGTCGGGTAGAAGGAGGCGACTTTAGCCCCGGGTTTGGCCGCAGGTCGTCCTTCCGGTTGAAATATTCACTGTATATGGCCATCCGCTTAAAATCTTCTTTCCTCTTCACAAAAAGAAGCGAACTCGGGATGGGAACCCCGAACTGTTTATGCGGGTCCCATGAGACTGAATCAGCACGTTCGATACCTGAAAAGAGGCTCTTTAAGTCTGGGATCAGGCTGTACGCCAGACCATATGCTCCGTCAACATGAAGCCAGGCATTAAGATCCTGGCAGATTTCAGCCATAGAAGGGATTGGATCGACAGACCCGGTTGAAGTCGTGCCTGCAGTCGCGACCACACAAAAAATGTCTTTTGTCGGCCTCAATTTGTCAATTGTCTCCTTCAAACACTCCACATCCAAACGCCGATTTTTATCCACGTCAACAAGGACGAGGCTCTCTTCTCCAAGCCCGAGCATCCGGACAGCATGCTTCAGGGAAAAATGTGCATCTCGGGAAGCGAGGACTCGGAGTCGTGTCGGGTCGTCAAAACCGTTCAGCCCTTTTTGGGTGAAATCAAAACCATGTATTTCTGCCATCCGGTGGAGTGCAAGGTAGAGCGCCTCCTGATTTGCATAGGTTCCGGAATACATAAATGTCGCATCTGCCTCCGGGGACAACTCAAAGAGCCGACAGAGAGCCTGGCAGCAGAGTTCTTCCAGGACAGCTCCGCCTGGCGAAACCTGCCAGTTCGTAACTCCCTGGTTATAGGCAAGAGCAATTTTTGCGCCAAGTTCTGCCCCTTCCTCGAGGAAGAAATTAAACATCGAATGAAAACCGGGATGGCCATACTGCATCAGGTGAGGAATGAGCCGTTCGCTAATGAGTTTTTCCAGAGTTTTGGGGGAAATGCCTTCGTCCTGAAAATCAATTAGAGGCTGCAAATCTTTAGTGATCTTATCCGGAGATGCTCCTGAGTATATAAGATGTTGACTTTGTTTTAGCATTGTTTATTCCTTTTTCATTTGAGTTTATTATCGTTTAATCTCATCAATTTGGGTGAACAGAGAGATCGAGTTTGCGATGGAGATAGCGCCCTCTCCCCTTCTGGGCTAAACACTTTTCTCCATCAATGATGAGTTCTCCTCTTGAAAAGACCTTTTCTATCTTTCCAGTTACCTCGATGTTTTCATAGGCAGACCAGTCTGCTGCCATGTGGAGGGTCTTTTGACTCATGGCCCATTTCGCCTTCGGGTTGAAGAGCACGACATCAGCATCTGATCCTGGAGTAATGCTTCCCTTTTTAGGAGTCAAACCGAAGAGTCTGGCCGGTGCTGTCGAAATGAGTTCTACAAATCTCTGAAGGGAAATTCTTCCTCTATCCACTCCTTCAGAATAGAGTATGGTAAGCCGCGGTTCTATTCCGGGGATTCCGTTGGGGCATCTGTCAAAACGCTCAGCGCCTTGGAGCTTTGCTTCCCATGAGTAAGCTGCGTCATCTGAAGTGACCATTGAAAGGCAACCGTCTCTCACTCCCTCCCAGAGGCGGTCCTGTATGGACTGATTTCTCAAGGGAGGGGAACATACCCACTTGATGCCGTCTTCCCGCTCGAGCATCTTTTCAGTGAAAATGAGGTAATGTGTGCATGTCTCGGCAAAAATGTCTAATCCCTCGCGCTGAGCTTTCTCAACAAGTTCAATCCCTTTATCAGTGGCCATGTGGACAATGAAAAGGCAGCCGCCTGTTTCTCGCACAAGCTGAATGCAGCGGCTGATGGCCAGGTTCTCTGCTTCAGGCGGTCTGCTCTTAGCGTGATAAATGGGCTGTGTCAAACCTTCGCCTATCATCCGCGGGACGTTCTCTTCGATTATATCATTATCTTCTGCATGCACCATCAACATTCCTCCAGCAAGTCTAAGGCTTTCCAGTATGCGCGCTAGGTCCGCATCCTTTATCATAAGCCCCTCTTCCCTGTAGGTCATGTAGCATTTGATAGTAGGGGCTCCTAGTTCAGCAATTAAAGGAATTTCTTCCAGTGTTTCAGAGGTTGGCTGTGTGATGACCGGGTGGATTCCCCAGTCAACCAGTGCCTTCCCCTCTGCTTCTTCTTTTTTACTTTCGAGGGCGTCATGCAACGACTTGCCTGGAGCTTGATTAGCGAAGTCGACTATACTGGTAACACCTCCATGGGCTGCAGCAAGAGTGCCTGTATAGAAATCATGCACGCTTACGGTATTCATAAAATAGTCATTGAAATGAACGTGCGTATCGACCGCACCCGGTAGGACAAGAAGTCCTTCTGCATCTATTACTGTATCAGCCTCTATGTTTGATAAGTCTCCCAGCGCAGTAATCTGTTCACCTTGAATGAGAACATCTTGCTTGGAGACAATCTGACTTGAGACGACTGTCCCCCTTCGTATGAGCGTGGTTTTTATTTCTTTCACCCTATCTTGTTTTTTTCTTCTTTGCAGACTCTGGGATGACCCAGTCAACAGGTGGCATTTCAACCTTATCTGGAAGCTCGGACATATCGCCTGTAGCTGCAAAGTGCATGACTCCCTTGAGAAATTTCTCTGAGGCTCTCATTGCTGCTCTGATGGCCCCATGGGGTCCCCTGATTACAGGAATAAATTTGCTGTTTTTGAAATAAGGAACCAGCTCCAGCGCATTCTCGTATGGCGTGGATGTGTCCCAGGTTCCATGAACAATCACAGTCGGGATATCGGTTTCGAAGTTTTGCCGGAACATATCGCCTAAGTCACTTTCCCAGACCTCGCGCGTTATCGTGTAATTCGAGTTTATATCTCCTAAGATTTTTATAGCAGGATCCGCCTTGAGTTCCGCCTCTCTCTCAGGAGTGATGCCAGAGCCGTGGTCAAGCATATAAAAACTCGCCGTGCTGAACCTTCTTGAAACCTGGCGTCGGACGGCTCTTTCTGCTGCCTCACTAAAATCCCCGTTGTAAAGGGTGATCACATTTGCGGGCCACCCGGGCAAACCCCCAGAGTATCCCCTGGCCAAACGTCCGGCCTCCCGCGCTGTGATCATGACCTCTTGGGATTCACGAGTTTTGGGATCTGTCACCGTAACTTTCACAGGCTTCTTCTTTATCCGCTCAACCACTGTCTTTATCGCCTCGATCAGTCCGCCCTCGGGAATTAAGCCCTTTAACTCAGGTGCTTTTTCCGCATCAGCAGCTACCTTTTTATAGACATTCCATAAATGTCCAGGATGATCATAGGTGTGGTTAGGGCCCTCCATGCCACGAAGAATCGCACGTTCCACAATTTCCGGATAGTAGCGCATAACAGCCATCCCCCAGTGCGAGCCGAAGCTGCCTCCCCAGATTATAACCTTCTCGTATCCCAATGCTTCTCGGACATCGTTGACATCAGCCGCTGCCTCGATGACTGTCAAGCCACTCAAATCAACACCTTGCGCTTCCCAAAATGCCTTTTCTTTGGCACAAACTTCTCTAATTGCTGCTGAAACTTCTTCTTCTGTGACTTCCCTGTCAAGCGGGAAGTTCGTTGTGGTATCGATTATGGTATTAGGCTTGGATGATCCAATGCCGCGCTGGCCGACCACGACAACGTCTGAAACGTCCAATAATGGGAGCCATCTTTCTTCTAAAGTCCCAAGTCTTTCTAGAGACCTCTCCAACCCAGCAAAGCTCGGTCCGCCATGTAAAAAGAAGATTGGAGGAGTTCCGGGCTTGGCTTTCCCTGAGGCCTTAAAACGGTATAGTTCAATCCCGATGACAGCGCTGTTTTTATCAGAGCGGTTTGCAGGAACAAACATCATCCCCCGCTCTGCTGCAAAAAAGCCGCCATCTTTAAGCGTGATGCGCTCCGGATAGAGGAAAATCGTACCTGGGGCAGGACTCTCGGCAACTGCCTTGTGAAAAGAATCAGCCTCAGCTGATTCGGCTTGAACCAATAGACTTCCACTCGCAAAAATCAACGCCGTAGTAATAATCAACATTCTTTTCATTTATTCCTCCTTATTCATCCTTATTCTTATTTATCCTTATAAGCATGCCGCAAATATAAGGTTCAGGGCAATTAAGACTTCTTCAAATCAACCAAGAGGTTCGGGCAACAGGCTCGGCCAACAAGCTTGTTAATCGAGAAATAATTCCACCTTCAGGCGAAGCTTGCTGTGGCCTTGAGAAACAGTTCTATCTCCTCCGGCGTATTATAATGACACGCTGATAACCTGATAAAGCTTGATATGCCAAGCTGTTTCAACATAGCCGCGAAAAACGGATCTTGCCCAGGGGCATGGAGTCTGAGCTTCTCACCCTTGTAAAGTTCGCATCCTTCAGCTGACTCAATCCCCTTCAGGTTAAAACCAACAAGGCAGGCGCGACTCGATAGATCCTCTCCCATCCCATAGACAGTGACATGCTTCATATCCTTGAAGCCACGAGTTTTATCCGTGCCGTTGATTAGCGTAGATAGAAGGCCTGTCGTATGCGCCTTTATGCTCTGCATTGCAGCTACAACCTGGCCGCGCCGGTCAGCAGAATCTGTGAAATGGCCGCCAAGCCAGCACAGATAGTCTACAACAGCTGACCAGGCCGCGTAAGATTGATGCTCCACACCGCCCAGGTCCCAACTCGTTTCAGGCTTAAAAATATATTTCCAATGCGGGAGCTTTGCCAATCTATCTGAAACGTGAGCATATCCACATCCCTTGACGCCATAGTTTTTGTAGGGTGCGATGACATAGGCATCTGCTCCAATCTCTTCGACATCAATCAGATCAGATGGCGAGTATTGGACACCATCGACCATTATATACAAATCAGGCTTTATCTTCCTTGCCTCTTCGACAATTGTTTTGACGTCAAATACTTCACCGGTAACGTTAGAAGTGTGTATGACAGCGAGAAAACAGGTATCCTTGTCAATCTTTCCGAGAATTGTATTCGGCTCGACGGAGCCTGTTTCTCGATTGGGTTCGGCGATACGCTCTTCTTTCCCATACTTGTCGGCAAACTGCGTTACTGCACTGCGGACTGAAGCGTGGTCAAGTCCAGTTGTAACAACGTTTGTTCCTGGGATGGAGGAGAGAACCGCGTTTGTAATGCGATATATCACGTGGCTGCTGCTCCAGCCTGGTATGGTTTGGCCAGACTTCGCTCCGAAAAAGATCATGAGGTCTTCAATCCCATTGGCAGTTACCTCAACAGAGTGAGCGGATCCAGGGTTCGCTCTTCCCTGCTGGTCAGGCAGGCGTGTCTCTTTTGCCATCGCCTCGACAACTGATTTTGGTCTTAGCGAGCCTGAAGCGGCTTCAAGGTAAATGCGTTTTCCGGAATAAGGATCCCAATCGACATACTCAAACCGGCTCCTGATCTCTTCCATTAACTCGGGAGAATACAAGCCTTTTTCATAATCTTTGCCCATTGTTCTATCTCCTTGACATTTGAACCAATATTCCCCACGTCAACTTTATAAAGGAGAATATTATAGATTCTGACGATTTACAACCCAATCTCTATACATCGTTTTGCAATGCATAATAATAAATATACCGGATATATACCAGATACTAATTTAAACGCAATATATACTTTATACAGTGTCATTGCGAGCCCTGAAAGGGCGTGGCAATCCGTCGTTGCGAGCGAAGCGACGCGGCAATCTCATACAATAAATTGTCATTGCGAGGAGCGAAGCGACACGGCAATCTCAACCTTTTTATGAGATTGCTTCGCCCCTTTGGGGCTCGCAATGACAAGCGAAGGAATCTTCTTCGCTCCTCGCGATGACACTCGAATAATTGCGTTAGTACTAGTGAATTTGAAATCAAAATGCCACTATTTTCTGGTGCATTCCATGGAGCTGGTATTCATCTCTCGAACGTGCTTGAGCAGATGCCGGCCATGCCTCCTGAAGAGCAGGATCGGCTTTCCGAGATTGAGGCTGTCTTCAGCTCCATGGTAAAAGAGGAGGGAGGAGTCATGATGATTTGCTTAAATAGAATTCTTTGTTTTAACATGTGAATTAGAAAAAAGACTGATTGAACCGTAGGATTAAGCAATGGTCAAAGCTTCCCGTGAATTCCAGGTCTTTGCCAAACCGATTGGCTCCATCTGCAACCTGGACTGCCACTACTGTTACTACCTGAAGAAGAAACACCTCTATCCAAACACCGAGTCGTTTCGCATGTCCGATGAAATCCTGGAGGAGTACATTGTCCAGCACATCGATGCTTCCCCAGAAAAAGTAATCAGGTTTTCCTGGCATGGTGGAGAACCCACTGTTCTGGGACTGGACTACTTCCGCAAGATTGTAGCCCTGCAGCGTAAGCATCAGCCTTCTAACCGGCGCATCGCCAACGGCATGCAAACAAACGGAATCCTCCTCGATGAGGACTGGTGCCGCTTTTTGGCGGCAGAGGGCTTTGCTGTCGGGCTTAGCCTGGATGGCCCGCAGGAAATGCATGACCAATACCGCCTAACAAAGGACAAGAAGCCCACCCATGAGCAGACAGTGCGGGGGTATGAACTTTTACAGCAGCACCGAGTTTATACTGATATTCTGTGTGTGGTGAATGAGCACAATGTCCAACACCCCACCGAAGTCTACCGATTCTTCAAGCAGATTAATGCCCAATACATAAGCTTTCTGCCCATGGTCGAGCCACAGCCAGACGCCGAAGGGGGCGTCAGCCACATCACCGTGCCGGCTGAAGATTGGGGAGTTTTTCTCTGCACTATCTTCGACGAGTGGAGAGACCATGATATCGGGCAGATTAAAGTGCAGATATTCGAAGAGGCTGCCAGAACGGCCTTCAATCAAGAGCATTCGCTGTGTATCTTCCGTCCGACCTGCGGCGATATTCCTGTTGTCGAACACAACGGAGACTTCTATTCGTGTGACCACTTCGTTGATGCTGAACACTGCCTTGGGAATATAAAAGAGACTCCTCTGGTCGAGCTGCTCGAGAGTCAAGCACAGAGAGAATTCGGGGAAGCCAAATTGGAGACCTTACCCCTCTATTGCCAGGAATGTGAGGTCAGGGCTATGTGCAATGGGGAGTGCCCGAAGAACCGCTTCCTCCAGACACCGGATGGCGAAGCGGGATTGAACTACCTGTGTGCGGGCTATAAACGTTTCTTTACTTATTATAAACCATTCGTTTCAGAGGTGGCCGAACAATGGCATCAGCAAAACCTAGATCAGCAAATGCCGCCAGAACGGGCTACAGATGCCCGGACAAGTCCCAAACCGGGTCGTAATGACCCGTGTCCGTGCGGCAGTGGCTTGAAGTACAAGAAATGCTGTCTGGGCAAATGATCAATTGAAACCATTGTTCCCAGCACAAATCCTCAAAGCACTGACTGGACGTCAGGTTTTTAGTTTCTGCTTAAAGAAGGCAATGGTCCGTTCCCAGGCAAGCTTGGCCGCTTGCTCATGATATCGGGAACCTGTGTCGTTAAAAAAGGCGTGCCCAGCGCCCTCATACATGTATATCTTGTAATCTACGGATGCCTCCTTTAGAGCTGCTTCGAATTCCGGAATGCCCTTATTAATTCGCTCGTCAAGACCAGCATAATGTAGAAGTAAAGAGGCTTTAATCTTGGGGACATCTTCAGGCGCAGGCTGTCGGCCATAGAAAGGAACCGCTGCTTTTAAATCCGGAGAGTTTACGGCAACCTGGTTTGTTACTCCTCCACCCCAGCAGAAGCCCGTGCAGCCTACCTTTCCTGTAGACAGAGGATGCGTCTTTAAGTACTTTACCGCAGCCACATAATTTTTAATTGTCGCTTGGCTGTCAAGCTTTCGCATCAGCGACCGAGCCTCATTGACATCTTCTGGAGTTCCCCCTAATGGTGATAAGGCGTCTGGAGCAATAGCTAAGAAACCCTCCAGCGCGACGCGCCTGGCAACGTCTTCGGTGTGGGGATTTAGACCTCTGTTTTCGTGGATAACGATCACACCAGGTAGTTTTGTATCTCCTTTAGGCTTCGCAAAATGTGCAAGAACATCGCCTGTTTCTCCGGGATATTTAATATCCTCCACATACAGGCGGGGATCATCCTTGGGAACGACCTGGGCTTGGGCATATTTATTTTCTATTAAAGGCAAGAGAGCGATAGCTGCAGCAGTGCTGCCAACGAGAACAGCTAATTTCTTGAGGAATTCACGACGATCCAGTAATCCATTGGCGTAATCATCGTATAGGTCAATAATTCTTTGATCCATAATCTTCCTCCTTTCTTCAGAAGATTAATTTGCTTATATTTGCTGTTTTATTATAACGGTTAGCTTCCAATATTTCAAAGCAACGACAGCCAATCAATCCGATTAGCTTTGGTATGAATCAAAAATAATTGAAATTATCCGCGAATTGCCCTGAACTCCTGTATTAATATAAACGCAATATATATTTTTGCAATGTCATTGCGAGGAGCGAAGCGACGCAGCAATCCTTCGTTGCGAGCGAAACGAATCAATCTCATACAATAAATTGTCATTGCGAGGAGCGCAGCGACGCGGCAATCTCATACAATAAATTGTCATTGCGAGGAGCGCAGCGACGCGGCAATCTCAACCTTTTTATGAGATTGCTTCGCCCCTTTGGGGCTCGCAATGACAAGCGAAGGAATCTTCTTCGCTCCTCGCTATGACACTGGAATAATTGTTTTTGTATTAGGATTAGACGTTCAAAATAAGGCGAGCTATATAAAATGAAAATTATTATTGAATCGCGTTATTATTCGAAGCCAGTTGGACAACGGCCCAGATTTTTAAAGATTTTCGCATTTGAGGTCTTCTACCCCCGGGCATTCCTCTACCTCCGGCTCCCCCTCTAATTCCGCCCATCTGGCCGCCGCCGCTTGCTCCGCTCATTTCCCTCCTCACATCTTGCCTTTCCATCTTAGACGTTTCGAGTCCTATACCAACTGAGCTGCCTGCCTTTGCTCCGATAGCATAAGGGTGCTGCTCGCTCTGAATAAGGGGGACTTTGAGTTCATAGACAAGCATCCCGCTTGAAAATTCTATATTAATTTCGATCCCTTTTGCCTCTTCAATCAGCATCTTTTTCGCTTCATCCTTACCCGGCCCAAGGATTTCCAATTCAATCATCGGTCTCCTGGGGAGTTGGCTGGATCTGCCCAGATTCTGCTCATTTCTTCTCATATCCCTTGGCAAATCACTCGCTTGCATGCCCAGGGGATATTTAATCCCAAAAGTCTTTTTCTTGCCACCCTCCGGATCAAACCACAGCGTAAATCCCTGCCTCATCACTTGAGCCCGTATAAACTGGTCCTCAGCAATCATGCAGATGTAGAAAAAATTCTCATCATTGAGCAAACCGACAGATATGTTATCTTCTTCAAAAAACAACATGGCTCCCAGCCAGTCTGCATTTTTGCCATCGACAGATATCTCGCGGTCCCGCCAATCGCTGTTTAACTCGAGTTTGCCATTGCTGCATCCTACCAACAAGAATGAAAAAAAGAGCAAGATGGAAAACAGAGCGAGCAATCTGCCAGAAAAAATTCTTTTGGATCCTTTTGATAGTGCTCTCATATTTTTCTCCACGTTAAAGACTCTGATTTTTATATTTTCTGCTTAGTATTATTTAGACAACGTGATTCCAAAAAAATTTGATTTTTATTTTTGTTAGAAAGCATATCCGGATTATTTCCTCGTGAATATTACCTCCAATATTAATTCATACTTCCCTTGAGCTACGGGATGTTCCATTCTCAAGATTACTTTATTGTCACTGACTTTGGTAAAAGTCTGGATTATTAAGGTGTCATGCCAGTTCATAAACAGAATTTCATTATTAACGAAACTACATGTTGCTTCCATGAAATTTCCTGAACTTTCAAACCACCAATATCTGTATACGTTCGCTTTTTCATCCCAGGCAAAAATTCCATGTGCTCCTGCCTTTTTTTCTGTTTTTTTTCCTGTTGTCAAAGATGCTGTGTAATCAAAATAAACATACCTATTGTCCAGTGCTCTTTTGAATGTTCCGCTCCCGGTGCCTGTCGCTTTTTCACTGAAGGCGCTCTTTGGAACTATATACTCCAGGTTCCAATTCCCTAATAAAAAATCAAATTTATCCATCACGTTTGATCGTTTGGCCATCAACTCCTCCACTGTTAATTCTTTATTTTAACCTGAGTTGTTATCTCCCACCGTTTAAATGATATTTAAGAATCCTTAACCACTTGAAGGCTTCAATGAATTCCTGAGAACCCATTATTAGGGAGATAATCGTGATTATCTTCTCTCGCTCTGCTAATTCTCTTCGAGCAAGCGTTGAAATCTCGGATGCTTGCGCAATGGGTCCCACATCGGATCCAGGCGCAAAACAGGAATAGATACGATGTCCCCAGACGCGATAGACATTAGGTATTCCAGTTGGTTGATGGCCTCCTCGTATTCACCAACAACAGTATAAATCATGGCTAAGCTATTGACGTAGTGTGGTGCACCGTAGGCATCTCTGGATAGCGGGTAGAGGCTCACCGCCCGCTTCCCTTCTCGAATGGCCTCCTCTTTGCGACCCAGGTAGGCATAAGCAAGACCGAGGGAAGTGTGAATTCTTGAATCTTCAGGATGTTCTTTTAAGGCTTCTTCTAAGGCGATACGTGCCTCCTCGGCGTGGGTTTTCATTAACGACTGATTATTCAAGGCATGATATACCATGGCATAAGCAAGGTGCTTATAGAAATTAAAATATTCACCTTCAGCCACATCATAGGCTAAGGAGTCAAGACGGTCTAGCACTCCCTTAAAGTTTCTTTCAAGCATGCCATTAAGAATCCACCAATAATCATTAAACTTGTGCGTGGGCAATGTCTCCAATAAAGCCCGAGCTTTTTCCGTATCGCCATTCGAGAGATAATAGACCCTTACTTTTCCGAATTGAGACCAGATATAATCCGCTTCAATCGAAAGGGCACGATCGAACCAATCCACAGCCTCCTCGTATTTCCGCATCCGCTCGTAGATAAGGCCCAGAAAATGGGCTATACCAGGACTGCGCGGGTTGAGTTTAAATGATTTTTCATAAATTTCTGCGGCTTGCTCCCAATTACCCAGGCGCATCTGGATTGCTCCAAGGTAAGAAGGCGCAAGGTTGGGGCGAGCTTTTTGAATGCCTTCAAACACTTCGATCGTCCTCTCATAATCCTGGAGTACATAATAATAGTATTGTCCTAATGCTAACTGTACCTCTGGCAAATCTGGATCAAGCTCAAGCATTTTATCCACTGCTTCCCTTGCTTTTTCCTTTCTCTCCTCGGTCCGGTCAATTCCGGAATGATATGCTATAGAGTGAATATGAGCAAGGCCGATGTAGGCAAACGTAAAATCAGGATCGAGCTCGATTGCGTTCTTCAGCAATTCAACAGCCTGATCCAATTCGCTGGTAATTCTGTTAATCATCCCAAGATCAAAGTGCTTATTAGCCCGAAGCAAAAGATCGTAAGCTTCAAGATTGTCAGTAGGCTTGGCATGGAGAGCCTTGCGCTCCGGTACAAGAACCACGATATCAAGTTGCTTGGCGACTTGCTCGGCAATCTCGGATTGGACAGAAAAGATGTCTTCTAAGGCGCGGTCATAGCTATCAGACCAGAGGTGAGTATCGTCTGATACTCTAATAAGCTGTGGAGTAACACGCACCCTGCCTTTGCCCTCGGCACTCCGATCCCAGCGCACTGTGCCCTCAAGCACATAATCAACACCTAATTCCTCCCCTATCTGCCGGGTTGTCTTATCTGTCTTTATATACTGTCTGGCGCTGGTCCGGGAGATAACTCCCAGCCCGTGCAAGGCTGACAGGCGGCTGGTAAGCTCCTCAGTTAATCCATCAGCAAAATACTCATCTTCAGAAGGCCCTAAATTCTCAAAGGGAAGGATTGCCAGCATTTTTGTCCCCGGAGAAGGAGGCACTGGCGCTTCTCTCCTGAAATACAGAAAAGCTATCGCGACCACGACTACTACAGCAATAAGCGCAGCGATCATAGCCCAAGGCTTCCTGAATGTTTCTTTTATCTCTTTTATAGGTGTTGGCCTTCTTGC